>Ga0185299_10000239_pt1 | contig 163619 bp, 148 predicted proteins | sample PaiPotPPA55metaG_FD_128002 | JGI IMG/M metagenome (GOLD analysis project Ga0185299, IMG submission 128002) | Iron sulfur acid spring bacterial and archeal communities from Banff, Canada, to study Microbial Dark Matter (Phase II) - Paint Pots PPA... ...
TCTTCGCCGAGATCGAATTGATGCGGCTGGCCGGGATCTGATTGTTGGGGAATTGGGTCCGCCCCGTGCCGTCCAAAGGGTTACCGGTGGCCGGATCGTAAATGGGCGTAGCGGCGCCGCTGAGATCGCCAGTGCGCCAGGGATCCGGCGGGATGGTTACCAGGTTCGCGTTCGCCTCGTGGTCCATGGTCCGGAGGTAATCGCCAAAAAAGAACAGTTTGTTCTTCTTGATCGGCCCCCCGAGGTTGCCGCCGACGTAGTTGTAAGCTAAGTGACCGACGCTAGGATTGAAAAAGGAGCGAGCGTCGAAAGCGCTGTTCTGGAGGAATTCGTATGCCGCTCCGTGAAACGTGTTCGTGCCCGACTTGAGGACCACGTTCACAATGCCGCCCGAGGCGCGGCCCAGCTCGGGATCGTGGTTGCTCAAGGAAACGTCCACCGTCTGGATGGCTTCGATGGGCGGGATGTAGATCTGGAGCAGGCCGGTTCGCTCATTGTCGTCGGTCCCCTCGATCATGAAGTTGTTTCCTTCGCGCAACTGCCCGTTGACCTCGGTTTGCAGCGAGCTGGAAGCGTTGAAGAACTGCGAGTGCTGTTCCGCGACCGGCGCGACTCCTGGCGCAAGGTTCAAAAGGGCTTGGAAATTACGATTGGAACTGAGCACGGGGGTGTTCGCGAGCACCGTGGCGTCAATTTTCGTGGCTGTCCCGGCACTATCGGTCTGGAGCGTCGGCGAAGCCGCGCGCACTTCGACGGTTTCGGTGAGACTGCCAGGCTGTAATTGGGCGTCCACGCGGACGGTACTGTCGACGCGCAGTTCGATGGCCTGGCGGGTTTCCCTTTTGAAACCGGTTGCCTCAATGGCAACTGAATAGATGCCGGGCGCCAGGTTGGGGAAAATGAAGTTGCCGCTTTCATTCGTCTGCCCGGAGTGGATTGTGTTGGTGTTTGTTTCGGTGATGATTACTTTGGCATTGGGCACCACGGCGCCCGTCGGGTCGGTAGCGGTGCCAACCAACGTGCCATTTACCGTTTGCGACCAACCCACGACGGCTGTCGCAGCGATCAATAAAGAAAGGACGCCAAGCGCCAACAGGGCGCACAAATAATGCAGACGAAGCATGCTGTTCTCCCTTTTAGTGGTCCATTTCCCCAAACTAGCCAGTCAGACCCTATCTAGGGAGTTTGTGCGGAATCCGGCAAGGAGTCAAGTTTGCAATAGTTAAACTTAACGTGCGCCCGTCTGTTAAAAGCTCTCTTTTAACAACCGTAATCGATTAAGGGAATTGGAGTTATTCTTCAACGATCTCGATGGCGTTAACGGTAGCGTAATTGGCGATCGGTGCGAATTCAAAGTTGAGCTTTCCTTGCGGCGAGGCGGATACGCCATGGAAAACCTTGACGACCGCGCGATTGCTGGGACCTTCCTTGAGAATGTCGAAACTCTTCAGGAGGGTCGTACCGTTACAATATACGTCAAAAACGCGGCTGCCGGGCCCTCCGGGTGAATTCGGCGTGGCAAACCAAGTCTCGGCAAAATGCAAGGTGACGGTATAGTGACCGCCTTCTAGGACAGGAATTGAATAACCGAAGTGTCCGAAACGTTGGGTTTGATATAAATCCGGGTCAGCGGTGCCATCGATAGAGGTACTTCGAGATGACTTACGCCCGCCTGAAGACCAGTCGTCCGGCAGCCAGATGTGTCCCAGATGGTCCCGATAGACTCCTCTTGCGGCCAACCGGAGGGGGGCCATTTTGTCGGAAACGGCGGGTATTATTTCCAGGGCATTCAGAAAACCAGGGCCGCTGCCGGCGCCTTGGAAAGTAAGATGCAGCATGCCGTCATGGGTGGGTGAGATGTTCTTGAAAATCTTCTCGGTGGCCGCGTTCACGCTTCCCGCATCGGAAGCGATATCGAGCGTTGAGACCGGCATCCCGTTAATCGCCATACTGACACTTCGAAGCGCTTCACCCTCCACACCAGTTTCGGCGAAGTAGAGGTGCAGTTCGTACACTCCTGGTTTCATTGGAATGTCGTAGACGAACTGGCCTTCACGGCCTTCCCTATAAATCTGCGGGTCTTGGGTATGCTGGATTTCCCTCGGGCCCCGGTGGAATGTTGCGCCCCCACTGAAGAATCGATCGGAAAGCCAGACCCGGCCGGCTTGATCGACGTAATCGGTCTTGCGGTCACCGGCAAGAATTCGGATGGTGTTGGCTTCGGCATCGGAAATAATCGTGGCCCGGCCGGCAACGGGAAACGCGCCCGCAGCGAAAGTCCTGATTCCCATCCCGGGCATGATCCTGGACCAGTGGTTGAGCGAAAATACTGTCGCAGCAGCAACTGCGATCAATCCTATCGCGAACCACAAAGGCGGGACTCTAAATTTGATCGATCTTCGCAGGCTGCCTGGTACGATGGGCGCCTGACTGATCGATTCAAGTTCAACAGCTTCGGGCTGCTCGAGATCGCGGATTTCTGAACGCGGGACGAATTCAGGCGTGTACTGTCCCGCGGGGATGTAGATTACCAGCTCGTGGTCTTTACCTTCCGTGGCGTAATATTGCCTAAGCCGCTTCCGTAGATTATGCGCGTCCACCCGGACAATGGAATCGAGCTGCGGGTCGAACTGGGTATCGCGTCCCATAACATCCACAGCGATGGTGTATTCCTTGATATCGCCGGCGCAACCGTCGAAGTATTTTTCGCTGAGATAGGAGAGCAAGCGGGAGAGCTTGGGCGCGCGGCGGAAGATCTCCGACGCGAGTACGGCGGCCACCTCGGCTCTCTCCCGTCCGTTCGAGAACGGGCCCGAGGCTGGCGGTCCCAATGATATCGGCGCGCTCATGAGGCCTGACTTAGAAGCCTCCACGCGGGCGGTATCCGGGACGAGCCCGAACACGATATTTCTTGCCGACGTCGGACACGATCTCCACATTGATCTTGCGAAACCCTTCGTTCGGATTGACCGCCGGGTAATAGGTGATGGTGTAACTGTTGCCGAGATCTTCACGGATCGATTCGAACGCTTCGACCTGCTTCTGCCAGGTTTTGGCGAAATAGGCTTTGCCGCCGGTACGCGTCGAAATGCGCCGGAAAACAGCGCTGGACATGGGATCCTTGTTGACGTCGTTAGTGGATATGACGTAAATCGGGATGCCTTCGTCTTCGGCCACGGCGCGCACGTCATCGGGCGCGACCATGCTGGCATTGTCAGGGCCATTAGAGAATACGATGATCACCTTGCGGCCGGGAATCTTGGCGGCATCTCGCAGGGTCAGCAGTAGACCGTTGTACAAGGCGGCGTCGTCGCCCGCCACAGCTTTCCGCAGACCGAAAATCGCATCGCTTCGATCACGCGAAAGCGGCGCGGCCCGAGATAGATTACGGCTGAAGGTGTAGACGGCGACCGAATCGGCCCGGTCGAGACCACGCACGAAATCGGCGATGGCATCGGACGCATAAACGAACCCGCGGTACATGTAGTTGCTGGTATCGAACAGTACGAAGACGTTGGTGCCAACGAAAGAGTCGGTCCGAACTTCGGTAGCCGGTTTTGCGTCGGTGTCGCCAGCGGCGAGAGGCGCGTTGAGGGGCCGCGTGGTGCCGTTATCCAAGACTTGCAGGGGCGGCTTGTTGCCTTCTCCGAAGGTATTGATCTTTTGCGCGATGCCGTCTTCTGTAACCCGAAAATCGGATGGCTTGAGCTCGTTGATGTAGTGCCCCTTGCTATCGGTGACGGTGAAGCTCAGCACCACCATATCGACCTTGATCCGGAAGGTGGGCCGATCCTGCGCCGCCAGCCACAGCGAAGCGCCGGAGAGTAGCAATCCGGTTCCAACCAGCAGAGTTTTCTGGATGAATGTCAAGGAAGCCTCCAAAAATTACGCATTAGAGATTATAAACCGGCTCCAGCCGCTGACGCCTGCTTGAGAGTCCTCTGCCGGACGTCATCGCCGACCATTCGCAGTGATCGCAGGAGCGCGGGCCAATCTTCCAGATGCGTGGCGAAAATGCGTTCTACGGTCTCTCGGGTCCAGGCGGGAACCAGCACATTGAGCTCGCCCGGCGAAAGATGCAACTGATCGGCTAGAGCGGCGTAATAGAGGAGGTTCGATTCCCAGCTTTCAGCCAGGATCCTGCTGGAATAACCCATCAGAGTCGGAAAGGTTCGGAGGTTGAGCAACTCCGGCGAATAGGAGTTCGCCAAGGTCGGCTTGGGCGTACCGAAGGAACGCGACATGGCATCGTAATTGAGTTGCAGAGGCGATTCGGCGGCCTCGCGGTGAATCTCAGCGGCCAGCGGCATGTCGCCGCTCTTGTCGGATTCCAGCAAGTCCTTGGCGACTACGAACAACTCCGCCGGCATGATGTTATCCAGCGCTGCTTGCACACGTCCTTCGGCGAGCAACTGGCCGATCTTATCCACGCGGGCGGGCGCGGAGTGCTGATCGAGAGCATCCAACACAAGCCGGCGCCGTTCCGGATTGAGGGCGGCCTCAGCCACCATAGTTTCGCCGTAGGTCATATGCAGCCCAACCCAATGGAGCTGGCCAGGAGTGACGTTCCACCAGCGTTGCACCGTGGCTGAAAGAAGCAACTGTGGAACCAGATCGCCCCAGATGAGGGCCTGTTCGCGCGAAGGAATCAGGAAGTTCTGCTCGGCTTCGGCCAAAGCGTAGGGGAGACCGACCAGTGAGCCGACCAGTTTTCCACCGGCGCTGGAGGGCCAGCCGGTTCCCAGCACTTCGGTGACTCTCCAAGTCTGGCTGGAGCCTTGCAATCCAATGAAGTCATGGCTGCGCACGAAGAGGGGGTTGGTATAAAGCACCTGCGCTCCAGGAGGAGCGTAGTGCATGTAGTTTAATCCCACCAGGGTGTCGCGCAGGAAGGGCGCCATGAGCGCGCGGATGTCATCCAGTTTCTTGGGATCGGTAGCGGCGCGCTCGATCATGGCGCGAAGGTTCAGCTTCCTTTGCGCCTCGATGTGACGTTCAGACCAGTAGCCGAAACTCAGAGCGTTCTTTTCGAGACCACTTAACGCAGCGCGTGGAAGCTGGATCTCACCGATGCGCGCAGCGGTCTTATTGATCAGCGCGGCATTCACCTTTTCGCCTTTGGCGAGACTCTCCAGATGATCCACCAGACCGAAAATATCGGTAAGAGAGATGAGCCGCTGGGACTCGAAGATGCGGATCATGTCTTCGACCAGTTGATTATGGGCGTCGGAGGTGTCGGGCTCAGCGGTGCCGGCCAGCAGATCGATCATCCGATCCTGCGGCGAGACTCCGGCCGGCGAATGAGTGGAGGCCAGCAGCACTTTGCTGCCTTCCCGCCCCGCTTCAAAGATGTCGCGTTCGTTTTTGACCTTCACGAAAGGCGTCAGGATGCCTGCCAGCGTACGATCCGCCTCCGCCGCTGGAATCGACTGCTGGCGATAGAAGATCTGCCATAGTCCGGTGAGCGCCTGCAGCGTGCCGGCGCCGTCGGCGCGTACGCCGAGGTCGTGTATTTGATTGATGGTGACGGCTACGTCCAGGAACTGGTTTATGGTGGCGTTCGAGAGCTCAGGCGCTTCGGCGAAGATGGGGTATTGCGCGCCAAACTGCTTATACTGACGCGCCATCCGGTCGGCAGTAGCGGCATCCAGCGGGGTCTTGCGGTGGCGATCCACATCGCTGAGCGCCATAAAAATCTTCAACGGCTCATTCTCCACTGACTTGCGGCAGAGTGCGAAGAGCGCTTCAATGACATCGTCCGGATCTTTCCACGCCCCCGCGGCCTTGGACAGCTTGGCGTCGTACTTGCCCGTAGGATGATCGACGAACAGTGTACGCCACACTTCCAGGGTTCCGGGAATGTGTGGACGCCCGTCCGGATTCAGCCGCAAACGCGTAGTCAGCAACAGCATGTCGGTATTGGAGCGGAACACCGGACGCGCGGGGCCAGGACTGGTGACTCGGCCGTGAATGGCGGTGTAAAACCGTTTCAAGCGCTCCGGCTCGGTCAGATAATTCGACACCGATCCATTGGCGGAACTGTAAGTGATGCGGGAAAGTGCGTCGAAGTAGCTGGCCATCCAGCCATCGTCTTTGGCGACCAGACGTTCGAAGAACGGGCCCGGCTTATCGGGGGACACACCCACCAGGTCGGACCAGGCTTTCTCGGACCGCGCACCGCCGGGGACCACTGCTTTGCCGTTGCGGACCTGGAACATGCCGCCGTAAAAATCGAGAACATGGGCGTAGGCGCGGATCTTCTGAACCGTAGTACCTTTTCGCAGTTCGTCGGCAGTGGCGGGGTCCAGTTTGGATAGGCCCAGGTACAGGCGGCACACGGAGGGGTCGCCCAGGAAATTATCGATGAACTCCCCGTTGCCGCGTTCCTTGGTGGTGACCCAATAGTCCGGCCCGTAAAGGATCGGCGCCAGGGTGGGTTTATAGTCGTAGACAAAGGGCCGATTGGTGCGCAGGCTCTGTTCGAGCTCAGCGAGAGGGAAACCGGAATCGATGGTAAGGAAAGCCCGGGTGGCATTGACGGTCTCGAGCACGACCTCGCTGCCGCAGCCGCCGCGCATGCGATAGCCCAAAACGCGGAGGATCTCGCCGGTTTGTGTGGACTCGCACATATCAATTTTGATGACATGATCGGCGCCGGCCAGTTTGTCCAACTCGCGGGCCTGCGAAAGATACCGAATCACTAACTTCAGATACTCAGTCTGTTCGAGAGCTTCGTTACTGCTGGCGGCCTGATATCCGTTGGTGACCACATTACGCGCCAGAGCGGGAAGCACGTCCTCGGCAGTTAGATCGGGCGAGAGCGCGGCCATACGCGAGAATGAGCGCAGAGGGCCCGGGATACTGACGGTCTGGCGCTTGTCCACGGCTAGAATAGTGGGCGCGGTCAGGGTCAGATCGCGTCCGCCGGCGCTACGGTACTTCTCCAGGTGGCCTTGCGCGGCAGCGCGATCGTCAGCGAGAAGATCGAGTACGGCGAGGCGCCGGGCGGCAAAGGCGCGCTGATCACCTTGGGTGGCAGTCAGGAGTTTTTCATAGGCCTCACGTGCAGCCGGATTGTGGTGCCGGTCCAGAAATTGGGCGTATGCTTCCAGTGCCTCAGGCGTTCCGGATTGCGATGCCTTTTGGAGGAACTCCCGCGCCCCCGCGGCATCCCCCTTGCTTTCCAATTGCCATGCTCGCAGACTCAAATCGTCCGCGGCGTAGATGTAGCTCAGGCCACCTAGGATTAGTACGGGTATAACGGATTTCATCGCGATCGCACCCTCCCCTTCCCGCTCGCGCTAATTACTGTACCACTGGCGGCGTCAAGTGCGCTTGAAGAAGGTTAACGTCAATTCCGCGGTAAGAATCCGCATTAGGGAAAAAAACTGCGCTAATGCTTTTTCAGAGCTGCATATGCAACTCGCGGACCAAGAACGCGAATCGGTCGGCGGCTTCGTCGATCAATTTTGTGGTTGGCTTGCCAGCGCCATGGCCGGCGCGCGTTTCGATTCGAATCAGGATAGGCGCCGGACCGGCTTGCGTCGCTTGCAACGTCGCTGTGTATTTGAAGCTGTGCCCTGGCACCACGCGGTCATCGTGATCGGATGTTGTTATCAGCGTCGGCGGGTAGTGTGCTCCGGAACGGATGTTCTGTAGCGGCGAGTAGGCACGGAGCGCCTTAAACTCTTCCGGTTTCTGAGGCGACCCGTAATCGCCTTCCCAGGCCGCTCCGATGGTGAACTTATTGTAGCGGAGCATATCCATGACTCCGACCGCGGGCATTGCGGCGCCGAAAAGATCCGGGCGTTGGTTCAAAACCGCCCCGATGAGCAGTCCGCCGTTGCTTCCGCCATGGATGGCCAGTTTCGGCGTCGAGGTGTACTTGTTGGCGATCAACCACTCCGCGGCCGCAATGAAATCGTCGAACACGTTCTGCTTGTGCACCTTGGTTCCGGCCTGATGCCAGGCCTCGCCATATTCCGATCCTCCGCGCAGATTCGCGATCGCCAGAACACCGCCCGCTTCCATCCAGCCCAGGAACCAGGGGCTGAAGGTTGGAGTCATCGCGATGTTGAAGCCGCCATAGCCATAGAGCAAGGTCGGATTCTGACCGTCCCGCTTCAGGCCCTTGCGATGCACCAGAAACATTGGAACGCGCGTGCCATCCTTACTCGAATAAAACACCTGCTCTGTCTCGTATTGCGAAGGATCGAAGCTAAGCTTGCTCTGGCGGTAAACGGTGCTCTGGTTAGATTTCACATCGTAGCGATAAATCGTCGGCGGGGACGTAAAGCTGACGAAGCTGTAGAACATCTCTGTGTCGGTGGAGTAGGCCGGCGACCATTCGACTCCGCCCAGGCCTGGCAGCGCGATTTCATGCTGAATCTTGCCGTCCAGGCCGGCGACTTTAGCTTGCGCGTGGGCGTCTTTCAGATAGCTTAAGATCAGCTTTGCGCTCACCAACTGTGCTGAGACCAATGTTTCTTTCTGCTCCGGAACAATCTCTTTCCAATTGGCATGTTCCGGATGGTTTACATCAATGATGATGATCCGGCCCTTCGGCGCGTTGTCCGTGGTCTGGATGTAGAACCTGCTGCCATCGTTGCCGAGGAAATTGTATTTCGCCTTTTGCTCGTTAATGAGCTCAACCATTTTGCCTGGACCCGACTGCAGGTCCTGATAGAACAGCAGATTCCAGCTTTCGTCTCCGCCGAAAACGGCGTTGACCAGATATCTCCCGTCATCGCTGACTTGCGGGCCGAACATCCAGCGCGGCTGATCGGGCCGCTCATAGATCAGTTGGTCGGAACTTTGAGGCTCGCCGATCCGGTGCAGGTAGAGCTTGGCCTTCTCGTTCGATGCTGTCAGAGCTGCCTTGCTATCGGGTTGCGGAAAACTCTGGTAATAGAATCCCCGGCCATCATGCGTCCAGGCCGCGCTCGTAAATTTGGTCCACTGGAGCAGGTCGGAAAGATCCTTTCCTGTTGCGATGTCGCGGACGTGCCACTCCGACCAATCCGAGCCCGCTTGCGCGATCGCGTACGCCAGCAGTTTTCCGCTGTGATCCACCGAGAGAGCGCTAAGAGCGGCCGTTCCATCGGCGCGCAAGACATTCGGATCGAGCAACACGCGTTCCTGGCCGCCGGGCTTGTCGGTCACATACAGTACGTACTGATTCTGAAGACCATTATTCCTGAAGATGAAGTGCTTGCCGCCGGCCTGGAACACGCCAGCATATCCGTCCAGATACGAGGCCGGATACCGTTCGTAATCGAACAACTCGGTGAGCCGCTTGCGGATTTTATCCCGCTCGGGGATCTGTGCCAGGTAGGCTTGCGTGACCTTGTTTTCAGCCGCTACCCACGCGGTCGTTTCCGGTGAGTTGGTGTCTTCGAGCCAGCGATAGGGGTCGGGCACCTTGACACCGTTGTAGTCGTCGACGACGTTGACTTTCTTCGCCACCGGGTAAGCGATCTTATTTCCATTCAATTTGGGATCCGCGGATTGTGTAAGCATCGCACCCGCCACAAGCAGGCCTACTGCGTATTTCATATAAGTTTTAGACGTACCGACAATGGGTTCAGTATACCGGACGATTGCGCTGCCTAGAGCGTCCGATAAAACGCGATCAGGTCTAGCGGGGGCGGCGTGTGGCCCATGGTCCGCAGGAAGCCCGAGACCTGGCCCCGATGGTGAGTCGCATGATTCACCACGTGCAGCAGAATCTGCCATAGCGGCGTTTGGTACGGGTTGCCCTTCAGATCTTTGTACGAAATCTTGGCCAGGACATCCTGGTCAGTGAGCGGCGCGGCCCAGCGGTTCCAGCGCTGTTGGAGAGCCGGCCACTCTTTCTGGAGCACCTCGAGGCGCCGGTCCTTATCGTCGATGAAACTTGCCGGTGGATTCCCTTGGATGCGACCCAGCCAGGCCCGGTCAGCGGCAAAAGCATGCGCGAGGGTGCTCGCGACGGTCTTGTCCGACGTCTTGAAATCGCGGCTAAGCTCTTCTTCGGTGAGCTTTGAAGCGGCCTCGAGCATGCGGTTGCTGGCCCAAGCGCTGTAGTCGAGGTGTAGTCGAAGAGTGTCGGCGGAAGCTGGCATATCGTCAATTATGACTGACGGAACTTCTGCACATTATTGCTCGTCTGTGTGTCAAAGCTCTTAAGGAGAACTGCAATGACAAAGCTCCCGCTCCTCATCCTCGCCTTTGCCGCAACCTTGGCTTCCGCCGACATCGCCGGTTCGTGGCGTTTCAACCTCGTTAGCTTTGGGGAGGAACTCTTCTATGCCAAGCTCGATCTCAAGCTGGACGGCGAGAAGCTTACCGGCAATTTGAACGATCTCAAGATCGAAGGTGCTGTCCAGGGCGATACCATAAAGTTCACCGCTTCGCGGCCCAATGGAAACGTGTTTGCTACGTTGGAGGGCCGAGTCAATGGCCAAGAACTGAGCGGAACGGCGCATCGAGATAATGACGACTTCCAGTGGGTCGCCCGGCGCGCCATCCTGCCAACCGCCGCGCCGCAAATTCGAACTTTCGAACCCACCGAGTTCCATCGCTTCTTCTCGGGAACGATTCCACCCGCGCTGCACATTAACCCCGGCGACACGGTCCGCACTACCACGGTGGATGCTGGCGGACGCGACGCTTCGCGCAAGCGCCGTTCGAACGGCGGCAATCCCGAAACGGGCCCGTTCGTCGTCGAAGGCGCAATGCCCGGCGACACGCTGGTGGTCAAGTTCAATCGCATCCGCCTGAACCGAAATTCGGCCGAGAGCGGCGACCGAGTGGTTCCCAGCGCTTTAAATCCACCCTATATCCGCGATGCCAAATACGACGACAATTTCGACAGCGAATGGAAGCTCGATCGCGACAACGGATTCGCCATGCTCGCCAAGCCTTCCGAGCATTTGAAAAACTTCCGCGTGAAACTCCAGCCCATGCTGGGGTGCGTTGCCGTCGCGCCACCCGACAAACAGACTTTCCAGGCCGGCTGGCTCGGATCATGGGGCGGCAACATGGATTACAACGGCCTGCGGGAAGGGACAATCGTTTATCTTCCGGTTTACCAAGCGGGCGCCTGGCTATTCGTCGGCGATGGCCATGCGGCGCAGGGCGATGGCGAGCTAACTGGCGATGCGCTCGAAACTTCCATGGACGTCGAGTTCACGGTCAACCTGATTTCGGGGCAGAGCATCAATGGCCCTCGCGCCGAAAACGACGACTCGTTCATGGCGATGGGTATCGCCGGATCGCTCCCCGACGCGCTTCGCCATGCAACCACGTCGCTGGCCCGATGGATCGAGCACGATTACAAGCTCACCGCTAACGAGACCGCTATCGTACTGGGCAGTTCCATCCGCTATGACATCGCAGAGATTGTGGATCCCCAGGTGAATATCGTCGCGAAGGTCAGCAAGTCGACGCTGGCTTCCTTATCGAAGTAAACCGGATTCCGGCCAACGCGAGACAATGGTTCTTTGCGAATACTTGGACCATCTGCCGCATCCCTGACGATCATCGTCTGGTGCCAGGCCGCTCCGGTCGACACCACGCTGTCTTTGGGACGCAAGGCGCTGCTCAATGAAGGGGTCGCCACCGCGTGGAAACTGTCTCAACAAGCTGTGGCGGAAGCGCCGGACTCAGCCTCCGCGCACGAATTTCGAGGCGAAGTCCTGTTCCGGCGGGGCGATTTCGCGCAGTCCGAGAGCGAGTTCAGAGCGGCATTGAAGCTCGACTCGAATTTTGCGCTGGCATGGTGGGGCCTGGCACGCATCGCCGAATGCTCGTCTCTCCACAAGACCGCCGCTCAATATTATGCGCGTGCTTACGAGCTCAACGCGAGAGACCCGAGGATTTTTCGTGACTGGGCGTTGCGTTTGCATGGGCCGAAGCACATCGAAGCACTCGAGAAATATGCAACTATGGTGGACCCTAGCCGGAACGGAGAGGATCTCGAAGCTCTTCGCCGGCATATACAACTCGACCGAGCGTTGAATGACCGCCGCATCCTGGCGCTGGTCACTCCTTATCAGAAGACCGAAATCCCTCTTACGCCACTGATCAGCGAGGCCACGCACATGCGCGTTTATGGCCTGGAAGTAGACATTAACGGGACACGCTTGGCGCTGCAGTTGGACACCGGCGCATCAGGAATACTGATCCCGCATCGAGCCGCCGATCGAGCGCGGGTGGAAAAGCTCGCGGACGCGACCTTTGGAGGTTTCGGCGACAATTTGAAATCGCCAGGCGGCTATCATGGCATCGCGGAGCGGCTGCGCATCGGGACCGTCGAATTTCACGACGCTTTGATTAATGTGACCAACCAGGAAGCGGTTGGGACTGCCGACGGCCTGATCGGAACAGATGTGTTTTCTCAGTTTCTGATCTCTTTGGATTTTGCCGCCAAGAAGCTGCGCCTCGATCCGCTTCCAGGTTATCGAGCGTCGGACGAAGAGTTGCACGACCGCGTCGTCTCCCTGGACATGCGGAATTTTGTGCCCGTGTTTCGCTTCGGCCACATGCTGCTGGTTCCGACCCGCGTGAACGATTCGCGCGAAGTCCATTTTGTACTGGATACCGGATCTGCAAAAACTCTCATTTCCTACGAAATGGCGGAAGAAGCTAGCAAAATCAAACGCGACGATCGGACCAGGATCAATGGGATCAGCGGCCAGGTGGCGGATGTCTACCAGACCGGCGATCTGTTCCTGCAATTTGGCGGATTCCGGCAGAAGAACCTGGGGATGACGGCGTTCAACATGTGGGAACAGAGCCGCCGCCTCGGTACGGAGATATCCGGTTTTCTCGGCCTGCCAGTGCTGAATCTATTCACTCTGACTATCGACTATCGCGACGGACTCGTGAAGTTCGATCGCCTGGAGCCGTAAATGTTTCGGGTGCTGATACTCTGCTTCTGGATGGCGCAACTGGCGGACGCTCAGGCGGCGAGGCCTCGAGCGCGGGATCTCGGAATCCAGGTTGGCGTACTTGCTCCGGGTCCGCTGAACGCTATAACCGACGTCCCTGGAGTCGCGATCGGCCACACCACGCTGGTCCGCGGCACTGACGTCCGCACCGGGGTGACCGCGATTCTCCCGCACCCGCGCAATCTGTTCCAGGAAAAGGTCGCAGGCGCGGTCTTCGTCGGAAATGCCTTTGGCAAATTGGCGGGCTCAACTCAGGTGAATGAGCTGGGGGAAATCGAGACGCCTATCCTGCTCACGTCCACGTTGAACGTATGGCGGGCGGCCGACGCCCTGGTCGACTATATGCTGTCGCTGCCGGGCAACGAGAAGGTGCAGTCCATCAATCCGCTAGTGGGTGAGACCAACGACGGCTATTTGAACGACATTCGAGGGAGGCACGCCGGGCGCGATGAAGTTTTCGCGGCGATCCGAAACGCGAAGCCTGGCCCGGTGGAGGAAGGCGCGGTGGGGGCCGGCACGGGAACAGTTGCGTTCGGGTTTAAAGGCGGCATCGGAACGTCTTCGCGTAAACTGCCAACAAATCTCGGCGGATACACGCTCGGTGTTCTCGTGCAGACTAACTTCGGAGGCATTCTCACTATCGCTGGAGCGCCGGTTGGTCAGGATCTGGGCCGTTACTATCTGCATGACGAGCTCGACACAGCCAAAGGCTCGGTAATCGTCGTGGTTGCAACCGACGCCCCCGTCGACGCCCGCAATCTTAAACGGCTGGCCGCCAGGACCATGCTGGGGCTGGGCCGCACAGGAGCCGCGGGGAACAATGGCAGCGGCGATTACGCGATCGCCTTTTCGACCGCTCATTCCACCAACTTCGTAAACAACGACGCCATGTCACCGCTGTTTCTGGCGGCTATCGAAGCCACCGAGGAGGCGGTGTACAATTCCCTTCTGCGTGCGACCACCACAACCGGAAATGGTCATACCGTCGAAGCGCTTCCTATAGATAAGACCCTCGAGATTCTCCGGCGGCATGGCGCGGTGAAGTAGTGCATTTTGAACTCCAGGCCGAGTGCCCCGATACGGGCGCGCGCGCCGGGCTGCTGCACACAGCTCACGGCGTTGTCGAGACTCCGGTCTTCATGCCGGTGGGGACTCAAGCTACCGTCAAAGGCGTTCCGCAGCGCGATCTTGAAAACGAACTGGGCGCGCAAATCATCCTGGCTAACACGTATCATCTGTTCCTGCGGCCCGGACACGAGCTGATCCGCAAACTGGGCGGCCTGCACAAATTCATGGCCTGGCCGCGAGCCATCTTAACCGATTCCGGAGGTTTCCAAGTCTTCAGCCTAAGCGACCTTCGCAAAATCACCGAGGAAGGCGTGCTGTTTCGGTCGCATCTGGACGGCGACCAGCACTTGTTCACGCCTGAATCGGTAGTCGACGTCCAGCTCGCCTTGGGCAGTGACATCATGATGACGCTGGACGAATGCTTGGCCTATCCGGCCAGCCACGAGGCTGCCAGCCAGGCCATGCTCCGGACAGTTCGGTGGGCACAGGCGGCTTCACAGTATCATAGCCGCGTTACCGACGGGACCGGATCCAGGTCGGCGCTGTTCCCTATCGTCCAAGGGTCAATGTTCGCCGACCTCCGCCGGGCCTGCGTTACAGAATTGCTGGACCTGAACGCCCCGGGCTATGCGATCGGCGGCCTGTCGGTGGGAGAGCCGCGATCGCTGAGCCTGGAGATGACTGAGGTCACCGCCCCGCTGCTCCCCAGCGACCGGCCGCGCTACGTCATGGGCGTTGGAATGCCCGAGGAACTGCCCGAATACGTGGCTCGCGGAGTGGACATGATGGACTGCGTGCTTCCGTCGAGAAATGCCCGCAATGGCTCGCTGTTTACATCGGAGGGCCGCGTGAGCATTAAGCAGACGCGCTATAAGGATGACCCGGCGCCCGTTGATCCAAACTGTACCTGCTATACCTGCCGCACGCACTCGCGGGCCTATCTGCGGCACCTATTCCAGGCCGGTGAAATCCTTTTCGCCACGCTCGCCACGTTACATAATTTGCATCACTACCTTGACAGAATGCGACAAATCAGGCAGTCTATACTGCTTGGGAGATTTCGCGCATATCTAGACGGAGTGCGTAGCGCGGCGGTAGAATAGAACTGGTTCACCCTCCGTCGTAACCCCTTTGAACAGTTGATTGGACCGGCGGTATTTTAGAATCGGTGAGAATGACGCTATTCGCGCTACTGCTGCAACAAGCACCGGCCTCGAACCCTATTGTGGGCTTCCTTCCGCTGCTGGTGATTGTTGCTATTTTTTATTTGCTGGTTTTTATGCCCATGCAGCGCCAGAAAAAGCAGCAGGCGCAGATGCTGAAGGACCTTCAAAACGGCAATGTAGTACTGACTACCGGTGGGATCGTCGGGACCATTGTTTCTATCAACAATGATGATACTCTGATACTACGGGTGAAGCCGGATAACGTAAAATTGCAGGTGGCGCGCAGCTCGATCAGTGGTTTAGTGAAGGAAGAAGTGAAAACCGGATAGCCGCTCGTTCCAGGTTTCGAATAGCAGAAAACAGAATTTCAAAATGACCCGCAACATTAAGATCAAAGCCGGAATCATCGTGGTGGTGATCCTGGTTTGCATTTACGGCATCATCGGACTGCCCAAGTCCAAAGACGAGCTGATCGCTAACTGGAAGAAGAACATCCATCTGGGATTGGACTTGAGCGGCGGCACGCAACTGGTGATGGAGGTCCAGCTTCAAGACGCCTTCAAGGCTTTCGCCGACAATGCCATCGAGCGAATGAAGGACGAGTTCAAGAAGGACAATATCGACTTCAGCGAGATCACCCGCAACGATCCGCAGACCCTGCAGGATGCCGACAAGATCGAGATCGATATCAAGGGCGTTCCGGTCGCAAAGACTAGCGCCTTCCGCAGCACCGTGAACGATCAGTTTCCGGAATGGATCGCGACCGCGTTGAACTCCAGCGAGTACCGGCTGACCATGAAGCCTACCGAAGCGCTGAAGCTCAAGCAGGACACCATGACCCAGACCATGGCTACCATTGAGCGCAAGATCAACGGACTGGGTCTGGCTGAATCTTCCGTACAGCCCACCGGCCGCAGCGATGCCGAGGCCGACTTGCTGGTGCAATTGCCCGGCGTCGATGACCCGGCTCATGTGAAGCAGCTCTTGCAAACCCAAGCGGTTCTGGAGTGGGATGAGGTTAAGGACGGTCCGTTCGCATCGCGCGAGGAAGGGCTTTCCAAGCACGGAGGCATCCTGCCGCTAAACACCAAGCTGGTTCCAACAGTACTACGCGGTGGCCAGCAGAGCTGGTACCTGGTTTCCCGGACCGCGATTGTTCACGGTACAGATATTCGGGACGCCCATGCCTCCCAAGGCGAGCTAAATCGGTGGGAAACGAATTTTGTTCTCACCCAGGACGCCGCTAAGAAATTCGAACGATATACGGAAGCCAACATCGGCAACCGCGCCGCTATCGTGGTGGATGGCCAGGTGATTAGCGCTCCGACGATTCAGAGCCGCATCAGCGACACCGGCAGGATCACGGGCGCGACCAGCCAGGAGGAAGCGGCCGATCTGGCTTTGAACCTTCGGGCCGGTTCGTTGCCGGCCAGCGTCCACTATTCCGAAGAGCGCACCGTCGGGCCGTCGCTGGGCGCCGATTCCATCCGCGAGGGCCTACGGGCCGGCCTCGCTGGAGTGGTGGCAGTGGTTATTTTTATGCTGTTCTATTACCGCCGCTCCGGCATTAACGCGACATTGGCGCTGGTTCTCAACGCTATCATTCTGATCGCCGCCTTGAGTTATTTCGATGCCACTCTCACACTGCCCGGCATCGCGGGCATCATTTTGACCATCGGCATGGCGGTGGATAGCAACGTATTGATTTTTGAGCGCATTCGCGAAGAATTGCGCGCCGGCAAGGCCGTGGTGGCCGCCGTGGACGCGGGCTTCAGCAAGGCGTTCTTGACTATTATCGACACGCACGTCACAACCGTGGTATCTTGTGCGTTTCTGTTTATCTTCGGTACCGGACCGGTGAAGGGCTTTGCGGTGACTTTAGTGATCGGTCTCATCGCGAACATCTTTACGGCGGTCTTTGTATCGAAGACCATTTTTGACTTCGAGCTGGCTGGCAAGCGTCAGGTGGCGGCTTTAAGTATCTAGATTTTGCGAGTGTTCGATCGCGGGAACTCCTTCCCGCCAGCCGGTGTCTAAAATGATTAGATGACGGCGCTGCGACTGGTTGCATGGAATTATTTAGAAACACCAACTACGATTTCCTGGGCAAGAAATGGCCGTTCATCATTCTTTCCCTCATTCTCACGGCGGCCGGTCTAGTGAGTCTGGCGGTAAAGGGTGGCCCCCGTTATGGCATTGACTTCAAGGGAGGTGCGTTGGTCACGGTAGCCTTCGCCGAACGCCCGCCGGTGGACAAAGTACGCGCTGCACTGGCAGGAAAGCTGCCGGTGGACGTGCAGGAAGTGTTCGGCAGCACCGGCGCGCCGCAAGACATCATCGGAACCGATGTCCGGGACGACGTGGCGCTGCAAGCGGCCCGGCAAACCATTGTGGATAGCCTGACAAGTACTTTCGGAAAAGCCAACGGCAAATACAACATCAACGCCGGGGGCGCCGACGCGCTGGCCGACAAGCTACGTGATCCTTTGCAGGCCGCCAGCGTTCCGATGTCCGATCCACAACTCCACGACCTGGCCCGTAACATTATCGACTATCGCACCAATCACTCCGGTCTGATCCGCAATTTGGACGAACTGGCCTCCGTGCCAGGGGTCACGCCGCAGATTCTGAATGTCCTCAAACAGGTAACCTTCCCCGAGCCGTTCGCGGTGGTCAAAACTGAAGTAGTGGGTCCCAAGATCGGCGCCGAACTGCAGCGTAAAGCGATTTTGGCGGTATTGTACGCCCTGGGCGGGATGCTGGTTTATATCGCTTTCCGGTTTGAGTGGATTTATGGCGCCGCGGCGGTTATCGCAGTCTTTCATGACACGATCATCACCATCGGGCTATTCTCGTTATTCAACAAAGAGATTTCTCTGACGGTGGTGGCCGCGCTGTTGACCCTGGTGGGCTATTCGATGAACGACACCATCGTCACCTTTGATCGAATCCGCGAGAATCTGAAGATCCACCGGCGCGAGGGGCTGGAGCCGTTGATCAATCTCAGTGTTAACCAGACCTTGAGCAGAACCGTCCTAACGTCAGGCCTGACGCTGCTGACTGCCCTGGCACTGTTCCTGTTTGGCGGGCAGGTTCTGAACGGATTCTCCTTCGGATTGGTCTGTGGCATTATCGTTGGTACTTATTCATCTGTTTTTGTAGCTAGCCCTATTCTGATTCTCTGGCATAATTTTCTGGAGGGGCGTAAGCGGCCGCTGGCTGGTCCGCCGAGCGCTTCCAGGGAGCCGGTGGCTGGTGGGCCCAAGCCTCCTGCTGTTCCGAAGGCTCCCAAGGAGCCCAAGACTTCGAAGGAAAATGTCCGGCGCGGTACAGCAAAGGTGAAGTAGAGGGGCGCTTGAGTGTATGATGATTGACTGCGCTCCTGGGCGCAGGAATTTTGGGGAGTGAGGTGGACAAATGTTTGAGCAGACTTTCGTAGACGGCACTATTAAGACTCACAAGACCTGGACTGTGGTGCTTTCCTTCGCCGGTCAGATCGGCGTAATCATCGTCTTCATTCTGATTCCGTTGATTTACACGGACACGTTGCCTCGCGCCCAGCTCACCAGCTTCCTAGTGGCCCCACCGCCCCCACCGCCTCCGCCGCCCCCACCGCCGCCGGCGGCTCCCAAGGTCGTGAAGATTATTCCGCGCCAGTTCGATGCCGGCAGGCTGATGGCTCCCAAGTCGATTCCGAAAGAGATCGCCAACATTAAAGAAGAAGAATTGCCCCCTCCTACCAGCGGTGTAGTGGGTGGCGTTCAAGGTGGAGTACCGGGCGGAGGCCCGGGTGGAGTGCTTGGTGGAATTCTGGGGGCGGGCATCTCAGCTGCTCCTCCTCCGCCGCCCGTGAAGGAAGCGCCCAAGCCAACCACGCCGCAGCGTATCCGCGTGGGCGGCAACGTCCAGCAAGCTAACTTGATCCGCAAAGTTCAGCCGGTTTATCCTCCGCTTGCCAAACAGGCGCGCATTCAGGGTACCGTGCGGTTCACAGCGATCATCGGCAAGGACGGTACTATTCAGAATTTGCAGTTAGTGACCGGCCATCCGCTGCTGGTCGAAGCGGCCCGCCAGGCCGTCTCTCAGTGGCAGTACAAACCGACCCTTCTCAATGGAGAGCCGGTTGAGGTGGTCACCCAGATCGACGTGAATTTCACATTGAGCCAATAGAAGTCTAAATTCAACTCGCAGGAGAACAAAGAGAATGTTTTTACAATTGCAAGTCTGGGCTTTCATGCTATTGCAGGATCAGCCCGTCATTAGCTTCGACCCGCGAAGCATGTGGGAGAACATGAGCTGGCCTGCCCGGCTCGTGGTCATCATTCTATTCCTCATGTCAGCATGGTCTATCGGCGTTATGATCGACCGCTTGATCGCCTATAACGGCGCTCGTAAGCAGTCGCGCCAGTTTGCTCCCGCAGTCGCAGGCGCATTACGGGAAGGCAAGCTGGATGAAGCCATCAAGATCGCAGACCGCTACAACAAGAGCCACCTGGCCAAAGTTGTGGTCGCCGGCCTGCAGGAGTTTCGGGCACATCAATTGAGCACCGAAATTCCGGGTGAAGAGATCGAGGCCTCCAAGCGCGCTCTGGAACGGGCCGAAGCCATCGTGCACGCCGAATTAAAGCGCGGCGTCAGCAGCCTGGCTACGATCGGGTCAACGTCCCCCTTCGTCGGACTGTTCGGCACCGTGGTCGGCATCATCAATGCGTTCAAAGGCATTTCGACTCAAAAGTCGACCGGCTTGGGCGCTGTGGCCGGTGGTATTTCGGAAGCCTTGGTTACCACCGCTGTCGGTCTGTTCGTGGCTATCCCGGCCGTCTGGATGTTCAATTACTTCACCAACAGAATTGAAGCATTCGACGTCGAGATGGGCAACTCCAGTTCGGAACTGATCGATTATTTCCTGAAGCGCAGCCAACGCGCTACAGCAGCCAAGTAGCTTTGAGGCACGCGAGTTGAATTTTGGCGCGGGGCGCGGGTTGATGGCCTATCCACAGCCTGCGCCTCTCAACCAATAAGGAGTTTGAAATGGAAAAGAAAACAGCCCCGCCGCCGGTATCCGACATCAATGTCACCCCCATGGTGGATGTCATGCTGGTGCTACTGATCATCTTCATGGTCATCACGCCCATGCTCACCAAGGGTGTCACGGTCGACATGGTGCGGACCAAGAACCCGATTGCGATGCAGGCCGCCGACAAAGAGGACGCAATTCTCATCGCCGTCACTCGAAATGGAAGCGTATTCTTGAGCCCCGGCAATATCAAAATGGCGCCCGACCAGCTTCCTGAAAGAGTTCGCGATCTCCTCACCAACCGTATGGACAAGATGTGCTACATCAAGGCCGACGCCCGAGCGCGTTACTCGGCCGTGGAAGACGTCGTCGATAATCTGAGAGCGGCCGGAGTGGATCAGATCGGCTTAATCACCGAAGCGATTCCGGACACTTCGAAGAAACCGGGCGCGCCAGCTAGCCCGACGCCCGGATCGTAAGCTGGATTCGTAAGTAAGAATGCTCGGCGGCCGGACCAGAATCTAAGAAACAAGGAACGAGGTATTTACTATGTCAATGGCAGTGGGAGGCCCCGGCGGAGGGCCAAAAGCCGATATCAATATGACGCCGCTGATCGACGTGCTGCTGGTGCTGTTGATCATCTTCATGGTGATCACTCCACTGACGCCGCATGGTCTGGAAGCATTGGCGCCACAACCGCCCGACAAAAAGAACACTCCCCCTCCCGATCAGGATCGCACCGTGGTCATCGTGATCGACAAGGATAAGAAGATGCACCTCAACAACGAGGACACTGACATGCAGAAGCTCGGAGCTCGTCTGGAGGACATTTTCAAGACCCGCGCCGAGCGCGTGGTTTTTGTGAAAGGCGATCCCGATCTCGACTACGAGGTTGTCGCTAAGGCGATTGACATCGCCAAGGGCGCCGGCATGGACAAGATCGGTCTTATGACCCCCAAGGTGGAGGCCGGGAACTGACGGTGTTCGCGTCTCCTGGCCGACGTCTGGTTCAGTTTCAATTGGTTCAGTTCAATATCTATTTCTTATGAAGACCATTACTCTTGTGTTGGGAATCGGGTTGCTGGTTCTGGCGGGAACCGGCTGTGACAAACTGAAATCGCGGGACCAGCTCAACCGCGGCGTACAGGCCTACCGCAGCGCGAAGTACGCGGATGCCGTTGAGTATTTCAAAACCGCCGTCAACCTGGACCCCACGAACCTCAACGGCCGCTTGTATCTGGCGACTGCCTACATGACGCAGTACATCCCCGGCGCCGAGTCGCCGGAGAACCTCCAGCTTGCCAAACAGGCCAAGGAAGAGTTCATGAAGGTTCTCGAAAGGGACCCCAACGACAAGACCGCTTTGGCTTCCCTGGCCTCGCTCAGCTATCAGCAGGCGCAAGGCATGCCCGATCTGGAGCAGAAACTGAAGAAGTTGGATGAAGCCAAGGAGTGGTATCTCAAGTTAATTGCCGCCGATCCGCAAAACAAGGAAGGCTTCTATAGCCTGGCCGTGATCGACTGGGTGAAGTGGTACGCTGCCTGGATGAAATCCCGCGCTGACCTCGGGATGAAGCCCGAAGAGCCAGGGCCAATCAAAGACAAGAAGGTGAAAGCCGACTTGAAGGATCAGTACAGCGCTGTCATCGAAGACGGCATCAAGAACCTTCAAAAAGCGCTGGACATCGATCCCAATTACGACGACGCCATGGCGTACATGAACTTGCTGATCCGCGAGCGCGCTGACCTGGACGAAAGCCCCGACCAATACAAGAAGGACGTCGAGACCGCTGACGGCTGGGTCCAGAAGGCACTCGACACCAAGAAGATGAAAGCCGCCAAGGAAGCCGCGAAAACGGCGGGCGGAATTACGCCGGACGCTCCGAAGTAAACTTTAAGGAGCGCGTACCTTAGGTCGGATCGGCAGAACCAGCACTGCCGAGCGCATGATCAAGATATGGGGGAACTGCGCAAGACTGAAGAACGCCGGGAGTTGCACGCACTGGTGGATCTCATTTCTGACGCCGATCTTTCGGCTGCGCGGAAAATTCTCCGTGCGCTGACAGATCCAGTGTGGCAGTCGGTTCTTACCGCTCCACTTGACGATGAACCGGAAGCTGATGCGGAGCGGGCCGCCGTTGGAGCAGCGCGTAAAGAAAGTGGGAGTGGGACCTCGCATGAGCGCTCACTGATCACATGAACAGCGGCGACCTGCGTTTGCGCCTAGGCGAGTACCGGGTGCGATTCGAGGTACTCAGACCAGACACCTACCGGATACTTTCGGTGGGTCATCGTCGCGAAGCTTATCGAAGCTAGAACGTCCCGGCTCAGATCAATCGAAGTGGCTTACTCCCCTTCTCAATAATCCGCCCGATCCGGTACGCCTCTGGAAACGCACGCTCCAAAGCCGCCGCATCACCTTCCGGCAGCGAAATCAACAGACCGCCTGAGGTCTGTGGATCGTATAGCAAATCGTCAAACTCAGACTGACCTTCCACGCACGACGCTGCGAACTCCCGGTTATTGTTCAACCCGCCCGGTATCGCGCCTTGCCGGGCATAGTCCACCGCACCGGGCAGGAACCGCACCGCGCCCGGGTGGATCTCAATCGTCACCCTGCTCGCCAGAGCCATCTCTCGGGCGTGCCCGATCAAGCCAAAACCCGTTACATCCGTACAGCCATGCACGTCGAAAGCAAGCATGGCCTCGCAGGCGCGACGATTGAGCGTCAGCATCGATTGGACAGACGCCTCCACATCCGGCTCTCTTGCGATCCCGCGCTTAAGAGCCGTCGAGATCACTCCCGTTCCGATTCGCTTCGTGAGCACTAGCGCGTCACCCGGCCGCGCGCCTGCATTGGTCTTGATCCGATCCGGATGGATCGTCCCGGTCACCGCGTAACCGAATTTGACCTCGTTATCGGCGATACTATGGCCCCCCATCAGCGCGCAGTCCGCTTCGTGAATCTTTTCCGCGCCGCCTTTCAGAACCTGCGCCAAGTCATCCAGCGCGCCTTTGGCCGGCCAGGCAAGAATGGAAAGCGCCGACAACGGCTTGCCTCCCATGGCGTAAACGTCGCTCAAGGCATTGGCCGCCGCGATGGCCCCAAAGGTGTATGGATCATCCACGATGGGCGTGAAGAAGTCCACGGTCTGTACCAGCGCACACTCCGGCGTCAGCTTGTACACTCCGGCATCGTCGGCGGTGTCAAACCCGACCAGCACGTTCTCGTTCGCCCAGCGTGGGATCTGGGCGAGCACTTGGTCCAAAACCTTTGGACTTAATTTAGACGCTCAACCGGCCGCGGAAGTATGCGCAGTCAGCTTGCCCGTATTCGTGGTAGCCACGGTTTTAGGATACAGTAATCGGTCCGCTCAGCCGGGCTCAATCCAGCCGCAGAACCTGCATCGGATCAAGTTTCGCTGCACGGCGCGCGGGAATGGCGCTGGCAGCGACCGCACAAAGCAGGATGAGAGAACAGACCGACAGCCAGACCACCCAATCGCCTGCGGCCGTTCGAAACAGATACGTCTCGATCGCACGGCGCAGCCAGAAGCTGAGTAATCCACCAAATGCAATTCCTGCAAAAGCAAGCCGGAGACTGTACCTCTGCAGCCGGCCCGCGATCAATCCCGGCGTAGCGCCCAGCGCGATGCGGATACCAATCTCGCGACGCTTCACCTGAACCGTATAACTTAAGAGCCCTGCCAGACCCGTGGCCGCAATCACCAGCGCGAACACTGCAAAAGCGCTCAACAGAGCCGTGAGAGCACGCTCCGTAGCAACCGAAGACGTGATGTTTTCAGAAAGGGTGCTGACCCAGGTGAACGGCATACGGCCCGCTTCCTTTTCAAACAGAACGCGGAGTGCAGACACTACGGCCTCGCGAGGGCCGCTGTAATTTAACGCCAGCGCCATTCCGAGTGTGGTTTGCTGCTCCCAGTAAGAGGTGTATATCGTAGGCGGGTTCGGTTCTCGGATGTTTTGAAACTTAGCGTCGGCGGCCACGCCTACGATCTCGGTCCAATCCAGATTTCCGGGCTTCAACCGCTGGCCCAGCGCGGCTTGCGGCGATCCGAAGAATTTATGAGCCAGATTCTCGCTGACGATCGCGCCCTTCGGTCCGCCCGAGCCGCGGGGCGAGAAGTCGCGACCGGCCACCAGCGGAATCCCCGCCGCCGCGAAGTATCCATCCGTCACCTGGTGCGAATAAACCATTCGTTCATTCAATGTCGCCTCCGGATGGCTGGGCAGTTCGATCGTGAACGTTTGCAAAGCGCCCGTAAATGGGATGTACATCGTCCACGCGGCCGCCCGAACTCCTGGCAACCTGCGGGCTTCCTGAAGGAGCGTTGAGTAAGCGCCCGGCATTCGGTCGCGGCTGACTCCGGCATTGAACAAATCGGGACTCACGAACACTGTGTGGGCCGTATCGAAGCCGGTCGCTTCCTGGAGCAGCGAACGCAGGGAGGTCAGGAACAATGCAGCGCCGCCCAGCAGAGCCAAAGAAAAAGCGATCTGGACGACGATGAGGCTGCTTCGGAAATAGGTCGCTGCTCGCGAACTTGCGTACAGCTTCGTACCCTCGTCGATGGCTCCTCGGACGGCCGACCAGGCCGGCGCCCAGCCTGCAATCAGAACCACAGCACTCAGCACGACTGCGAGAAAACCGAGAACATTCCAATCGATCGGTGTCTCGAGATGTATTGGATAGTCGGCCGGCGAGGCTGCAGCCACAAGGGAGTCCGCGAGCCAGGGTGAGATGATGATTCCGAGCGACGTGCCGGCCGCCGCCAGCAGTGTGCTCTCCACCAGCAACTGCCGCCGGATACGATTGGCCGATGCACCCAGCGCCAGGCGCACTGATAGCTCCTGCCGCCGCGCCATGGAGCGGGCCAGCAAGAGGTTCGTCAAATTCGTTGCAGCTATCAAGAGCACCGCCGCTACCGCCGCCATCAATGTCCAGAGTGCCGGGCTGAATATTTCTACGAGGTACGAAACCCCGGTGCGCGCGGATACCAAGTCCAACTTCATGGCCAGGAAATGTTTCTCATCCTCGGCGCGGAGCTTTGGCGGCTTCACCTCTTCCAACAACGGCTGGGACATCGATGCGATCTGTTGACGGGCATGGTCGATACTCACGCCGGGTTTCAAGCGCGCGATGGTTTCGAGCATCCAGAGCCCCGGGTCCGAACGCCAGTGCGACTTGGGGAACATCGTCTCTAAGACGCTAAGAGGCAGCCATATATCCGGCTCGACGCCTGGGCTCACGCCACGAAAGCGCGGGGGTGCTACGCCGATGATGGTGAAAGGAATCCGCTCCAGAATGATCCGCGTTCCGATCGCGTCCGCTCTTCTACCAAAAAGTCTGGACCACATGGCGTCGCTTATGACCGCTTGCCAGCCCGACGGACCGCCGGCCACATCGTCGCCAGGTGTTAGAAGACGGCCCGCGCCCGGCTCTACGCCCAGCACCGGAAAATACGATCCCGTAACAAAGCACATTGGGATTTGATAGGGCGCCCCGGCTATCTCAGCAACGAACATGCCTTCGCCCGCGTTGCCAAAAACGCCCTCGAAAAGATCTTGTTTTCCGAGCGCTTCGTACAGCTGAAACGGTATCTGGCGCCGCTCCTTGGGCGCCGTCGCTCGCCCGTTGATCCAAGCTCGATCGGTTGGTGGGAGATTCGTCGCTCGTATTCGAACGAGTTGTTGCGGCTCGCGAACCGGAAGACTTCGCCACAACAGGCTATTGAGAAGCGTAAAAATGGCGCTATTGCCGCCCACTCCGATAGCCAGCGTGATCAGCGCTACGGTGGTGAAAATTCTGTCCTTCGACAAGACTCGCGTGCCGAACACGATATCCTGCCATAGGCTCTCCAGCCAAATAAAGCTCCACTGCTCCCGCGTGCTCTCTTTCCAGCTAGTGGGATTACCAACCACAAGACGCGCGCGCCGGCCGGCCTCTTCTGGAGATAAACCTTGCTGCTCGAAGTGGGCCTGCTTTAACGCCAGGTGAGCGCCCAGTTCGTCTTCCAGGTCCCGGTCGAGCTGCCGGCGATATCCGAGCGACCGCAGCCGTTGAAAAAGGCTGACGAGCCATTCCATGCTCACACTCCTTCGATCACGCGCCGCATGCCTAGGGCAATCCGCTGCCAGTCTTCACGCTCCCGCGCCAACTGCTTCTTACCGGACGGCGTCAGCCGGTAGTACTTCGCGCGACGGTTGGCTTCCGAGATCCCCCACTCGGCCGTGAGCCAACCCTTGATCTGCAGGCGATGCAGAGCCGGATACAACGCGCCTTCTTCCACGCGAAATAGTTCGCCTGATTTGCTCCAGATGGCCTCCATGATCGTGTACCCGTGTGCCGGCTCAGATTGCAGGGTGCTCAGGATCAGCACGTCGAGCGTGCCCGGCAATAGGTCGTAACGCTCCGCCATAAGCTACTTAGGGGAGTATACCCCTATCGCGATTGCCGGTCAAGCGCAAAACAAATGTGTGAATCTAGTAGTGTGATCCAAATGGGCGCAGATCTTCGTTACGCTCTCCGCACGCTCCGCAGCGACTCGGGATTTACTTTCCTCGCAATCACGCTCATCGCGCTCGGCATCGGCGCTAATACCGCGATGTTCAGCGTCATTGAGGCGGTCCTGCTGCGGCCCCTGCCCTATCACGAGCCATCGCGTCTTTGCATGGTTTGGAAGTCCGTTCCCGCGAAGAATCTCGACTGGGATTGGATGGGCTATCCCGGAATCCGGAACTGGCGCGAGCAGAACCACGTTTTTGCGGACATCGCCGCGGTCGCGCGACCCGAAGCGGCCGTAGTCACGCTGACGGGTGGTCCCCAAACGGAGCGAATTCAATCAGCCAAGGTCGAAGGCAATTTATTTTCCGTACTCGGAGCGGCCCCCGTGGTAGGACGGACGTTTTCGCAAAGAGAGGCTCAGCGTGGCGAAAATGTTGCAGTTTTGAGTTACGGCTTTTGGCAGCGGCATTATGGCGGGTCGCACGACATACTCGGGCGAACGCTGGACTTGGACCATCAAAGCTGCACCATTATCGGGGTAATGAATCCAAGTTTCCAGTTCCCGAGCAAAGACACACAACTGTGGCTCCTTGTCTCAGCCGACGCGCGCTGGCCAAAGTTTCAGCAATTCCGCTACGCCGACGCTTTTACAGCCATTGCCCGTCTGAAGCCCGGAGTTTCGCTGACCCAGGCCAGAGCCGAAATGAAAGCCATTACTGAGCGGCTCGCGATTCAGTACCCGGCGACGGACGCCGGCTTAGGTGTACGCGTTGTACCTCTCGCCGACCAAGTGGCTGGCCCTCAAGTGCGACGCACATTGTGGGTACTGGCAGGTGCGGTGTTTTGTGTACTGCTAATCACCTGTACCAACATCGCGAGTCTGCTGCTGGCTCGCGGGTCCGCGCGATCGAGAGAATTCGCCGTAAGAGCCGCGCTCGGCGCTGGACGCGCTCGCGTGATCCGCCAACTCCTCACCGAGAGCGTCGTGCTGTCCGGCGCTGGAGGCCTTCTGGGGTTGATTGTTACGGCGATTGTATTGAAAGCCCTGCTGGCTCTCGCGCCCGCTGATCTTCCGCATTTGGATGAGGTTCGCATCAACACCGCAGTGCTGGCGTTCGCGTTTCTCCTCTCCGTAGGGACAGGATTGTTTTTCGGCATGTTCCCGGCATGGCAAGCCGCTGGACGCGATCCGCAAGAGGCTTTGAAGGATGGCGGATTTGGCGTACCCTCGGGCGGCGGGAGGGTGCGTCTGTTGCTGGTAGCAACGCAGTACGCGTTTGCGCTGGTGCTCCTCACCGGCTCTGGTCTGCTGTTGCGCAGTTTCGTCGCGTTGCAAGCCGTGACGCCGGGCTACAATACGCACCGCCTCCTGACCTTCACCATCGATCTTCCCGATGACATGCACGGCGCCAGAGCTCACGCCTTCTTCGAACAGGCCATCCACGCGATCAACCGCCTACCCGGTGTGCAATCAGCAGCCGTAGGAGGCACCTTCCACAACCACATTCCGAACGGGGTAATTACGGTGGAGGGCCACGCGCCCGAGGATGCACAACCATTCACAGGCTGGGCTGTAGGTCCGGGATATTTTCAGACCATGGGGATTCCACTGCAACGGGGACGGCTCTTTGCAACCAACGATATTTCCGGCGCGGTCATCAGTGAATCCATGGCTCACCACTTTTGGCCGGGGCAGGACCCCTTGGGCAAGCGTTTCAAGCGGTCACTTCCGGGGCTCGACGCGGGTAACTGGTATACGGTTCTTGGCGTGGTTGGCGACCGGCTCTCTAACGGACCGGGCAGTTCCACGCTGCCAACGATGTACGACCTCGATACTGGAAGCTCTAATACGACCATGGTTGTCCGCGCCATCGGAGATCCGCTGCTACTCGTTAATGCGGTCCGCCGGACTGTCCATGAAATCAATCCCGCGGTACCGTATTTCGAGATCACTACAGTGGACCAGCAAATGTGGGAAATTCAAGCGTCACGGCGATTTGAAACCATACTGCTTACTATTTTTTCCGTGCTCGCAACTCTTCTCGCCGCGGCGGGCATTTACGGGCTTCTGCAGCATGCTGTAGCGCAAAGGACCAAAGAGATCGGCATCCGCCTCGCTTTGGGCGCTCGTAGCTCCGATGTCAAGCGTCTCGTGCTAAGCGACGGACTACGAGGCGTCGCGATTGGATTGCTGGCTGGCGTGGCGGTTTCTTATGCGGCGACTCGCGTTCTTTCGAGCGTCCTATACGATGTCACCGCAACGGATCCGATGACCTTTGCGGGGGTCATCGCATTATTGAGCGCGGTCGCGTTCGCGGCCAGCAGCCTGCCGGCGCGGCGGGCTGTCAAAGTGGATCCGATGGTCGCTTTGCGGCACCAATGAAGCTCGGCTCGTAAAAATCGCTAAAACCTATACAACATCAGGTACACAATCACGCCCGTCACGCTGACGTACAGCCATATCGGGAATGTCCACCTTGCGATTTTGCGGTGACTTACGAAATCCCCGCGCAGCGCGTGCCGCAGCGTAATGATCGCTAACACGGGTACCGTCGCGGCTAGTGTGGTGTGTGTGATGAGAATACTGAAGTAGATCGTGCGCAAGAAACCGGTCTTTTGATAAGGAACCGATCCGACCTGAGCGTGATAAACGACATAGCAAATCAGGAACGCGATCGACACGCCGAACGCAGTCAGCATAACGCGCTTATGCGCCTGGATGCGCCTGCGGCGAATCAACGAATAGCCGGTTAGAAGCAAAATCGCCGCGGTCGCGTTGAGCGTCGCGTTCACTGTGGGGAGAATGTGAATATCGATCAAGACTGCTCGCGGGCCAGTGCGTAGATGTCGTCGATCAAGCGTGGAATGGACCGTGACTCCGAGGTGTCGTAATAGCCGCGGATGCGCGATTGCCGGTCGATGAGGACGAAACGTGTGCTGTGCTGCATCGATGTGTCCAGGTTGCCCAGCTTAAAAACGTCGCGATCGAGTCTCTGTAAAGTGGCCTCCGGGCCGGTCAAGAAATACCAGTGCTCGCTGGATGCGCCATGAATCTTCGCGTAGTCCGCTAAAACCAATGGCGTGTCGCGCGCCGGATCTACTGTAAACGACACCAGCTTCACGTCTGGCATCTTGCCAATGGCATCTTGAACTTCATGCATCTGCGAAGTCATGCGGGGGCATGGGCCGGGACAAGTGGTGTAAATAAAGTCCGCTACCCAGATCTTCCCGGCGAGAACGGCGCTGTGGAATGGCTGTCCGTTTTGCGCGATCAAGTCAAATGCTGGCACGTCGTAGTACACCGGCAGTGAACCGGTGTGGCGGATGCAAGCGGTCAGGGAGAAGATTAGTGCGGATAGGACTACAAACTTCATGCAACGTGATCAAACAGCATCAGGCCATACAAAACCGGCAGGTATACCACGGACGCGAGCAAAACCCGGCGAGCTTGTTGGCGGGTTCGATCGAAAGTGATGCGCAGGCCGGCGTATAAAAACAACAGCCCCATGACGGCAGCGCCAATGAGATACACGTTCCCGGTCATTGCGAGAAACTTGGGAACCAGGCTGATCGGGATCAGCGCCAGTGAGAACCACAGTATACGGCGCGCCGTCGACTCGCCATCCGGCTCAACCACCGGTAGCATCCGGATGCCCGCACGCTCGTAGTCTTCGCGGTACATCCACGCGATCGCGTAAAAGTGCGGGAACTGCCACAGAAACAAGATGGCGAACAGGATCCAGGCCTGCCAAGTCAGAGTGCCGCTCGCGGCCGCGTAGCCGATCAGAGGCGGCATCGCGCCGGGGATCGCTCCGATGGTCGTCGAGTGCGGCGATCGTTGCTTAAGTGGCGTGTAAATGAAAAGGTAGCTGCCCAGGGTGACAGCACCTAACAAGGCTGCGAGGGGATTCACGCCGAGCTGCAGATCGAAAAACCCTGCAGCCGATATCAACAGGCCAAACAGCAATGCCTTTTCCTCATGCAGTTTTCCGGACGGAAGAGGACGTTCCTGCGTTCGGCGCATCTTGGCGTCCGCTTCCCGCTCAAACCACTGATTCAGCGTCGCTGTTCCCGAGGCCAAAAGACCAGTACCCAGGAGCGTATGAAACAAGGTGAGAATATGCCAGCTGCCCTTGGCGCCGAAGAAATAACCGATTCCCGTGCTCATTAATATGAGCCACGTGATTCGCGGCTTAGTTAACGCGAGGTAATCTTTCATCCGGCCTGGAGGGAACCCGACCTTCTACGGTAGCACTTCTTAACAATACTTTGCAGACCTTACTGGCCGCCATCAGCTACGCTGGAAATAGAGCGAAATGAACAAGATCAGGGCCAAAGCCTGGCTCTCGTGGGCTTTTATAAGCCTATTGGCATTGCTCTGTGGAGTGCTCACCGTACTTCAAAACCGCTGGATCAGCGAGTTTAGCCAGGCGTAAAAGCAACGCCTCCACCAACAGCTGCAGACCGAGCTCGGTCATCTCAGCGGCGAGTTCAATGATGATGTCACGCGCGTGTGTGGCGGGCTGCTGCCTTCGGCGGCCCAAATCGAAGAGCTAGGTAGAGAACGAGCGTACGCGGCAGGATATTCGCGCCAAAGAGAGCCCATGAAAGACCCGCGGATTGGCCCGCGCGGCTCGGTTGAGCATACGAGCTGAATCTCGAGCAGCTCATTTCGAGATCACGCGCGCCAACCGTCGCTTAGAACTGCCGTCTTCTCGCCTAGTAAATCGCTCTAGCGATGATTGGCCGCTGCGCAGAGCGCTCTACCTCAATGTCGTGGCTTCTCTCGCACTGCTGCTAAGCGCTTACCCTTCTCGGGCTGCTCAGGCGCTCTTGGTGGCTTGGTCCGCGGCATGCGAACCGCCTATGATGGTGGCATGCTGCGCAAACTATTGCTGCTATCCGTCGCCGCCGCGATCTGCTTACACAGCCAAGAAAACAGCGAGACGTTTTTGCTGACGATTTTTCTTCGGCACGACCAATCCAAGAATGTCGATCAGATTAACGAAATAACTGAGAAGGCGGGGTTCCACGATAAGTTTCCTCCTAAAGGAATCGAAGTCGTTTCCTGGTACGTCATGATGGGCATCGGCCAGGTGGTCACCTTGCGCGTTCCACCCAGCCGGTTGCGAGAAGTAAATCGTACCATCGAAACCAGCGCCTGGGGCGGCTACCGAACCGAGTTTTATCCCACCTACGATTACAAGCCTGTCTGGCAGTCAACCTGGGCGAGCGGGAAATCGCGCTGAAGCTGGATAAACACAAGGCGGTCCGGCGGCCTTTACCGCTCCGATGTATAGTGAAATGACTCCGGAGCCCACATGCCCGACCTGACCATCCTGCTGCCAATCCTCATCATCGCGATCTATCTGCTTTCGTCCATCAAGATTCTGGCAGAATACGAACGCGGCGTCATCTTCCGCTTGGGCCGCGTGCTGTCGCAACCCAAGGGACCGGGTGTCATCCTGGTCTTCGCGCCCATTGATCGTATTGTCCGCATCTCGCTTCGCATCGAAGCCATGGAAGTGCCGCCGCAGGACGTGGTGACGCGCGACAACGTCACCGTCAAAGTCAATGCGGTGGTTTATTTTCGGGTGGTCGATCCGACCAAAGCCGTTCTGGAGGTGACAAACTTCCTCTACGCCACGTCGCAGGTGTCGCAGACCACGTTGCGCAGCGCGCTGGGCGAGGTGGAACTGGATGAGCTTCTGAGCCAACGCGAAAAGCTGAACCTTCGTCTGCAGACGGTCCTGGATCAACATACCGGACCGTGGGGCGTGAAAGTTACTGTGGTCGAGGTCAAGCAAGTGGATCTACCTGAACAAATGATCCGCGCCATCGGACGTCAAGCTGAAGCCGAGCGCGAGCGCCGCGCCAAAATCATCCACGCCGAGGGTGAGTATATGGCCGCTACGAAGCTCGCCATGGCCGCCGAAGAGATCCAGAAGCAGCCGGCCGCTATCCAGCTCCGTTACCTTCAGACGCTCGTCGAAATCGGGTCGGAGAAAAACACGACGGTTGTGTTTCCGCTACCCATCGATATATTCTCGTCTATAGTACGCGCTCTTGATCACGTCGGAGGAAAGAAGCAGGAAGGTTGATTCATTTTGGCAAGGAACGACGAAGGCGAATTTGAATTAGTTCTCGGAAACCGGCAATTGATCAGCGTCTTTCTGATCGTGGTGATCCTACTGGGAGTCTTTTTCTCCATGGGATATATCGTGGGCCGGAACTCCTCGCCCACCGAAGCGGCCCGCAACAGCGCCATCGCAAAGAATGTCGAGCCGCTGTCCGACACTCCGTCGGCTCCCGCTGCCCCGCCGCAATCGCCCGCGGCGGCCCCCGAACCCAAAGCGACTACTCCCGAGCACGTTACCACGCACGCGGAGCAGCCACCCGTTGAAGCTCCTGCGCCCAAGCCTACCCCGGTCAGTCCCGCGAAGGAGAAACGGTCGCCCTCTCCGCCGCCAGCTCCAGCACGGTCCGAGCGGGCCTCCGTTACCGGCGAACCTCCGCCCGGCGATTATTGGCAGGTAGTTGCTACTGCACGCCCGGATGCCGAGATCGTAGCCGAGGCTCTCGGGAAGAAGGGTATGCATGCGATTGTCGCGCCGGCGCCAAAGGAAGGTATCTTCCGAGTCCTGGTCGGCCCATTGAAAGATTCAGCGACGCAGGCACAGACCCGGACAGATTTGGAAGCCGCGGGTTTCAAGAATCCGATCGTGCGAAAATATTAGTTGGCGCCCGATTCTCTCGTTCAGTTGGAACCTCGCCCATCAGCGCTTCCGCGGCTGCCGGAGTGGCTGCGCAAGAACGCTACGCACTTCAAGCAAGTTCATGCGCTCAAGACAGAACTGCGGCGCTTAAACCTGCACACCGTCTGCGAGTCCGCCCGCTGCCCCAACATGCACGAATGCTTTCACCGGGGTGCGGCGACGTTTATGATCCTCGGCAATCTGTGTACGCGCGGCTGTGGATTCTGTTCCGTGCCTAAAGGATCGCCGCACAAGCAGGAGTTTCAGATCGATCCCAATGAACCGGCGAACGTTGCGCGCATGGCGGCCGACCTGAAGCTTCGTTACGTCGTGATCACGTCGGTCAATCGGGACGATCTCGCGGACGGTGGCTCCCGGCATTTCGCCGAAACGGTCCTGGAGGTTCGGCGTGCGGTCCCAACGGCTCGCATCGAAGTGCTGACGCCGGATTTTTGCGGCGATCTGGACGCCGTCGCTCGCGTGCTGGAGGCCGGTCCCGATGTTTTCAATCACAACATGGAGACGATCGAGCGCTTGTACCGGCGCGTCCGGCCCCAGGCGGATTATCAACAGTCGCTCAAAGTCCTGCGGTTCGGAAAAAGCTATCGTCCCGGCATTCTTACCAAGTCCGGATTGATGGCCGGCTTAGGCGAACAACCGGATGAAGTGGAACAATTGCTGCGTGATCTGCGCGGCGTGAATGTGGACGTCGCCACGATCGGCCAATATTTGCAGCCCACGCGTCGAAATCTGCCGGTGGCATGTTACGTGACTCCGGCGCAGTTCGACGCTTATCGCGACTTTGGCCTTTCCATCGGCTTCAAAATGGTATTCAGCGGCCCGCTGGTCCGCAGCTCCTACATGGCGGACCAGGTGAATGAAGAAGCGTCCCGCATTCCTGCTTAATTTCGCGCTTGCGCTGCTCACCGCGGTGCTTCTAATTCTCGTTTTTCCGAACTTAATCTTCCCCGCCTTCGGACTGCCGTGGCTCGCACCCATGGCACTGACACCTCTGCTGATCGCACTCGCGCGAGAGCCGCGCCCGCTGTGGCGCTTTTTGTTGGGTGAGTTCACAGGAATTATCTATTGGTTCGGTATCTGTTACTGGATCCAGTTCGTGCTCGAAGTGCATGGCGGAATGGGCCGCTGGGGCGGCTGGGGGACCTTTCTTCTGTTTTGCCTGGCGAAGGCGATTCACCTGGGAGTGTTCAGCTTGCTGGCCGCGGTCGTCCTGCGAACCTGGTACGCCGTGCCTGCTATCGCAGCTCTGTGGACCGGCATCGAACGAACGCACGGGACGTTCGGATTCGCTTGGCTGGCCCTGGGCAACTCGGCCATCGATATGGCACTGCCGATGAGGCTGGCGCCGTTGGTCGGAGTCTATGGAATTTCCTTCGTGCTGGCAATCATGGCGGCGACCGTAGCGGTCATAATTCTGCGGCGGGGACGCCGCGAACTGGCGTGGCTGGCGGTGGTACCGGCGATGTTGGTATTACCTGATCTGCCGGCGCACCCCTCGCCAACCGCAACTGCCGTGGTAGTTCAACCGAATATGCCCGAGGAAGAACAATGGACTCCCGCTTCAGCCGCGGCGACTCGCGACCAGTTGGTGGAGCGATCGCTGGATGCAGCCAGGGGATCGGGCGCCAAGCTAATCATCTGGCCAGAAGTGCCGGGGCCGCTCTATTACTACAACGATGCGAAGTTTCACGACGAGGCCACCAATCTAGCGCGCTTCACGCATGCCTATTTCTTGTTTGGCACGGTCGGCGAGACCGCGCGCCGGGAACCGTTGAACTCGGCGGTGATGTTAAGTCCCAACGGCGATCTGATCGACCGCTATGACAAAATCAATCTGGTTCCGTTCGGAGAATATGTGCCTAAGTTCTTTGGATTTGTGAATCGCATCACGCAGGAGGCGGGTGACTTCGTTCCGGGAAATCGCATCGTGGACTTTCCCCAAGACGATCATCGCGTGGGTGTCTTCATTTGCTACGAGTCAGTTTTTCCACATGAGGTAAGGCAGTTCGTCAAGCAAGGCGCCGACCTGCTGGTTAACCTATCGAACGACGGTTATTTCGGTCACAGCGCCGCGCGCGGACAACATTTGGAGATCGCCCGCATGCGTGCCGCGGAAAATCGGCGCTGGCTGATTCGTTCCACCAACGATGGCATCACGGTGACCATCGATCCGGCCGGCCGCATTACGCAGAGGCTTCCGATGTATCAAGAAGCCGTGGCGCGAATGAGCTACGGCTACGAAACCAGCACCACGTTCTACACCGAGCACGGCGATTGGTTTGCATGGGGCTGCTGGCTGGGCGCAGCAGTCGCGCTATTCTGCTCGCAGATTCCTCACTACACTCCACGGAAGAACATCCCGCGTAAGATCCCTAGCCGTGCCGGATCACCAGAACGTCGCCATCCTTGACGATGTATTCCTTGCCTTCCAGCCGCAGCAGACCTTTTTCGCGCACGCCCGGATATCCGGCATGATCGATCAACGCCTGCCAGTTCACCACCTCGGCGCGGATGAACTTTTTCTCGAAGTCGCTATGAATAGCCCCGGCCGCTTTCACCGCAGTGCTGTTCATTGGAATGGTCCAGGCCCGAACCTCGGTTTCGCCGGCGGTCAGAAACGACATCAAGCCCAAGAGCGCGTAGGTGGCCGCAATCAACCGTTCCAGTCCAGACTGTTTGAGTCCGTAGCTGGCCAGGTATTCGCGGGCTTCTTCTGACGAAAGCTCGGCCAGCTCAGCCTCGACCTTACCGCAGATCGCGGTGACCGCCGTACCTTTGCGCCCGGCCAGCGGCCCTTTGCGGTATTGATCCTCGATCTCGTGCATCCGGGAAACGTCGTCTTCGCCGATGTTCAGCACGAAAAGCATCGGTTTCTGCGACAGGAACTGGAAGCCGCGAATGAGCTTCTCTTCGTCGGGCGAAAGCTCCAGCGTGCGCAGCGCGCCGTTCTGCTCGAGGGTCGCCTTGCAGCGCTCCAGAAGCGCGAACTCACGGTCGAGCTCGGCGCTCTTGATCTTCTTGCGATCCTTCTCCAAGCGCTCCATGCGCTTTTCCACAACCACCAGATCGCTCAAAATCAGCTCCATTTCGACGTCTTCGAGATCGCGCAGGGGATCGACCGAGCCCTTTTCGTGGGGCACCGTTTCGCTTGGAAAGAGCCTAAGCACGTGTGCCAGGGCGTCGGCCACCCGCATGCTCGCCAGATAACTCGGATCGCGCAAAGCTTCTTTGGAAACCGCAGGAAAATCCAGGTACTCGACCGTAGCTTGCGTAATCTTGGGAGGCTCGAAGATTTTGGCCAGCGCGGTAAGTCTCGCATCCGGCACCTTGGTCATGCCGACGCGCGCTTCCATCAAGCCCACGCGAGTCGACTCATGCACGCCCGTGAGAATAGTGAATAAGGATGTCTTGCCCACCATCGGCAGGCCGATAATCGCAGTTTTCATGAAAAATGGCTAGAGCGGGACCTCAACCAGAGTCAGGATTTCCTGCAGGATTCTTTCGCTGAGCTCCGTGCTGCGTTGCGAGAGCGAGGCTCGGGCATTGATCGCGATTCGATGCGCGAAGACCGGAACCGCCAGACGCTTGATGTCGTCCGGAATCACGTATTCGCGGCCTTCGATGAGCGCCATGGCTTGTGTCGCGCGATATAGCGCCTGTGCGCCACGAGGACTGACGCCAAGAGCCAGCGATTCGTGATTGCGAGTCTTCTCAACAATAGCGAGCATATAGTCCAACAGTGAGTCATCCACCGCGACATGGCTCACCTGCTCTTGTAGATGGACCAGCTCATCGCCGGAAAGCACGGGCCGGACACTCTCCGCATTAGCGCCATCGGTGTTGCGTAGGATCTCCCGCTCGGCGCCGCGATCCGGATAGCCGATGCGGATGCGCATAAGAAAACGATCGAGCTGGCTTTCGGGCAGGGGATAAGTTCCATGATGCTCTACCGGGTTTTGCGTCGCCATCACCATGAAGGGTTGCGCCAGCGGATACGAATGGCTTTCGATGGTAACTTGCATTTCGTTCATCGCTTCCAGCAGCGCCGATTGCGTTTTGGGAGTGGCGCGGTTGATCTCATCCGCCAGCAGGAAATTGGTGAACACCGGACCCTGTTTGAATTCGAAGTCCTGAGTATGTGCGTTGTAGATGGTCACACCCAGCACATCGCTGGGCAGCATATCGCTGGTGCATTGGAGACGGTGGAATTGGCAATCCACCGACCGGGCCATGGCATGCGCTAGCGTCGTTTTTCCGACACCCGGTACATCTTCAATCAAGAGGTGCCCCCGGGCCAGCAAACAGACCGCCGTCAGACGCACCACCTCCGGCTTCCCGCGAATGGTGGAGTTGAGCGACATCTCCAGCTCGTTTAGTTTTGATAGCGCCACCGGCGCAGCCAGCATTACTGTCATTGTATCGTGTCGAGCGGGCCAGTCTTCACAAAAGGCGTCTCACCAACCGTTAGCGGGTTCGTCTGGAGTATTTTCCCGGCGTCGCCTCTCAACTACCTCAATCGTCAGGACGCAAAACCGTTCCCGGACGCGGAGAAAATACTTCAATGTTTATCCGAACAACCGTTCTCTAACGGTTGTTATTGCCCGTAAGCTATTGATACTGAAAAAGAACGCCGGTACTATCGGACTGTCACCCGAATCTAAGTTGGAAAAGGAGCAGTACCCATGAAAAAGGCAATCGCAGTAATTTTGGCGCTCGGAATCAGCGCGGCCTATGCCGCCTCAAGCTACGAGTTTACGCTTTATAAAGCCACCACAGTCAACGGCGCACAACTAAAGCCGGGCCCCGTGAAGCTCGACCTGCAGGGTGACAAAGTCGTCATTAAGCAAGGTAAGACCAGCGTCGAATCCAATGTGACCGTGCAAAATGGCGAACACAAGTTCAACGCCTCCTCGGTTACCTACAATGCGGACGCGGCCGATCAAATACAAGAGATCCGGCTAGGCGGCACTGCAACGAAGCTGCTGTTCGACTCAGGCGCCAAGACAGCGGCCGCGAAGTAAGCTCCCGGTCGGAGTGGTCGCGTTATCTTTGGCTGGATTGCAGTTGCTCGAGGAAAGCGTCGGGATCAAAGCCGTCGCTTCCGATTCGCAGCGGGAAGGTCGCGGCATTATCGAAGACGATGCTGCGGAGTCCATCACCTTCCCGCCAGGGATTTAGCATTCCTTGCTCCAGCATGTGCTGAAGTATACCTGTTCGGAAGAAAACAGCGAGGATATCCGCCCCAGGGCTGCAATGCGGAGCAACGAGTTTGATATCGATGCTCACTGCCGATGCGGCTCGGCCGGCCTGCGCACCGGTCAACTGGCGGGTTATGCTCCAGACCCGCTTGATATCGTCTGGATTCACAGGGGGCAGGTGCGAGCCAGGAGTTAGGGATTTAACATTCGTCATGCCGGGACCCGTAATAACGATAGCGCCTCTTGTGCCAGACTGAAATTTGGACAAGTGGGAATCCATCGCGGAGCGGAAGATCCGGGAGGCGATCGAAGCCGGCCAGTTCGATAACCTCCCGAGCAAAGGCAAGCCGATCGAGCTCGATATCGACCCCGATCCGACCTTGTGGATGGCGCATCATCTGCTCCGCGTGAATGGTTTCGCGCCTTCCTGGATCGAGGAATCCAAGGACATCGATGCGGCCGTCAGCCGTTTTCGCAGCGATCTTCGGAACGCACACCGGCGTCACATGGCGATCGATGAATTCCGCAGCCGCGGGGCGGAACTCAACCGCCGCATTCTCACCTACAATTTGAAGAGTCCATCCCTGCAGGTCCACAAATTACCGCTAAACATCGAAACGGAACTACAACGTTTGGGTTAGTAGGTTATGTTCCGGCCATCGAGAACAACCGCAATCCTCATTCTTACCCTCTTACTCCCGTCCATCGCGCTTCTGGCGCAGCCGAACCGAATCAGCGGCCGAGTTGACGACGCCCGCTGGGTGAACATTCAGGGCAGCGTCCATCCGAAAGCACAGCCACAATACGACCAGGGCCCGGTCGATCCGTCTTTGAGGCTCGGGTATATCACCCTAATGCTGACCCCCACCGCCGCCTGGCCTGGCTGGCTCCGCTCTAGTAACTTTGGCATCAGGGCAGCGTTTCTGATCGGCGGTTTTCAGGCAGAATGTTAAATAGCATGCCAAACCCGGACACCCCACACTTGCGTCCTCACTTGACACCCCACTTTCCACAACACTCACCCTTCGACTTACCTAAGGACCAGATCGAAAGAGTCGAAAAAATTCTAGAGCAGGTCCTGACTTACTTGCGAAGCCAATCGCGCAACTTGCCGCCGCAAGCCGATTTAGCGCTGACTTACAACTTACAACCCGAGGCTGGATAGGTGACCATCCTCGAAGCGAGCCGGGCGCTCCGCTCCCGCCAGATCTCCTGCCTGGAACTGACTAACCGGTGTCTCGATCACATCGGGAAGCTGAACCCACGATTGAACGCCTTCATAACAGTTACAGAGCAGAGCGCCCGCGCGCGCGCCCAAGAGCTGGACCGCGAACTGACCAGTGGCCGGGATCGGGGCCCGCTGCATGGCATCCCGATCGGTCATAAGGATTTGATCTGGACCAAGGGTGTGCGAACCACGTCCGGATCGAAGCTCTTTGAGCGCTTCATACCGGATCGCGACGCACACGTTGTCGAAAAGCTCAACGACGCAGGCGCCGTCATGGTTGGTAAAACCGGGCTACACGAACTCGCCTACGGCATAACTTCCGACAATCCACACTTCGGAACCATTCGCAATCCTCGCAATACCGAGCACATCCCCGGCGGATCGAGCGGCGGCTCGGCCGTTGCGGTCGCAACTGGCATGGCGCTAATGGCTACCGGCACCGATACCGGAGGATCCATTCGGATCCCGGCTTCTTATTGCGGCGTGGTTGGGATCAAGCCCACTTACGGATTAGTGAGCGTCGCAGGAATCCAGCCGCTAGGCTTTAGTCTGGATCACATCGGTCCGCTGACTACAACAGTCGGCGATGCGCGGGTTTCGCTCGATGCCATGGCGGATGGGGCCAAGCGGAAGCCCGGGCCCGTGAGTGTTCGGGATATCCGCGTCGGCGTTCCCCAGACTTACTACTTTACTCAGGTGGCTGCTGAGGTACGGCAGGCGGTCCATAAGGCTGCGAAGCGGGCGGAGGAATTGGGCGCGCGCGTGATTCCGGTGCAAGTGCCGGACATAGAAGCGCTCAGTGCGGCAAGCCTCGTCATTCTTCTTTCCGAAGCCGCTGCGCTCTATGAGCCATATCTGGAGCGGCAAGGTGAGATCGGTCTGGATGTCCGCGCGCTCCTTTATCAGGGCGGTCTCGTTCCAGCCACCGACTATGTCAACGCCCTGCGCCTTCGCAAAGTGCTGGCCAATGAGTTCCGTGCGCTGTTTCGCTCCATCGACTGCCTGTTTACGCCCGCCACGCCCATCACCGCGCCGCGGATCGGGCAGCGGGAAGTGGAGATCGACGGTGAAATGCTAGACACGCGGCTAGTCACCACCCGGTTCGCGCGCGGGTTTAACGCTTTGGGATTCCCCGCGCTAGCGATGCCTTGCGGCGAATCGCCGGAGGGAATGCCGATTGGGCTCCAGATGGTCGGGAGGCCGTTTGAGGAGAGCCTGCTATTCACATTAGGCGAAGCCCTGGAATAATTGGCCGAGCCGCGACCAGAGCAAGCGGAGCACACCACGTGTGCGCTACGTAGCCCTGCTAAACTGGCATTTGGCCGCCACAACAAGATCGGCAACCCTGCCCGGCGAGTCTGCTATGCTCGCCAAGCTGATTGCCGAATTTGCGGGTTCCCCTCTCCGCGAGGCATTACAGTGGTTTACACGCGAAAAACTCTGGATTAACGAACAACACCTGCAGGTCTGCCGCATTCCGGCGCCAACATTTTTCGAGCAGAGGCGCTCGGAATGGATGCTGGCCCAATTCCGCGCTCTGGGGTGCGTGGCCCGAAGCGACCGGGCCGGCAACGTGATCGCGCATCCAGTGGAGAACCGCGAGGGACCCTATGTCGCACTCACGGCGCATCTGGACACGGTATTGGCCCCGCGTAATAACGAAGAGATCTTCCCAGGTCCCGACAATCGACTGCACGGCCCCGGCGTTTCCGATAACGGCGCCGGCCTCACTGCATTACTGGCGATCGCGCGCTTGCTCTCGTCCTTTCCGGGGCTCGAAGAAATCTTCCGCGGCGTGGTATTTATCGCCAACGTCGGCGAGGAAGGCGAGGGCAATTTGAGCGGCATGCGTTATCTCTGCCGCCAGTCGACCACCGGCAGCCGCATTCGGTCGTTCTTGATTCTGGACGGCCCCAATACCGACCATATCACTTCCCAAGCGCTGGCCAGCCGCCGGTTTGACGTCACTATTACCGGTCCAGGCGGGCATAGTTGGAGTGACTACGGGATCGCCAATCCGGTACACGCTCTGGCGCGCGCGATTGCGTTCTTTACCGAACATCGCTTTCCGGGCAGCGGCAGCCCAAGGTCGTCGTACAATTTCGGGATCATCGAGGGTGGCTCCAGCATCAACTCCATTCCCAGCCAGGCTCGCACGAAGGTGGATATCCGATCGGAAAGCGCGGCCAAGATTGACGAGATTGCCAGCCTGCTCACGGGCGCCGTGGAACGGGCGCTCGAATCGGAGAACGATCGCGCCACCGGCGGCAAAGTTACGGGCAAGATCAAAGAGATTGGATCCCGGCCCGGCGGACGCCTCGCCGACGATGCTCCTATTCTGCAATATGTTCGCGCAGTAGACGCGCACCTCGGTATCCGGTCGCACCTGGATTGCGCCTCCACCGACGCTAATATCCCGCTCTCACTCGGACTGCCTGCCATTTCCGTCGGTGCCGGAGGACAGGGAGGCGGCGCTCACACCTCCCAGGAATGGTTCCATCCGGAGGGCCGCGAGCTCGGCCTAAAGCGGATTCTGCTGACGCTCCTGCTGCTGCTCCGCGATTTGGAGCCCTCAGAATTCCCGCGACCCGACGGGAACGGCTTCCGTAACGCCGCCGGGACCGGCTCCTCTAACGGAGGATGACCGCGGAAAAGCCCTCCGGCTGGCTGGTAGACCTCAGCCTGGTTGGAGTGTGTCTGATCTGGGGCGCCACCTTTATCCTGGTCAAGCAAGCCTTGGCCGGCATCTCTACGCTGCTGTTCCTCACCCTTCGCTTCACCATAGCGACTGCGGTGCTGGCGCTGATCTTCCGCAAGCAATTTCGCTCCCCTAATCTGCGCATGAGCCTTCGCGCCGGGTTGCTCGCGGGCCTCTGCCTGTTCACTGGCTACGTATTGCAAACTTTCGGCCTGAAATACACGTCAGCATCCAAGACCGGTTTCCTCACCGGCCTCTACATTCCGCTGGTCCCTTTGTTCAGCGCTGTCATCTATAAGAAAATTCCCCAAATCTCCGAACTACTAGGTGTAGGGATCGCATTCTCCGGCATGGCGTTGATGACCATCCAAACTGATCTTCGCGATATTAACAAAGGCGACATGCTAGTGGCGGGCTGCGCGGTAGTGTATGCGTTCCATATTCTTTTGCTCGGGCATTTTGCGGGCACCGCCAATTTAGGAGTGCTTATCGTCACTCAGATTGCGACCGGAATGGGAGTGGGCGCCGCAACATTCTGGTGGGCTGAACCAATACGTTTAGCGTGGACCACTCAAGTCTGGGTAGCGCTGGTGGTCACGAGTTTGTTCGCTACCGCGCTGGCGTTCTCGGTGCAGACCTGGGCGCAACGCTGGAGCAGTCCCACCCGCACGGCACTGATTTTTTCGATGGAACCCGTTTTCGCCTGGGCGACATCCTATGTACTGGCAGGCGAAATGCTCTCGCGGCGGGCAACACTGGGCGCGGTTCTGATCCTGTCGGGGATACTCGTAGTGGAATTGAAACCCATGCGGTTCCTTCAGCGCAAAGAGAACCAGAAACCAGAAACAGGAAACTAGAAAACTAGTATATTGGATAATAGCTGAGTCGGGGCATCAGAAAGGCGAAGAGAAACAACATGCGGTGGTTCAAGATAATGCGGCAGCAGAAATTGCTGTCTTTGAGTCTCCTGCTCGTCACCCTCTCCATCGGGATTGTGATCGGCACCCTTTTCAACACGGGAGTGCACGCGGCCAGAGGGCAGGCGGTTGCTTCCGACGCAAGTCCCCTGGTGGTTCCGAACGCCGTTCAATTGGGAAATGAGTTCACCAAGCTGGCCAAGAAACTGGAGCCCTCGGTCGTGTACATCACCGCCGATTACACCCCTAAGACAGCCGACAACCCGCATAAGCGCGAACAACCCCAGGAACCCGGCGATAACAACGACGATGGCATGGACTTGTTCCGCCGCTTCTTCAAGAACGGGCCCTTGAGCAGTGACGTGCCGCCGCGCGCATTTAAAGAAGAGCAGTCCGGCGCGGGCTTCATCGTCGACAAAAACGGATACATCATCACCAACAACCATGTGGTCTCCAAGGTAGACCATATCAAAGTGCGCCTCCACACCGACGACACTACGGACTATCGCGCGCGAGTGGTTGGTTTTGACCCCGAGACCGACCTGGCAGTCCTAAAAATCGATCCCAAGAGCCAGCTTACGCCCGTGACCATCGGAAATTCGGACGCCGTCCAGGTGGGCGATTGGGCGGTGGCGATCGGTTCGCCATTCGGCTTGGAAGCTTCGGTTACGGCGGGTATCGTCAGCGCGCTCGGCCGGAATATCGGCACATTGCAATTGCAGCGCTTCATCCAGACCGATGCAGCCATCAATCCCGGTAACAGCGGAGGCCCGCTGCTCAACATCCGCGGTGAAGTGATCGGCGTGAACACCATGATCGCTACTCGGAGCGGCGGCTACCAAGGGATTGGCTTCGCGCTGCCCATGAATATGGTGGCGCGCGTTTATAACGATATTATCCGGACGGGACGGGTCTCGCGGGGCTCCATTGGAGTGGAATGGCTGACCGGCGACAAGCCGGATCTGTTCAAGGCTCTTGGTACCAATCAAGGCGTGATGGTCAGCAAGATCCATGCCGGCGGCCCTGCCGACAAAGCCGGGCTCAAAGTGGAAGACATCATCATCGCCATGAATGGGAAGCCGGTGAAGGACGGCGACGATCTGGTCTCTCGCGTGTCCGAGACACCGGTGGGAACGCCGGTCACCCTCACTGTGGACCGCGAAAGCAAGCACATGGACTTTAAGGTCACCATCATGGATCGCGCCGAGGTATTCAAAGATTTGCCGCAGTTTGCCGACCTGCAGCAGAATGGCGACGATACCACGCCGAAGCTTGAAGAAGGCCAATATAAATTCGGAATCAAGCTACATGCGCTCACTGACGCCGAGCGTACCTCCATGGGCGTCGAGAGCAAAGGCGGCTTGGTGGTGCGCAGTGTGGACGCCAACTCATTTGCCGAGGATATCGGACTGTTTGAGCAGGACGTGATTCTGGCCATCAACCGGCAACCGGTCGCCTCGGTGGAAGACGTGATTCGAATTCAGTCGAAGCTGAAGCCCGGCGATGCTGTAGCCTTCCGCGTCATGCGGCCAACTCCCGGCGGTCGAGGTCACGCGCCGACGTGGACGAGTTTATTCGTCTCCGGGACTCTGCCCCCCCAGTAAGCTGGCCGTTTACTGATCTATCTTATTGATTTAAAGCGGCTTGTTTAAGAGCAAGCCGCTACTCCGCCGATTCTATCCGCTTATCCCCGTTCGCTGGTAGTAAGGGATTTCCTGACGCAATCTGGTACTTTTCATCGATCGGTTCTATCGCTGGACTCAGGCATACTTGACTGGAACTGAGGACCAGCATGGCCTACACCAAGGACAGCCGCCGAAGCCGACAACGGGGGAATGCGATGCTCGAGGGAGCGCTCGCGCTGCCGCCCCTCCTGATGCTGCTGTTCGCCACCATCGACTTCAGCATCGCGATTCTGGTGAAGAACACGGTGCAGGCTTCGGTGCGCGAGGGAGTTCGCTATGCCGTAACCGGTCAAACGGTAAACGGGCTCGGACAGGATGCATCCATCCGTACCGTGGTCGAGAACAATTCTCTCGGTTTCCTGAATAGTTCGAACGGAGACAATCTGATCTCCATTACCTATTACAACCCCAGCAGCTTGCAGGCGGTCACGGGGTTGGGAAGCAACGCGCCGGGAAATATTGTCCAGGTGCAGGTGACCGGCCTTTCGTGGCTTTGGATGGTTCCTTACGGCCGCAGCGCCACTCCTCTGCAGATCTCCGCCACATCCTCGGACATCATAGAGCCTAACAGCACCGGAATCCCACCGCCGAGATAGAGGTATCCACATGAAACCATTTAAAGGAAAGCCGATCCGGGATGAACGCGGCAACGCCCTTCTGGAGTTTGCCGCCGTCTCGATAGTCGTTATCCCCCTGTTTTTCGGCATGGTCGGAGCCGGAATCGAGCTCGGCCGCATGAACGAGGCAGTACAGATCTGCCGGGACGCGGCGCACATGTACGCGCGCGGGGTCGACTTTTCTCAAATCGGCAACAAGAATATTCTGGTCAACCTGGCTACCGGAACCGGGATGACGGTGAGTGGCGGGAATGGAGTCGTTGTCATGTCACAAATCATCCGGATTTATCAAGCCGACTGCACGGCCGCCGGGCTCACCACCGCCCAATGCGCCAATCTGAATCAATTGGTATTCATCAATCGGCAGGTAACGGGGAATTCGGGTCTACGGCCGAGCAACTATGGCACGCCACCCGCCGCCGTGATCGATTCGCTGGGCAATATCGCAGCCAGCGACTATCTGACCCGTTCGAGTTTGGTGGTGGCTGGCGGCATGACTTCTGAACTCGCCAATGCCGGGCTCACTTTGAACGACGGCGACATCGCCTACCTGACGGAGTTTTACGAGTCGATGCCGGATCTAAGCTTCCTGGGCGTGGGCGCATCCGGCGGTGTGTATGCAAAGGCAATCTTTTAAGCTAATGCGCGAGGGAGAACCTATCATGAACGGGAACAAACCAAGGACTCTCAAGGAACGCGGCATTTCGCTGATCTTCACCGCGATGACGCTGGTGTTTATCGTGCCGATGGTTGGTTTGGCGATCGATGCCGGCATTCTGTACACCGTGAAAGGCAAACTGCAAATGGCCGTGGACGCCGCTTCGCTGGCTGCTGCCCGCGCCCTTAGCCGTGGCAATGATGACACCACGCAGCAAAGCAACGCCACGGCAGAAGCTGAGGCATATGTTTTGCTGAACTTCCCCAGCGGCTATTTCAACGTAGCAACACCGACCTTCGGTGTTAACAATAGCGGCATCTCGATTGACGAAAGCGTCGCCAACCAGCGGTCCGTATCGGTAACGGCTTATGTTAACGCGCCGCTCTATTTTCTGCGCTGGCTGGGAACCAACAACACTACTGTGAGCGCTACCGCCACTGCGGTCCGCCGTGACGTAAACGTCGCGATCGTGATGGATCGTTCTGGTTCGCTCTCCATTAGCAATTCTTGCACTCCCCTGAAGGGGGCGGCGGTGTCTTTTGTTAACAAGTTCGCTAACGGCCGCGATAATGTGGCACTGGTGACCTTCGCCACCAGTTCGATGCCCGATTTTCCGATCGCAGACAATTTTCAGACCGCATCGCCCGGCGTTCCTACTATTCTTAACTCGGTAAATTGCACGGGTGGTACCAATACCGGCCAGGGACTCTGGCAAGGCTACCAGCAACTGGTGACCCTAAATCAGCCGAACGCTCTAAACGTAGTCCTATTGTTTACTGACGGCTATCCGAATACTTTTACAGCGACCTACCCAATCAAAGCCAGCAGCAGCTGCACTAACAAAAATCCGAAAACCGGCGTGTTGGCGGCGGGTTATTCCAATCCGCTTACCCAACCAACCACGCCTTCGGCTATCTTCGGGATCATGAATTCTCTGGCCACCACGCAACCCATGGCAAGCGATCAAACCCCTGGTCCTCCCACGGCCCAGGGCGGCGATGCAGGCTGCTCTTACGCTTCCAACCTTCAAAGTGTCGCAAATGATATTCAATCCATTCCAACTCTGGATTTTTGGGGCAATAACATGAACACCGGCTATCAGCCCGTGACTATGAGCGGCGGCACTATAAGCGTTACCCCAATGTCGGTCCAGAACGCGGGCTGGAACGCCGCGGATAACGCCGCGCTGCGGATCCGCCAGAGCACAACCATCCCCAACATTCGCATTTTCAGCATTGGACTGGGAAATTCGGGCGGAGTTCCCGCCGATTTCCTAGAACGCACCGCCAACGATCCGCGCGCGTCCAACTTCGACAGCAATTATCCGGCCGGCACCTATGTCTACGCGCCCCAGGCGAGCGATATAAGCGACGCGTTCGCGCAAGTCGCTTCCGCGATCCTGCATTTGGCAAGGTAGTATCTTCGACTGCAGCGTTTAATCCCGCCCGTTACGGGAAATCAGTATCCCAAACACTGCTCCGACGCTGAACGCCATCAGAACGGAGCCCAGCGGAAAGCGCTTGATGTTGTGCGTAGCCTCGTCCAATAAGTCTTCGGCCGTATGGCGAGTATCTTTCAAGAATTGAGTGACGGTATCTTTTCCCTCGTGGAGTGCGTCGGAAACTACGTCTTTGGAAGCGGCAATACTTTGCACGACCTTAGCGCCGGAGTTGATGGTATTCTTCAATGCGTTAGCTCTCATGAGTTTGGAATCTCCTTCGTCCTGATCTCAGGGACCTGCTCGAGTTTCATTGCACGAGAGGGTCCGAACTGGAATGTCACACTTCCTAACGGACTCCTGTTAACAGTACGCCGCTCCTAGCAATTCGGTGTGCTGGTGAAGGTCTACGCTGCTGCCAGTGACGGCGAGAAGCGCTACAGTCCAGCGTAAGCATCGCCGGCGAGAAACGTGAGATGGTCGGATATCCCGCTCCCGAGCATGTCAGCACCAGTTACATTGAACGGGCGAATTTGACGATGCGGATGGGAATGCGCCGCTTCACAAGATTGACGAATGCCTTTTCTAAGAAGATCGAAAACCACACTGCCGCTGTCGCGCTCCACATGATGCACTACAACTTCGTGCCAATCCACCAGACACAACGCGTTACGCCTGCCATGGCCGCTGGCGTGACGGATCGCGTGTGGGAAGTCTCCGACGTGGTGGCGCTGTTGGAAGCGTCAGAGCGGGGCTGGAAAGAGCGGCGTAAGCTGTAATGAGCCCCGATGGTATTTCTATCCAAAGTCGAACATGCTTTCACTATTCCAGGGCGTGGCTGCGTCATAGTTCCGGTCGCCCTAACCGATACCACAGTGCACAACGGAGATGCTCTTCAACTGCGAAGTCCTAGTGGAACAATCCTCGAAGCTCGCATTCTAGGCATAGAGCTAATCAAGCAACGATCTGGCCCGTGTCGTGTAGGCTTTCTACTGTCGAGCGACATTGTGAAGGAAGATGCTCCCCCAGAAACGGAAATTTGGCTTAGTGAATCAAAGTACCCCACTACTAGCAATTCTGACCACAAGATCGTCCTGGTACAATGAGGAATCCGACCATCCTGGCGAGCGTTCGCGGCGGGTTTCGATGGATCTCGATCAACTGCACACGTTTCTCGAAATTGTCCGCTTGAAAAGCTTTTCTAAGGCGGCGCAAACCTGTTACCGTACGCAGCCGGCTATCAGCGCACAGGTGCGGCAGCTGGAGCAGGAGCTGAACACCACGCTATTCGAGCGCCTCGGAACAAAAATCTCGCTGACCACCGCCGGCAAAATCTTCGCCGAATATGCCGAACAAATTCTCGATTTAAGGCGCCAGGCGCAGGACACAATCAATGAGCTAGATCGCGTTCCGCGGGGCGAGCTGGTAATCGCCGCCAATGAAGCTACCTGCATTTATGTTCTTCCCCTGGTTTTTTCCGAGTTTAAGAAGATGTTTCCGAATGTCCAGTTGTCGGTGGACCGTTCCTATGGCACCCGCGTCGTGGAGGCGGTTTTGAATAATTTGGCCGACTTCGGCATCACCCAACTGCCGGTCCAGGAGAAAAAGCTGCAAATCGCCAGGATTCACTCCGATGAGATTGTATTGCTGCTACCCGCGAAACATCCTCTATCCACCAGGAAAACGGTTACGCCCCGCGATCTGAACGGCTATCCACTGCTGTTGCCCAAGTCCGGGACCACCCGAACCAGGCTCGATACCTGGCTGGAGCCAGTGGAGGACGAGCTGCGGATATCCATGGAGCTGGACTCCACCGAAATGATCAAGCGCTTCGTAATGGCCGGGCTGGGGCTCTCGTTCCTGGCCGCCTCCCATTGCCGGGAGGAAGTCGCTAGTGGTAAGCTATGTTGCGTGTCGCTTGGGCCCGAGCCGATGTTGCGGAAAGTCGCTTTGATCTATCGTAAGGATAAAGCGCTGTCCAAAGCCGCCCTAGGCTTCATACAGGTTATATTGGAACAGGCAAAGGGAGAGGGGCTGGGAGGGAATCTTGCCAAGCTGCCAGCCGCCGTAGCAACCTGAGCCAGAGGATCACGGATGTCTCGCGTCACTTTGAAAAGTTCGACTATCTTCATTTCCGTCGGGAATAAGACCGAAGTGTTCCGTTCCGTCAATGATGTTCCGCCGCCGTTGCGTAAGAAGCTCGAGCAATCCACCAACAGTATCAATTCCGCGACTATTCTGATCGCGGACCGAAAGGGCAAGGAAGAGATCGTTCGCGCTATCCGCGGGCTTCCCTCCAGTCTCCGTTCGCGCCTCTCCACTTCCCTTCGTCAAGAGGCCAAATTAGAGTCCTCTAAGGCCCCCAACCGCTGGCTGGCCCTATGGCAGGATTGGGCTGAAATCCTGCTCCCGGCCGTGATTGGCTTGGCCGTGTGGTTATTATTTACCGCAAAATAAGCGTTTTCCCTAACTAAAAGTAACCTGCCAACAGTCGATAATCCATCTATGGAACGACGTAGGGAAGCGCGCATTCGTGCCGACAAGCCAGTTGAACTGACCGTTTTAGGGGACGAGGAGTCCAGCGGTCCTGCTCAAGCGATTGAGTTCTCCGGTCACGGACTGCAACTGGTGATTCATCGCCCAATCCCGGTGAACGCGGCCGTCAAGGTGGAAGGCGACGACTGGATGATGCTGGGTGAAGTCTGTTATTGCCGTCAGGAAGGTATCCACTTCGTGGCCGGGCTCAGGATAGAGCAAACGCTGGAAAACCTTCAAGAATTGGCCGAGCTCAATAAAAACCTGCTTAGCACTGAACGGAAGATCGAGCGTAAAGAGCCGGGTACCGAAGAGAAAATAGTACTAGTTCGAAATTAGCTCCCTTCCTGCACCAGGTCTAGCAGCTTCTGACGCAGCTTCGCCGCCGTGCCTGCATCCGGCGTTACCACCAGGATCGTATCATCCCCCGCAAGTGTGCCCACCACTTCCGGCCAGGCTTGCTTGTCAAGAGCGACCGCCAGCGCGTTCGCGTTGCCGGGCGACGTCCGAAGCACAATCAGGTTCTGCGCCACTCGCGCGTCCTGTAGAAACTCGCTCACGGTGCTATCAAGGCCCGGACCGCCCGAAGCCTCAGATACCTGCTTATAGCCCTGCGGCGTCTTCAACAGCCCGAGATCGCGGATATCCCGTGATAAGGTAACCTGCGTAGCCTGAATTCCAGCGCTCTCCTTAAGCACGCGCGCCAAGTCTTCCTGGGTCTGAATGGCCTTAGCTCGAATGAGCTTCAGGATTTGGCCTTGGCGGAAGGTCTTGTTCATCGCTTCCCTGATTTATCGCTTCCAATGTTGAAGCCGAGCTTCAGCCTCTGAAAGTGCGCGCGCCACTGCCGCCGGGCCCGTGCCGCCGGGCAGCTCACGCGTCTTCATGCCTTCGAGCGGGCTCAGCAGGCGGGCCATACCCGCGTTAAACTCCGGAGCGAAGGCCGCCAGCTCTTCTGCGGTCCAATCCGAAGGTCTCTTGCCGCTCTTGACGCTTTCGAGCACCAGTTTTCCTACTAGTGAGTGCGCCTGATGAAAGGGCATCCCATTGCGGGCCAGCGAATCGGCGAAATCGGTAGCCACAGCCCAGCTTTCTTGAACGGCCGCCGCGGGACGCGCGGGATTCAGACGGGTGCTATCGATTACCGCGCGCGCCATCTCGAGCGACCCGCGCAACTGATCGGCGGCATCGAAAATTCGCGGCTTGTCCTCCTGCATGTCGCGATTGTAGGTCATCGGCAGACCCTTCATAGTCAGAAAGAGCGCCGTATAATCGCCGAATACGCCGCCGCACTTGCCGCGAATCAGCTCGAGGGAATCCGGATTTTTCTTCTGCGGCATGATGCTCGACCCGCTGGTCACTCCGTCGCCCAGGTCGAGCCATCCATATTCTTCGCCCGAATACAGAATCCAGTCTTCGGCCAGGCGGCTCAAGTGCAGCATGGTCATGGAGGCGGCGTGCAGAAAATCGAGCGCGAAGTCGCGATCGCCTGAAACATCCATCGAGTTGGCAGTGATGCTCTCAAAGCCCAGCTCCTTCGCGATGCTGTCGCGGTCGATTGGAAACCCGCTGCCGGCCAGGGCCGCCGATCCGAGCGGCATCACATTGACGCGCTGGCGCGTTTCGATCAGGCGCTGCCGGTCGCGGGCGAACATTTCAAAATATGCCAACAGATAATGCGCCCAGAGCACCGGTTGGGCGCGCCGCGTGTGAGTGTAACCCGGCACAATGGCATCGGGATCTTGCTGGGCCATACGGACCAGCGAGGCGAGCAACTCCCAGAGCACATCCAAACACGCGTCGATCTCATCGCGCAACCAAAGCCTGAGATCGAGAGACACTTGGTCGTTCCGGCTGCGGCCGGTATGGATCTTGTCCGCCACCGCGCCGGCGCGCTCTTTGAGCTTCCGGATCACCAGCGTGTGGACATCTTCATCCGAAGCGCCCTCGAAGAACGCTGGCTCACGCGCCGCGGTGCGGATTTCTTCAAACGCGTCGACCAGTGTCGTGCATTCATACGCGTTCAGAATACCGACCTGCTGGAGTGCGCGCGCGAACGCCTGGGAGCCCCGGCAATCGGCATCGATTAGCCGCTGATCGAAGTGGAGCGAACCGGAGAATCGCTCGAATACCTCGGATGGCCCGCTCTCAAACCTTCCGCCCCAAAGCTTCATTTCCCCTGTTTGGCCGCTTGCGCCCGCACGCGAATGGGCAATCCGATCAAGTTGATGAAGCCCTGCGCGTCCTTCTGATCGTACTCGGCGCCCATGGTGAAGCTGGCGATATTCAGCGAATAAAGTGAATAAGGCGATCGGCGGCTCACCGGCTCGATATTGCCCTTGTACAAGCGCAAAGTAACCTCGCCGGTGGTGGTCTGGCTGGTGGTCTCGAAGAAAGCATCCAGCGCTTCGCGCAGCGGCGTGAACCACAGGCCGTTGTAAACCATCTCGGCGTAATCGAGCGCCAGTTTCTGCTTGTAGTGCAGGGTGTTTCGATCGAGCGTTAAAGCTTCAAGCTCGTGATGCGCGTAGAGAATCAGCGTTCCGCCGGGCGTCTCATAACAGCCGCGCGACTTCATGCCGACGAAGCGGTTCTCCACCAGGTCGATTCGCCCGATGCCGTGCTCGGCGCCGATCTTGTTCAGCGTTTCAAGCAGACTCACGCCCGTGTCGCGCTGGCCATTTACCGAAACCGGACGCCCACGCTCGAAGCCGATGGTCACGTCGGCCGGCTTATCGGGTGCATCTTTAGGACTGCGGGTGAGCATCCACATGTCATCCGGCGCGGCATTCGCCGGATCTTCCAGCGCGCCGCCCTCATGAGATATATGCCAGATGTTGCGATCGCGGCTGTAGATTTTCGTGGTGGTCTGCGAGATCGGCACGTTGTGTTTGGCAGCGTAATCGATGGCATCCTCGCGCGACACGATATCCCACTCGCGCCACGGAGCGATCACCTTCAACTGTGGCGCTAGCGCTTTATAGGTGAGCTCGAAGCGAACCTGATCGTTTCCTTTGCCGGTGCAGCCGTGCGCCAGAGCGTCGCATCCGGTAGCCAGGGCTACTTCTACCTGCTTCTTGGCCAACAAAGGCCGCGCGACGGATGTTCCCAGCAGATACTTGTGTTCGTAAACGCCGCCCGAGCGCACCAGGCGCCACAAGTACTCGGTCACAAACTCCTCGCGCATGTCGGCTACATGGACTTCAGACGCTCCGGTCTTGCGCGCCTTCTCTTCCAGGCCTTTCAACTCATCGTCGCCCTGCCCGATGTCGCCGCACACCGCGACGACTTCGCATTGATAGTTCTCGCGCAGCCACGGAATGATTATGGATGTATCCAGCCCGCCCGAATAGGCCAAGGCTACTCGCTTTGGTTTCATATAGAATATTTCGATTGTTCGATGCTAGGTATTCTCAGTCGATGAATCTAGCCGATCAACATCAGTAGTAATGCTTTTTGGGCGTGCAAACGGTTCTCGGCCTGATCAAACACCACCGATTGCGCGCATTCCATCACCTCGTCAGTGACCTCTTCGCCGCGCTTGGCGGGAAGACAATGCAGGAAGACCGCATCCGCGCTCGCTTCCGCAAACAGCGCCTGGTTCACTTGGTAGTCGGCGAAATCGGACATCCGTTTGCCCTGCTCATTTTCTTGGCCCATGCTGGTCCACACGTCGGTGTAGACGGCGTGCGCGTTCTCGACAGCTTCGACCGGGTTGTTGCTAATCACCAAGCGGGCGCCGGAGATTGCGGCGAGCGCTTCGGCCTGCGCGATGATATCGGCATCGGGCTCATAACCGCGCGGCGTGGCGATGGAGAAATTCATTCCCATCCGCAGCGCGGTCAGCATTAGCGAGTGCGCGACGTTGTTGCCATCTCCGACAAACGCCAGCTTGCGGCCGCGCAGGTCGTCGAACTTTTCCAGGAGGGTGAAGATGTCGGCCAGCGCCTGGCAAGGATGAAAGCGGTCGCTCAACGCGTTGATCACGGGCACGCTCGACCAGTGCGCCAGATCCTCGATCGTCTGATGCGAAAAAGTGCGCGCCACGATGGCGTTGGTCCAGCGGTCGAGGTTGCGGGCGACATCCTTCAAAGGCTCGCGCTCGCCAATCGGTCCGGTGCTCAACACCGCGTCGCCACCTAATTGCTTGATGGCCAGCTCGAAGGTAACGCGCGTTCGAAGCGAGGGTTTTTCAAAGAGGAGACTGAGGTAGCGGCCACTGAGAGCCTTAGCAAACCGCATTGGATTTGCCTTCACCTGTTGCGTTAGATCAAGCAACGCAAGTAGCTCATCTTGGGTTAGATCTAGGTCGCGAACAAAGTCAGAACTCCCGATTCTAGGCAGCGATTTCTGCATCGGCATGCGCTTGACCGGCTTGAGCGATGTTCCCGCGGTGGGGGGCATTTTTCGTGGCTCCTTGAGTTCTGGCCCGCTGAATTTTTATTCAGCTATATGAATAATTACACATTCCCATGGGTTTGTCAATCAGCGCATTATTGTAGAGTGACGTTCATCGACACCAGCAAACTGCCGACGGTCGAGCGCTTGCCCGGCTGGCGAGGCCGCTATTTCGATTCTGCGAACATGACGTTCGCCCATTATGAGTTCGATGCCGGCTCGTCGATCCATGAGCATTCCCACCCACAAGAGGAGGTTTACGAAATCCTCGAAGGCGAACTAGAACTATCGGTCGCGGGCGTTACCGAGCGCCTAGGTCCGGGCTTCATCGGAATTGTTCCATCCAATGCGCTGCATTCCGTGAGGGCGATCTCGAACGGAAAGCTCATCGTGGTTGACTATCCATTGCGTGAGATGCCTAACCACACGCGATGATTTTCGCGGATCTCGCACTCTCACGACGTCTGGAGCGCGCCGAAGGCCAGGCGTGCGTTCAGTTCGCGGCCGCACGGCGCCGTCTATTCCCCAACAGCGGCGCCGAATGGATTGAATGCGGCGGCGCGGACGTGGTTTTCGATGGCGTCGACTCCCCAATCACTCAGACTTTTGGCCTCGGCATCTTTGAGGAACTGAGCGCGGCCTCGCTGGATGTGATCGAGCGCTTCTTTCTCAGCCGCGGGGCCCAGGTGCTGCATGAAGTGAGCCCACTCGCAGGCGTCGCAGCGCTGGACTTGCTGTGTGCCCGCCACTATCGACCAATCGAAATCAGCAATGTCATGTATCGGCCTGTTGAAAAGCCCACAGGAGAAGACAGCGGCAATGTCCGAGTGCGCGTTACAAGCCCGGACGAAGCAGAACTTTGGACCGATATAAGCGCAAAGGGCTGGACACACGAACATCCGGAACTTCTAGACTTTGTACTGCAAGCCGGCGCAATTTCTTCAGCACGCGACCAGTGTCCGTGTTTCCTCGCCGAGCTTGACGGCCAGCCGGGCGCCGCGGGCGCGCTCTGTGTCCATGAAGGCGTCGCTCTTTTCTCAGGCGCGGCTACGGTTCCAGAGATGCGGCGTCGTGGGCTACAGGCGGCGCTACTTGAAGAGCGTATGCGCTACGCCTTCGAACATGGCTGTGATTTAGCGATGATGGCGGCCGAAGCGGGCTCCAACTCGCAGCGCAACGCGGAGCGCCAGGGTTTTCGGATCGCTTACACACGCACGAAATGGCGCTTATCGAGCTAGAGACGTCCTAAACTTAGAGACGTCCTAAACAACAACAGATCCAGACTGAACGTCACGCGCATCGCTTCGGCCGGTTCCGATCGCAGCGGCCGGTAAATCGCATGCAAGACATCGTCAACGGCGGCAGAGTCGAGATCGGCGGTGGTTGAGACTCGACGCTTATCGACCAGCGTGAAATCGCGCGCGAATGTCTCGATGGTTCGGTCCACCCGATTGCGGCCCACGCCGCGCAACTCGATCAGATCCTCAGGCGCCGGAAGCGCGACCAAAAGGCGTCCTCCTTCGCCGAGGACACGCCGGAACTCGCCGGCATTCATACGCGCCGTAATCGAAAGTACGATTGAGAACGAGCGCTCAGCATACGGGACGAAGCGATCGGCATTGGCCACGATCCACTCGCATCCGGGGTAGCGCCGTGCCGCGGCATCAATGGCAGGAACCGAAATGTCGACGCCATGCGCGTCGAATCCGATTTGGCGAGCCAGGCTGCCTAGATAGAAACCGTCGCCGCAGCCGGCATCCAGAACGATGTCATTCGACGATGCGGCTAATATTTCCGCGATCGCATTCAGAAGGGGCCCAGTCACGCCGCGATCGTGCAATCGCCCCCGTCCTTGCAGCGCAGTGGGCGTGTCGCCTGGCTGCTTGGATCGCCGATCCTGCGGCTGGAGCAGATTGACGTATCCGCTGCGCGCGATGTCGAACGAATGCCCGCGCGGACAAAACACTCGCCGCTCTTCGCGCGCGAGAGGCAGATGGCAATCGCGAACGGGGCAGAGTAGCATCGGCATGCATGTCAAATTCGTCAGATGTCCATCGGGTTTTATCACCCGCGGTCGATTTGATCCCTCAAGTCGCTAGGGTAGCTGGCTTTTAATTCGGGATGGGCTTCGGCGAGCCGGATCAAGCCCAGTTCATCCTTCTTGCGTTTGCTCCAGCGTCGTTGTGGATCGCTGTAGGCCCATCGTTTAGACGCAGGCTGTTGCGTTATGACGATGTCGGCATCAAGCGCATAAACAGGTTCTACATGGCAGTTCAGCGCCAAGTGTCCTATTAAGCAATACGGTCCGAACGATTCGCAGGCTCTAATCAGCCGGGCGAAGTCAGTCGTGCCGCCTTGAGTAGTCAATTCGTATGCCTCCGCCGCAGTCACGACTTCAACTTTATACCTCGGCCCACGTAGCGGCAAATTTCGATGGGGCGGTGCCGTTCACTTGCCGGGTTAAACTATCAACAGTCCCCCGATGAAGATCTCGGCCGCGATCATCACCTACAACGAGGAGCGTAACATCGCACGAGTGGTGGAGAGCTTGCGCTGCTGCGACGAGATCGTGGTGATCGACAGCGGATCGAACGATCGTACCGTGGAACTGGCAACCAAGCTGGGCGCGCGCGTGATCGATTCGGTATGGCGCGGCTTTGCCGGACAGAAGAACTACGCCACCGAGCATTGCCAGCACGACTGGGTTCTCTCACTGGACGCTGATGAAGCTCTGAGCGAGGCGCTGGAGGCCGAAATCTGGCAGATCAAGAAAAACGGACCGCAATTCGACGCCTACACGATGCCTCGGCTGGCGCAATATCTGGGCCGCTGGATACTGCACTCGGGTTGGTATCCGGACCGCAAAATCCGGCTCTACGACCGGCGCCACGCCAAGTGGATGGGCGATTATGTTCACGAATCGGTCGCCGTAAAAGGAACCATCGGTCATCTTAAATCGAACATCCTCCATTTCACGTGCAGCTCTCTTTCAGAGCATCTTAAAACGATGGACCGCTATACCACGCTGGCCGCTGAGCAGTTGGTTGAGCAGAAGAAGGAGATCGGCTGGCCGCAACTGGCTCTGGACCCTCCCTGGACGTTCTTCAAGACCTACGTCCTGCAGCGCGGCTTTCTGGACGGTACCGAGGGGCTCGCCATCGCATACATGGCAGCGCTCTACAATTTTGTCAAATATGCAAAGGCCAAGAACATGAGTCCGCGAAGGTAGCCTTGTTTATCCTGCACATTGACTCGGGAACCGAGATGCGTGGCGGGCAATGGCAGGCGCTGTACTTGATCCGGGGATTGACCGCCGCTGGACACCGGACGCGGCTGCTTGCGCCTGCCGGCTCTCCACTCCTGAACGCGGCGGCAGCGCAGCAGGTGGACGTTCAGCCATTGGGCATTGGCAGGCTGCTGCGGGCTGCTGCTGGCGTGGATCTCGTTCATGCACACGATGCGCGCGCCCATACCATGGCTCTAATCGCAAGCAAGCCGCTGGTGGTGTCGCGAAGGGTGGCATTCCCGGTGAGGCATAATGTCGCATCCTGGTGGAAGTATAGGCGCCCAATACATTACCTTGCCGTCTCCCAATGCGTGAAGCGTATTCTGATGGAGGCCGGAGTCGAACCTGGAAAAATCACTGTCGTGTATGACGGAGTTCCAGTGGACTCCTGGCCGAAAACGGGCGACCGTTCGCGAGTGCTGGCGGTGGATTTGGAAGATCCGGGAAAGGGTAAGAAGCTAATCGAGGAGGCGGCGGCCCTGGCCGATATTCCGGTGCATTTCTCCGATAATCTAATCCGCGATTTACCGGAAGCGGCCGTCTTCGTTTATATTACGGATTTGGAGGGCTTGGGGTCCGCGGTCCTGCTGGCGATGGCCGTGGGCGCTCCAGTTTTGGCGAGCCGCGTCGGCGGACTGCCGGAGATTGTCGACGATGGCGCCACCGGGTTGTTGACGTCCAACGAGCCTCCGGCCATAGCCAAACAGATTCAGCGGCTGCTGGCCGATCGTCCGCTGGCACTACGCCTGGCTGCACGCGCCCGAAGCCGCGTGGAAAAAGAGTTCTCTCTGGAGCGAATGGTTAACGAGACGCTGCGGGCTTATGAAAGGATACTGGCTTGATCGAAGCTGCATTAGCCGCACTCGCGGGGCTGCTCATCGGCAGTTTCTTGAACGTCTGCATCTACCGTTTGCCGCGCGATCTATCGGTGGTCCGGCCCCGGTCTTTCTGCCCGGAGTGCGGTAAGCCAATCGCCTGGTTCGACAACGTTCCGCTGCTCAGCTATTTTCTACTTAGAGCACGCTGCCGGCATTGCAGTGCCAGTATCCCCTGGCGTTATCCGGTCGTAGAGCTGCTAACGGCCGCTTCTTTCTTTTGCGCGGTCTGGATGCTGGGCCCAACCGCCGCAGCGATCAAGTTTTGCGTTTTCGCCGCCATCGATATCACCCTGATGTTCTCCGATATTGAAGAGCGAATTTTGCCCGATGAATTCACGCTGGGGGGCGCTGTGGCAGGCGTTATATTCGCGGGTTTCGTTCCTTTTGACTGGGGCATCGTTAGACTGCTGCTCATGCGAACCGACTACCCTCGGCTGGCCTCCATGGCGGAGTCGTTGTTCGCCGCGCTGTTCTGCGGAGGCACCTTGTGGCTGGTAGGATTTCTGTACGAAAAGCTTCGCCATCGAGAAGGCCTGGGATTCGGCGACGTGAAAATGGTGGCGATGATCGGCGCTTTTCTGGGCCTGCAGGGCGCGCTGATGACGTTGATCATCGGATCATTGTTAGGCGCCGTGGTGGGACTGTGCTACATCTGGTTCACCGGAAAAGATGCATCCACCTATGAGCTGCCCTTCGGAACGTTCCTAGGAGCTGCGGCCCTCGGAGTGGGTTTCTTCAGTATAGTTTTTCAGCCGTGGTACAACCACCTTGGTCCATAATCGAGTTGAGCCGGTGTACCATAAAACTTGTCTAGATGAAAGATCTCTTCGAGTTTTTGAAGCCCGGAAGCAAAGACTGGGCACTCGCCCATAGCATCGATCCGAACCGCTTGCCCACCCATATTGCGATCATCATGGACGGCAATGGCCGCTGGGCCAAGAAGCGAAGCCTTCCCCGGGCGGCCGGTCACAAAGCCGGCATCGAAACAGTGCGAATCACGGTGGAAACCTGCACGCGGCTGGGGATTCAGGCGCTGACGCTGTATGCTTTTTCGGTGGAAAACTGGAAGCGGCCGAGAGCGGAAGTCGATACTCTTTGGCGGCTGCTGCGCGTCTATCTGCGCCATGAGCTTCCCGAGATTCTGAGCAATGGCATCCGCTTCACCTGCATTGGCCGGCTGGACGGGCTTCCACCGCAGGTCCGGCAGGAACTGCAGAATGCCATCGATGCTACAGCTCACAACCGTGGAATGCGGCTCAATGTTGCTATCAACTATAGCGGCCGCGCCGAGCTGGTGGACGCGATCAACGCCATAGTGGCGGACGCGCGCCTGGAAGGAAGCCTCGGGGATCTCCGCATCAACGAAGAAGCCATCGCTTCCCGGTTGTACACGGCCGACCTGCCCGATCCTGACCTGCTTATTCGCACCTCGGGCGAGATGCGCATCAGCAATTTCATGCTCTGGCAAATCGCTTACGCGGAACTGTATGTCACCGACACTCTCTGGCCTGATTTCAGACGAATGGATCTGCTGCGCGCCATCCTGGATTATCAGAAACGCGACCGACGCTTCGGTGGCCTGAAACCCGACGGCGCACGCGCCAGCCACGAAGAGTCAGTGGAAGTGGCCGGCACAATCGCGCGATGACGCGCATCCTGACGGCGCTGCTCCTCATTCCGACGTTTTGCTACGTGGTGTTATGGGCGCCGCAGTGGGCATTTCTTGCGGTCGTGGCAGTGGTTGCCGTCCTATGTTTCCACGAGTACGCCGATATCGCTGCGCGGCATCACATCCCGAAGCCTGGAGTGTTTGGGTACGTCGCGGGTCTGCTGGTTCTGTTGTTGCCGGAGAAAGACCCTACGTTTTTCGTTCTGATCGCAATACTCGGAATGGCGCTTTCGCTACGGGTACGCGAGCTACCGGAGTCTCTCGGGAGCGCGGCGGTTTTGGTGTTAGGCGTTGCTTACGTGTTCGGCTCATTGCGTTGCGGGATTGAGTTGCGGGCCATTAGTCCCTACTGGCTGTTCTTCGGCCTGTCGCTCAATTGGGCTGGCGACATCGCCGCGCTTTACGTAGGACGGCTTTCGGGCCGTCACAAACTTGCCCCGCGCATCAGCCCTGGAAAGTCGTGGGAGGGCGCCGCGGGATCACTGGTTGCCTCGGTGGCCTACGGTGCACTGTACATCCCCCGCTTGCTCCCCGGAGTGCCCCTCGCGGAAGGATTGGGCTTGGCCGCCGTAGCCAACATCGCGGGCCAGTTTGGCGATCTGTGCGAATCGGCGATCAAACGTGGCGCGGGAGTAAAGGATAGCGGAACCTTGTTGCCCGGACACGGCGGCTGGCTGGATCGTGTGGACAGCAGCCTGTTCGCGCTGCCAGTGGTCTATTTCGTCGTCAGCAATTTTCATTGGTGATCAACCAGCCGTTTCAGGCTCTGCGCGAAGGGTCCATAACCCGCAAAGAGGTGAAGAGTTTCCTGTAGAAGCCTCGATCACGAGAAAGCAATTGTGCCGCAGTGGTCTGAGCATGAGCACCAATCAGAAAATCTGCCAAGATCCGCGTCTTTGGGCCGCCTTGTTGGCGGTAGGCACGCCAAGCGCGACTCGCAAGAAAGTGGGCCTCCCGGCTTAAGTGCTCAACCCGAATCTCACTGTCCTCGAGGAAATGGTCGCATTCTCGTTGTGTTGAAAAGTGTATACAGAGTTCAGCATAAACTAGATCACAGATCACCAACGATCCCGAATTGGCCGCATCCTCCAGGGCTTGGACAGAAGTGTCGCAAAACTCCTGGTTTGGGACGAGAATGTCAAGGAGAATGTTTGTGTCGACCGCGGTAATCATCGGCCGCGAACGTCATCGATGAACTTGTCAACCGATCCGTATCCAAGCCGTTTGAACCTTTCCTGGAGGCGGCCCTTCCACTTTCTGAGGTTGAGCTTTTTGGGCGCTTTCTTAAGCAGAATGGAGCCGTTCACGACCCGGAACTCGACTTCAGTCTCGGGCCCAAGGCCGAAGCGCTCGCGGAGCTCCTTCGGGATAGTCACTTGACCGCGCTCGCCAACTTTCATATCTACTAGTATGAAACACAAATCATACCCTCGCTGACGCTTATCAGTGGACCGTGCGGGTCTTACGGTTCATGTAATCCATTAGCAGATACTGCCCGAGATTATAAGGTGTTGTGAAATAGGCCTTGCCTCGGCATAGCTCGGTGACCTTTTGCACGAAGTTCACCAGGCCGAAGTCGCTCGCCAGCATGAAAGTATTGATCAGGATGCCCTGCTTCTTGCAGCGGCTGACTTCTTCGAGCGTGCGGCTGATCACCAGCGGATCCAGGCCGAACGCGTTCCGATACATGCGGCCATCTTCCAGCGTCAGCGCCGAAGGCTTTCCGTCGGTGATCATGATAATCTGCTTCATATCTTTGCGTTCCTGGTTGAGCAGCCGCTGCGCCAGGATCAGGCCGTCCCGCGTGTTGGTGTAATAAGGACCAACCTGCACGCGCGCCAGGTCCGCCAGCCTCAACTCTTCTGCCGAGTCGTGAAAAAGAACGCAACGCAAGCTGTCCCCCGGATACTGCGTGCGGATCAGGTGCGCCAGCGCAAGCGCGACCTTCTTGGCAGGCGTAAAGCGATCCTCGCCGTAGAGAATCATGCTGTGGCTGCAATCCAACATCAGCACCGTGGCGCACGAGCTTTGATATTCAGATTGGTGCACATGCAGATCGGAGTACTCCAGCTCGATCGGGACTTTAAGCCCCTCGCGCTGGATCGCCGAAAACAGAGTTTGGCTGATATCCAGGTTCAGGGTGTCACCAAATTCGTAGGCTTTTGCGGCGCCGCTGGTCTCGACGCCCGTGGCCAGATCGCGCGTGTCGTGCGCGCCGAAACTCGATTTTCCGAGCGAGCCCAGTAGATCCTTAAGTGTCTTGAAGCCCAGAAAATCGATGGATTTGTCGGTAATCTCGACATTGATTTTCCGGTCCGCATTGCCCATCCCGGCTTGGCCGGATTCATTGGGCTGCTGGGGCTGTTCAGCATTGATATAGCCTTCATCGACTAGCTTTTGCACTAGCCGGTTCAGCATATCGTCCATCTGCTCGGGCGTCATGTTTTCGAGCGCTTGCTGAATACGCTGCGCTTGATCCGGATCGAAGGCTTCGCCTTGCTCCAGCGCGCGTTGAAGAGCATTCTTCAGGTCCTCGAGCGTGTGCTGATTCAACTCGCTGAATCCCATGTACTGGTTTTGGAATCCGCTCTGCAGAAAGAAGTCGGACAGGGCTTTCAGAAGATCTTCGGCGCTGAGACCGAAGTCATCGCCGGTGTAGCGTGAATAACGAATCCATTTCATGACAGGCCGCTCTAGTTGAACTGGCGGCGCGGCGGCCGCCGCCCTTCCCCGCCCTCGGGATTTTCTCGCTTACGTTCACCAGCCATAAACCCGACTTCTTCATTGCGGTTGATGCGCCGGTGCGCATACAGCCCTTCCAGAATAAATTCTGCCGCCGAGGCGCGCAACGCATCCGGCTCGCTCGCACCCAAGCCTAGCGCCGCAGTCTTGTCCATTAAGCCTTGGATGTTGGCAAGTTGCTTCACCATGGCGGCCGAGTCCAGCGCTTCATCCAGCTTCAACGACCCACCCAGCTCGAACCACTGCACAATCTGAGCGACATTCACGCCATCGAAATAGCCGGTATACACCTTGCCAACCGCGGACCGTATCAGCTCCCGGGCCACGGCATCGCCGCCCTTCAATTCTCCTTCATATTCGAGTTCCAGCTTGCCGGTTATCGACGGCAGCGCCGCGTAAATATCCATAACGCGCGGCACCGCTACCTTTTCTCCCGCTTTAAACGCACGCCGCTCTGAATTGGAAGCGACGTTCTCGAGAACGGATATCGGGAGCCGCTGCGAAACACCGGAGCGCTTGTCCACCTTCTTGTCTTCGCGCGCCAGAAACGCCAGTTGCTCCACGATCTCGCGGATGTAATTAGGCACTTCCAAACGGATAGAAGATGCGCGGTCGGTCCACGACTCCTGCCTGGTGATAGAAAGCCCGTGTTCCACCGTCATCGGATAATGTGTGCGAATCTCGCTTCCGAGGCGATCCTTCAAGGGCGTGATGATCTTTCCGCGCGCGGTGTAGTCTTCCGGGTTCGCGGTGAAAACTAGCAGGATGTCGAGCGGAAGGCGCACCGGATAGCCTTTGATCTGCACGTCGCCTTCCTGCATGATGTTGAACAGGCCGACCTGAATCTTGCCGGCCAGATCGGGCAGCTCGTTGATCGCGAAGATTCCACGGTTGGCGCGCGGCATAAGTCCGTAGTGCACGGTGAGCTCGCTCGACAGATCGCGGCCGCTGCGAGCCGCCTTGATCGGATCGATGTCGCCGATCATATCGGCGATGGTGACATCCGGCGTCGCAAGCTTTTCGACGTAACGCCCTTCGGGAGTGAGCCAGGCGATGGGCGTGTCGTCGCCCTGGGCCTCGATCAGGTCCTGGCAGCGTTTGCAAATAGGCCGGTAAGGATTGTCGCGAATCTCGCAGCCGGCGATGTAGGGCAGAGTTTCATCGAGCAGCGTCGTCAGCATGCGGATGATGCGCGTCTTGGCTTGCCCGCGCAATCCCAGCAGGATGAAATTGTGACGGGAAAGAACCGCGTTGACGATCTGAGGCGTCACTGTTTCTTCGTAGCCGATTACACCTGGAAAGAGTTCTTCCCCGCGCTGCAGCTTGCAAATCAGGTTCTGGCGCAGCTCATCTTTGACGCTGCGATCCGCGATCCGTTGTTCTGAAAATTCACTGGTCTTTAAAGAACCAAGGGTGGAAGGAAAATCACGCATAGTTAGAAAACCGAGGTCTACACGCGATTCTAACAACAAACGTCATCAGGCATTTGGTATGCTCGAAAGCGCGATGGCCACCGAACTGCCCGACATGGATTTCCAGCGGTTTTGGCGTCGCTTGCAACAACTCGGCCTGAACGCCTATGAAGCGCGCTCGTATCTGGTTCTGATCGGTCATCCGCGCTTCAAAGCGCTGGAGCTGGCCGCTCGCGCGCACGTTCCCCGCCAGAAAATCTATGAAGTGCTGGACAGTCTGGCGGAGAAGGGATTCGCGCACGTCGTGCAGGAGAAAACCAAGCTCTTTTCGGCGGTCGAGCCGAACCTGGCGGTACCGAGTTACCTGGTGCGGCGCTCGCAGGTCTTGCAGCACGAACTTACCGAGCAGACCCGCTTAGCCGATGGCTTGGTGAACGATTTGGCCGCCGCCTATTCCGAGGGTCAGGGCGGCCGCGGAACGCTCGATTATCTCCGTATTGTCAGCGACCCAGAGCAGACCGCCGTGCAATACCGCCGGATGCTTTCCGATGTCCAGAATGAGTATCTAGAATTTTCGCGGCCTCCTTATGCTGTTGATCCGCTCGACGACAATCTGGTGAAACAGGCCCGGTCGCGCGGCGTCACCTGCCGGCTGTTGATGGAATCCGGATCGCTGGATGATGGGCACCGCCAGCGGCTCGGCGAATATGCCACGGCGGGTGTCGAAATCGGACAGACCGACTCGCTGCCCATGAAACTGGCCGTGTTTGATTCGCAGCGCGGCCTGCTGGCACTCCTCGATCCGGTGGTTACCCGTCCCACTTGGACGGCCGTTGTATTCGAGCACGCGGCCATGGGCGAAGCTATGAAGGGGTTGTTTGAGAACTATTGGCGTCGCAGGCTGGACCGCGGTGTGGCCGATTTCAAGCCCGCGCGAACGGCGGCCGAGTCGTAAATTCTGAGCCGTGACCATCAGGAAGCGGTTTGCTACGCCGGAGCAACCGGCTCGCGCCGGCAACGAATCTCGCGTACTGCATAAATGCGCCGGCCTTGGCTCTCGAAATAGGTGCGCATCAGCACTTCGCCGAGCAGTCCGGTGCTGAACATCATCAGACCCGCCAGAATCAGCAGGCAACCGGCAATCATCAGCGGACCATGGTCGGTTAGCATGGCATGTCCCCACAGTTTTAGGATCGCAAGCGACCCTAATATCACCGACCCAAGCACGAACCCCGCCAACCCCAGCCGCCCGAAGAAATGCATCGGCCGCGTGAAGTATTTCAACAGGAACTTGATGGTCAGGATGTCGAACATAACGTTAAACGTCCGGCCCAAGCCGTAGTGGGAATCGCCTGAGATGCGGGGGGTATTCCGTATCGGCACTTCCGCGATGCGCGCGCCATAGAAACTCGCCAGCGCCGGAATGAAGCGATGCAGTTCCCCGTAGAGATTGATCTCTTTCAACACTTCGGCGCGATAAGCCTTGAATGTAGTGCCGAAATCCCGCAGCGCGATGCCCGAGCTTTTCGCCATCAGCCAATTCGCAATACGCGACGGGATCTTCCGGGTAAGCGCGTTATCGATGCGATCCTTGCGCCAGCCGCTGGCGATATCGTAACCTTCCTCGATTTTGGCGAGCAGCGCTGGAATATCTTCCGGAGCATGCTGCAGGTCGCCATCAAGCGAGATGATAATGCTGCCTTGCGCTTCATCGAAGCCCGCCGATAGCGCCGCGGTTTGTCCGAAATTCCGGCGCAGGCGAATTACCTTCAAACGCGCGTCGATTTCTACCAGATTGGCCAGCAAATCGAAGCTGCGGTCAGTGGAGGCATCGTCGACAAAAATAATTTCGTACTGTTTCTGTAGCGACTCCAGCACCGAGGTGAGCCGATCGTATAGCGGCAGGATGGACGGTTCCTCGTTATGTATCGGGATGACGATCGACAACATTGGTGTATTGCAACCAGTTTAACTTATACAATAAACGAAAGTGGTGGCCATGACTGAAGACGTTCGGCGATCGTTTCGAATCGTTTGGGTGACCTTGAGCCTGGCAATCCTGGCCGTTCTCGTGTCGCCATTCGCGTTGGGCCGCGAGCGACTCTCTCGTATAGTGCCCGCGTGCGAGTGGAAAGCGAAATATGGAAGGGAATGCGCCTTCTGCGGAATGACTACCAGCTTTCTGGACATTTCCGAAGGCCGTCTGGGCGATGCCACGCACGCGAATCGCGCCGGCGTTCCACTGTATTTGCTTTTCATTGCAAACGAAATGTGCGCGCTGGCATTTATTCGGCGCAGAGGAGCGAGTTGATGCAAGCATTGAGCCTGGCATGGGGTATCCTGGCGCTGATCGGAATGGCGGTCGGTTTCATTCCGTGTTTCGGATGGACGAATTGGGTGAACATCCCGTTTGCATTCGCTGGATTGATCTTCAGCATAATCGCGCATATCGTGACCAGGGGCCCGAATCGGCAGAACTCGGTGGTGGCGATCATTCTTTGCATTCTGGCTATACTGCTAGGCTCCAAGCGGTTAGTGGCTGGACTTGGGATCTTCTGAGGTGGGCGAATGAAACGAGTGATCCAGCGCGGAGCCTGGCGGCCAAGCCGCGTCGTTCCACTGGCGTTAGAGCGACGATCCGCAACGGCCCGGGATGACTGTCTGGGCGCTGTTCCCAAAAGATAGCGGGTATTTCGGTTCGACCCTCCGAATTTCATGATCAATTATCGAGTCGACGATTTCGACGCGCTGCTAGAGGCGTGGGCAAAGAAGGCGTCCAGATCGATCCAAAGCGCGAGAATTACGACTACCGACGCTTTGCCTGGATCATGGACCCGAGGGAAAACCGCATCGAGTAGTGGGAGCCGCTGAAGGAGATACTGACGGGAGGCTAGAGTGGCGATCGCGAGCGTCCGGAGAACGGTTTGCTGGCACGCCTGCTGCACGTACCGGATGGAGCAGATCCGATGGCTCCTCTTTTTTTGATTCAGTTCGTTTTGCAGCAGCGGTCACATTTGGAGTGCTAGCCCTCAAAAAAGGGGTTCTTTGATGAAGGGAAAGAAGATCGATGGAACAAGATAGATGAGTCTCGTCGCATTAAGGACCGTCCGAATATTATTGTGGCTTCTCTTCGTCGACATGTTTTTTCTATGTCTGGTGCTCCTTTTTCATCCCCACAGCGAATTTCCTACCATCGGAATAATCGGTGCGTTGTTCTTCTATCCCACAAACATGCTTGTCGGCCTTCTTCCGTACCCTTGGTATTACACACCTTTATTCAAGGGCCCGCGAGGTCCAGTCGGCCTCATAGTGGCTCTATTCAGTATTCAGTTCCTGATTATGAGCGTTGTAATCTTTCCTTTAGTTACCCTCAAGGATTGGCTCTCCGCAAAACGACGACGCACCAAGATGCGACGGGCATGAAAGCGTATATCGCCGTGGTCCCTTGGATAATCAAGGCCTTCTTGGTTTCAGCTGTACTTCAGGTTCCATTCATACTTATGGAATTCAGTCATTCACGGACACCGGAGGTGCTTGGTACGCTGTTCTTCGTTCCGTCCATTCTTCTTGAGCGTCTGCCCCCCGCTTTTCACCTATTCGGTCAAACTCGCGAGAGCAGTACGCTGAGTTACCTGATCGAGATCGATACCCTTCAGTTCGTGATAGTAGGCCCGATCATTTTTGGGATGCTGGCGATCAGCGCAAGGTTCGGTTCGAAGGTGAAAGAGCAGGGACATGACCGCAGCTAAGGCGCTTCTCATCTCAACGATCGTTCAGGTACCCTTTCTCATCCTGCTTAACCAAGGGCACAGCGCAATGGGTGCGATTGGATACGCCTTTTATTATCCCGTGATATCGGTGCTAGATCGTTTTTCAAAGCCATGGGGATATGGTCTGTTCCTCCAGAAAGTCGAGCTGTTCGTTTTTCAATCACTGTTCCTACGGAGACGTACCTCCGCAGCCTGCGAATAGGCAGCCGGCTGGCCCGCCTGACCTAACGAAAAAGCCGCCCGGGTCGCCCCGAACGGCTTCTTCTCCTCTGGCTGGGCCGTCGCGATTAGTCCCCGAAGGATCCTACCTCTTCGCGATCTGCTTCTGATTTCGGTTTAGCCGGCGCTGGCGCGATGGACCCGAGTTGGATCAGCTCCGGTCCCGGCTGCTCCTTGAGCACATGTTGGCGATACAACTTCGCCATGCGCTCATTCTCCTGCTGCTCGTGCAACTTTTCGTCGCGGGCGCGCTTCTTTTCTTCGCGCGCGTTCTTGGCGATCCCTAACTTGTCGAGATCGTCTTGCTTGCCATGGCTCACGTCATCTGCGCGAAGAACCAAGGAGTGATTCGCGTTCTCGAGGCCGACCTTCTTACCGCCGGCGAAGATTTCGTGACGCCCGCGCTCCTCGTACCACTTGGTGAGCGTGGCGGTCATATGCATTTTCTCGATGATATTGCGCCAGCCGACGCCGGTATTGTAGGCGCAGAACGAGATCTCACCCTCCTGAGTGGCATAAGGAATGATGCACTGCTCAGTGCGCCGGAAATCATAGTTGAATAGATCCTGGAACCACATGCCCGCGATGAACAGGAAATTCCAGCGATCCTGGCGGCGCTGCGTGATATCGGCCATGGTGCGGTCGCCGGTGACTTTGCCATAAGCGCCGGTCTGGGCCTTTTTCGACATGCCGAAGCACTTGTCGAACTTGGCGATCATATCGCTCAGCTTGAAATGGGTCGGTGAGTTGAAGGGATTATAGTTGCGCAGCAGCGCCAGCGTAACTCCCATCACCGAAAGCTTCTTGCCGCGCGCCGCGTCGTTGATGCGCTCTATGTCTTTGGCCAGCCGCTCGGCATTGAGAAACGCGGTCACCGGCACGGCTTCCTTGGTTTCCTTATCGCACATCACGGCCATGCCGATGCCGCAATTGGGATGGCAGCCACAACTGAGCTGGCCCCACTCGGCCGCCGGACCGTGCACCAGGTCAGCAAAATCCGAGAACGTGCTCATGAAAGAGATTGGGAACCAGTCGCGGACGGGCACTCCCAGACCAGTCTGGTTCTTCACGTCGTGAGCCAAGTGCGACAACGTGTAGCGCTGTGCCTGGCGACGCTCGTCGGTTACCGCTTCGTCGCGGCCGGTGAAAGAAACCGGCTGGAAGCTCAGGAATGGAATCTTCTTCGGATTGTCGAGAGCGAAGCGCACCACGGCGCCCACCTGCTCGTTATTGATGCCGTTGATGATGGTGATTACGGGCACGATGTCGACGCCAGAGGTCCATAGATTCTCAATGGCGCGCATCTTGACATCGAACAGGTTGCCGACTGCCCGGTGCGAATTGGCGGCATTGCCGATGCCGTCGAACTGGAGATAGGCGTAGCGCAATCCGGCTTCGGCGGCCTGTTTACAAAACTCGGGGCTCTTAGCAAACTCGATTCCGTTGGTGGCCGCCTGCACACTGTTGTAGCCGACTTTCCGGGCATATCGGACGGCGTCCAAAAAATGGGGCGACAGCGTCGGCTCACCGCCGGAGAATTGCACCGACATCTGGCGCCGCGGTTTGATGGAAATCGCGTTATCGAGGAGTGTCTTAATGTCTTCCCAGCTCAACTCGTGCACGAACCCGACCTGATTAGCGTCCATAAAACACGGATCGCACATCATATTGCAGCGATTCGTCAGGTCGATCGTGAGCACAGACCCTCGGCCATGCAGGATGGTGCTGGTGCCATGATTGTGCAGCTTTTCGTCATTGTGAGCGCGGATGTCGCGTCCCGGAAACACGTCTTCCAGGTGCTTGAAGAACGCCGGATCCATCGCCATGACGTCTTCGAAGAGCCCGTGCTTGGGGCACTCCTTCACCATCATGATCTTGCCGTCGCGCTCAATGACCTTGGCTTTGATTTCGCCGACTTTTTCGTTGAGCAGAATCTCGTGCGGTAGCTTGCCGTCGACGATCTGCTGCCGGATCTCGGGGATGCAGCGCGGGCACAGCGAATCGGTCTCGCGCGGCCAGCCGAGTGGCGGCTTCTGCTTCTGGTAACTCTTGAGCAGCGGCTTATCGGACCAACTCGGTTTGAAGGACGGGTTCTGGTTGATCTGGTTGAGTTTATCGAATACAAACCAGGCTCCGCCGGCAGCCACGGTAACCGCTTTTTCGACGTACTTTATGGGCTTATGCATATATCCGTAATGACGTTAAGAGTATAAGACAGGGGCCAGTTTGAGGCTAGGCGAATGAGTTAAAGCCCCCATTTTCTAAGCTCGACGGGGATATCACCCATTGAACGGAGCCCCTCCGGCTGACCCGATCCCCATTGAAAAGACTAGGTTTATCCCTTAGTGGCTTCGTTTTGTCAAGATGGGAGGGTGACAGCCGATGAGGTGAAGCGCTTAGCCCGAAGATGTGGCTTCGATTTGGCCGGGATAGCGCGCGCTGAACCTCTGCCTGAAGACAATCAACGTTACCAGGACTGGGTGGAGCGCGGAATGGCCGGCGCGATGGGTTACCTCACCGACAGACGGGCCACCATCCGAAGCGATCCGAAGCTCCTGCTCGCGAGTGCGCGCACTATAATCTGCGTGGCACAGCTTTATAACGGCCCGGAGCCCCGTTCCACCGACTCGATTGATCCGGAAGCGGGCTGGATCTCCCGTTATGCCTGGGGCGAAGATTATCATGACGTGGTCCGCAAGGGGCTGGAGCGGTTGGTCGTCCAACTTCCGGCCGGGCACGATTACAAGATCTGCGTCGACACGGCGCCGCTGCTGGAGCGATCCTACGCCCGGGAGGCCGGCCTCGGCTGGATCGGCAAGAACACTTGCCTCATCAATCAGAAGATCGGTTCGTGGTTCTTTTTGGGCGAAGTAGTGACGTCGCTCGAGATCGAACCCGATGCTCCCCCTCCCGACCGGTGCGGCACTTGCACGCGCTGTATCGATGCTTGTCCGACTCAGGCGATCGCCCAGGGAGGATACGAGATCGACGCCCGGCGCTGCATTCCGTATTTCACAATCGAGCTGCGCGGATCTGTACCGGAATCGATGCGCGCCGGTATCGGGCAACATGTCTTTGGTTGCGACATCTGCCAGGATGTGTGCCCCTGGAATCGGGAAGCGCCCGAGACCAGCGAGCCGTCGTTTGAGCCGCGCCATTTCGCGCCGCCGCTCGAAAAGCTCGCCGCTTTAAGCGAGGTGGAGTTCCGCGACACCTACAAGCACAGCCCCATCCAGCGGGCCAAGTATTCCGGTTTCCTGCGCAATGTAGCGATCGCGATGGGTAACAGTGGGTTAACGAAATTCCGCGCGCCGCTGGAGAAACTGGCCGTGGGGCCGGATGAAATGGTAGCGGAGCACGCCCGTTGGGCATTGGCAAATCTAGACCATTAACCCGCTGCCTTATCATGGAAGCGATGTCTGTCTCCGAAGAGTTGCACGAGCATTCTGAGCACGCCAAAGACCCCTTTGATAAGCGCGTTGCCGCGACGATGGCTATCCTAGCCGCGACGCTGGCTATTGTGTCTGTGGCCGGCCACATCACCACTACCGAAGAATTGCTGCTACAGCAGAAGGCATCGGACCAATGGTCGTATTATCAAGCCAAATCGATTCGCCGCTACGAATCGGAGGTTGCCCGCGATATGTTCGCCGCCATGCGAAACGACACTAAGAGCGCCGAATATACCAAGAACGCCGAGCGCTACCGGAAAGACGACGAAGAAATCCAGAAGCAGGCTCAGGAGCTCGAAGGCGAGAGCCATATCCGGGGACGCCAGGCGCTGCGCTTGCACTTCGGTGAGGTGTTCCTCGAAATCTCGATCGTGTTGGCATCGCTCGCCATCCTTAGCAAGCGAGCCACATTCTGGTATGCGGCTATGGCCGGGGGCGTGGTGGGGGCGATTATCGGCGCGACAGCTTACTTCGTCTCCTAGGCCACGACATTTTTGTGTTCGCCTGTCGATTTTCAATGCCGTGGTTCGTTTATAGGGTGCAAGACACACAAACACCCAAGGAGAACCCAATGAAAACACAATTCTTACTGATCACGGCCCTGATCGCGGCCTCGGCCGCATTACAGGCCGCGGATTCCAAGTCCAATCCTTCCAGCAACGCCGACACTACTTTTGCTCGTCTCAAAACGCTGGTCGGTGAATGGGAGGCCAACACCAGTTCGGGAAAGGTGCATCTGAGCTATGAACTGGTTTCTGGCGATACGGCACTACTCGAACGGGTGTCGTCCGAAACAATGCCGAGCATGGTAACCCTTTACTATGTGGATGGCGGCCGCCTGTTGCTGACCCATTACTGCATGATCGGCAATCAGCCGCGCATGCAGGCCAAGACCTTAAATCCGGATACCGGCGAGCTAGACTTCCAGTTTCTGGATGCCACCAATCTTCCCAACCCTGGCGCCGGGCACATGCACAATGCCAAGCTTCGTATTGTAGATAATAGCCACGTGGTCAGCGAGTGGCAGTTCTACGAAAACGGCCAACCGAAATTCAAAGAGACCGCGCAGTATACGCGCGTACGATAGGAGAAACGATGCCACAATACATGCTCCTTCTTCATGGCGATCCAGCTGGCTGGGTGAAGCTCAGCCCGGAAGATATGCAGAAGGCCATCGAAAAATACATGGCCTGGACTAAGAAACCCTTCACACGGGACAGTAAGCGGTTAGCGGACGAACCCGGCCGCGTAATCCGCTCCCAGGGAGGCAAGCCTAAAGCGACTGACGGCCCTTACAGCGAGACCAAAGAGATTCTCGCGGGCTACTACACCATTGAAGCGGCCAGTTACGACGAAGCCGTCAAGCTGGCGCTCAACCACCCGCAGCTGGAATACGGGGGCACAGTGGAAATCAGGCAAGTCTACGGATCGTGACCGCGGCGAGTGAGACCGGATCGCTGCTGGAGCATCTGTTCCGGCATCAGGCGGGCCGCATGGTGGCGCACCTGACCCGTCTGCTCGGTCCGGCTAACATCGATCTCGCCGAAGAGACTGTGCAGGAAGCCATGCTTCGAGCTCTCCAGACCTGGCCCTATGAGGGTTTGCCGGAGAACGCGGGGGCATGGCTTTTTCGCGTGGCTCATAACGCTGCTATCGATGCGGTGCGCCGCAATCGGCTGCTCAATGATAAGAGCGAAGCCATCGTCCGCGAGCTGTCCCTATCGGCGTCCGTTCCCGCAGATAATCCCGATCTAGAGGAACAGCTCCGCGATGACGAGCTGCGGATGATCTTCATGTGCTGCCATCCGGACATTTCCCGGGAATCGAGTGTGGCGTTAAGCCTGAAGACCGTCGGCGGATTCAGTGTGCGGGAAATAGCGCGCGCCTTTCTGGCGGAGGATGCCGCCATTGCGCAGCGGCTGGTTCGCGCCAAGAGCCAGATCCGGGAGCAGCGCCTGACATTGGACATGCCTCGGGGCGGCGAACTGAAGGACCGGCTGGCATCCGTGCTGGACGTGATTTACTTCATGTTCAATGAAGGCTACACGGCGCACGAAGGCCAGGACCTGATCCGCCGGGATCTTTGCTCCGAAGCGCTGCGGCTGGGTTGCCTGGTGGCGGCTTCGTCGATCGCAATACCCAGCGTTCACGCGCTGGTGGCCTTGATGGCCTTTCAGGTGTCGCGCCTGGCAGCTCGCGTTGACGAAGCCGGCGATCTGGTGCCGTTCGAATTTCAGGATCATAAGCTCTGGGATCAGCACTTGATCGGCTTGGGGTTCCATCACTTCGATCAATCGATGGCGGGCGATGAGATCTCTGAATACCATGTACAGGCGGCCATCGCGGCCACCTACGCCCGCGCGCCGGAGTGGCATGCCGTCGATTGGCCCATGATCCTCGGCTTATACGATCAGTTCCTCGCGATCAACCCTTCTCCGGTGGTCGTGCTGAATCGGGCGGTGGTCGTCGGCAAGGTGCAGGGGCCGGAGGAGGCTTTAGCGGTTATCGCGCCGCTCGAGAACAATTCGAAGCTACGCAGTTACTACCTGCTACCCGCCGTGCGCGGACATCTGCTTCTGGAGCTGGGGCGGAACAACGAAGCGGCGGCTTGCTTTAGCGCGGCCCTGGAGCGTCCTTGTTCTGAGCCGGAGCGGCGGTTCTTGCGGCGTAAACTTGCGGACTGCGAGCGCGCTACAATTCTTGGTCAGATTAGCTAGGTTAGCCCCAGGAGGCATCATGAAACATCCAAGTCGATTGAGATTTAAGATAACCGGAGCCCTAATCGCTATCAGCGCAATCGCTCTAGCCGCAACTACCGAACCGAATGCCCAGCCCAATCCTTATCGAACGATCGAGAACTGGGCCAAGCTTCCCGAAGGCCGGACCTGGGGATCGGCGGCCGGGGTCGACCTCGATTCGCACGGCCATATCTGGGTGGCGGAGCGGTGCGGCGCGAATTCCTGCGCCGGAAAAACGGACGATCCAATCCTGGAATTCGACGCGTCGGGCAAACTGCTGAAGAGTTTTGGCGGCGGGATGTTCATCTTCCCGCACGGCCTTTATGTGGATAGGGACAACAACGTTTGGGTGACCGACGGCCAGGGTAAAGACGGGAAAGGGCACCAGGTTTTCAAGTTCAGTCCGGATGGAAAGGTCTTGATGACGCTCGGCAAGGCGGGCGTTACGGGCGATGGACCCGACACTTTCAATGCCCCGTCAGCCGTCGTGGTGGCTCCGAGCGGCGATATTTTTGTTGCCGACGGACATGGCGGCAACACGAACGCGCGAATCGTGAAGTTCGACAAGAATGGCAAATTTATCAAGACATGGGGCACGAAAGGCGCGGGCGAAGGCGAGCTCAATGTACCACACGCTCTCGCGTTCGATTCGAAAGGACGGCTGTTCGTGGGCGATCGCGGCAACAATCGTATCCAGATCTTCGATCAGGACGGAAAATTTCTCGAAGTGTGGACTCAGTTCGGCCGGCCGAGCGGGATTTTCATCGACAAGAAGGACGTCATGTATGTGGCCGATTCCGAGTCGGCTGATGCAAATCATCCAGGCTGGAAGCGCGGCATGCGGATCGGTAGCGCCAAGGATGGTTCGGTGACGGCGTTCATCCCCGATCCGCAACAGCCCGCGCCCCGCAACACCAGCGCCGCGGAAGGTGTCGCGGCAGATTCGAAAGGCGTAATTTATGGGGCCGAAGTGGGTCCAAAGGACTTGAAGAAATACGTCAAGAAGTAGGCGCGAGCGGCCTGCCGCAGAGCGCTTCCAATATGTCAATCGGAGCGTGTTGGCGTGCCGCCAGGGACTCGCGGCGCACGATCACCGTCTGCTCCAAGGCGTGTTGGCCCGATAGCACGGCGTGCGGAACGATGTCGGTGAAGACCATCCAGGTCGAGTCGGGTGGAAACTCGAATCGATATTTCGCGCAGTCCCGCTGATACTCGCCATTGAACTTCAAGTAGTCATGGAAACCGAGCATAAAGCGGTCGTAGGCCGAACGGTCGGCGATTGGCAGACCAACGGCGCGCAGAAGATTGCCCGGCCACGAACTTCCTGGCTGCTTTGCGAACTCCGGGAGTCCGGCATCCATGGCATAGCGCCGCGCTAGCGGCTCGAATGGATCGGAAGTGAGCCAAACCCTCGGCTTCGTCTCGTTGATATTGGTGAACACGCGCAGAATTAAGTCGCCTTTGGTCGGCCGGGTGGGAAAGGCATCCACGTGCAGCAGGTCGTTGCGCTTCTTAGTCGGCAGATCACGACCCTCTTCCTCTTGTGGGCGAAAACTTGCGAAATCGACCTTGCAGCCTTCCATGTAGCGCGGCAGAAGCGACCGGAGCAGCTCAAGCGACCGTTGAGAATAAGCTCGCAACACCTCCCGCAGCTTCTCTGAATCGTGCGCCATGGATTTATCGAAGCCCGTCACTTTGTCCGATGCAGGGCGATACGCAATGTTTTTGTGGAGGCTGCCGCCAGTCAGGCTGGCGCCGCGTAGCACCTCGCGCTCGTCTTCAGATAGGGGGAACGGCGTGCGAGGAAAGAACAGGATGTTGCCCCGTTCGAGCTGCAGGTAGTGATCTTCGCGCGGTTGAACCTCGCTCACCGTTATGAGTTCCATGCCTATACGTGTCCGTCCAAATGCGCCACAATTAAGTTTAATGCCCACCGCGGATACAAGCCAGTGAAAGTTTCCCTATTCGTGACCTGCGTTGTCGATCAGGTCTTCCCCCAGGTTGGAATCGCGATGGCCGAAGTGCTCGAGCGCTTGGGCTACGAGGTCGATTTCCCACAGGATCAAACCTGCTGCGGCCAGCCTGCATTCAACAGCGGCTATCCCGAAGAAGCGCGAACTGTGGCGCGTCACTTCCTGGATGTCTTCAGGGATTCCGAGTATGTCGTGGTACCTTCGGGCTCGTGCACGTCCATGATCACGCACCATTACGAAGAGATCTTCAAGGACGATTCGAAGCGGCTTGAGGAGACGCACCGCCTCGCGCCGCGTGTATGGGAGTTTTCGAGGTTCCTGCTTGAAGTAGCCAAGGCCGAGGATGTCGGCGCGCGCTATGACGGCGTCGTCACCTATCACGATAGCTGCCACGCACTGCGCGAGCTGCGCATCAAGAACGGTCCGCGTAGGCTGCTAGCAAAGGTTGATGGTCTGACGTTGCGCGAGATGGACGCGGCGGAAGAGTGCTGCGGATTCGGTGGAACGTTCTCGATCAAGTTTCCAGAAGTCTCCGGCGCGATGGCGCGCACCAAGATCGATTCCATCCGCAAAACCGAGGCTAGCGCGGTGGTCTCGATCGATTCCAGTTGCCTAATGCAGCTCCAAGGTGTGATCGATCGCTTAGGTCTGCCCATCCGTACGTTGCATCTGGCTGAGGTCCTGGCATCCAGATAAAACTAAAATGACTGGCGCACCTTCAGAAACTATCAAACAGACGCTCGACGATCCCAGGCTCCAGCTTGCCATCTACACTGCTAGCGGCCGGCTGATGGATCACCGCGCCACGGCCGTCTCTGCCGGCGCACTTCCGGAATACCAGGATCTTCGCACCCAGGCAAACCTGATCAAAAAGCACACCATCGAGAATCTCGATTACTATCTCGAGCAGCTTGAAGCCAACGTGTTGGCGCACGGCGGGCAGGTGATCTTTTGCAAGGATGGCGAGGAGGTCGCTGATTTCGTACTTGGACTGGCCAAGAAGAACGACGCCCGGCTGATTGTGAAATCGAAATCGATGACTAGCGAGGAGATTCACTTCAACGAGCGGCTGGAGCATCATCACCTCGAAGCGGTGGAAACCGATCTGGGCGAATACATTCTCCAGCTCGCGCATCAGCGGCCCTATCACATCGTCGCGCCGGCGTTACATATGACTCGCTATGACGTCGCGGATGTGTTTACCAAGCGGCTGGGCGTTGAGAAAGAAGTAGTTCCTGAAAACCAGACCAAGATAGCGCGGGCAGTGCTGCGCGAGAAATTTCTACAAGCCGACATCGGCGTCACCGGCGCAAATTTTCTGATTGCGGATTCGGGAGCGGTTGTTGTAGTCGAAAACGAGGGCAACGCTCGATTGAGCTCATCGACGCCGAAGATTCACATTGCGGTGGCGGGCATCGAGAAACTCATCCCGCGAGCGCAGGATCTGGCGGTATTTCTGGATCTTCTGGGACGCAGCGCGACCGGGCAACCACTGACGGTCTACACTTCATTTCTATCCGGACCTCGTCGCGGCGAGGAGGTGGACGGACCGGACCAGTTCTATCTGGTTCTTCTCGACAACGGCCGTACCAAGCTACTCACCGATCCTGAGAAGCGCCAATCGCTGTACTGCATTCGCTGCGGGGCCTGCCTCAATCATTGTCCGGTCTACCGCAAGATCGGCGGACACAATTATCCGTGGGTTTACTCCGGCCCAATCGGCGCGATCATCACACCGCAGTTTCATTCGATCACCGAAGATGGCTGGCTTCCGTTTGCGTCGAGTTTGTGCGGAGCCTGCGCCGAGGTCTGTCCCGTCAAAATCGAAATTCCGAAGCTGTTGTTGAAGCTGCGGTCGGAAGTTACTGAGGCGAAGCGTCGGCAAGGCGCGGGCGGCCTGGAACGACTGGCGTTCCAGATGTTCGCGTGGGTGATGGCACATCCGAAAATTTACCTGCTGGCTGGTCGCATGGGTGCGCTTTTGGCGCCGCTTGTACCGCCGGTGGGTCCCTTGAAGAAGTGGGCCAGCCAGCGGACTCTGCCGCGTCCGGCGAAGCAAAGCTTTCATCAATTGTGGGCCGCGAGGAAGAGCAAGTGACATCGCGCGATCAGATTCTCGGAGACATAAGAACGGCGTTGGGCCGGAGTACAGGCCAGATGCCTGCGCCACTTTCCGCGCCATTGTTGCGAGGACCGCGATTCAACCGCGATCTTTACGTTCAGACTTTCGTTCAACGGTTCGAAAAGCTCGGCGGAAAGGCATTCGTCGTGCCGGACGCCGCCGCAGCCATACCGCAGCTCGCGGCGCTGTTGGATGGAAAACGCGTGGTTGCCTCCAACGCTCCGTTTCTGAAGGCTTGCGGCATCACAGGTCTAACACAAGTGGAATCCGGATTCACCGATCGCGATGCGCTGCGCGATGCCTGCGCCGCGGCAGATATCGGAATCACCAGCGCCGACTACGCTCTGGCCGAGACAGGAACACTGGTGATGTTATCGAGCAGACAAGAGGCGCGTCTGATTTCGCTACTACCGCCGGTGCATGTGGCCATCGTCCCGCGCTCGCGCATCCTCGCCAATCTCGACGAATTATTAAGTGTGCTTTCTAAACCGGCTGAGCAATCGAGCTCAATGGTGTTGATCACAGGACCCAGCCGCACGGCCGATATTGAGCAGATCTTGGTGCGCGGCGTTCATGGCCCTGGCGAAATTTATGCGGTCATCGTCGAGAATTAGCCGACGCTCATTCAATCTGTAGAGGGTCGCATAGGGATGCGAATGAGTACGTATCCGAGGGCTGCGAACCCGATCAGCGATAGCCATCCGCCCCAAGCCGGATAAAATCCGAAGGTACCGATGGCCGGCAATCCGGCAAGAAAGACCACCGCCAGCAGGATTCCAACAATCGCTTCACCGGCGATCAGTCCAGACGCGAGCAGCGTGCCCTTCTCTTCGATCTGAAGCTTCTCTCCGGCACTGCGCTCTTGCGATATTCGATCGACGATCCATTTAATAAAGCCGCCTACAAAGATGGCGGACGAAGTATCGAACGGCAGATACATTCCCACGGCAACCAACATGGGCGAGCGGGCTCCGAAAAGAAGCAGCGCAACGCCGAAGGCAGCTCCGATTCCGAGCAAACCCCAGGCCATCTGTCCGCCGACGATCCCTTTTGCCAACTGTGCCATCAGACCGGCTTGCGGCGCAGGCAGCGCGCGCCCGCCGATTCCGCCGGTGCTCAGGTTAGCCTCGTGCAGCGCGATGATCGGGCCCATGAGAAAGAACGCGAGCAAGATCACCGAAATGATTTCCACCAACTCCATTTTCCACGGAGTTCCACCGAGCAGATGGCCGGCCTTTAAGTCCTGAATCAGCGACCCCGACACCGAGCAAGCGACACAAACCACCGCTGCGACTCCCAGCACAGCAGCGACTCCGGATAATCCGGTGACGCCGATCGTCACCATGACCAGCGCCGCGATAATCAGCGCCGCGAGCGTCAGACCGGACAATGGCTGATTGGAGCTGCCGACCAAGCCGACCAGGTAGCCGCCGATTGCCGATAGCAGGAATCCGGTGACGGTCATGATGATTGCGGCGACAATGGCCGAGCCCAGCCCGTGGGTGAAGTAGTAATAGATGGCGGTAATCGGGATCAGCAGCACCGCGGTCGACAGAACTACCCAGCGCGACGGAATATCCTGCTCAGTGCGATCGACCGCTTTGCCTTCGTGAGCCGCGGCGGTCGAGACGGTAAAGATCCCGCGCAATGAACTGATCAGCGATTCACGCATGGAGAACATAGTGCTGACGGCGCCCACCAGCATGGTCCCGACTGCGATCGGACGGACGACGTTGTACCAGATCGAGTAGGCCGCGATGGAGGGATCGTTCGTCCCGATGCGTCGTGGAAGATCTGGGTCAAAGAAGAGCAGCAGTGGAATCAGAATCCACCAGGCGATCACTCCACCGGCGACGTTAATACAGGCAAGTTGAGGACCAATGATGTATCCGATTCCGATTAGCGCAGGTGAAAGGCTGGGCGTGGACCAGGGAACGCCTCCGAAATGCGTGACGTTGCCGATGGGCCGCTTCTCATAATTGAAGTGCTGGATAACGGATTTCGGAAACGCAAGGAAGCCCTCGGAATATTCGCGAAAAATCTGGAGGCCGTTCTCCGACTTGAGAATCTGGATCAACCCGCCGAATCCCATCGCTCCGAAAATGTAGCGGGGCGCTTTAGTAGCGCTGGCTTCGCCGGCCTTCACAATCTCGTAACTGGCTACACTTTCGGGCCAGGGCAGCGGCGCATCGACGCACAGCGGGCGGCGCAGCACGATGATGAAGAAGACGCCGATCAGACCGCCCACCAAGAGCACCAGCGTGGCCTCCCAATAGTGCGATCGCAAATCGCTCCAAAGCCGCTTGCCATCCAGTTCCACCATCATGAATGCGGGGATGGTGAAGATGGCGCCGGCGACCAGAGCCTCGCCGACCGAGGCCGCTGTACGCGTGATGTTTTGTTCCAGGATGCCGCCGCGAAAAGCGGGTATGCGGAAGAGCGCCATCGCGATCACTGCGGCGGGGATGGTAGCGGCGACGGTCTGACCAGCGCGCATTCCGAGGTAGGCGTTGGCCGCGCCGAAAACAAAAGCCAGGAAAATTCCGAGTCCGACCGCTTTGACGGTCATCTCGGGAGGGGATTGCTGCGCGCCGTTCTGCACTAAAGCATGTTAACGCACGCCACGTATGCGGTCGTTAATAGTCGCCGCGGCCGCCTCTACCACCTCCGCCGCGTCCACCGCGATCACCCCGGTCGCCGCGACCACCACCGCCGCCACCGCCTTCGCGCATCGGTCGGGCTTCATTCACCACCAACGCCCGGCCCATGAACTCTTTGCCGTTGCAGGATTGGACGGCGCGCTCCGCCGCGGCGTCGTCAGAGAACTCGGCGAACCCAAAGCCGCGCGCTTGACCGGTGAATTTGTCGCGAATAATTTGGACGGAATCGGCATGAACCGCCGCCTGTGAAAAAAAGTCCTGTAGCTCCGCCTCGCTGGCCTGATAGGGAAGGTTGCCAATAAACAGTTTCTTCACTGAAGCTCCTTTGTTTGATGCCTAACAGCCGATTGCTTTGCCTCCAAGTTTGGACCGAAATCGGGTCCGAGTCAATCACTTTTTGGGTAGCCGTGTAGATGCTCCAGGCTCGATCATAACAGCGTTCACAGGAGTGCAAACGCGGCAGGCAAGAGTGCATGCGCTACGGAATCCGGCTATGGATGTGGTCCTTGATCCAATGTTCATCCCACCACTCAACTGGATTTACTTGCAATCCGTCGATTTGCATGGAGAAGTGTAGATGATCGCCGCCCGCCAGGCCCGTAGAACCTGTTTTGCCCATGGTCTGGCCGCGCTTTACTAGATCGCCCTCTTTCACGGCGAATTCGCTCAGGTGGCCATAGATCGATTGCAGACCATAGCCGTGATCGACCACGATACAGTTGCCGTAGATGCCGAGCAGCGCGGCCCAAACCACCTTGCCGTCATTGGAGGCCACGACCGGCGTATGTTGCGACACGGCCAGATCGAAACCGAGGTGCACCTGCTTGTCAATTTTCTTTCCTTTATAGACGTAGGTGCGGACATCGGCGAATTCTGATTCCACTTTGGAGTTGGCGAGTTGAAGGAAGGGCTCGCTCCAGAGGAACTTCTCCGCCGTCTTGAACCGCAGATTCGCCAGCGTGGCGTTGTTCTCACGGCGCATTTCGCTATTGATTCTGAGGAAGCGCGTGACGAGATCGCCGGAGCCGTTGGGATCGATCTGATTCACGACTTTGTTGAGAAACTGGTCGTCGATTGGCAGATCTCGGGCGCGAAATTTCTTGGGGAACACTTTGAACCAGAAGTGCGCCGTGGATTCGGTTCCTGCCGGATTCCTCGCGTAAACAAGTGGCTCAGTGCCCGCCGGCGTATCCCACGAAAAGACGAACAGAGAAAAGCGTTCGCCGGCGCCGCCGGGTTTGGGGAAACTGCGGAAGGTCTGATTGCCGACGCGAACGCCGGCCTCGGTCCAGGAACCGGAAGGCGTGAAGCTCACCAGTTCAGATCCACCTTGATTGATGTAATGTTGCAGGCCATCGGCTGTCACCGAGGGCGGACGCAGGATGACGTCGACGTCGATCGAAGTTGCATCCACGGAGCCGCGCAGATCGTTCGATTCGGTTTCGATGACGAGCCGCGCTTTCCCTTCCTTGAGGTCCGGCGCCTGATTCTTGCCCACGCTGAAATGCAAGTCTTCCGCCGGACGGTGCATCCGCCAGAAGGTGAGGCGATTGGCAGGTTGATTCGCCTCGAGAAGCGTCTTGCTCGTGCCATTTTGCTCGATCCTGGCCGTAAACCTGCGTAGGCCGTGGGGATTCCCGATATGCACGGTTACGGGCGTCGCAGCGCCGATGGCTTGGGGTGGCGAAACAAAAGCCAGAGACGAATGTGCGGAGTTCAGAACGAGGAACAAAGGGATGGCGATCAGGATAAGGATGATCGCGGCGGCGATAAGTCCTTTGATCATTTTTGATGATAGCTCGTTGTGATAGCCTCTTGGATTATCCGCCAGAAATCCTATGATGAGCCATCGACTATTTGTTATTGGACTTTTTGCAGTACTGTTGCCGGGGGCGCGCGGACAGACAGCCGATCCGGCCACACGCGAGCTGATCGAGCGATTGCTGAACCGCATCGACGGCTTGGAAAAGCGCGTCGCCGAGCTGGAAAAGGGAGGCACGACCGCACTGGCGACTAATCGGTCGGCCCCAACTCCTGTGTCTCCGCCGGTAGCCGCCGTGTCGCCGCAAGCTCCCTCTCGAACGCAGGCGCCCTCGCAGTCTCCCGCTGAAGCGATGCACATGTCGCATGACCAGCCGCCCGTGCCACTGGCGCAGTCCGAAGGAACGCAACCGGTTTATCCCTCACTCAAGATTGCCGGCTTCGGCGACATCGATTACTCCGCGACGGATTTTCATGGAACTTCCAGCGGGTTTGGCGCGCAAACCCTGGTTCAACCGCACAGCGGATTCGAGGAAGGCCAGTTCACCCTGCATTTGAGCTCTGCGTTGTCTCCCAAGGTAACTTTCTTCGGCGAGCTTACGTTGACGGCCCGCAGCGACGCTGGCACGGGAACGCCGGCGGCCCCCGGATTCAACGCCGAGGTCGAACGGGTCATCATCCGTTACGACCTCAACGACTACTTCAAGCTCTCGTTCGGCCGCTATCACACGCCCATCAACTACTGGAATACCGCGTTCCATCACGGCCAGTGGCTGCAGACCACTATCAGCCGGCCAGAGATGACCCAGTTCGGCGGCAGTTTCATTCCGGTGCACTTCGTTGGTACCCTCGTAGAGGGCGCCGTTCCGGCCAGTGGTTTGAATCTCAACTACAATTTTGGACTGGGCAACGGTCGCGGGCAAGTGATTAGCCGTCCGGGCGATTTCGGAGACGTAAACAACAATCGCGCCTGGCTCGGCAACTTCTTCGTCAAGCCGGACAAGTTATATGGACTGCAAGTGGGCGGCTCAGTGTATCACGATGAGTTGAATCCGCTGATTGCGCCGGCCGCGCGCGAATGGATACAGTCGGCCCACATTGTGTGGCAGAAGGAGACGCCCGAGTTCATCGCCGAGTTTGCGAATGTGACGCACGAGCCGATCAAGGGCGGGGTGACGTCCAACAGCCAGGCATTTTATGTTCAGACCGCCTACCGGCTGCCGTTTGGACAGAAGTTGTGGAAGCCGTATTTCCGGTTCGAATCTATTCACGTGCCCAAGTCGGATCCGATCTTCACTCCACTAGTGCCGACTTTTTCCGGATCGACGATCGGATTGCGCTATGACATATCCAGCTTTGCGGCATTCAAGTGGGAGTACAGGCACTATGATCTCCGCAGTCGGCCGGCCATTAATGGGGTATTCGTCCAAACGAGTTTCACGTTCTAGCGAACTATGAAAAGGCTGAGAACACATTGCCTGGGCGGCGCGGTCTTGCTGACGGCGCTGTGCTGGAATGGATTTTCGACCACTGCGGCGGGCGCTGATAGTGACATCGCGATTGTGGTCCGCCCGGATGTGCCGGTAGAGAACCTCACCTTCGCCGAGCTTCGCAGGCTGATGTTGGGCGACCGGCAGTTCTGGACGTCGAATCTGCGGGTGACGCTGCTGGTGCGTGCTCCGGGCGCGCGCGAACGCGAGGTGGTACTGAAGACGGTTTATCAAATGTCGGAGGCTCAGTTCCGGCAATATTGGATCGCCAAGGTGTTCCGCGCCGAGGCAGCCAGCGGTCCGAAGATCGTCTACTCGAACGAAATGGCTGAGGAGTTAACTGCAGCGATGCCGGGCGCGGTCGCGTTTGTGGAAGCGCCGCAGGTTCCAAAAGGGCTCAAAGTTCTGAAGGTAAACGGCCTGCTTCCGGGGGACAAAGGGTATCCTCTCCGGTAATTTGAATCTGCGCTAACGAGTATGACACCACAGTCATCGTCCAAAGCCGGGTTGGTGGGGCAAACGGTATCGCATTACCGGATCGCTTCCGTCCTTGGTAAAGGCGGGATGGGTGTCGTTTATAAAGCCGAAGACACCCGTCTGGGGCGCGCGGTTGCTTTGAAGTTCGTACCCGAAGAACTGGCCACCGATCGGCTGGCGCTGGAGCGTTTTCAACGGGAGGCGCGAGCGGTTTCGGCGTTGAATCATCCGAACATATGCACGCTTTACGATTTGGGCGATTGGAATGGCAAGCCCTTTCTGGTGATGGAGTGCCTGGAAGGCCGCACTCTCAAGGATCGGATTGCGGCCAAGCCGCTGCCGCTGGACGACTTGGTGGAACTGGCGACTCAGATTGCGGATGCCCTGGATGTGGCGCACACGCAGGGAATCGTGCATCGCGACATCAAACCAGCCAACATCTTTGTCAACACGCGCGGCCAGGCGAAAATAATGGACTTCGGACTGGCCAAAGTGACAGCCGGACGCGCCCCGGAATCGGGCACTGACTCTTCGGAGACCACGACGGAACGCGACGAACTGATTACCAGCCCCGGGTCGACGTTAGGGACAGTGGCGTACATGTCGCCCGAGCAAGCACGCGGCGAAGATTTGGATGCGCGTACAGATTTGTTCTCATTCGGTGTAGTGCTGTATGAGATGGCTACCGGCGTATCGCCCTTTGTCGGGAACACGACGGCGCTTACTTTCGTCGCGATCCTGCATAACGCGCCTGTATCGCCCACGCGTTTGCGGCCTGAACTGCCGGACGAACTAGGGCGGATTATCCTCAAAGCGCTCGAGAAGAACCGCGATATGCGGTATCAAACGGCATCCGATATCCGGGCTGACCTGAAGCGATTACGTCGCGATTCGGACTCAATCCGCATCTCCAGCTCGATGCTCGAAAGCTTGCCGCCTGGCACAGCACCCATGAGCGTAGCGCCCGTGAGCGATCGGCCGTCAAGCCAGCAGCACAAAATCGACTCGACGCCCAGCCAGTCTCCTACCTCATCGAGCGCCGAATACATAGTCTCCGGGCTGATGCGCCACCGCCACTTCATCGCTCTTGCTCTAGCTTTCGTCGCAATCGCTACAGCGGCGATCATCTATTGGATTTTCCGTGAGAAACCGCTAGACTCGCTCGCGGTGCTGCCATTCGTGAACGTGGGCGGCAATGCGGGGACTGAATATCTGAGCGATGGCATCACGGAGAGCATCATCAACAATCTCTCGCAATTACCCAAAATGTCAGTGCGATCTTTTAGTTCGGTGGCGCGCTACAAGAATAAGGATGTGGATCCGCAGGAGGCCGGGCGCGCATTGAAGGTGCAGGCCGTCCTTACCGGCAGGCTGGTTCATCATGGCGACCAAGTGGCCATCAATACCGAATTGGTAGAGGTTCGGGACAACCGTCAGATCTGGGGTGGCCAATACAATCCAAAAGTATCCGACACTTTGGCAATTCAGGAACAGATCTCGCGAGAGATTTCGGACAAGTTGCGCCTCCAGCTCAGCGGCGAAGACAAACGCAAAATGACGCGTGGCGCCACCGAGGACCGGGCTGCCTATCAACTTTACTTGCAAGGTCGCTATCAATGGAATAAGCAAACACTGGAGGGTCTCGAGGCCAGCATCGATTATCTTCAGCAAGCCGTTCAGAAAGATCCACGCTATGCCCTGGCATACGCCGGACAGGCGGATTCCTATGCACAACTCGCCGATTTCAACGTCCTTCCGACGCGCGAAGTGCTGCCCAAAGTAAAAAGTGCTGCCGCGAAATCGCTTGAATTGGATGAGGCAGGCGCCGAAGCCCACACGTCGCTGGCTTGGGCCCGATTTCACGAGTGGGATTGGGCGGGGGCGGAGAAAGAATTCAAGCGGGCCATCGAGCTGAACCCGAGTTATCCGACGGCGCACTCCTGGTACGGAGAATACCTGATGGTTCAGGGACGTTTCGATGAGGCGTTGGCGGAAATGAACCGCGCGTCCGAGCTGAACCCGCTGTCGCCGTCCTTGAATTTGGCCCTCGGATATCGTTTCTATTACGCGCACCAATATCCGGAGGCAATAGGGCAGATTCAAAAGACGCTGGCGATGGACGCGAATTTCGTACCGGCCCACGTATACCTGGGCCGCGCGTATGAGCAAAAGGGGAATTATCCCGAAGCGATTGCCGAAATGCGTAAAGCGCTGGAACTTTCCGAAGGCGACACGAACGAGCTGGCGGCCTTAGGCCATGCATATGCCGTCGCGCATCAAGAAGGCGAGGCTAAGAAGATCCTAGGTCAGTTAAAAGAACGGTCGCAGCAGACTTATGTACAGCCCAGTTTAATCGCTGTGATCCACGCCGGATTGGGTGACAAGAACCAGGCCTTCGACTGGCTGCAAAAGGCCTTTGAGGACCGGTCGGCTGGACTGTTGTATCTTAAGGTCGACCCGGCGTTTGATAGCGTGAGGTCCGATCCAAGGTTCATAGATTTGCTGCACCGGGTTGGGTTGAACTAACGCCTTCGGCAATTCGTACAGTTTCTTATGACTGACCTTCGATTTGCCGGGCGGATGTTGCGAAAAAATTGGGTTTTCTACGGGATTGCCATCGCGACGCTAGCGCTTGGAATCGGCGCCAACACGGCGATCTTCAGCGTTGTGGATGGCGTGATTCTGCGGCCCCTGGCGTACCGGGAATCACAACGTCTGGTCGTGATTCACGAGGTAGTCCCAAAGTTCAGCAATATCGCTCCGATGATCCCGGTGAACGCCATGCATTTTCTGGAGTGGCGGAAGACGGCGCATTCTTTCTCGGAAATGGCACTGATCGGCGGAATGACTTTCAATCTGACGGGTTCCGGCGAGCCGGAGCGCATTCCGGCGGCCCGCGTTTCACCAGGTCTTTTCTCGATGCTGGGAGTCCAGGCGCGGCTGGGCCGAACATTTCTCAACGAGGAGGATCAGGCGGGCCGTGACCGCGTAGTAGTTCTGAACGAAAGTCTTTGGAAGCGGCGCTTCGCCGCCGATCCCAACGTGATCGGGCGCAAGGTGATGCTGAATGGGAATCCTTATGAGATCGTCGGTGTTCTTCCAGAGAGCTTCCATTTTCCGAAGCTGAATCAACTTTTCGCTATGACGGTAGCGGAAGAGCAGCCGCAACTGTGGAAGCCCTTTGGCCTGCGCGATGACGAAAAGGATGAGATGGGCGATTTTAACTACGTGTGCATCGCCCGCCTGGGCCCTGGGGTGTCGTCGTCGCAGGCGCTTTCGGAACTGAATGTGGTCCAGAGCAACATCACGGGGCGCATGTCCGAGAAAGTGGAGCTCCGCGCTGCGATGGTACCGCTGCAGGAACAGATCACCGGTCGGGCGCGCAGCGGGCTGCAGTTGATGCTGGCTGCGGTTGGCGCGGTGTTGCTGATCTGTTGCGTGAACATCGCGAATCTGCTGCTGGCACGGGCGACCACACGGCGCAGGGAAATGGCGATTCGCAGCGCCATCGGTGCCGGCAGCGGCCGGCTGGCTCGGCTGATGCTAGTGGAAAGCCTGCTGCTCGCGGGTCTGGGAGGGCTGGCCGGCGTGATGATCGCTTATGCTGCGATTCGAGTGATTCTTGCATCCGCGCCGGTTGATCTTCCCCGCTTGGACGAAATCCACTTAGACGCGCGCGTGCTTCTGTTCACGCTGAGCGTCTCGGTCCTGGCGGGGCTGCTGTTCGGTTTTCTTCCAGCTTGGAGGTTTGCCCATTCCGATCCCCAGGATGCGATGCGATCCGGGGCACGAGGCGCGACGGTTGGAAAGGGCAGCGGGCGGCTTCGTTCCCTGCTGGTGACAGTCGAAGTAGGCTTGAGCGCGATGTGCCTGGTCGCAGGCGGCTTGCTGTTGCACAGTTTTTTCAAACTCCTCGACGTCGACCGCGGCTTTGAAACACAGCGAATAGTCACGGTCAGTCTGAACCTGCCGGGCACTCGCTACCCGGACCTTCAGAAACGAGCTGCCTTTTTACAATCGATGCTCGACCACGTAAGGGTGTTGCCCGGCGTGCTTTCGGCCGGAGTCTCGAATATGCTTCCCCTGGGCGGCGAAGGTGGAAATAACCTGGTAGCTCCGGAGGGATCGAAGGTACCTCTGATGGAGCGGGCGCTCGCGGACATTCGTCAGGTGAGTCCGGATTATTTTCGTACGCTTGGAATTACGTTGCGATCCGGGCGCTTTTTCGGCGAAGGAGACCGTGGCCACAATGTTGCACTGGTCTCTCCGCTTACGGCTGCGCGCCTTTGGCCTGGACAGAATCCGCTTGGAAAGCGCTTTCAAGTGGGTGGCGAACAATCGCCGCTGAATGAGGTGGTCGGCATCGCCGGCGACGTTCGCGGCGTCAGCTTGAACAAGAACCCGTCGGCGACGGTGTATCTGCCATATTGGCAGCGTGCCTTCAATCAGGCGTCTCTCGCAGTAAAAACGGCGATGGAGCCATCAGCCGCCTCGTCGGCCATTCGCAAAGCGATTCGCGAAGTCGATCCCGAGCTTCCCGTGCCGGCATTCCGAACCATGGATGAGATCGTAGCGGAATCGGTAGCTCAGCGGAGATTTCAGATGGCGCTGGTTCTACTATTCGGGGCGACAGCGCTGCTACTTGCGAGTCTGGGAATCTACGGAGTGGTTTCGTATACAGTTGCGCAGCGCACCAACGAGATGGGAATTCGCATGGCGCTGGGCGCTCCGCGGTCCGGCATCCGGAGCCTGGTGCTACGGCAAAGTCTGCCTCCAGTAATGCTGGGAATGGGCGTCGGAGTGGTCGCCTCGCTGGCGCTTAGCCGCGTCTTGAGCAGCCTGCTGTTTGGCATCGGTCCCGGCGATCCAGTGACGATTTTGGCCGTGATCGGCGTACTTAGCGCCGTGGCAATTGCCGCTGCTTACATTCCAGCGCGCCGAGCGACGCAAGTTGATCCCATCACGGCTCTGCGCTACGAGTGAGCCTTGCATTCCTCGCAGGGACAGATCTTGCGTAGATGCTCGTACGAATAAATACCGGTATTGTGGCCGTCGCTCCAATCAATCTTGATCGCATAGTGCCCGACCTGTTCGACATTCAGCATCTTTAGCGTGGGCGTGAACATCTGGAAAGGGGCCGCCTTGGGCGCGGAATAATCGCTCTTCTGCGGAGCGGTGCCGTGCGCGCCGGTGCAGGTCGCGCAAGGACATTCGTCCCGTAAAAAACCGAGGGCGTACTTACTATGATGGCCGTCCTTCCAATCGATTTGAATGCCCTTGGATTTTGAAATCGCGATATGTTCAGGCTCGGTTTGAATTTCAGTCATACTATCCAACTACTGGGCGCGCTCTATGTCGCGCACTCCGGAAATACGTCGGACGGCGCTGACCACCCGTTCGAGTTGCTTCTTATCCCGTATTTCGGCCGTCACATCAATCACAGCGCCATCCGCTCCTTGCTTGGCATCCGAGCTTGCTTCCAGACTACGAATATTGCTCTGTTCGTTGAACAGCACGGACGTGAGTTGGTTCAGCATTCCGGGGCGGTCGTCGGTGTAAATCATTAACCTGACAGGGAACGTCTCGGTGGCGGCCCGCGCCCACTCCACGTCGATCTTCCGCTCCACTTCATACATCAGATTTTGGACATTCGGGCAATTAGTGGAATGCACCGCGATGCCTTTGCCGCGCGTAACGTATCCGACGATGCCTTCCCCGCGAATCGGGTTGCAGCACTTGGCGCGATAGACCAGCAGATCGTCGACGCCCTTGACCTTGATCACCAGGTCGCCGGTATCGGTAGTTGAGGGAACACTCACCGCGGGAGCTGGTTTAGGTGCGTCGGTGAGCGGCAGCTCCACTTGCTCGGGCGCGAGCTTTTGCAGTACCTGCCGCGCGGAAAACTTACCGTAGCCTAACGCCGCATACAGGTCTTCGATCTTGCCGTGCCCGTATTCGCTGGCGACCCGTTCCAAATCCGCCTTCGTAATCTTCCCGAGCTGCACGCTGAGCCGGCGGGCTTCGCGCTCCAGATATTTCTGGCCGATTTCGATAGCTTTGACGCGCTCGGTGGTATTGATGACGTGCTTGATCTTGTTGCGCGCCCGCGACGTTTTTGCCAGCGCCAGCCAGTCTTTGCTCGGCAGATGGCCGGCCTGCGTAAGGATCTCAACCACGTCGCCGTTCTTGAGGTTGTACTTCAGAGGAACGATCCGGCCGTTCACCTTGGCCCCAACGCAAGTGTTGCCCACGTCGCTGTGAACGCTGTACGCAAAATCGATGGGCGTGGCGTCGCGCGGCAGAACGATGACTTTGCCCATGGGCGTGAAAGCGTACACTTCCTCCGGATAGAGATCCACTTTGAGAGTGGACATAAATTCCCCGGGATCGTGCATTTCTTTCTGCCACTCCACCAACTGGCGGAGCCAGAGGATGCGCTGGTCTTCCTGGCCCGGCCCCTTCCTGCCCTCCTTGTACTTCCAATGCGCGGCGATGCCCTCTTCGGCCAAGCGATGCATCTCATCGGTGCGGATCTGTACTTCGCAGGAACGCCCGCCCGGTCCGATCACCGAAGTGTGCAGCGATTGATATAGGTTGGGCCGTGGAATGGCAATGAAATCCTTGATACGGCCGGGAATCGGGTGCCACTCGTTGTGAATCACGCCCAGCGCGGCATAGCAGTTCTTCACCGAATCGGTGATGATGCGAAGCGCGAGAAGATCGTAGACCTGATCGATCCCGATCTTCTGCCGTTTCATTTTCTGATACACCGAGTAGGCGCGTTTGATACGGCCTTCCACGCGAGCGGGAATATTTTCGCGTCTAAGGTTGACCTCAACCTCGTGCTTCATCTTGTTCAGGAACTCTTCGTTCTGCTCGTGCTGCGATTCGATTTCGCGGATCAGATCGGCCGATGCTTCGGGCTCGAGGTACTGAAAGGACAGGTCTTCAAGCTCCCCGCGGACTTTTCCCATACCTAGACGATGCGCGATCGGAGCGTAGATTTCGATAGTCTCCTGGGCAATGCGTTCCTGCCGCTCGCGGGGCAAAAACTTGAGCGTGCGCATGTTGTGCAGCCGGTCGGCCAGTTTCACAATGATCACGCGGATGTCGTTCACCATGGCGAGCAACATCTTGCGGACGCTCTCGGCCTGGCGCTCCTCGCGCGAGTACAGATGCAGTTTACTCAGCTTGGTGACGCCGTCCACGCAGCGCGCTACCTCTTCGCCGAAGGTCTTCCGGATCTGATCGAGCGTCACCTTGGTGTCTTCCAGCGTGTCGTGCAGCAAACCAGTTTGGAGACAAACCATATCCATTTGCATGTCGGCCAGGATCAATGTGACATGCAGCGGATGGACCATGTAGGGCTCACCCGAATCGCGAACTTGGTCTCGATGAGCTTCCGAGGCCAGCTTGTAAGCCTTTTCAAGCTGTGTGAAGTCGTCCTTCGGACGAAGCAGGCGCACTTTCTCCTCGAGCTGGGCGTACAGTTGCTCGACTAGGCCGGCGGCTGGGACAACGTCTGTGGACACTCTATTTCTAGAGTACTTGGTTTCAGCGAGTTCTCCAATTGTGCCAGCCGCCGACCTGTCACAATGGAAGTAAATGACGGGAAATGAGATACGCCAGAAGTTTCTCGACTACTTCGCGGCGAAAGGCCACAAAATCGTTCGCAGTTCCTCGCTGGTGCCGGCCAACGACCCTACGTTGCTGTTCACCAACGCCGGCATGAACCAGTTCAAGGACATATTCACGGGCGCCGAAAAGCGGGACTACTTGCGCGCCACGACAGCTCAAAAATGCGTGCGAGCTGGTGGTAAACACAACGATCTCGATAATGTCGGCTATACGCGACGCCACCATACGTTCTTCGAGATGCTGGGCAATTTTTCGTTCGGCGACTATTTCAAGAAAGAAGCCATTGCATTCGCCTGGGATTTGGTCACCAGGGAATTTGGCATGCCGAAAGAACGCTTGTACATTACCGTCTTTCGCGAGGACGACGATGCCGAGAAGCTCTGGCAAGAGTTCGTGCCTAAGGAACGCATCTTCCGCATGGATGAGGCCGACAACTTCTGGCAGATGGGCGATACCGGTCCCTGTGGTCCGTGTTCGGAAATTTATTACGACTTCGGCCCCGAAGCCGGACCGGGCGGGTTTCCAAACAACCCCGGCGAGCGCTTCGTGGAGATTTGGAACCTGGTGTTCATGCAGTTCGACCGCTCCGCGGATGGAAAAATGACACCGCTGCCGAGGCCGTCCATCGATACGGGCATGGGCTTGGAGCGAACCGCTTGCGTGCTTCAAGGCAAGCTCTCGAATTACGACACGGACCTGCTGCGGCCAATTATCGATCGCGCTGCCGACCTATTTGGCGTGGCATATGGCGAGAATGAGCGCACCGACGTGGCACTGCGGATCAATGCCGATCATGTCCGCGCCACTACGTTCTTGATTCACGATGGCGTCGTGCCTTCCAACGAAGGCCGCGGATATGTGCTGCGGAAGATCATGCGCCGGGCGATTCGAAATGCCCGTATGATCGGCCGTCAAGAGCCGTATTTATATGAGCTCGCCGGATTCGTCGCCGAACAAATGAAGCCCGGTTATCCGGAGTTGATGGAGAGCATCCAGCGCGTCGCTCGCGTGGTGAAGGACGAAGAGCATCGTTACGCGACTACGTTCCAGTTTGCAGAGAAGGTCTTCGTTGACGAAGCAAAATCGGCGGTTGGCGGCCTCATTCCGGGCGCCGTCGCGTTCAAGCTTTACGACACCTATGGTCTCGCTCTCGATGAACAAGACGAGATGGCCCGCGAGCGGAACCTGACCATCGATCATGAAGGTTTCCAGACCGAGATGGAGAAGCAGCGCACGCGTGCGCGTGCAAGCTGGCGGGGAGCGGACAAAACCCAAGTTAACCCCGTTTATCAAACCTTGCCCAAAACCGAATTCGTTGGGCGCGACACGCTCGAATCGCCCGCCACAGTGGTTGCGGTGCTTGATCACGAAGTCATCCTTGACCGAACGCCCTTTTATGCCGAATCCGGCGGCCAGGTGGGCGATAAAGGAGCCCTAGTATTACCTGAAGGCCGTGGAGAACTGGCTGTCAATACCGCGATTTCACCTGCGCCCGGAATTACCGTCCATCGCGTCGCCGACCCTGGTTCACTGAAGGCGGGCGATAAGGTTATTGCCAGGGTAAGCGACGAATTGCGTCACGCCACCATGCGCAACCATACCGCTACACACCTGCTGCACGCGGCCCTGCGCAAGGTGCTGGGCCCGCACGTTAAGCAGGCCGGTAGCGTAGTCGACCCCGGACGCCTCCGCTTCGACTTTACGCACTACGCCGCCACCGATCCGGAGGAGCTGGCCGAGATCGAAAAGCTTGCCAACGAAGAGATTCTAAAGAATATCGCGGTTAATACAAATATAATGGACCTCGATCAGGCGCTAAACACTGGTGCGATGGCGCTCTTCGGTGAGAAATACGGCGACAAGGTCCGCGTAGTCTCCATTGAAGGCTTCAGCAAAGAGCTATGCGGCGGTACGCATGTTCATCGCACTGGCGACATCGGCCTATGCAAGATCGTCTACGAAGGCAGCATCTCGGCGGGTGTCCGCCGCCTCGAAGCAATTACTGGTGATGCGATCCTGCACAGGTTCCAAGAGGAAGCCCGTCTGGCGCGCGAGGCTCAGGAGAAATTGGCTGAAGAGAAGCGCGTGCTTGAGAAGCGTGTAGAGCAGATGAAAGACAAGCTCGCTCGCGCCGAAATCGCCGGTCTTGAAACGAATGTGAAGGACATCAAGGGCGTAAAGGTACTGGCTGCCCAGGTCCCCGGCATGGACCGCGAGCAGTTGCGAACCATGGTCGATTCCTTGCGGGTCAAGTGGAAGAGCATCGTCGTGGTGCTCGCTTCGTCAGAAGATTCAAATGTCTCGATCGTCTCTGGAGTGACCAAGGATCTCACGTCCAAGGTCCACGCCGGAAAGCTCGCCGGCGCAGTAGCTCAGGCGGTCGGAGGCAAAGGCGGCGGGCGTCCAGATATGGCTGAGGCAGGCGGCAAGGATCCATCCGCGCTGCCAGGCGCGCTAGAGCAGGTCTATACCACCGTGGAAGGGATGCTCTAACGGTGCAGCGGTACGACGCGGTGGTGGTGGGCGCCGGACCCACCGGCTTGGCTTGCGGCATCGAGCTAAAGCAGCGTGGGGTCATCACGGTCTTGATCGACAAAGGCTGTGTGGTGAATTCCATTTACAACTACCCCACCCACATGGTTTTCTTCACTACGCCCGAACTGCTTGAAATCGGCGGCCTTCCAATGACATCGCTCAACGAGAAGCCGGGGCGTACCGAGGCATTGAAATATTACCGGCGCGCCGCTGAGCATTACCAGCTCGACATCCGCCAGTACGAACGCGTCCTCAAGATCGAAGGCGATGACGGCGACTTTCGGGTGCGGACGAGCAAGGCTGAGTACGCCGCGCGCAAGATCATCCTGGCCACCGGCTATTACGATTTACCGAATATGCTCAACGTACCCGGCGAGCAACTCGACAAGGTGATTCATTACTACAAGGAGCCGCATCCCTATTACAACCACGACGTGCTAGTAGTCGGCGCAAAAAACTCGGCGGCCATTGCGGCCCTGGAGCTGCATTGGACCGGGGCGCGGGTCACCATGCTCCACCGGGGCGCTTCGATTTCCGATCGCGTCAAGTACTGGATCAAACCCAATATCGAGAATCGCATCAAAAGCGGAGAAATCCAGGCGTATTTCAAATCGACCTTGCTCGAGATTCAGCCCAAAGCAGTTGTACTCGATACGCCCGACGGCCAAATCACGTTGAAGAATGATTTCGTCTTTGCCATGACTGGCTATCGGCCCGATCTTGAATTCCTGGGCTCGCTTGGCATCCGGCTCGATCCCGTGAGCCAGCGCCCGCGCACGAATCCCGATACCCTCGAAAGCGATCGGCCCGGCATCTTCCTGGCCGGGGTGATTGTAGCCGGGATGCACACCAACGAGATTTTCATCGAAAATGGCCGTTTTCATGGCAAAAAGATCGCCGAGGCCATCGCCGAATCCCTCGCCCCCACGCTAATCGGTTAGAATGGGACTTGGTGACAAAAGGGATTCTCGTGGGCCTGGCGCTCTGCGCCGGGGCGTGGCTGGCGAACTCGGCGACCCCTGATCCGGCCACCACTACCAACAAGAAGACCCCCAAAAAGCGCACGGCCGTCGCCAAGACCGGGGCAAAATCCACATCCAAATCCCGAGGAGTCGCCGGCAAGAAGACGGCGAAGAGAGCTTCACCACCCCGCCAACTCGCCCCTACCAAAGACCGCTATCAACAGATCCAGCAAGCGCTGGCCGGCAAGGGCTACTATGCGGGGGAGCCAAACGGTGTCTGGGGCCCGGACTCAATGGAAGCGCTCAAGCGTTTTCAGGTCGACCAAAATCTAACGCCCGACGGCAAACTGACCTCCCTGTCCCTGATCGCGCTGGGCCTGGGGCCGAAGCGGCTGAGCGCGCAATCCCCGCCGCAGCCGGCTCATAATGACCAGCAACAATGATCGTCGGCGTTCCTAAGGAAATCAAAGACCAGGAAAGACGCGTGGGCTTGGTTCCCAGCGGAGTGACGGCTTTGCGCGAAGCCGGACATCGCGTGCTGGTGGAAACTAATGCGGGCGCCGGAAGCTCGATTCCGGATACGGATTATCAGAGTGCGGGCGCCGAGATCCTTGCCGCTGCCGACGTCTGGTCCAAAGCCGATCTGGTGGTCAAGGTAAAGGAGCCGCAGCCGTCCGAGTATCAATATTTTCGCCCCGGACTGATCCTGTTCACGTATCTGCACCTGGCGCCGCTGCCCGACTTAACGAAAAAACTAGTCGAGACCAAGGTGAACTCAGTGGCCTACGAGACCATTCGTGAATCGGATGGATCGCTGCCGCTGTTGACCCCGATGAGCGAAGTGGCCGGTAGAATGGCCGTGCAGGTGGGCGCGCAATATCTGGAAGCGCCGAATGGCGGCCGCGGCATTTTGCTGGGCGGCGTACCGGGCGTCGCGCCGGCGAATGTGTTGATCCTGGGCGGCGGCGTGGTCGGCCACAACTCAGCCAAAATGGCCATCGGGCTTGGCGCGCATGTCACCATCATCGATCGCAACTTGGATCGTTTGCGTGAGCTCGACGATATCTACAGCAGCCAGATCGTGACCCTGGCGTCGAATAGCTTTACCATCCGAGAGACGCTGCACAGCGCTGATCTGGTGGTGGGGGCCGTGCTAATCCCGGGCGCCTCCGCGCCGAAGCTGGTTCGTCGGGAAATGCTGCGAGGCATGAAAAAAGGCGCCGTAATGGTGGATGTCGCCATCGACCAGGGCGGCTGTTTTGAGACCTCGCACCCGACCACACACACCGAGCCGATTTATTTCGTCGACGATGTCCTGCATTATTGCGTTTCCAACATGCCCGCTGCGGTGCCGCACACCTCCACCTTCGCACTTACAAACGCCACCTATCCGTATCTCGCGGAGCTGTGCGCCAAAGGTCTGGAGCGCGCCTGCGAGGAAAATCCTGCTATTCGCGAAGGCGTAAACACGTACGCCGGATACATTACTTATCCGGGTGTGGCCGAATCGCAGGGACTGGGCTGGAAAGAACTCACCGCTGTGATGTAGGGGCGGGCGACCCAACCGACCCGTTGAAAACCTTTTCGGCTTTCTCGTTCTTCAGAAGATGTCCGCTCTCCTGCTCCTTCACAATCAGCGTAGTGCGGACAGCATCGGCCTGGACTTTCCACGGTTTGGTAATTCCGCGCTGCTCTCTGCGGTTGAGGACGAACGCCGCCGGGTGCAACAACGTTTCGGGCTTGCTCCACTGACCGTTCATACGGGCCTGGCCCGTCAGTTCGATAGCGATCGGCACGGTGACCCGGTCTTCCAGGTTAGTCACTTTGAGCTGCAGCACGACCAAGCTATTATCCGGGCTCTTTTGGATATCCAGGCTGGTGGCGAGCTGCGGCGGGTTAGCGCATCCCCACAGAGCCAATAGCACCGTCATCAACACCAACAATTTCAAGCGGCCCTCCTTCGGGCGATAAGCAGCAATGGAATCGCGGCCAGTTGGGCGGCCATCGCGAACGCAACTGCAGCCACCAGCGACCAACCGTAAAGGATACCAATCGCACTGCTTCCGGCGAACCACAGAACCCCATACGCGGTATTGAAAATCCCGTAGGCAGCGCCTCGTCGTTCAGCAGGAACCAGATCGGCAATTCTGGCGCGCATCGTGGATTGAAGAGCGCCCATTCCCGCTCCCCACAGCGCCATCCCCGCCGCGGCCGCCCAGAACGATCCGAAGAATACCAGCGGGTTCGACGCTGCCGCGAGTAGGACCCCTGCGATGAGCACCGGCGTGCCCACGCGGTCAAATAATTTGCCTGAGGCGAGCGCACTAAGTCCTTCCACACCCATCGCGATGGAGTAGAACACCGGGATCAATGCAGGCGCGACCAGCTTCGTCTTTTGAAAATGAAACGCGATCAGCGGTAGGTCGACGAACCCAAGCGCGATCAATCCGCCCGCAACCACATAGATCCAAAACGGCCGTGACAAGCCGGCGGGACGGATTTCAGGAGCCGTCGGCTCATCGAAGCGCGACGGATCAGGATAAAGCTTGATGGCCCGAAGCAACGCCAGGATTGCCAAGCCGGCTGGAATTCCAAGCAGCGCATAAGCGCGATTGTAGTGCTGGGTCTCTGCGACGACCAGCGCCACCAGCAGCGGTCCGACGAAGGCGCCGGTTTGATCCATGAATTCGTGCAGGCCGAAGCCCCAGCCGCGGCCGACTATTTTGGAAGCCTGCGAGAGCATTACGTCACGGGGCGGAGTCCGAAGACCCTTCCCGGCACGCTCGGCAATGATTAGAGCCGCCGCCACTCCCCAGTGATGCGCGAGCGCCATGAACGGCACGACCACCAGATTGATCGTGTAGCCGATCACCGTGAGCGTCCAATACCGGCGAGTCTTGTCAGCGGCAACTCCGCCGGCCAGCCGCAAAACGTAGCCGATCAATTCACTAGCGCCAGAAACGATCCCGACTGCGCCCGCCGAGGCTCCCAGCGTTCCGAGAAATGGGCCGTTGATGCTGCGCGCTCCTTCGTACGTCACATCGGCCAGCAGGCTGACGGTCCCCAGTGTGACGATAAACCGAATCGCCGATTCGCGCGAGATGGAGAAATTGGTATTTGAAACTGTGCCCAATTTCACCGCTTTCTTTCGAGGCGCGTGATGCGGCGGCGAAGGGCTTCGGAGGGATCTAGGTCGAGTGCGTTGCGCGCCATTTCGAGCGCCATAGCATAGTTGCGTTCGCGATGCTCGTAATATTTCGCTAGTTCGGTGAAAGCCGACGCGCGCCACGGGTTGCGCGCCGACGCGAGGTCCGTCAGCATCGGCAGCGCGGCATGCTCGCGGCCCAGCTTCTTCTCGAGCGCCGCTATGTCCCACATAGTGCGGAACAGCAATTCGTCGGGAAGCTCGCGATCCAGCGCCTGCCGAAATAGTGCGAGGGCGTTTTCATGCTGGTCGGCCTGCCGCCACCACCGCGCGAGTCCCACCATTTCGGCGGCGTGCGAAAATTGCGCCTGATCGGGTGAATGAAATGCTCGCGGCACAATCGCGGTCAGGCAGGCCAGGGTGAGAATATCGACCGCGTTGTGATGGAAGATCGGCATCAGCCGGAAAATCTCGTGAGTACGCAGATACTCGAAATAAAAATACGGGATCATCTCGCCCGGAAGATCGCCGTGCCGTTCCACGCCGAGGATCTGGTTTTCCAGATCCACCAACCGGCAGCTATCGAAGCGTAAGTTCCACAACCGCCGGGCGCCGAACAATAGATCCAGATGCTCGAGCGCAGCGAACGGCGGCCGCTGGCGGACCATCCGGAAGCGCGTTTCCAGTAGCGGCTGATCGAAAGTGCGGCCATTGTAAGTGATCAGCACCTCGAACTGCTTCAGGTGCTCGTGCAGAGCGCTGAGTTGGCTGGCCTCTTCGCCGAACTCGCGCATGAAGAACTGGCGGACTCGAAATCCTTGCGGCGTGATACGGCCAACTCCGATCAGAAATGCATATGTTCCCGAGCCTCCCGCCAATCCAGTGGTCTCGGTATCGAGGAAGCACCACTTCGCGGGCGGGACACCTCGGATCAGGCCATTGGAGATGGTGTCCAGCAGATCCCCAGATAGGTCCTCCAGATCGGCGATGCCGACGCTGCCGTGACGGCGATGGCGTTCATAGAGTTTTTCGGTTTCATAATGGCGGCCGTGTTGGGTTTCGACTTCGTCGAAAGGGAGGTGGGTGGTGGGCAGTTGGTTGGGAGCGGCCAGCGGGCGTTGCGGCGCGGGCTTTGCGTACTTCTGGTCGATCTTCGCGATCCGGCGCCGCAATATCGCCAGTTGCTCCTGGAAGTCGCTCATGCTTGCTGCGATTCCACCGTTTGAGATACCTTTTCCCATTCTGCCAACAGTTTGCTCAACTCGCTGCGGCGCTGGTCGAGAAGATTCGAAACGCGCACCGTTTCTTCTGGACTAACAAAGTTGGCAAGTTCTGTTTCATAACCTGCGATCTCGGTTTCCAGATCGGCCACCTCTTGCTCCAACTCCTGACGGCGCTCCTGCATCTGCTTCAGCTTGAGGGGATTCAGGCGCTTTGCATTCGGGATGTGGGTAGGGGGTAGGTGATTGGGTATGGGCGATGACACGCCGGGAAGAGTGAGATCAACCTGCTTGCCTTCCTTGCGCCACATGTAGTCTTCGTAATTGCCAGGGAAGATCTGCACCTCGCCGCTGCCAATTTCAAAAACCCGCGTCGCTAGCTTGTCGATGAAGTAGCGATCGTGCGAGACGAACACCACCGTGCCAGTAAACTTCTCCAGCGATTCGAGCAGGACGTCTTTGGCGCGCAGGTCCAGGTGATTGGTCGGCTCATCCAGCAGCAGAAAATTCGACGGCTGCAGCAGCATGCGAGCCAGAGCGTAGCGATTGCGCTCGCCGCCCGAAAGCACGCCGATGCGCTTGCAGACGTCGTCTTCCGAGAACAGGAAACAACCGAGCAGACTACGCAGTTCAGTATTGGTGGACCGAGGAGCCATGCCCTGCAAGTCATCCAGCATTCGCGCATCAGGGTCAAGTTCTTTGTACTGGTCCTGCGCAAAGTAATCGACCTGCGCGTTGTGACCCAACCGATATTCTCCCGCCGAGAGAGGCTCGATACCGGCGAGCAACTTAATCAGCGTTGACTTCCCCGCCCCATTGACGCCCACCAAAGCGATGCGGTCGCCGCGCTCGATGATGAAACTCACTCCGCCGAAAACAAACTTGTCGCCGTAGCTTTTCGAAACATTCTGGAACTCGGCAACGATGCGGCCGCTGGGTTTGGGCTGTGGAAAGGAAAAGTGAATGGTCTTCTCCTCGGCCGGCAACTCGATGCGTTCGATCTTCTCCAGCTCCTTGATGCGGCTCTGGACCTGTTTGGCCTTGGTGGCCTGATAGCGAAAGCGATTAATAAACGCTTCGAGCTGCTCGATACGCTCGCGCTGGTTGCGGTAGGCCGCTTCCAGTTGATCGCTGCGCTCCTGCTTCTGCTGCAAGTACTTTTCGTAGTTACCGCTGTAGAAATGCACGCCGCGATTCCAAATCTCGACGATCTTATCGACCGTTACGTCTAGAAAATAACGGTCATGCGAGATGAGCACGTAGGCGAACGGATAATTAGTGAGATACTGCTCCAGCCAGTTCCGAGCCTCCAGATCCAGGTGGTTGGTGGGCTCGTCGAGCAGCAGCACGTTCGGTTTTTCAAGCAACAACTTGGCGAGCGCGATTCGCATCTGCCAGCCGCCCGAAAAGTGTTCCGTCCGGCGCTGCCATTCCGAGTGCGGAAAGCCCAGGCCGGACAGCACGGTCCCGACCTGCGCCTCAATAGCATAGCCATCGCGGTTGCGGAACTCGCTGTCGATCTGATGGAATCGATCGGCCACCTGCGCGTATTCCAAACCTGCAGGATCCAGCTCCGACATCTTGCGCGTGAGATCCTCCATCTCCTGCTCCATCTGTTGCAGCGACGAAAAGACCGACATGCATTCGGAGAAGACGGAGCGACCGGAAAGCGAAAGACCGTCCTGGGGCAGGTAGCCGGCGCTGATGCCGCGCGTGATGCCAATCCCCCCATAGTCCAGCGTTTCAAGGCCCGCCAGGATTTTGAGCAGCGTAGTCTTGCCGCTGCCGTTGGCGCCCACCAGCCCGGCGCGATCCTTAGGCGTGATTAGCCAGTTCAGGTTTTCAAACAGGAATTTAGGACCAAAGCGCTTACCCGCGCCGGAGAGCTGAATCATCTACTACTATTCTAGGGAACTACCGCAAAGGAAATGATCTGATCCAGCGCAGTTTGGAATTTCGACCTGTCCGATGTGGCGCTCCGTGCTAGGAACAACACTCGCGTTTTTCCAGTCGTGATCCTCGTGCGGCTTTCGGACATCTTCGAGTCTTGCTGGGGAATGGCAGCCGGGGGCGGTATCGAAATCTCGTCAGCGTCACTTTTGTTGCTGCTCATGCAGACCGCGGCATATCCACCGTCAAACCCCGAATGCGTCAGTATGGCGAGGTCGCCGTTGTCAACGGAAGGATGAGTGTTTTCGAGAGTCCAGCCGGAGGGCAGATCGAATTCGACCCTTGTACCCTGGCTCTGATAGCGGCCATGGCGTACGATGCCCATAGGAGCGCCAACGTACCAGGATGGGGCGACCGCGCCGAACGGCTTCATGACGATCGAATCTTTATCGGTATCGAATGTCACCAGAAAGGGATCTCTTGTGAAGGTTCTAGGCACGGCTGAGAATTCTATCTGCGCGCCAAGCTCCAGCTCACTTGTACTTTTCGCATTCGCGCCATGAATCAGCAACGCGACGTCCGGAATTGTCGAATCAGCGAGACCCAGCATAAGAGTATTTCCGCTATCGCCTGGTACGGTCGAAACAAGCGTTCCCTTCAATCGAGGCAACTGGGCGTCCAACATGTTGGATTGAAAATACTCATCCCCATCGGGACCATTCAGCGCCTGCTTGACGACGGTCCAAAGCTGGCGCTCCAGGTCAACAGGCGGCGGAGTTTGCGCGATCAGGTCACAAGCCAGAGCGATGGCGTAAAAGATGCGGGAAGACGTAGCTCAGCTCCCGTCCATAGCACACCGCTCTTGAATTGGCCCCAGACGAAATCTGTTAGCATAGAATACGCACGTGGGAACGAAGCTAGTTTGGTGTACAGTTTGGGCACTGACCGCGCTGCTGTTGATCGCGTCGGTCGACGCTGTGCCCGATCCTCCCGCAGTGAATCCGCACACCACCGAGGTCAAAGCACCCTGTCTGACTGAGTGTCCGGAAAGCTTGTGTCTACAGATTTTGAGCAGCGCGTCCCCGAGTGCTTCCTCTGACGCGTCGCCACGCTTTATCTCGCTCGCACGCGACTCCGGGCCGAATCGGCCGAGCGATCGCATCGTCTTAAGCGGACAAGCTACAGATCCTTCTCCTCCAGCGCTCTAACTATAAACTCTGCCTCCAATTGAGTCCGGTTTAGTAATCTTTCGAACCGGACTTGGCGCTTTCCCGCTTGTGGAAGGCGTTACCAGAGCGCGAGCGCTCTCTCAGCGCAGCGAAAGGATGTTCAATGAAGACCTCAGAGATCCTGAGCGCGTGGCGAAAGATCCTCAAAGGGGAGCGGCCCTCCCTATCTATCGAGATCACACGCGAGTGTCCGCTGAAGTGTCCTGGATGCTACGCCTATGACGATGCACACCTCGGTGGGGGCGAAACCTTACGTGGTCTCAGCGACCGAAAAGGACAGGAACTGATCGATGGCGTCCTGGAGATCGTCGAATGCCTCCGGCCTTTGCATTTGTCGATCGTTGGAGGTGATCCTCTGGTCCGATACCGCGAACTGGAGGTCCTGATCCCGTTATTAATCGAGCGGCGTATTCATGTGCAGCTCGTCACCAGTGCCTTCCGGCCACTGGCGCCTGCGTGGGGGACGCTAGCGCACCTGAACGTGGTCGTTTCCATCGACGGATTGCGCCCTGAGCATGACGCACGTCGTGCACCCGCGACGTACGACCGGATCCTCAAGAATATCGCCAGTCAGAACATTACCATCCACTGCACGATCACCGCGCAGATGATGAAACGCTCTGGCTATTTGAAGGAGTTTTTGGAAGTTTGGACGCCCAGGGGCGAGGTCCGAAAGATATGGTTCAGCCTGTTCACCCCTCAGGTGGGAGCTCGATTGCCCGAAATGTTGAACTCGCGAGAGCGCTCGCAAGCGATTGCCGACATGCTCGTGCTGCGAAGGGAATTCCCCAAGCTGGACATGCCGGAAGGAATGATTCATCAGTTCGCCTCGCCTCCAAAGAATCCACAGGACTGTGTTTTCGCACTCACCACGCAAACGATATCCGCGGACCTGAAGACCAAGATCATCCCCTGTCAATTCGGAGGCAATCCGGACTGTGGGTCGTGCGGATGCGTCGCGTCCATGGGATTGGCAGCGGTAGCGGCGCATAAATTAGGGGGAATTCTCCCGGTAGGAACGATCTTCAAAGCCTCCATCAAGATTGGCAAGGCTCGGAACAAAAGAAGATGCAGCCGGTTGAGGAACCGCTGCAGGTGCTGCCTTAAAACGGAGAAACGTATGAGCACGAATATGACGGCGTCCCAAAATCACGAGCTGAGGCGGCTGCTGGAACTCTCGGCGATGATCGGAAGCGACCCGCTTCTTACCCAGGCCAGTACTGGCAACAGCTCGATCAAGGTGAATGATATGTTGTGGATCAAGGCATCGGGCAAATGGATGGCCGATGCCTTCCGTGACGAATTTCTGGTGCCGCTGGATCTCGCAGAGGTTAAGGCGTGTGTGAGGCAACACATCGATCCCACCGAGCTTCACACCAGTGCCTCGATCGAGACGGCCATGCATGCCGTGTTGCCCCAGCGTGTGGTTCTTCACGTACACTGCGTAAACACGATCGCCTGGGCAGTGAGGCAGGATGCCCGGAATCAACTGCGTCACAAACTTGAGGGTTTGCGCTGGCAATGGATCCCCTACGTGGCCTCCGGGCTCGCGCTTGCCAGTGCAGTCGAACGGGCTCTTTCGGTTTCCCCACACACGGACTTGCTGGTTTTAGGCAATCATGGCTTGGTGATCGCCGGCGAGGATTGCCGAGCCGTGGAAGATCTCTTGTGGGAGGTGGGGCGCCGCTTAGCCATCCCTGCTCGCCCGGCGCATCCGGCCGACTACGCGGTGCTGGCTGACATTGCCGATCGCTGGTCCTGGGATCTGCCGGATGACGATAATGTGCATGCGCTCGGAACCGATCCGGTTTCTCGGTCAATTCTTTCCGGCGGCCTGCTTTACCCGTGCCAAGCAATCTTTTCGAACGCGAGTTCGGCGGAGCTATTCCGATCAATTCCTTCCGCCGAACCAGAAGGCCGGGAAGAGAACCTCTATCGCAGCCGGCCTTTCTTGATCGTCCAAGAGCGTGGCGTGATTTTCAGCGCGGCAATGACATCGGCCGAACGGTCTATGATCAACGGGTTGGCGCAGGTCATCCAGCGGATAGCTTTGAACGTTCCTGTTCGCTATCTTAGCGAGGCTGAGCTGTCAGATATCGACAGGATGCTGGCTTATCGCTATCGGGAACTGGCCAATACCAGTCATCGAAATGGCGCGCGCTGAGGCATCTCGCCGCGTTGATCGGCTATTACTGCCTATTTCCAGCCCATTCTGTCCCGTAAACTGGTAATGTGAGCCACGTGGTGCCGGCCATGCCACGCATAGAGCGCCGCGTTCTGGTCGAGCCGCCGCAGCCCCGAGTCCGGATGACGAAACGACCGCTTCCAATCGGATTCGGTCATCGACTGCAGCAACGTCACCCAGCGCGAATGCAGGCATTCGAGCAGCCTCAGTGACACCTCCACCGGCCCAGACTTACCGTCGGTGAGCTCAGCCCAGCGATCCTCGGCGTAAGGCTTGATGGTCGGCTCATCCTCGGTTAGCGCCAGTTTGAAACGCGTGTAGCTGTTGAGATGGCTGTCGGGAACATGATGGATAACCTGCCGAACCGTCCAGCCTTCGGGCCGGTAGGGCGTGTCGAGCTGTACATCCGAGAGGCCGCCGATGGCTGCTCTCAGGTGCGCCGGAGTCTCAGCAATTTGAGCGATAAACTTGCGCCGGTCATCAGCGCTGACGGCCTCGGGAAACTTGAACTTTCCAACAGGAAAACGAAGATCTGGAGCATCCATGGAGCTAAAGATTCAAACCCGCGCCGCCAGGATTCAGCAATTATGTGCCCATGCTATGCTGTTTCCGGGGTGTTTAACCGTCACTATCGAAAAGTCAAAGCCATCTTCGGCTTTACCGATGTAATTCTCACTTCATTAGCCTTCCTGATCGCTTACGAGACCCGCATTCGGCTGCGTTTCGAAAAGCAGTTCTTTCTCGATTTTCCGATAGCCACGTTGCTTTTGGTGGTGTCCATTCTGTGCTGGATCGCGATTGGGTACTGGTTCAACATCTATGAAAAGCTGGACTCCGCCCATCCGCGTGTCGTCCTGCGCGATACCTTCCGGCAGTGCGCCCTGGGAGCAATCTGCCTGGTTGTCGCCGAATACATCCTGCGTCTGGACCTCAGCCGCTCGTTCGTCGCGCTGTTCGCCGTTTACGCCTGGGTGCTCTTGTGTCTCTTCCGCATTAATGCTGCGCGCGCGATCGGCGCCGTTCGGAGAGGTTTTGGAACGGCCCATTTCGTGATGGTGGTGGGTTCAAGTGAGAACGCGCTTCACCTGGGAGAAGCACTCGAGCAATCGGCCGACTATGGTATTCGGCTGATGGGCTTCCTGGATGATGAGCCCGGCCAAATCCAGTTGGCCAAGACCTATCAGCGCTATCCTCTGTCGGGATTACCTGAGCTTTTGCGACAGCATGTCATCGACGAAATCATTTTTGCGGTCGACAGCAGCCGATTGGGGGCGATGGAGGAGATTTTCCTGCTGTGCGATGAGGAGGGCGTGCGCACCCGCGTAGTAGTGGACTTTTTTCCTCACGTCAACAGCCAGGTTTATCTGGACCGGCTCGGCGCCACGCCGCTGCTCACGTTTTCCGCCGCGCCCCATGATGAAATCCGCCTGCTGCTCAAGCGCTCTACCGATGTGGTGCTGGCCGCCGCCGCTCTGGTCCTCCTGCTGCCATTCATGCTGGCGGTCGCGCTGCTGATCCGTATTACGTCACCGGGCCCGGCGATCTTCCGGCAGGTGCGCTGCGGTTTGAACGGCCGGAAGTTTACTTTTTACAAGTTTCGCTCCATGTGTGACAACGCGGAAATACTGAAAGCTTCCGTGATGCACCTCAATCGCAAATCGACCGCATTCAAGATTCCCAATGATCCGCGACTCACTCGCTTGGGTTGGTTCCTGCGCAAGTTCTCAATCGACGAATGGCCGCAGTTGTGGAACGTGCTCAAAGGCGACATGTCTCTGGTGGGTCCGCGGCCGGCTGTGCCCGAAGAGGTCGAAATGTACCAGCGTTGGCAGCGCCGGCGGCTCCGCATGCGTCCCGGCCTGACTTGCCTGTGGGCCGTGGCCGGGCGAGATTCAATCGACTTCGAGACCTGGATGAAAATGGACATGCAGTATATCGACAATTGGTCGTTGGCTCTGGACTGGCAGATTATTCTTCGAACTATTCCGCGCGTTTTGACGGGCAAGGGAGCCAGCTGATCCGCATGCCTAAAATGAAAGTAACGATATGCATCTAGTACCGACTCAAGAGGAAGTGGTTCAACTGCTGCGCCGCACAGGCGCTATACGCGACGGACACTTTGAATATCCCAACGGCCTGCACGCCACCGAATATATGCAGGTCCAGCTCGCCATGCGCTATTACCAGCACGCCAAGGTGCTGAGCGTAGGGTTGAGCCGTCTCCTGCGAGCCAATTCCGAAATCCGGGCGATGATTCCCGAGCTATCTATCGTCTCCCCCGATACAGGCGGCCTGCCCGTCGCGTATGGCATATGCGAGGCGTTACGCGCTCATCAGGTTTATTGGGCCGACAGAAAAGAAGAGAACGGGGCCATGCGCTTCCGGCAATATCTGGAGCAGACGCCCGGCGAAAAGGTGCTGCTTGTGGATGACATCCTGCGATCGGGCAAGAACCTCGCGGAATTGAAGCGGTTGGTGGAATCGACTGGTGCACAGGTGGTCGGGCTGGCGGTCATTATTTATCAGCCGACCCCGAAGACGGTCGACTTCAGTCCCCTGCCCTTTTATTACCTCGCCAAACTGGACGCGACCTATTACAAGGATGCCGGGTCTTGTGAAATGTGCAAGCGCGGCGTGCCGGCGGAGAAGGTCTGGATTTAGCTGCCGCCGTGCGTGGCGGACTATTCCAAGCGCAGAGCCGTAGCTGGGTCGATCCGCACCGCCCGATAGGTCGCCGGGGCGGCCGCAATCGCTGTTACCAGCCCGATCAACAACAAAGCGGAGACGACGGCGATTGGCTCCCAGGGATGAACTTCAAAAAGCACGCGGCGAATCCACACAGCCGCTCCGGCGTAGCCGCATAAACCCAAACCGATTCCGCACGTCACCAACAGCAGCACCTCACACGACAACAGCCCGACGATCCGCGACGGCTGCGCCCCTAGCGCCATCCGCACTCCGATTTCACGCGTGCGGGACTTCACCGCGTAATCGAGCGCGCCGTAAAGGCCAATGCTCGCCAGCAGCGCAGCGATCCCTCCGAAGATGATTGACAGAACCGCCAGGAGCCGCTCCTGCCACAAGGATGCCTCGACCTCTTCGCGCAAGGTTCGGACTTCAATGAATGGCAGCTCGGGGTCGAGCGAGCGCAAAATTTCGCGAACCGGCGCGACCATCGCCTCCGGACGCTGCGGAGTGCGAACGTGCAAGATAAATCCGTTTTCAAATCCGTCGACCACCGGATTGTAGACCGTGGGTGGGATCGGCTCGCGAAGCGACCGGTATTTTGCGTCGCTCACTACGCCGATAATCTCATTGTCCGCTCTGGCGACACCGCCCGCGCCCGCGTATCCGAAGCGGCCGCCGATCGGATTTTTGCCGGGATAGTAGCGCCTGGCGAACATCTGGTTGACGATCACTTTGCGCGGCTTGATCTGACTCCGGTCGAACCAATTGAACTCGCGGCCTGCGAGCAGGTGCATTCCCATGGTCTCGAAATAGCCGGGCGTGACATTGTTTAGGCTAGTGCCTAGAAGATCGTCGGTGGTGATGCGAGTCCCGGCCGGGGCAAGGGTGGCCTTCACGCCGGTGCCGCGCATCAACCCCCGGTCTGCAACACTGGCAGCGGCGACTCCAGGCAGGGTGCTGGCCTTCTCCAGAAGCGATTTACTCAGGGCACGACTCTGTTCCGCTTTGTACCCTCTCAGGCTCGGGTCGATGCTGAACGTCACCACGTGATCGCGGTCGAAACCGGGGTTCATGTCGCGCATGCGCTGAAGCGTCTCAACCAGCAAAGCCGCTCCAATCAGAATCAGCGTACAGATGGCCACTTGGGAAATGACAATCAGGTTGCGCGGCAGCAAGCGGCGCGTGGTGGTGCGTCCGCCCCTCAGAGTACTCGCGACATCGAACCGCGCGCAACGCAACGCCGGAGATATGGCGAACAACACCGCGGTCAGCAGAGTAATGATCAACGTGAAGCCGAGCACGCGGAGATTAATATCGATGTGCAGCACCATGGGCTGCAGCACCGCGCCACGGTCGCGAAGTGGCGGCAGGCCTCGAATGAGCAAAGGCAGGCACGCCCATGTGAACAGGGTGCCGGCAGCGCCTCCCAACAGTGCCAGCAGCAGGCCTTCGGTGAGGAGCTGCCTGACAATGCGGGCGGGGCTTGCTCCAAGAGCCAGGCGGACGCCCATCTCCTGGGCCCGCACAGTGGAACGGGCCAGCAACAGACCGGCCACATTGGCGCAGGCCATCAGGAGCAGTAGCGCGACACCGGCCATCAATACTTCCAGGCCACGCGAGAATTGGCCGCGTAGCGTGGACACCCCAGTGGCCACCGATTCCAGCCGAAGATGCGAACGCCTGATGTTGCCGTCCGGAGCCGCCCCCTTTTCTGGCGGAAAGACCTGATCGAGCAGGTCCTGAAAGGTCTCATGCAATAAAGGATCGACCTCAGCGCTAGCACGCTCGATCGGCACCCCAGGGCGCACGCGCGCGAAGACATAACCAGAAAGGGGATCGGCCTCCGGTTTCATGCCGTCGATTGGTTGGACGATAGAGCGATCAACGGCGGCAGGAACACGAATATCCGGGCTGGTTTCGATAGCCAGGCCGTTGAACGCCTCGGGCGAGACCCCGACTATCGTGAACGGATGCCCGCCCAAAACGATGCCGCGGCCTAGAACGGAGGCGTCGCGCCGGAATCGCCTCTGCCAGAAAGCATAGCTGAGTACAGCGTTCGGGGCGGCTGTTCGTTCGTCGTCCGCGTTGAGCACACGGCCGAGGTAGGCATGCACACCCAGTGAAGAAAAGAAATTCGGCGACACCAGATGGACGCGCACGCGCTCCGTGGTGGTTCCGTCGCCGAAAGCAACATCGGTTTGGCCCTGGCAGATGGCTTCGGATACGCTGGCATCTTTCGCGGCCAGCGCATCGCACAGCTTGTAGGGGAGGTCCCAGGTGATGAAGTCGTTGGGATGAACCTCGATCAGTCGCACGAGATTCTCCGGATGCGACACCGCCGGCGGGCGCAGCAATAGAGCGTCGACGACGCTGTATATTAGCGTGTTCGCACTAATGCCGACGGCGAGCAGCAACGCCGAGGTGGCGGTGAAAACGGGACTCTTCGCAAGCAGGCGAATGCCGAAATGGAGGTCGCGAAAGAATTCGGTCACAACACTTCTAGCGTAACTCTCATCAGGGAAAATTCGTGCGACAGGACCACTCGGGTTCGTTTGGCAGTTCAGCTTCGGCGGTGGAAGGCCCAAAGAAACACTGTCAGTCCAATGCTTGCCACCACATAAATGATTGATCTAAAAAGCATCATCGCGGGAATGAGATCGCGCAAAACACCCTGCACAGTATTGATGAAGTCGGCAATGACGAGAATCGAAAGTAGAATCATCCCTACCAGTGCCAAGAACGCCGCGCTCTTAACGTTCATGCTCGTAGTATAATCCCGACGATGCGCCACACGATCGACCGGCGTCGATTCATGAGAAGCCTGGCGGCCATCACAGCTACCAGGTTTAACGAACCCGCCTATTCGGCGCCGTTGCCCTCCCGTGGCGACTTGATTCTGCGAAATGCCTACGTCATTACCATGGATTCTAAACTGGGCGATATTGCGGGAGGCGATGTTCACATCAAGAATGGTGAGATCGTCGCGGTCGGCAAAGCAATCCAGGCTCCCGGCGCGACCGTTCTCGATGGCCGCCAGATGATCGTGCTGCCGGGCCTGATCGAGACGCACTGGCACATGTGGAATACGCTGCTACGCAGCTTCGGCGGCGAAAAGCCCGACCAAGGATATTTCCCGACGGCGGCGGCTTACGGCCAGGTCATGACGCCCGACGATATGTATCACGGCACCCGTTTAGCGGCCGCCGAAGCCTTGAACTGCGGGATGACCACGGTCCATGACTACTGCCACAATCTCCGCAGCCGAGCGCACGCGGAGGCGGATGTTCGCGCGCTAAGAGAAGCTGGGATCCGCGCTCGCTGGTCCTATGGTTGGCCGCAAGGTCTAGCGGATACGCGCGCCTGCAACATGGACGATCTTCAGGCGCTACATCGCGACTGGGCCAGCTTTTCGAATGACGGACTCATTGCTCTTGGATTCGCCTGGCGCGGCATGTTTCGTAACACCGCTTTGCCGCCCGCGGTCTATCGTTCCGAGTTTGAGACGGCGCGCCGCTTGGACCTTCCAATTTCGCTGCATGTAGGGAGCAGGGAGGACGCCAAGGGGCAGATTGAAGCGCTCGCGAAGGAGAATCTGTTGGGCAAAGATGTGCAGCTCATTCACGCACTCTCGGCATCGCCAGCGGAGATTCAGATGGTCGCCAAAGCCGGATCGCCGGTCAGCGTCTCGCCGGGCACGGAACTACGCATCGGTTACGGCTTCACGAAGATAAGCGAATTCCTGGATGCCGGCGTTCCAGTCGGCGTGTCTGTGGACTCAACTGTGCTCTCGGGTGATGCGAATCTGTTGGGCATTCTGAAGATGGCCCGCAACATAGAAAACGCCAAGGCCCATAACGAATTCAAAATGTCCGCGCGGCGTGCCCTCGAGCTTGGCACCATCGACGGAGCGCAATCGCTAGGGATCGACGACCGCGTCGGATCGCTCAAGCCCGGAAAACGCGCCGATGTGATCATGATCTCGACCAGCCAGTTAAATATGGGCGTCTTTACCGATCCAGCACATATGGTGATCGAGTCCACTCAGCCTCAAAATGTTGACACAGTCATCGTCGATGGACGTATTCTGAAGCGCGGCGGAAAACTTTCGGCGATCAATACAGACCAGGTCGTGTCGGATGCCGCGGCTTCATTCGAGGCAGTACGAAAGCGCGCGAATTGGCGATGATCTAGGAATCCCTGATTAAGCCAGTGCGTTGAGAAGCTTGTCGATGTCTTGCTGATCGTTGAACACCGAAGGCGAAATGCGGAGCTGATGCTCAACCACTTTGGCTGTCACGTTCGCCTTCTTGAGCTTGGCGATAGTCACTTCCGGATTTTTGACGACGAACGTCACGATCGGGGTTGGACTCTCGACCGGCGTCATCGACACGTAGCCCAGCGACGGCATTTCCTTCTGTAGCCGGTCCGTGAGCGGCTTGACGTGGGCTCGAATATTTTCGACGCCGAGCTTGTGAATATTCTGGAGCGACACCGAAAGTCCGGCCGTCACGCAATTGGCGATGGTGCCGAGCTCGTAGTGGCCGGCGGCGTCAGGCAGCCGCTCATAGGTAAAGGGCGAAGGGTTGGGCGGATCGCCGGGAAAAATGTGATATTCGAAATTTTGGAACTGTCTCCAGCCGTACTGGGTCGATTTGACCACTTTTCCTTGCAGCTCTTCGCGGACATATAAGAACCCCAGCCCCATGTCGCCCATCAGCCACTTGTAAGACCCACACGCGGCGCAGTCGACACCTGTGCCATGCACATCCACTGGAATGCAGCCGGCGGCTTGGATGATGTCGGCGTAAACATACGCCCCGTGGGCGTGCGCCAGGTCGCTCACTGCTTTGAGGTCGTGCTTGAAACCGTTGACGTAAGAAACTAGCGAGATGGCGATGAGCCGCGTTTTTCGATCGACCAGTTTCTCGAGCTCGCGCATTTCGATGCGCCCCTCGCGCGGCATAGCCACGCGCAGCTCCACGCCCTGCTTCTCGAGTTCCCGATAGAGGTACAGCGATCCCTCGAAGTGCAGCGCATCGGTGACAATGTTACCACCGGCTTTCGGTAGGCTCAGGCCACCGGCAACAATGCTCTCGCCGGCCATAGTGCTTTGCACGAACGCAATCTCTGAGGGCTTGGCATTGATCAGTTTGGCAAACTGCTCCTTCGCTTCCTGAGCGCGGGTGAGACGTGCAAACAACTCCGGCACCGGCACGCTGCCATCGGCATCCTTACCGTCGATCTTGCCCGTGTTCTTGAAGTCCACATACGCTTTGACGGCGTGCGCCGATGCGGCGGCCATCGGATGCCAGCCCGCGCAATTGAGATAGGTTTGGGTTTCGGCGATCGGAAAATCTGCGCGAGTCAGCGTACCCGAGACATTCTTTCCGCGAGCGGCGCCGGGTGCCATTTTCGCTGTAGCCGCGAGAAGTCCAGCCCGAGTCAGTAAGTCGCGACGGTTCAGTTTCATTCGACCCTCCCCGCTGGAGCCGACAGCTAATCGAGAACTCCAGACTCCAACAATATACTCCAGTCCTGTACTAAACTGAGCGAGGCGGGAGGCAGGACATGACCGACATCACTCGACGAGGATTAGTCAAAGCAGCGGCATTAGCGCCTTTAGCTTTGCCGTTGAGGTCGGCGGCACAGCCGGCGGCCGGGTCGGAACACTTTGACTTTGTCGTCGCCGGAGCCGGTCACAATAGCCTGGTCTGCTCGTCTTATCTCGCCAAAGCCGGTTATAAAGTTCTGGTGCTCGAAGGCCGCCCCACCATCGGCGGGGGCTGCAAGACCGCCGAAGTGTGCCTGCCTGGTTTCAAAGAGGACCTCTGTTCCTCGGTGCACGGCGGGCTGCAGGCGAATCCATTGCTCCGCAATAATGAGCTCAGTCTGCGGGATTACGGACTGGAATACATCGATCCGGATCCGGTAATGCACATTCCTTTCTTGGATGGCGCATCCATTACCGTCTGGCGTGATCTGGATCGCACCTGCGAGACGATCGCGAGATTCTCCAAGAAAGATGCTGAGACGTTCCGTCAACTGGTACCGGAGTTCAAGAGCAATACGCAGAACGCGGCGGCGGACCGCGGACCCAACCGGCGGCCACCCGGAGTCTTTCAACGCCTTTCCGCCATGTCCGGATACGACGCCGTGCATTTGCTTTTTGAGAGCGACCATATGCGCGCCGCGTGCCTATCGTGCGGCCATTTTGGCGGCGTGCCCGGCGGCGATTTTGGGACCGGCAACCAGGCCTTTTCTCTTATGGGCCAAGTGCTCGGCGGCCGTCCGATCGCCAAAGGCGGGTCCGGCATGCTGAGCGTGGCGTTAGGGCGTTTTCTCGAGGCCCACAACGGCGTCATCCTGACGAACAAGCCGGTCGCGCGTCTGGTGATTGAGAATGGCAAATGCACTGGCGTCGAGTGCGTCGATGGAAGTCGATATCGCGCGGAGAAGGCCGTGGTTTCTACCATCCACATCAAGCACCTCGTGAACATGGCGCCGCGTGAGCTATGGGGCGAGGAGTTCACCAGGAATCTGGAAGTGTTTCAGCCGGAGCACGCCATGTTTTCGTTCCACTTCGCCACTTCCGATCCGCCCAAGTATCCGCTCGCTGGAGGAGGAACAATCTCTACCGTTGAAGCGTCTCTGATGGAGCATCCTGAGAGCGTTCTGCTTCTTAATGCCTACAACGCGCGCGGCGAGGTGAACGTGGAAGATATTCCGCTGCAGATCGTGAGCCCGTCGGTTGGTGATCCGTCACGGGCGCCGACTGGACACCACACGGTGAAGATCGAGGGCACCATGCCCTACGCGCTCAAGGAAGGGCCGCGGCATTGGGATAACATCAAAGACCAAGTGGCCGACAAAATCCTGGGCCGGCTTCGCCGTGTGTCGCCGAATCTAACGTCCGACAAAATTCTGGCGAAATTTCTCGAAAGCCCGCTGGATATCGAGCGGATGAATCCGGCGATGTGGCGCGGAAGCGCGCATCATGGCGACCGGCGCCTGCCGCAATTCGCACCTTACAAGATGCCGATCCCAGGGTTGTATCAGACCGGCGCCTGCACATCCCCGGGCGGCTCGATCACTGGAATGCCGGGGCGCAATGCCGCAGCGGTGCTGCTCAAGGATATGGGAACTAGCATCGAAGAAGTGGTGAACAAGAACGTGAGCGAGAAGGGCTGATGCGAATCGTAGCCTTGCTGCTTTCGGTCGCATTCAGCGCCGCTGCGCAACAAGGTCCGGCCGCAAAACAGGAGGTGCCCGATAATATTGCGCCGCACGCCGCGCCCACCCAGCCGCTGCCCTACAGCCACAAGACACATATCGCACTCGGCCTGGAATGCCGGCGGTGCCACCCTAATCCCGATCCTGGAATTCAGATGACGTTTCCGGCCACCACGGTCTGCATGACGTGCCACAGCACCATCGCCAAAGACAAACCGGCGATTTTGAAGCTCGCAGAGCTCGCGCGGGCTGGCCAGCCGATTCCGTGGCAGCGCGTCTACCAAGTCACTCCCGGCGTAACCTGGACCCACCGCAAACATCTAGCGGCCGGTATGCAATGCGTGATGTGCCACGGCCAAGTGGCGCAAGTGGACATGATGGCGGAGAACACCAGCGTCACCAGCATGGCGAGCTGTATCAGTTGCCACGAGTCGCACAAGGTGAGTACGGCTTGTCAGACCTGCCATGCGTGGCCGCAAAGTTAATTTGCACTACTGAGCAACCAGCTCTGGCGTTGTGTTACATTTAATGCAGATGGGTAATACAATCACTGTAAGACTTCCTGGCGATCTTGCGGAGTGGTTGGAGCAAACTGCTCGGAAGACGGGTCTGCCTCGCGGCCGCATCATCCGGGAGGAACTGGAAAAGGCAAGGAAGTCCGAAACCCGTCCGTTCCTTCGGCTCGCGGGAACGATCGCGGGTCCCAAGGATCTCTCGAAACGCAAGGGCTTCTCTAGGAAATGAAAGCTATTGCTGACACCGGTTTTTTGGTGGCGTTTGGCAATAGAAACGATCAACATCACGCCTGGGCACTTGAAATCGCCAATCGAGTGACCGAGCCGCTATTGACTTGTGATGCAGTCCTGGCTGAAGCCGCATTTCATCTCGGCAGCAGTTCGGTGGTCCTGGCATATATTAGCGAAGGACTTGTTCGACCGGCATTTGTGATCGGCGAACATATCGCTCGTCTAACCGAGTTAGCTGCGCGCTACGCCGACCGCAACCCAGACCTCGCAGATTTGTGTCTGGTCCGGCTCAGTGAGCTACATCCCAGACACCCGGTGATTACCACTGATCTGGGTGACTTCCGCATCTACCGGCGGGGCCGTCGCGAAGTGATCCCGCTTGTTCATCCGCCTGCCCGCTAGCCACGATTTGGAACATAGCGGCCTTTCATTCTTGACGGCGACCAGCGTAGCGTTGTACGACAATAAGCTATGCACGCCCAAACCACGCGACCAATGGCATCCCTGATGATGGCCGGATTCGTCGTCATTGTGACTTCCGTAATGGTGACCGCGCAGCCCTTCAAAGCCACGAAAAGCCCTACTGGCGCGCCTCCGACGACCATCCCGACGTTCTCGACCAGCGACCTTTCGCGCACGGGCATCTTCTACGCGGGCGGCAAGTATGTCGGCGAGCCCGGCAAGGAAGTGATGGGCGGATCAGCTTACGTCGAGGTCTGGGTGCCTAGGCAAATCAAGCATCCCTATCCGATCATCTACATTCACGGCGCCGGACAAACCGCAACCGATTGGTTGCAGACTCCGGATGGACGTCCAGGATGGGCCTATTATTTCGCCAAGCTCGGCTACGTACAGTACATGGTGGATTCACCGGCGCGCGGCCGCTCGCCTTATGTTCCCGATCACGATGGCAACCTCAACATCCGTACCGCAGCGAATCTGGAAGCGACGTTCACTGCATCTGCCAAGAAGGGCGATTTTCCGCGCGCTCATCTGCACAACCAATTTCCAGGTACGGGTCTGATGGGCGATCCGATCTTCGACGACTTTGCCAAGACGCAGGTGCAGTTCCTCGGCGGCGGTCCCGCTTCTCAAGATGAATTGAGCCGCGATGCATTCGTCGCCCTTCTGGACATGATCAAGAGCCCGGTGATCATTCTGTCCCATTCGCAAGGCGGTACGGTGGGGTGGCTGATGGCCGACGCGCGTCCCAGCCAGGTGAAGGGCATCGTGACCGTGGAACCGGCTGCTCCACCGATCAAAAGTGTCGACACCGCAAAGGTGGCCTACAATACCGGTCGCGGAGGCGGCGGGCTGAGTTGGGGAGTTACTTCCAGTCCGATCACATATGATCCGCCGATCAAGTCGCCATCTGAATTGCAGGTTGCCGTCGAAGAGAAACCGGATATTCCCGGCGACGTGGTCCCGTGCTACGTGCAGAAGGAACCTGCGCGAAAGCTGGTGAATCTTGAAAATATTCCCGTCGTGTATCTGTCGGCCGAGGGCGGCTATCACCGCGAGTTCGATCATTGCTTGGCGAAGTGGCTGAATCAGGCGGGCGTGAAGACCCAATTCGTGCGCATGGAGGGCGCCGGCCTTCACGGCAACGGCCACGAAATGATGCTCGAGAAGAACAGCGACGAGATCGCTAAGTTCATCGGCGGGTGGATGGAGAAGAACATTCCGCAGAAGGACAAAGCGAATATGGCGATGCCTCCTTCGACCATTCCGACGTTTTCCACCGAGAACATTGCGCGTCAGGGATTCTTATACGCCGGTGGCAAATACGTAGGCGGACCTGGCAAAGAGGTGATGGGCGAGACGATGTACACCGAGGTCTGGGTACCGAAGCAACAACGGCATCCCTACCCGGTGGTGTTCTTCCACGGCAACGGACAAACCGGCGCGGTGTGGCGGCAGACGCCGGACGGACGCCCCGGCTGGGCGTATTATTTAATCGATCACGGCTACACGGTTTACATGGTCGATTATCCGGCGCGCGGCCGTTCACCTTATGTTCCCGGCGTCGACGGCAAGCTCGGAATCCGCACCGCTCTTCAACTGGAGCAAATTTGGACCGGGCCGGTCCCCTCCCGCGGCGATTTTCCGCGCATGAAGCTATACACGCAGTGGCCCAGCGACTCGCCCAAGAAAGGGACGATGGGCGATCCGGTCTTCGACAATTTCGCCAAAGGGCAGATGCAGTTTGTGAGCAATCAAGCCGAATTGGCCGTACCCGCGGGCATTGCGTTGCTGGACAAGATCGGCAAGCCGGTGATCCTGCTCACGCATTCGCAAGGCGGCGGCATCGGCTTCAACGTCGCCGATGAACGGCCCAACCTGATCGCCGGGATGGTTGCGATCGAACCCGGTGGCCCGCAGATCGGCACCGTGGATACTGCGAAGGTTGCGTACACGCGCCAGAATTCCGACTCTTGGGGACTCACTCCAATGCCCATGAAATACGATCCTCCATTCGCCAGCCCGTCAGATATCAAAGTGCATCTGGAGCCGTCGGAGCGGTCCGGCGATGAGGTCGGCTGCTACATGCAGGACCAGCCTGTGCACAAGCTCGCCAGCTATCAGAACATGCACATACTCTCAATTTCAGCCGAGGGGACTTATCATCGCGTGTTCGACGTCTGCATCCCGAAATGGCTCAATCAAGCGGGTGCGAAAGATGATTTCGTTCGTCTGGAAGACGTCGGGATTCACGGCAACATGCACGAAATGTTTCTGGACCGCAACAGCGATGAAGTGATCAAGTTTATCGACGGCTGGGTTGGCAAGAACGTCAAGTAACCTCGCGCTATGGTCATATCATCATTTAGGAGCGCTTCCTGATGTCCTAGAATGGTGAACAGCGATGTCAGACTGGCAGCCAAACGCGTATAAGGACTATCAGTGGATTGTGGCGGACCCGCAACTCTTAGGCGGCAAGCTGGCCGTTCGTGGGACGCGTCTATCGGTTTCCCAAATTCTTGAGTGCCTCGCGAGTGGCATGTCGCCCGCCGATATCGACGAGGCGTTCGATCACGCGTTCCCGCGGGAAGCGTTGGTGGAAGTCCTGAAGGTTGCGTCCGAGCTCACCGACTCATTCCATGTGGCTGCTTGATGCCAACATGGATGTACATCTTGTGGCAATCTTGGTGGACCTAGGTTTTCCTTCCGCGACTGCCGCGAGCCGCGGGTGGAAGGCTTTGTCGAACGGAAGTCTACTCGCAGCGGCTGTGGGAGCGGGTTTCGATTGCCTGTTAACTCGAGACCAGCTATTCGGTGAGTCCGCCTCTCGCGCCATGAAGGCGTATCCACAGTTCGCTGTGGTGTTGATCGACCTGCCGCAGCAGCAGTGGCCGCTGTATCGGGATCGTTTCCTAGGGGCCTGGTCCGAATCTCCAATCCGGCCCATCCACGGTCAGATGATCCGTTGGCCTTGAGCCGAACGTTCAACTTCAAGTATCCGAGGAACGTCGCCTTTACGGCATCCGCGACGCCGTGTACGCCGAAATCGCCAGCATGTCGTCTTCGCTCAGCTTGCTGACCACCGGTTTCATCAGATCGGTCCATACGCCTTTGCGAGCGCCCTGCTGCATATCGAACATCTGGCGCATCATGTAGCTGGGCGATCGGCCGGCGATTCCGGGCACCGGGCCCAGGCCTTTCAGATCCGCGCCATGGCAGACCGCGCAGGCCGTCGTCTTGCCGGCGCCTGTAGTCACTAGCGCCTCGCCCTTCTTGATGCTGCCGACGGGCACGTAGGCAATGAATCCGGACCGCGCATCGCGAAGCAGCTCGGTGCCCTCGGTATTTTCCGGCGTCTCGATGATGCGGGCGCCCAATGGCTCTTTCTCGCCGCCCTCCTCCGTGAGAAACATGCCGCCCGCGATACGTGTCTTCGGCACCATCTGGGTTTCCACCACCTTGATCCAGGGCGTCCATTTCATCGAGCCATAATATTCGGCCGCCGCCTTGATCTCGTCCTCGGTCATTCCCTTGGCGATGACGATCATGACGTTGGTGTTGGCCTTGCGAGGTTCCGCACTCTTCCGGTCACCGTTTCGAAAATCCATCATTTGCTGGATGAAATAGGAGTTCGGCAAACCAGCGACACCGGCATTTTCGGGGCGCCCTTTCCCGTTAGGGTAATGGCACAAACCACAGGCTCGCACGTCCGGTCTACGGCCATGGGACACGACGTCCGGCATCGGCGGATGATCGTTCGGATACCAATCGGCTGGGCCGAAAGCGTCGCGGATCTGGGGAACGGTGAACGCTCCGCTGCTGCCGGGGAGGTGCTTGACGGTGGTATCAGGCGCTGCCGGCGGCGTTGGAGCGGGCGCAGCTGCTGGTGTGCCCGGCGTCCCGGGCGGAAATCCATATGCCCATCCCGGCGGACCATCGGCAGCGGATAATAAGCTCACGCCAAAAATGCAAACCGCGGTCGGGATCACAACTCCGAACAGGTTCTTCATACAGCCTCCTTGTGCGCAGGGCTAGCCATCGGCCCTTCCGTCTAGATTACTACTGTGTGAAGCGTAGCGTTTCAAGCGATAACGGGCCGCCGTACCAGACCAGCATCAAGAGCACGACCCCGATCCAGAAAGCGTATGTGCCGGCGGGTTTCCTAGTGCATGTGGGGCGAACGTAGATAATGACGCCGAGAATCCACAAGCCGCCTTCTACGATCAACGTTGCGGCTCCGTCAAGGGCGGCTCGCACTGCCGCCCATCATCCACCGCGTACCTCTTAGAATGGTCTTGAATGGTCGAAAATATTAGTCCGGGCGTGTCTGCCCGAAACGCCCGGGTCGTGCTCTTCGACTTCGACGGCACTCTCTCCTTGATCCGCTCCGGTTGGATGGACGTCATGGTCCCCATGATGGTGGAGATCCTAGCCGATTTGAAAACAGGTGAGACAGAAGAGCAGTTACGCTCAATGGTCGAAGATTTCGTGTGGAAGCTCACAGGCAAAGAGACGATTTATCAAATGATCGCGTTGGCCGACGCCATCGAAGCACGTGGCGGCAAGCCAGTCGACCCACTGGTCTATAAAAAGATGTATTTGAATCGCCTCTGGCAGAAGATCGAGAGCCGGGTGGAGGCGCTGCGCCAAGGGCATGCCGATCCGGAGGAGTACATGGTGCCCGGCGCTCGCGCGCTGCTGGAAGAATTGAAAACTCGCGGGCTGACGATGTATCTGGCCAGCGGCACTGACGAGATGTATTTGAAGGAAGAGGCCCGGCTGCTCGGCATCACTGGATATTTTGGAGGCGGCATCTACGGCGCTCTGGATGACTATAAGAGTTTTTCTAAAGCCATTCTGATCCAGCGCATTCTTTCTTCAGCTGAGTTCAGCGGGCAACAAATACTGGTTTTCGGCGATGGCTATGTAGAGATCGAAGAAGTTAAGAACGTGGGCGGGGTGGCGGTCGGCGTTGCGAGCGAGGAACCGGATTGCATGCGGGTGGATGAATGGAAGCGCAAGCGCTTGATCGGTGTCGGAGCCGATTATATCGTTCCCAATTTCCTGTGCCGCGAAGAGCTGTTCTCTTCACTGTTTTCCGCCTGATGCCATCCAAGTATCCACTGTTCGACCGTTCCCGCCTGCGCGTGAAACCGCTCGCCGAGCGCGTCCACGATCTTCACCTAGACCATTGGATGGCGCTTACCGATCCAACGCCCGAATACCAGCACGCCGATCTTCCGCAGATTGCGTGTCGCCTGAAGTCCGCTCGGTCTAACAACGCCGCTCGAGTTCTCTTGATGGGCGCCCATGTGATTCGCGCCGGCGTGAATCGGCATATTATCGATCTGATGGAGCGCGGCTTCATCGACCACATTGCCATGAACGGCGCGGGTCCCATTCACGATTTTGAACTGGCGCGGATCGGAGCCACCACCGAGAGCGTCGCACGCTACATCCGCAGCGGCGAGTTCGGGCTGTGGCGCGAGACTGGCGAATTGAACGACTGGGCTTCGGAAGCGGATGGCCTCTCACTCGGTCTGGGCGAGAACACCGGGCGCAGGATTCTCGAAAGCAACTTCCCTCACCGCGATTTGAGTATTCTCGCCGCCGCTCACCGGCTCTCGGTGCCCGCTACGGTGCATGCCGGTATCGGCTACGACATTTTACACGAGCATCCTAACTGCGACGGCGCAGCTTACGGGGCCACCAGCTATCGCGATTTTCTGGTCTTTACGCACACGCTCGAGCGGCTCGAAGGTGGCGTAGTCTTGAGCTTCGGTTCGGTCACGATGGCGCCCGAAGTTTTCTTGAAAGCATTAGCTATGGTACGGAACGTCGCCCATCAGCACAATCGGACCATCAATCATTTCACCGCTGCGGTATTCGATATTGCGCCGATTGCCGGTGACCACCGGAAAGAACTCGCGCGGACCGATCCAGGGTACTTCTTCCGCCCGCACAAGACCATGCTGGTTCGCACCGTCGCCGATGGCGGCGAAAGTTTCTACATCCAGGGCGAGCATCGGGCTACCTTGCCGGCGCTGCGCCGTAAGCTTCTAGAAGGTGAATGAATGAAGGCCGCGGAGATTCTCGCAGTTTTTCCACGCCTCTCAGCTCTGGTGGTCGGCGACATTTGCCTGGACCGCTGGTGCACTTACAATCCCGCTACAGCAGAAGCTTCGTATGAGACTGGAATTCCGAGAATCGGGGTGGTCGCTACCGGGATCACGCCCGGAGCTGGAGGGACGATCGCCGGCAATTTGGCTGAGCTTGGCGTCGGCCGGGTGTCCGTGTTGGGTGCAATTGGGGAGGACGGTCATGGATACGAACTGCGGCGAGCGCTCGAGTCACGGGGGATTTCTACCGATCTGCTGATTCGCTCTGACCAACTTTCCACCTTCACTTACACTAAGCTCATCAATGCAACGAGTGGCGTTGAGGATCAGCCGCGAGTCGACTTTATCAATACGCGGCCGTTACCGGAAACGGTGGAGCGCCAGATCGTCGCTCGCTTGCGCGATAACGCCCGGAACTTCGACGTGATCTTCGTGTCCGACCAAGCCGAGACAGAACACGGAGGTGTAGTCACGCCGGCGGTACGAGAGGCGCTCGCCGAAATCGCTCCGGGTAGAGTGGTGGTAGCTGATTCGCGTCGACGGGCCGGTGAGTTCCGCAATGTCATTCTCAAGCCCAATGCGCGGGAAGCAGCGTGCGCCTCAACGTCGCTGTTCGGCTGTGTCGATTATCGGCGCCTTCGCAAGCACGCCGCCGCGCCGTTGTTATTCGTAACTCAAGGCCCGCGTGGAGTGCTCGTGATCGAAGATGGCTGCGAGACTCAGGTCCCAACTCGACCGATCGAGAAGCCAGTCGATATTTGTGGCGCGGGCGACAGCTTCGCGGCCGGCATGGGCATGGCTCTGGCCGTAACCGCATCAGCCGTGGAAGCGGCTCGCTTCGGCAATCTGGTCGCCTCCGTCACCATCATGAAGAAAGGCACCGGCATTGCGAGCCCCGCTGAGGTGTTGGCCGCGGCGGGCGAATGATCACCCTCGCCATCGATATCGGTGGAACGAAATTTACCATGGCGATGTTTGAAGGCGATCGCATGGTCGAGCGTGAGTCACGAATCACCGATCGCGAACGCGGCCGCGAGGGGATGCTGCCCCAGATCGCGTCCATCGCCCAGGTGTGGAAAGGGCGCTACCAAATCGATCGGTGTGGCATCGGCTTCGGCGGTCCGGTCGAGTTCTCCCAGCAGCGGATCGCTCTATCCACACACGTCGGCGGCTGGAGCGATTTCGATCTTCCCGGAGAACTCCGGCAAGCGCTAGGCGTGCTGCCGGTCATCGACAATGACGCCAACCTGGGCGCACTCGGCGAAGCCTGTTATGGCGCAGGGCGCGGTTATCGGCCTCTTTTCTACATGACGCTTTCCACCGGTATCGGCGGCGGCATCATTACCAACCGTGAATCCGTCTATCGCGGCGCCGATTCCTACGCTGGCGAAATCGGACATCTAACGATCCGGCCCGATGGTCCGGAGTGCCTGTGCGGATCGCGCGGATGTTTCGAGCGCATCTGTTGCGGGCTGTGGCTGGAACGCGACCACGGCCGGCCCGCCGAGGAGTTGCTCCGGGATCCGGCTTTCGTCGAGCGCTACGTGGTCGATTTGGCACTGGGGCTCAAGGCCGCGATTATGTTGCTCAATCCGGCGCGCATCATTATCGGAGGTGGAATCAGCAAGGCTGGCGGTGCGTTGTTCGGACCGCTGCGCGCGGAGCTGCGGCGGCAGATCACCGATTGGTCGCGCGCGCGGATCGATGTGGTTCCCGCTGCGCTGGGCGATGACAGCGTCCTTTACGGTGCGTTGGTTCTGGCTGTGGGCGCACGCGCATGATCCCGGCATTTTATCCCCTGGTCGATACCGCTTGCGGACTGCCTGCGGAAGATGCCGCCGAAGCCATCCTCGAAGCCGGTGCCCGCATTCTTCAGTTTCGCCACAAGGGCGTCTTTTCGCGCCAGGTTTTCGAAGAAGCCACAAAGATAGCCTCGCTTTGCCGTGCCGCCGGGGCACTCTTCGTCATCAACGACCGCGCGGACATCGCTATGCTGCTTGATGCCGCGTTACACCTCGGTCAAGACGATCTCCCTCCGAGCGACGCCCGCAGGATCATGCCTCCCGACCGCATCATCGGGTTCTCGACCCACAATGCCGATCAATTGCGGGCTGCCGATCGCGAACCGGTGGATTATCTCGCGATTGGCCCGATCTTCGGCACGCTATCGAAGCAGAATCCGGACCCAGTCGTGGGTATCGAGGGTCTGCAGGCGCTCCGCGCTTTGACTCGAAAGCCACTGGTCGCCATCGGAGGAATCACCCGGAAAACAGCACCTGCAGTCTTTGAAGCCGGCGCCGATTCGGTCGCGATCATCGGCGATCTCTATCCAGAGCCGCTGACCAAAGCCTCGCTACGGGCGCGCGCCGAAGAATGGCTGGCTATTTGTTCGTCGCGAAGGTCACGGCCACAGTAGTTTCGCTATTTTCGACGCCGACAATTACCAGCACCGTATGTTTGGACGATTCATCTTGCGCGGACAACATACCTGCCATGGATTGCCCATTCTGGTTCGTGATATTGCTGGTGACCTTCAGGCCGGAGGCGTTGAACTGCTCCTGATAGTATTTGACCACCTTGTCGCTCGAATCCCGGGTCTTGAAAGTGAATGTGCCGCTCGCGCCGTTCTCACCTTGCGTCGAAAATGCGCCTTGCGGATCGGACCCCGGATAATCCGGCACCCAGGCCGGGGCCTTCGCTTTGCCGCCCACCGTGAGCGTGGCCTTGCCGTTCTCCGTCATGGTGAACTTTCCGTTCTTGGCATCGTCGAAGCTCATGGTGTAGACTTTGCCGGTCTTCTTATCGCGGACGGTCATCTGCTGACGGCCTTCGTCCGCGGTAACCATTTCGACATCGGGATTGGCAGCCACCATTAGCTTCGCCGCTGCCAGGCTAGGACTCCGCTTGATCAGGTCTGGATCCAACCCAGCCTGCTTAGCCTTGTGTGCAACGAACATGCCGAGACCCACTATGGCGATAACCAACAGCATGAAACACACACCGATCCCGATGAGCACCCACTTCAACACATTGCTCTTCTGCGGCGGCGACAGCGGGGCAGGAGGAGGAACCGGAGGGTAGGTGGCCATACTCAGTAAGGATATAGCAAAAGAGAGCCCAGAGGACGATTTGTCTCGCCCATCTGAGCTCTCTCCAATTGAAGCAATTCGCCTGAGCTGGCGCTTAAGTGGTACCGCGCTTGGCGGTGACTTCTTGAGGGCCTCGTCCGGTTTCGATGGTCAACTTCATTTCGTCGCCGGATATCACGCCAGTGTACTTAATGCTCATTTGATTGCCGCGAAATTCACGGACCACAGTGAACGAAACGTTATTACCGTCCACTTTGCCGTCCGAGATCTGGGCTTCGCCGCCGCGACCGCCAGCTAAGGTACCGGTCAGACTGCTGCCATCCTGCTTCAGGTTCAGCGTCTGAGTCGTTGGCCCATTTCGGCCTTGCGTCTCAAAGCTCCATTTTCCAGTCGCATCGGCCGCGTACACCATTACCGCCAGGGCACAGGAAAGTAATGCTAAACGAAACTTCATGCTGTTCTCCTTAATTCGGGATTGTTCATCCTCTCTTAGAGAGATGAGTCTATAAGCCGATAAAGTTACAGGGCGATCGGTAAAGAAGCGTAAGCTATCTTCTCTTACGTACGATGCTCATGCTCGTGCTGGTGAGTCACCAGGATCGAACAAGGCGTGTCACATTTCGCGTGTTCGAATTGAATAGTGCTGTGATGGATATCAAATTTGCAAAGCAACTCATTGATCCGCTGGAGGATGGTGTTGCTCTCCGACGGCGGCATGTCCTCGATTATCACGTGACAGCTCAGCGCATGCGCGGCCGATCCGAGGCTCCAGATGTGCAAATCGTGCACGTCAACTACCCCATCTAATTGCCGCATCGCGCCGGTAACCGAGCTAAGTTCGATGCCGCGCGGAAGCCCTTCCAGCAAAACGTTCAACGATTCCTGGATAATGTCCCAGGCCGTCCATATAATCAGCGCGCCAATCAGGACCGAAAGGATCGGGTCGATCGCATCGATGCCCGTGAAATGGATAGCAATGGCGCCGGCGATGATCCCGACCGCGCTAACGGCATCGCCTAACATATGCATGAAGGCAGCCCGGATATTGAGGTCGTGATCCTTTTCCCGATGCAGACCCCACAGTATTCCGCCGTTCAGCGCCAGGGCTGCCACCGCTACCCATAGCATGGTCCATTCTTCGACATGTTGCGGATGCAAGAACCGCTGCCAGGCTTCGTAGAAGATGAAGACAGCGATGCCGATCAGCGTCAGCGCATTCACGAACGCGGTAAGGACGCCGGCGCGATGATAGCCGTAAGTCTTGACGCTATCGGCGGGTTTGGACTGCAAATATAAGCCAATGGAAGCCAGCACCAGCGACAGCGCGTCGGTGAAATTATGACCGGCATCGGAGATGAGCGCCAAGCTGCCGGCATGAATCCCGGCGATCACTTCGATGACGACGAATAGGATCGTCGCCAGAAATGACCACTTCAGGATCTGCCCGGTCGCCTGTTGATGGCCGTGGTGATGATGCATTCCTTACTTCCATTTTAACAGCGCCCATCCACAGGGTCTAAAAGCGGGTTACCTCGGTGAAGTGAAATTCCCGAGCCTTCATGGCTGGGACCACCATGTCGAAGGCCTCTTCTCCCGACGCGCGCACCGCGGGGGAGAGTGCTTCGACGTTCTTGAGTAACTCGATAATCCCCTGGTTGAAACGGAAATTTCTAAGGCCGGCGACCACGCGGCCATCCTGGATCAAAAACGTACCATCGCGCGTCATCCCGGTCATGATCTTCTCGTAAGGGTCGACTTCCCGGATATACCAGAGTCGCGTGACGAGAATCCCACGAGGCGTGGAGGCAATCATATCGGCGAGCGGCGTGTTCCCGCCGGCGATCACGATGTTCATGGGAGCTTCGCCGATTTCGTTGGGTAGCGGGAAGCCGTGGCCGGTCGGCTCCACGCCAGCGCGGTGAGCGCTCGAACGAGAGTAGGCGACTTCCCGCGGCACGCCGGCTTCAACCAATGTCAGTTTCCGCCTCGGCACGCCCTCGCCGTCGTAGGGAGTTCCGGACTGCAGCGGATGCGCGACATCGTCGTAGATATTGATGTTGTCGCCGAACAGTTTCTTGCCCAGACGATCGGTGAGGAAGCTGCGTTGATCGTGCAGAGCGGTAGCGCTGAAGCGCCGAACATCTGGCCAACCAGATCCAGAACGGCGGCCGGTTCCAAAACCACCGTGTAGTGGCCGGGCGGAAGTTCTTGCGGATTCGCAGACAATCGCGCCTTGTCGCAGGCCCGGCGCGCCAATTCGATCGGTTCCATCTCGCTAAGGGCCGCGGTAGAAGCCTTCGCCCAACCCGAACTGTCCTTCGCCATAGTCGTGATTGAAAACTGCGCCGCAGTTTCGCTATGCCAACCTGCGACCCCCTGCGAATTGAAGATCGCTTCCACTGCTTGTCCGGTGGAATAGATGCCGGCGGCGGTTTGCCCGGCGCTTTCTACCAGGCGAATTGCTTCGCTCACGGCTCGGGCGCGATCCACCGGAGTAGCTTCAGCGGTTGTGGGATCGAATCGCGGGATCCGCGGGATGGGGGCGGGCGGGGCTAGTGACAAAAGGTCGGGATCGGGCGCAACCGATTTCGTCAGCGCCAGCGCCTGCTCGACGGCGGACCGGATGGAATCCTCATCGAAGCGATTGGTAGTGGCCCGCGCGGTCCTGTGATCGAGCAGCACCCGCACCGAAAGCCACTGGGCTTGTTCGGCGACATTCTGATGGATGGTGTTGTTGGCGAACCGTGTCAGCGCCTCGCGATGGCCGGCGATCAGCGCCTCGACGTCCGAAACCCCGAGTGATTTTGCGGCCCGCTGGACGGATTCAAACAGCCTCCGGCACTCGGTGAACGACAAAACTGGCGCCAGGCTATCCAGCATAAGCCGCTCCGATTTTGATGTTGTGAAAACGCGACGGACTTGCCCCGTGGCCTGTTCCAATCACCTGCTCAGGCTGGCCCTTGCCGCAATTCGGCACGCCCCACAAAGTCCAGTGATCGCGGTTCGCGATGGCGACGCAGGAATTCCAGAACTCCGTGGTGATGCCGCTGTACGTGGGGTTCTTATACATGCGGACCCGCTTGCCGTCGCGGATCTCCCAGGCGATTTCGCATCCGAACTGGAAATTGTAGCGCTTATCGTCGATGGACCAGCTCTTATTCGTCTCCATGGCGATCGCGTGGCTGACCCCGCCGAACACTTCATCCAGTGTCTGTTCGCCAGGGCTCAGGCTTACGTTGGTCATGCGTATGAGCGGCAGCCTGGCCCAACTGGTGGCGCGCATAGTTCCGTTCGAACGCTGCTGGCCGACGGCCGCGGCGGTTTCGCGCGAGGTCATGTAGCCGACGAACTGGCCGTTGCGGATGATATCCGCCGATTGCGCCGGAACACCTTCGTCGTCGAACGCGAACGTGCCCAATCCGGGGCCATGCTCGGGCCTAGCGTCGCACACGGCGTTGACGATTTCCGAGCCGTAGCGCAGATTGTTCAACTTGTCGAGCGTGAGGAAGCTCATGCCCGCATAGTTGGCCTCTGAGCCGAGCACGCGGTCGAGTTCTATCGGATGCCCGATGGACTCGTGTACCTGGAGCCCGATCTGGCTGCTGTCGAGAATCAGATCGAAGCGCCCCTCGGGGCACCGATCGGCCGAGTGCAGCGCTACTGCCTCTTCTGCCGCTCGAGGCGCCTGATCCAGCAGGGCCAGTTCTTGGATCAGCTCATAGCCTTTCAATTGGTGCTGGCCGCCGAAAGAGTTCGGATACGATCGTTTCTGAATCTCGTCTTCGCGGAAACTGAGGGCTTCAAATCCGGCGCCGCTGAAGGTGCGGGTTTGATCGATCACGCTTCCGAGCGAAGAAACGAAGATCTGGCGGTTTCGATGAAAGACCATCGCCGCTTGAGCGAGTGTGACCCCGGAATTGCGGCGCAGCTCCGCATCCACGGACAAGAGCAGAGCAAGCTGTTCCTCCACGCTCACCGAAAATGGATCGATGCGGCACGGCGAGGTCCAGGTCACTTCGTATTTGTTCTCGGGAGCGAGGACGATGTCGCGCTTTTTGGCGAGCGCGCTCGAGCGGGCGATCTCGACCGCCAGCCGGGCCGTAGCTTCCACGCCGGCTTTGCCTAAATCGTCGGTAGCGGCGAAACCCCAGCAGCCATCCGCCAACACGCGGATTCCAAGGCCAGCCGATTCGGCGCTCGACACCTGGCCTGGTTTTCCGTTCTTAGTCGAAAGATCGCGGTCGCGGCTTTCAATGACGCGGACGTCGGCGTAGGTCACGCCCGGCACCAGGGCCAAGTCGAGCGCTTGGAGCGCAAGCTGTTTCATGAATACAGGATACGCGGTCCTAATCGGGACGGGCGCCCGCGAAGACCTCAGTTACGTTAATGGAGCAGCAAGCCAGTAGATTACGCTGCGCCAGGAGGGCATCGAGAAACTCGTACCGAGCCTTCTTGCCGTTCAGAGTGTCAACGATAACCGTGGTATTCAGGAGGAACACTGCCATCAACGCTTTTTCCTGTAACCCTCTCTCCTCCACAACCTGGTCTTTGCTCGTTCCGCATTTGCTCCACCCAGGCCGCAGCACCATGCTTCAGCTCGGGATGATCATCGTCTTTCCATGCACCTGCAGCAGCCTTGAGTGCACCTCGTTGAGACATTCGTTGAACCTCATCACGGATCACTTCTACTAGGAACGCACTACGCCGACGCTTGCCGGCTATCTTGTCGATCGCGGCAACGAGATCCACCGGTAAGATAACGTGTGTTCGCTTCGTAGTCGTTTTATGCACACTACCAGCGTGACATTCAACGTGCAAGACGGGCTTCCGTTCTTATTTCAGTGGAAGTGCCCTCCGTATACTCGAAAAAACGAACCCATAGTCGACGGAAGATCGAACCGAGGAGCCATAAGTACGACGGATCGTTTGATAAGAATCATCAGCACAACAGCGGTATTCGAAAAAACGAACCCAGAGTCTGGGAGGGTGAGACGAATCGGATGACGATGCTGTTGGGGCCAGTGGTCATTTGAAAAAACGAAGCCAGACATAGATGGGACCGTCAATAAAGGAATAACACGTAGTTCAAGGACAGGATGGGATAGAACCCCGGAAGCCATTGATATATAATGAGCAACTCCGCTCTTGAAGGCGTCACTTAGAGAAGGGCGGCTATCCTACTGGGATTTATTAAGCAGTCTGAACAGAAAGCAAGGGCTTAATGGATTGGCACTGATCCTGAAATGGGTTACTGGCTGAAGGCGACATCGCTTGGCCAGAGCAGGCCTGATAACCTCTTCAGGAGTATTATGAACATTGACTGCCGAGATCGAATCTTTTTGACTGGCGCGGGTTTTACGAAGAATTTCGGTGCGCCACTCGCTAAAGAGATGTGGGGCATCATTCTCGGAAATCCCGCGCTGGATGTTGCCCCGGACGTACGTAGAATTCTGCTTAACGACTTCGACTTCGAATCTGTTTACAACACAGTCATGCGAGGAGCGAGACTTCCGCTGGTAGAAGACGACGATCAATCAAGTTGGAATACTCAGAAGCAGGCGCTAACAAGAGCAGTGAGCGACGCCTATGAATATATCGACCGGAAGATCCGCGACTTCCGGTTTAGCGGAGGCGCGCCCCATCCGGTTAACATTTACCAAGTTCAGGACTTCATCGCGAGCTTTGCGGGGAACTCGAACAAGCCCGGCTTTTTCTTCACTTTGAATCAAGACCTTTTTATCGAGCGTCATTACTACAACGGCCAGCGTCCGACCTTGCCTGGGATCAAAGAACGAGGGACCTGGTTCACGACTAACAGCCAGCCGCTTGATGCCGAGAGATGCATCATCCCACAAGCCCAGAGTGAGATCTCAGCACCATTTGATGCTTCGCCGTTCTATTATGTGAAGCTTCACGGCTCTTCCAATTGGTACAGTGCTGACCAGCAAACGATGGTGATAGGCGATGCTAAGCAGGCCCAAATCGCGGCAGAGCCCCTACTTGCTCGATATTTCGACACATTCCGAGCCGCGCTTACGGGCGGAGGCCGACGCCTTCTCTGTGCCGGATACAGTTTTTCTGACTTCCACATAAACTCCGCGATTCGGGATGGCATCCGCGCGGGATTACGATTGTACACGCTCTCGCCGGAGTCGCCGGATAGCTTGGCGAACCGTTTGAGACAAACTGAGACAGGAGAGGCTATCTGGGGCGGACTTGCGGGGTACTTTCAGTTTGACTTCAAAACTCTCTTTCCCGCTGACCAAAGCACCACAGCGGAGTGGAAGATGATACAGAAGCGATTCTTTGGCACGTCGTAGACTCCCGCTCCGACCTGTGGCGTAAGAGCATCAACCCCCGACCGACTTCCGGGCACCGCTTCCGGCTAAACTCCCAGCCGCTCCTTGAGCGCACGCACCCGATCGCGCGAGACTGTCAACTCGGTGTGCTTCTCATCTTTGAGACGCACCATCATCCGGCCCGCAAACCAAGTGTGCAACTCGTGAACATAATCCAGGTTTAACAAGATACCCCGATGAATGCGGACGAATTTGCGAGGGTCCAGCTTTTGTTCTAGCTCCTGGATGGTTTGGTCGACCACGTGATTCTTCGCCGCGGTGGCCGCATAGGTCAGCTTGTCGCGCGCAAAGAAGTGCGTCACTCGTGCCAGCTCGATAAGCTCGACACGCTCACCGGTGCGGGATGCGATGCGGTCCGGGTAAGTGGCTTGTGGTCCGCCGGCGGCAGCGAGAGCCGTGATCCGTTCCAAGAGTTGCAGAACGTCGGGGCGTGCCTCAATGCCACGCCGCATCCGATCTACCTTGTCCAAGGCTCTGGTAAGCTGCGACGCTTCGATGGGTTTCAGTAAATAGTCAACAGAGTTGACGCCGAAAGCTTCGAGCGCATACCGATCGTAAGCAGTCGTGAATACTATCAATGGCTGCTGCCGCGCATCGAGCTTGGAAAGCATCTGGAAACCGGTCATCCCAGGCATTTCGATATCGAGAAACAAGACGTCCGGTTTCGTTTTAAGGATGGCCTCGACTGCCTCGACAGGGTCCATGCTCGTGCCTGCGATCTCAACGCGGCCGGTCACAGCCAGCATCCTCTCCAAGCGTTTCAGAGCGAGTGATTCATCGTCAACCAGGAATGCTTTCATGACCATTGCCGGTCTGCGGGACGGCCAAACAGACTCTGTTTCGATTTTCACGCCGCTCGACGGTCAGCCCCGCCCGCTCGCCGAATAGTGTTGTCAGGCGACCCTTTAGATTATCGAGCCCGTGGCCGGCAGGCGCCGATTCCAGATTAAAGGACGGGCCATCGTCGGATATTTCTACTTGCAGTAGTCCGTTTTCGCGGCTGCCGGCAATCAATATCTCGCCTCCGGTACGGCACGGCGCAACGGCGTACTTCACGCTGTTCTCAACCAATGTCTGAACAGCCAGAGGAGGAACTTTAGCATCGGCCGCTCCCGGACTAATGTCGACCTGATAGCGCAAACGATCGCCAAAACGGGCGCGCTCGATTTCCAAGTAATCGTTTACGATCTTTAGCTCGCTCGAAAGCGGCACCAGGCCGGATTGACTCGCGTCCAGTGAGAAGCGCAGCAGCGCGGCCATCTGCTCAACCAATCGCTCGGCGCGCTGGGGATCCTCTGGAATCAGGGATGAGATCGAATTGAGCGTGTTAAACAGGAAATGTGGATGAATGCGCGATTCCAGTGATGCTAGCTGAGCGGCAGTTGCCAGCTTCAAGGCTCGCTCTCGCTCCAGTTCCTTTGTGCGCAGTTGGAGGGTGGTTTGTTCCAACCGCGCGCGCATAGTCTCGAATATTGAAATCACGCCTCCGGTGACGATGGTCAACAAAGTAGCGATCTTGATGCTGCCAGTGAATTGGTCCCAGTACGCCTCCAGCGGGCTCCAACCAAGCATCACAAAGATCAGTCCCGCGAGCAGGCAGCCCAGGATGCTCACCGCGAAACTAGCCGCTAACCGCATAGCCCATCGCGCTGGAGTGGACGCGTTGCACGATGCGACCCAGATGCGCGGGATCGTCGCAAACGCCAGGCTTCCGATGCATTGCGCATAAACGAACGAAAAACCGAAGTTGATGACGAACTGCCGCCATGTCACGCCTTGGACTATGGTCACCAGCATTACAGGTTGAACAAGGGCGACCGCCGTGTCGATCAGCACGATACCGAATACGTGTTTCCAACGGATCATAGATCGCCCTGGACCATATTCATCTTACTTGCCCGTGTTACTTGCTCGTATGACAGCCCAGACATCCGGACTGAGCGGGAGTTAGCGATTTGGTCTCCAGCCACGTCGCGGCCGACTTCTCGTAAGGCGTCCCCGGCATGTCCTTCTGAATCCGCTCGAACCACTCCTGTGCCTTTTCCTGGTTGCCAAGCCGGTTGTAGCCGTCCGCCAGTCCGATCATCAATTCGCCGCGTGGGTGTGTCCCCATTTTGTCGAAATTGGGAGCTTGCAGTTGGTAAGACTTCTCAAAATCGCCGACGCCTTTTTCGATCAGCGGACGCGCCATTTCAGGATTGGGAACATACTTGGAGGCCGTCAGCAGCACGGCCCCGCGCGGGATGACGACGCCCAGTTGATCCGGCGCGAGCGCTACGGCATCGTCCATTTCCTTGAGGCCGCGCGCCCACAGCTCGCCGCCTTTCTGCATGTCTTGCTTTTGAAAGGCTTGGCCGGATGCATAGAATAGGCCGGCTCCATGCCATACCAGGGCTTCGGCATTCTTGGGATCAGCGGCGAGCGAATCCTCGCAGATCTTCATGCCTTTTTCGAGCGATGCAGCGTCGCCCGCAAATCCCGCGAAGAAATAGTTGCGGACCTTGAAGTCGAATCGATCCTGGGCCGGCAAGAGGCTCGCGCCTCCAATCAGAAGCAGTACAGCAAGTTTCGTTTTCATGGGAAATCCTTTCAACCACAGGATAAGCGGGGAGCAGCCGATTTGCCCGCGTGTTGTTGACGAAAGGTCGAAAAACCGGATGAGCCGTAACGAGCGGCGGATGAATGCTACTCGCGGCGGAACGTCGGCTCTTCGTAGGTCTCCAGGTTGTAGCGTGTGCGTTCCCCGCGGGGCCGACGCCCGGGCCATTCCAGCCGCATGTCCTTACTCACTTCATCGAGCATTTCGACAGTCGCCACCCTGCTTTCCACCGCGAAGCAGGTAAGCAGAACATTGTCGCAGACGGCGTTGATCAGGCGCGGAATGCCTTGGGTCCTCACGTGGACCTCGGTCATGATCTCCGGCGGGAACACGGTCTGGCCAGGCATTCCGGCCTTTTCCATGCGGGTGTTGATATACCGCGCCGTGTCTTGGGGAGTGAACGGCTGAAGATTGCAACGTAGCACGATCCGCTGCTTCAACTGGCGCAGGTTGGGCGCTTCGAGTTTGCGATCCAACTCTGGCTGGCCGGCCAGGATTATCTGAAGCAGCTTGCCGCGCCGGTTTTCCAGGTTCCCGAGCAGCCGGATCTCTTCGAGAACCTCCCACTCCAGATTATGTGCTTCGTCGATGATCAAGACCGTGGTGCGGCCCTGTTCGGCCTGGTTCAGCAGCACGGAGTTGAGCGCGAACAAAACTTCCGTTTTGGAAGTGCGTTGGCAGCGCAGATCCAGATCGTAGGCGATCATCTCGAAGAACTGGTCGGATGTAATGCGCGAGTTGAAAAGGAACGCAAACTCGATGTACTGCGAATCCAGGAAGTCCCGCAGGCATTCCAGCATGGTGGTCTTGCCGGTGCCCACTTCGCCCGTCAGAACGATGAAGCCCTTGCGGCTCTGGACGCCGTAAATGAGGTTAGCTAACGCCTCTTCATGCTGTTCGCTGCGATACAGAAAGGCAGGATCGGGACTGAGGCTAAACGGAGTCTCCGAAAACCCAAAATAGGCGTTGTACATAGCGAAGGTGGTGAGTAAAGCGCCTTTCCTGTGCCCCTAACGCATCTTATCATGCGATAATCGCACTCTAGTTATAATCGGCATAAAATGCCGAGCACTCCAGGTTCCAGGACTGGAACTTCTACCAGGAAAACGACGAGTTAGCGCCCGATTTCGAGGTGCACAAACCCAGCCAGGGTGGCCGGCTGACCAGCCAGAAAGACGATCCGGCGGGTCTTGGGGAATGGGAGACCCGACTGTATGGCCCGGGCGTAGAAACCCACCTGCTTGAGGATTTGACGGTAGGCGTCGTCTTGAGTATTGAGGTAGGCGGTTTTGGAAAGGAAGCCCGCGCCCCAACCCAGCGGGAAGACGCAGCCGCGATCAGCACCGCGAACTTCGTTGAGGCGCGCCTCCAACTGCTCGATGGTCGATTTCAAGAGGGGTAGACCGGCCCAATCGGCGTATTGTGTTTGCAGGTGGAGTAGCTGCTCGGTGTATGCGTTCACCAGGCCAAACATGGACGGGAGGTTGAAGCGATCTCTCTTGCGCAGCGCTTTAGCGGTCTCTGGTTGCGACAGAAATCCGTTCTCGTGCCATTCGCCTTCGAAAGTGGTGCCGGGGACTGCCATCTCTGCGAACGTGGGAGTGCTGTCTTCGGGCCGCTTCACGGAGCCGCTCGGACTCTGCTTCCACGCCAGTTCGAACTTCCCGGCACCGCGTGGGGCCAAGGTGGCGACGCGCAGCAGATAAATCTTGAAGGAATTCTCCGGAATCGTGTTGGAATCGGAGGCGGACATCACCCGCATGGAATCGGCGCCCCCTGATCCAAGCGCAGCGTCTTCAACTGAGATTGCCGGACGGCGAGCCATTCGGCCTTCCGAAGTGGCGCGTGCCGAGATGTCCTGCAATGACCGCTCAGTCATCCGGCCGTGGACCACGCCTGTTCGCAGTGCTCCTTTGATGGCAGTGCCGGGAAGATAGGGGCCGCTGGGTCCGGTGCTAAAAGTCGGAATGAAAAGATGCTCGGCTCTGGCTTTTTCCCAGTACTGGGCGGACCCCGGATGTTCGAAGGGGATGCGGCGGCCGGCGTAGTTCTGAGCGAAGCCTCCCCAGGAGCCGAAATCGAGCTTGTCGGCTTTCTTGAGCTGGCTCAAATATCCCTCGAGGCGCGGGCCTTTGGCGAGCAGCCGGAATATCCGCCGCTGGTCGAGCACGTTGACGTGGTCTTTCCAGACCATGTAGTCGATGGGCGAAAGCCTTTGGCCATCGCCGACCAGGGTGGGGGTGAGGCATGTGACCCGGTAGTTCATGCGGCGCCGCCACCCCGATTCTGAGCCGTGATCGTCAGGGAGCGGTTGTCAAATCTTGCGCTACGGTGCCTCATGCCGCCGCTCTCCACGGAATCGGCACTGCTACCGCGAATCCCGCCCGATAAACCGGATGCGGAAAGCCTTCCGGAGCCAGGTCCCGCGCCGCACCGCGCAGCTCATTCGATGCCAGCAACACCGATCCCTCGGCGATCATCAGACTCGGCGCCTTCGGCTCACCCCAACGCGCCGGGCTCTCGATGCGGCCGCTGCGCGACACGGTCGAGTAACTGCCGCGTTTCCAGTCCACTGAATCCCGGTCTGACGGCGTATAAAGAGACAGTAGCCAGTAGGCCCATTCCGTGCCTTCGCCGAGCGCTTCTACCGTTGGCAGACTCCACGGCTCCCATTCTGGCGCCTCCGACCGGCCCCACCCACGCGACCTTTCGCCGCCGATCCCTGAATCAGCCAACAACAACAGGGCGCTGTGTACCGGCGCCGTCCATTGGGCGGCTGCGTCGTCGTCGCTAAACTGGACTACGGTCCACAGGCCGGCGTCCCGAGCGAATTCGAGGCATGCGGTTTCGTGTCCTACCGTTTTGCCCGATTCAAGGCGATCCACCGCGGCATTCGACCGGAGGGCTATTCTAAATGGCCCGCTGGCGCGATCGTGCGGCACCAGGCACTCGCTCTCCCCGTCCACTGCCCAGCGATCTTCATCGATGCCTTTATCGGCTAGCAGGGCTTCCACCACCGAAAGTGGAACGAATCGCGCACCTTTGTAGCGCACCTTGGTGGATTCCGCCGGGGGCCAGACGCTTCGCGGCGGAACGATCAGCAGCGTGTCGCCCTGAAACGGATAGAAGGAGCTGAACCGGACCGCTGGCGTCGCCTCGCTCCGGGCAGTCGCTTCCAGCCATTCTTCCCTCAGCCCCAATTGCGCCATGGCAGAACAAAGAGCCGAAAAGACGGTGTCGCTGTGACAGATTAGGTCTACGCGATCGCGTGCCCCAGAGTCGGGGCCGAAGCGCCAAGGTCCGGCTGGACGAAAGCGGACCGCATAACTGGTCGTGGAACCGGACGGCGTCATTGCTATTCGGCGAGTTTCTCTGCGAAGTCGGCGCTTGTTACCAGCGATTGCAAGCCAGCCGGATCGGCTGCGGCGAGAAGCTCCTGTTCGGCTGCGCCTGAAGCATAGAACCCGCGCCCACGCCACGTCAGCTTCAGGTTCGACAGCGCGACCCGCCCGCTTCCGCGCGATCCTCCACCGCCCAGGCTGTCGTCTTCTAGTAACCGCAGTCCTTCCACCAAGCGCGGCAACAACTCCCGGTCCTCGGGACACAGGACATCCATCACGACGCGAAAATGGAAGCGCGCCCCGGCCGGAACACGCTCGAGGGTACGTGGATTGGCCTGCGAAGTAATGCGGTCGATAGCATTCTCGCTCTTTACTTCGGTCAGCTCGTCGTCCATGTTCTCGCGCATTTGCGGCGTGATGCTTTCGGTAATCAGAGGGGCATCATAGACCGTCAGCCGCGCCGGCGTAGCCGCGTTTGATTCCAACGTCTCACCACCTACGCGCTCCATGCGGCCGGGATTACGCCCGAACAGCAGGCAGATCTCGTCATCCGGCCGGTCACTCTGATGAATTCGTACCTCCTGGCCTTTGCGCTTGGATACATAAACCAGTTCGCCCGGCGCCGCCATGCCGGAGGACTGCTCCAGCATCGAGCGCAGTTTGCCGCGCAGGGAGCTGCCTGGAATATAGGGCAGGCCGAAGGCATCCTTCACGACGGGATTGTCCGCGCCCCCGATTTCGAGCGACCCTTTGCCGGCTCCGATATGGAGTCCGGTCTGGCAGGTGATATCTCCCTCGAGGATCAACTTTCCGATCAACTTCAGTTCCGTTTGCGCTGTGTGCGAGCTCATTCTGACAGTTCCTGGTCTCTCGTTTCTGGTTTCTGGTTCGCGGAGCGGACTACTCGTTATACGCGACGATAGCTTCGAACAAGTCGCGGAAACGTTCGTAGCCTCGCGCTTCATTCTTGCGCGTGACTTGAAGCAGCAGCCGCTCCAGCGAGTCGAGGCTACGCAAAGAATGACGCGCGATCGTATACGCCAGCCGCGCCCGCAGCATCACAAACGCCTGTTGACGCTCGTTTTCCGGAGCCCTGACGGCACGTCGCACGGCGTTATACAGACGCCGCAACTGGCTCCTGGTTCCCGAATCCATGTCGCGCATCCGGCTGACCACGCTGTGAGCCTGGTTGTCCAGATACAACGGGTCCGACATCAGCTTATCGAGATCGATCTCGGGCGGACCTTCGAAACGTCCCCGGTCGCCGCCGCGGTCACCGCGATCCGGCCGCCGGTCGTCTCCACGCCCGCCGCCTTCCCGGCCGCCATGCGGACGATCGCCATGCGGGCGCTGCCCGCCCGGACCACGCCCTTCCCGATTGCCTTCTCGACTTTTCTCCTGCTGCGGTGGTTGCTGAATTTCAGCCATCCAAACCTCGTTCTTCGCTCAAACTTTCGGCTTGCCCCTCTGTTGACAGTCTCGCCCATTCTAGCGCTACGCGGCCGGAGGGGCGCAACTTCAGGTTGACGGGATTCTTTCCAACCAGGTCAGCGATCAAGCTGGCACGCGCCTTCTGAAAGTTACGCGAGCGCGAACTGCCCAGAATGCGATAGAGCCGCCGATGGAAACGCCACGGCCGTTCAACCCGTTTGGCGCCCGGCGCGCGCTTGGTTTCCCGGTAAATGCCACACAGATCCCGTATGTATTGTGGCGCAATGCCAAACTGACGCACCATGGCGGTCAGCTCGTCCTTCAAGTCCGACGCATCGGAGAGCTGCTTCCATTCGAGCGTACGGCCCAACAGCGAAAAGCAGTCTTTGTCAGCGGACTTCGCGATCTCCAGCTTGTCACCGGCCCGCTCATAAACCGATCCCAGCGAAGTATCGGATTCAGCCGCCAGCGCCAGTGCCATGGTAATCGTCTTTCCCTCCGGCCCCGGAAAATCCTTGAGATGCTCCTCGGTAAATCGCTGGAAGAGCCGCTGCAATTCGCGCGCGAATCCGATCAATGCATCCCAGGCGCCATAGACCGCGAAGTCATCACCGCCAGTGTGCAGCAGATTTACTTTGCGCCAGAATTCGGGAAGCGAGCATAGCACTTCCACCTCGCCGGCGAAAAACTGCTTGTATAGCACCGAGAGCTGAACGTGTTCTTCAATGCTATTGAGCCGGCGGATGCGAATGGCGAACGTGTCGACATCGCCGCGCAGCACGCCCCATACCGGCCGGCCTTCCGCACGCGAGGCTAGCACGGCTGCCGAGGCGGAATCGCGGCCATCGTCGGTCAAAGCGGTATGGCGCGCCAGCGGAACCGACTCCGGCGACGAGCCGATACTCCAGGTGTGTTTGCCTTTGCCCGCGCTCACTTTGGCCGGCGCCTCGGGCGACCATCCCACCGAAGTCGCGTCCCGAAGAGCGTGCCCGAGTTCCTCGAAGTAGGCCGGATCGGGCTTAGCGGAATCGTTATGCGCAGGAAAGCCGGTCGCGGCCAGTGGCGTGTCGTGCTCCTGCTGGAACTGTTCGTTGAGGCGCTTGCGGACCACGGTCCAATCGCCCAGATTTTCGGTGATCGCCCAGTGCAAATCGAGATGCCCCCGGCTCAGCTCTCGAATCTGGCGCCGCGCCGCAGCCAGGAATTGCTCGGCTTGGGGGCGGACTTCCTGGGGCAGCACGACCAGGAACTGCTCACCGCCGCTCGACCCCAGCAGCATCTTGGAAAGTCCTAGTTCGGCGATGAGGGCGCGCGGCAGAACCTCGCTCAACAGATTCAGCCAGCGAAGCCGGCCTACGAAAAGAGACTCTTCGGGCTCCGCGGCGAGTAGAAACTCCTCGGTTCCCAAGATCTTGCCCTGCAATAGGATCTGAACAGACATGCAGAATCAGGGTGAAAGCTCAAATGTAGCACGCTGGGAAACACTAAAGTTCCCGGCGAGTCTCGTCGATAAATCAATGTGGCAACCCCGGCTCTTCGCGACGAATTCTGCCTTTACCTTTGGCGCTCCCCCGATGTCCCCGGCACCTTATACCTCGCCAAGGACTTCGAACATGCTAACGCCGTCTATTCCGGTTTGATCGCCGAAGGCTATGTCGTGAAAGTGGTTCACGCGTCGACCAATACCGAATACGAAATGTGCGACGGAAAGCTCTCGCCCCTCCATTCGTTCAGCCAGCGATAACCTCGGCGCAGGTCTATTATTGACCGGTTCGCCGATCCCACTTCCACCCGTAATACATCACCGACCAAGCCCACGCCAACAGACATCCCGCTATCAACGGCAGCCCCAACGTTCGCACCGCGTTACCTATGGAAAATAACGCAACGGTCTGCATCAGACCCCAAGGGATCAACGCGCCACTTGTGAATCTCCAAGGCGACTGCGGTATTACGTTCAACACGGAAACATGGTGTCCGATCACCAGGCTCGCGATCCCTGCCAACACGCCGCCGACGAAATCCAGCGGCGCAACCAATACCATTAACATTGCCAGAAACGCCAAGTCCTTCGCTAGCAGAATTTGCCACCCTCGCAGCGGCATTTGCAGGTACCGCTCCGAGCCCGCCCCGTCGATGCCCAGAAACACCTGTGCATGAGTGCTCAAGGCCAAGGCTGTCACCAGGGCCATGATTCGCGGAGCTTCAGCGTCCACTGGCAATCCGGAGAACCGGTACACCGCTGTGGATCCCGACAACACCAGCGCCACGTACGGATCTAGCGTGCGCAGCATCCCGCGCCACTGCAATCGCATAATTGCGCCCAGCGGCCCCGGCGGCGCAGGCACCCACAGCAACCACCCGCCGTTCATTCCCGGCAGTCGCTTCGAAATCTTCCGCAACAAAAGGATGACCGCGCCGCCACCAACTGCCAGCGCGCCCACTCTCCATCCCAGACGCAGTGCCAGCGCGACGCCGATCCACGTTATGGGACTCAAGAATAACGACGCCACTCGAACCGCCGCCCATTGCCAATTCCCAAGTGGCCATGTTGCGCGCCGCTCTTCCGGCAGCGCCTGCATCGGATCGGCCGACAATGGAAACAGGAGCACCACCAGGAGAATCTCGCCGAAAAACGCCGCACTCTCCGGCTGCAGCGCTACAAATGCCACAAACAGAAAAAGGTTCTGCCCCCCGATTGACCCGAACGACCGCACGTGCCGCGCGGAAACCTTGCCAAGCGCGCTCAGCAGACTTATGACGCCGCTGAGCCCAGCCATTCCAAGTCTTCCGGCGTTATTGTCTCCACGCGCTCGAAGTAGGACTCCTCCAGTGACTTCGGGAGATCTCGAATGGCCGAGTCCAGTACCACCTCGCCCCGCCGAATCATCACTACCTGATCCGCTACTCGATCGACCATCGACAAAATGTGCGAAGTAAGCAGCACCGTCACGCCGCGTTGCGCAATCGCGCGAAGCTGCACGCGTATGGTCTCAGCGGTAATCGGGTCCAGCCCCTCAAACGGTTCGTCTAAAAACAACGCCCGAGGGTTGGGCAGGAGCGCCATCGCGAGCGAGGTCTTCTTCTTCATCCCATACGAGCACTGATGAATGAACGTGTTCCGGCCGTGTTCCAGCCGCAGCACGCGCAGCAGTTGATCTATGCGCGACTGCGTATCGGAGCTCTTTAATCCATAAACGGCCCCGGTCATTTCCAGGTGCTCGGCCACCGTCAGCGCGTCAAACAGCGCCAGGCTCTCCGGCAGTACGCCTACTATCCGCTTCAGCTCCGGATCGTCCACTGCCAATCCACAAACCTGCGCTGTGCCGGCGCTTGGCGTGATCAAGCCGGTGAGCATCTTGACGAGTGTCGATTTGCCAGCCCCATTCGGCCCCAGGAGCGCACAGATCGACCCCGCTCGAACCTCAAACGAAACGCCGGAAACAGCCTGGAATTCTCCAAATGCCTTAGTCAGTCCACCACAATCGATCATCCACGCTCATTGTCTCATCGAGGCTGGGCTTCGCCGCGAACACGCCACGCTTGAACGGAATCAGTTCGCCGTTAACGGGACCGCTTGCGCTTCGGGTCAATCTAACAATGCAATCTCAACCGTGGCCGGAAAGATCGCGGCCGGCTCGCCAGTGGAGGCGATCGAAGGCCAGGACACGCTGCAGTTCGCCACTCCGCCGCCAGGGAAGCCATGCCTTAGATCTCCAGGTATCCGCCACTGAATGATCGAAGATCACATCCTCATGGACCGTCGTCATACGTGTGGGTAGAATGGGCCGAATGTTGACGAATAGGTACCGAGAAGGGCCTGCAATCGGCCAAACTGGGGCGGAATGTCTTATCGCATTGGACCAGCCAGAATTTCCCTCGAATCTACTAACACTCGGAGAGAAACTATCCGCCAATCGATTCCTTCTCTTCTCAGCACTAGTAGCACTGGAATCCGAGTTTGAAGAATCATGGACCCATACTGAGTATTTGCCGCGTCAGTCAACGCAACGTCCGGGGTGACGAACCGAATAGATCGAATGACCACACGCGGAGGGGTTACTTCAGACAAAGGCTCCTTCGAGAGATCCAAAAGCTGACGGTCCAATTGCTTCAACCTATCAAACTCACTATCCGCGTCAGCCGCGAATAGTGTGGATACGGGTCTTCCGGTCGACGCTCCCTCAAACACCGCCATAACAATCTTTTCGATAGCAGCACGATCGTCGGCCGAATCAGCCCAGGCGCCGTTCCCAAAGAGGAATGAGAGGGAAACGCACAGAAACAATGCCTTCATAGGGCAATAATACCTCGATTGGCTATAGTACATCGCTGTCCGCATACCCCGGGCCTGGTAATTATCCCTTGAGGACAAGGACGTGAGTTATACTACAAACTGGCGTGACAGTCCGGGGCTCGCTTATGGCTTTCTACCAATTGTTATCTTGATAGGATCGGGCGGATTCCTATTATTTTCAGGATGCACGCCCATCAAAGTTAAAACCTCTCTTGCTGGTACTGGGCCAGAAATTTCAAGCCTCTCTGCGCGAAGAGCAGACACAAGAGCAGTGGCAGCAGTTCGATCTGTTTCAACCGCATTATCTCTAAGCTCAACCAAAATGCCAGAGATTGCCCGGTCCATTTCTTCTCCAGCAGCGGAATCCGTGTCCCATCCCGCACCGTCTGGCCCGCTAAGTGCCATCATGATGTCGTTTGCTAAGCCAGACGCTTCCCCATTTCCTGCATACCACATGACAAAACATCGCTGCCTAGAGAATCGTCGCAACTTGCCCGTTACCGTGAGTTGTTGCTCCGCGCTTAGATGTCTGTCTGCCAGTCTTTCGCGCAACCTGAGGACGTCCATTTGCAGCTTGAGATTTTCACTACGCAATTTCTCTGTGTCTGCGCGTGCTGTTTTAGCGTCTCGGTTAGCTCCACTCGCAAATATCAGAGACCGAGTCGTTTGCTTTCTTGAATCGTCCCGTTCTGATTGGGTTAGTTCGTCAATCTTCTCACTATATGGAAGCGCGATAAACTCTAATCCGATTGCTACACCAAACGCTAGAAGTGAGACCGCCTTGAGGATCGCTTTGAAAGAGAGTCGACCAGTATATGCTGGCAGTCGTATTCTTGAAGTGAACCTGGGTAGATCAATGCTCCACACATGTTCCTTCCAGCTTACAAAGTTCTGTAATCGGTTGTCCCCAATTAAATGGAGTATCGTGTCACATGCCACTACTCCCACAAAGAACAAGATTGCCGTTCGTTCAATGAAGGCATGTAATGCAGTCACGACCTCCAGCGTGTCCCGCTCTGAGGGATACAAGGACGACATTATTAAGCTAAGCCTTCTGGTGATTATATTTGTTTTTCGGCTGATCGATTACATCAAGGACAAAAGCAAATGAAGTGCTATTGGAGCGGTAAGCACCCAAGCATCTTATGAAACAATGCTACACTGAGATCGCATGCCAGGAAGCCCGCGCAAGCGACCGCTCCGAATCGCCCGCACTAAGCCAAAGTTCCGCGAAACTTCGGATTTACTCAAAGATTCTCCAGGAATCACAAAAGGTCAATTCGAAGGAATGCTCGGAAGGCTTATCTCGCCTTTGCGCGCTTCGAAACCTCAGCCAAAATCGACATAAAGATCAGGTTGCCCTGATCCCTACGGTTGTATCGATAACTGTATTCGTCAAGGTAGGTCTGCAAGTAGCCCGATCCCACCGAGTGGTACACACCGCCAATTCCACGCTTGATAAGAGACCAAAATCCTTCGACAGAATTGGTGTGAAGATCGCCGACAACGTAGACCTTCGAACTGTGGTGGATGCGTCGATGATTGTACTGCTTCTTCGCTCCTACGGTGTTGTAGGCTGGGAGTTCGTCAGTGTATACCGTGCTCTCCGGCAACACATATTCTCGAATGTTGCCGACCAAAGTCTTGGCGTCGACTGCCACAATCGCTTTCGCTATAACGCGGCCTTTGCGCTCAAGCATCCCGAGAATTGGGGTCTTGGTCTTATCGCCTCGCATCGGGCGACCTGTTCCCCCTTTTCGTTTTCCGCCGAAATAGGTTTCATCGACCTCAACCAATGGTCCCTCCAATCGCAGATCCCCCTCCGACAGAAGAGAACGAATCTGTTTGAAGATCCGCCAAGCAGTCTTGTAGGTGACGCTAGTTTCGCGCTGAATTTGCTTAGCCGAAATACCACAGCGCGTGGAACCCATCAGATACATTGCGTAGAACCAAGTGCGCAGCGATGTAGTGGTCTTTTCCAGAACTGTTCCGGCAAGCGGATAAATGTGATTGCCGCACCATTCGCAGGCGTAGGCCGTACGATCCGTAACGCGGTAGTGCTTTCGATCAATTTTGCATTTCGCGCAATACGTTATACCCTTCGGCCAGCGCTGTTCTTTGATGTGCTCCAGGCAGGCGTCATCGTCCGGGAACTGGCGGTTGAAGTCCTCGAAGCTGTACCGAAGGTGTTTCGGTATCGACTGTTTAACTTTGATCTCTCCGCTTGCCATCGACATAACCTAGCCTCTGAATTATTATGTCAGGAGTGGTCCTTGTTGTCAAGGGATAATTACCCCGGGCCTTGACTTTTCCCCTTTTCTTCGCCCATAATCTACTCATGGCGCTCACCAAGCGGCAAAAAGACGTTCTCGATTTCATCGCCGACTTCGTCGAAGAAAACGGCTACAGCCCCAGCTACGAGGAACTGGCCCAAGGGCTGAAACTCGCCTCGCTGGCCACCGTTCACAAACATATTCAAGCCCTGGAATCGCGAAACTATCTGCGGCGATTGTTCAACCAGAGCCGGTCGCTGGAGGTCTCGGCCAAATACGTCCAGGAACGGCGTCGAAGCCGGCAGTCCACTCGAGCGGCGGAAGTGCCGCTGGCTGGAAGGATCGCAGCGGGTTCGCCAGTGGAGGCGATCGAAGGTCAGGACACCCTGCAGTTCGCCGACTTCGCCGGCAAGGGTGATACGTTCGCGCTTCAGGTGACTGGCGAGTCAATGATCGAAGATCACATCCTCAGCGGCGATTATGTGTTGGTAGAGAAAACGCATCAGGCGAAAGATGGGGAGATCGTGGTCGCGCTCGTCGACGGCCGCGAGACCACTCTCAAACGCCTGTATCACGATCCGGATGGCCGCATCCGGCTGCAGCCCGCTAATTCGTCTATGCAACCGATCATCTTGGATGCGGCAAACGTGCAGGTACAAGGTCGCGTACTTGCGGTGTTGCGAAAGTTCAAGTAAGCCGGCGAGCGCCCGACTAACTATCCCCCACCAAGCTGTTAGACTGGTGGTGTACATGGATGGTCCATTGAGCGGCGTCAAACGCTTCCTGTTTTGGGACTATCCTCGCGCTGGCTGGCAGTATGACCTGATGGTCGGGCTCATCCTGCTCTTCATTTTTCTAACACCGCGAGATTGGTTCCGGGATCAACCACGAGCTAGCAACATCGTCATGATTCGTCCCGACGCCTTCTGGGTGGACTCAGACCTGCTGTCAAGTGCTCCAGAGGGAGAACGAGTGGGGCGCGTCGATAACCTGCTTAAGGCGCGTACCGGAAAGAGCTACAAAGTGGTTCGTTTGGAACCGATCATCGATTCCGAAAAGGAAACCAAGGGTTACATGGCCTTCACGGCGCCATAACCGCCGCACGCCACTGGAATTCGTTTCTTACAAATGATGCGATTGGGTGCTTTTGCTGTCTCTATGTTCGCCTTCACGCTGGCTGCCGCGCCCGTGAATCCCGAATTGCTACAGCGTCTGGATGGCGCCGCAAACCGGTTCATGTCGATGAGCGCCAAGGTCACTTACCTGACCCATACGGACGTAATCGATGAAAACGCTACGGAAACCGGTAACGTTGTGATGAAAAAAGTCGCCCCGGGCGAAGTGCAGGGTCTGATCAATTTTACCGCTCCCAACCCGCGGTCTGTCACCTTCGAGAAACGCAGCGTCAAGATCTATTTTCCAAAGATAAATACGCTGCAAGTTTATGATTTGGAGAAGCATGGTGAGCAGTTGGACAAGTTTCTCATGATCGGATTTGGCACCTCCGGCACTGAACTTGCAAGGGATTACACCATGACCGTGCTGGGCACCGAGGCCGTGAAAGGGACGCCGGCCATTCATCTGGAGCTAATTCCGAAGTCCGGTGAGGCGCGGGAGTACGTAAAGAAATTGGAACTTTGGATTCCCGAACACGGCGACCCTTATCCCCTACGCGAAAAGATCACGGAGCCTTCGGGTGATTCGCGCATGATGACCTACAGCGACCTCAAGATCAATCCGGCGCTGCCACCTGAAGCATTGAAACTCATACCCCCTCCCGGGGTTAAAACAGAGCATCCAGGCAAATGACCGCTGCTGCTCCACAAATGACCACAACTGCGCCAGTAGAACGAAACCAGACTCGCGTCAGAAATAATCGCGACGCTCGGGGCCGTCTGACTTTTCTGGACTGGTCACGAGGGCTAGCGGTAGTGATTATGCTCCAGGGCCATGTGTTCCACTCCTTCAACAGAACGGATTTGCGAACTGATGGGCCCTTCATGCTCTCGCAATTCTTCGGTGGTATCGGTCCCGCAATTTTTCTAGTGCTCACGGGCATCACGCTGGCGTTCTTAATGGACCGGCGTGAACAGCAGGGATTCGATGCGCTAGCCCGCTGGAAATTTGCACTACGGCGCGCAGGTTACCTGTTTATGCTGGCATTTCTGTTCCGGCTGCAGCTTTGGCTGTTTGCTTATGGGCAGAGTCCATGGACTTCGTTGTTCAAGGTCGACATCCTCAACTGCATGGGCCTGGCGATCGGACTGATGTCGGTGATGGCGATCTTTACTACGGCGGACCGCGTTCGCTTGTGCGCCGCATTGGGGTTAGCGATCGCGACCGCCGCGCCGCTGGTATCAGCCATTGATTGGAACTGGCTGCCCGCAGGCGTGTCCGCATATTTCGTGCCCAGTTATCAGTACTTCGCATTCTTCCCTTGGGCTGCATTCATCGCCTTCGGCATCAGCGCCGGCAGCCTGCTGCGCATCGTAAGAGCCGACCAGATGAATCGCGTCATGCAGTGGGGAACCTTGGCTGGCCTGGTTCTGATTCTGGGCGGACAATATTTCTCGAACATGCCTTATTCGCTTTATCCTAAGTCGGAATTCTGGCTCGATAGTCCGGGCCTGATCGTGATCAAGCTCGGGGTAGTGATGGTCGTCATCGCCTTTGCATACCTATGGACCGAATACGCCGTGGGCGCTTCCTGGAGTTGGATTCGCCAACTCGGAACCACGTCGCTGTTAGTCTATTGGGTACACATTGAGTTGGTATATGGCCGCTGGTTTGGAGCTTGGAAAGAATCGCTAAACAACTTGGAGTGCGCTGCGTACGCCGCGATCCTGATTGCCGCCATGGTGGGCCTCTCTGTTCTTCGGAGCCGTTTGAGCGGGGAGCGCCTTATGTCCGCAGTTGCGCCTTGGTTTTCCTACAGCAGCCCCCGGCGCGTATCGGGCGATTAATTGAATTCTGTCTTAATTCACCAAAAAGATGACGTTATTGTCGTAATCATCAATCGGCAGGAGGTACGGAACGCGGTCGATGGCCCAACCGCGAACGAACTCGCCGATGCGTTCCGCAAGTTCGACGGCGATGAGCATCTGAAGGTCGGGGTGCTCGCTGGCGCGGGCGGTACATTTTGCGCTGGCGCAGACTTGAAAGCCATCGCCCAAGGCCGGGGAAATCGAATGTCGGAGGAAGGCGATGGGCCGATGGGTCCGATACGGATGCTTCTATCGAAACCGGTAATTGCCGCGGTGGAGGGCTACGCCGTCGCCGGAGGACTGGAGCTGGCGCTATGGTGCGACCTGCGAGTGGCCGCGCGCGATGCGGTGTTCGGAGTCTATTGCCGCCGGTTCGGCGTGCCGCTGGTGGATCTGGGAACAATCCGGCTTCCTCGCCTCATCGGCCACAGCCACGCGCTGGATCTGATCCTAACCGGACGCGGTGTTTCCGGGGAAGAGGCCCTGCGGATGGGGTTGGCCAACCGCCTGGTCGAGCCGGGACGCGCCTTGGACGCAGCTGTTGAACTAGCGACAGATCTTGCACGGTTGCCGCAAAACTGCTTGCGCTCCGATCGGTTATCGGCCTATGAGCAGTGGTCCCTAACGTGCCCCGATGCTATACGGAACGAGTTTCGCCGCGGAATGCAGGTAGTGGAAACCGGCGAAACTCAGCAAGGCGCACAGCGTTTCGCGGGCGGGTCTGGCAGGCACGGAAATACTGGGTGAAATACTTGGGCCTCAAACTTCATCAAACTGCTGAGGAGAATTCATCTTGAAACTTAGGGTAGTGCTAAGTGTTGTGTTTTTAATGGTTTCTGTGTTTTGTGTGAACGCAGTTAATGCCAAAGACGAGGGTTTCTCAGGGCGATGGGTTTTGGACAAGGGCAGCCAGCGGCCCGGAGACGCCCCCAATAGCCTGGAACAAAGGATCAAGCAAGACAATTCCGGCGTAACGATTGAATCGACTTTTAAGGAACCGGACAACGGTGTTGTTCCACTTCTTTATTTGGGCGTGATGACGACGCGGTTACATTTGAGCACCAACGGCGAGGTGCAGCAAAATCAAATCGGGCCATTTCAAATGGGCTCGAAGACTACGATAAACGGGAATCAAATGGAGACCGAGTGGACCGCGATGGCGAAGAATGATCAAGTGCAGGGTCACTGGACGCATACTCTTTCGAGCGATGGCCGGCACATGACGTTAGCGATTAAAGAAAACTCCACTCAAGGACAGCAAGCCGAGGCGACGCTCTATTTTGTCCGAAAGTAGATCTAACCTGCGCTACCATTCTGTAGATGAAACTACAGGTCTGTAGATGAAACTAAAGGATGGTGTTGCGCTGGTGACAGGCGCCGGAACCGGGATCGGCCGAGGAATCGCGGAGGAGTTCGCCCGGCAGGGCATAAAGGTCGCGATTAACTACAGCCGGTCGCGCGATGCCGCCGAAGAGGTGGTTCGAGCCATTCGCGCCGCGGGAGGCGTCGCGGTGGCGATCGGTGCTAGCGTTTCCGATGACCGGGAAGTGCGCGGGATGGTCGAGCAGATCGCGCGCCAATTCGGCAGGCTGGACATTCTGGTAAATAACGCGGGCTGGAGCACCCGCATTCCCCACGACAGGCTGGAGGATCTGACGGACGAAGTCTGGAATCGGACCTTCGATACCAATTTGCGCGGCGCATTCTATTGCGTGCGGGCGGCCGTGCCGCTGCTTCGCAAGCAGGTGGGCGGGGCTATCGTGAACATCGCCTCGGTCGCGGGCATGACGGGACTGGGAAGTTCCATGGCATACGCGGCGTCAAAAGGCGCGATGATCACCTTGACCAAATCGCTGGCTCGCGCGCTGGCTCCGGAAATTCGCGTGAATGCCATCGCTCCTGGATTCGTTCGCACGCGCTTCGCCGATTGGCCGTCGTCGGCGTTTGACGAAGGCGAGGCGATGACACCGCTCAAACGCTTGGCCACGGTAGAGGAAATTGCAGCTCTGGCCTTGCACCTGGCGGTGGAGGCGAAATCGATCACCGGCGAAACGATCGCCGTGGATGGCGGCGTGGCGGAGCTGGGCGCGATCCGCCTGAACATAAGCCGCTAACTAGCGGCTTGCGCTAGCATGGTGATCAAATGAGGAAATCGACGCTACCGCTGTTGGCGATTCTGTTTGCATTTCACGCCACGCCCGCTGGGAATTTCGCGCTCACCATAGACAATATCATGCGCGGTCCGGGCCTTTATGGCTACGAACCGTCGCAAGTCCGCTGGTCGGGTGATGGCGAGCGTCTCTATTTTCAGTGGAAGCAGGCTGGCGATGCGGTGCTCAAGGATCCCGACACATACGTCGTAAATCGGGATGGATTGGGCTTGCGAAAGCTGTCGGACGCTGACGCGAAACTCGCGCCCCCCGCCTCCGGCGCTACCACGCCGGATAAGAAACGCACAGTCTACTCACGCGACGGCGATATCTTTTTCTATGACGCGGCCAGTGGCCAGACGCGGCAGCTGACTAAGACCGCCGACACCGAAACTGATCCTCGGTTTACGCATGACGGCCGGCGCGTGGCCTTCACGCGAGCGAACAATCTGTATGTGATGGCGCTAGATGGTGGGGCGTTAGAGGAACTCACGGACATTGTATTGGCCGGCGCCAGTCCCACGCCTGCTGAAACCGGAGGTGAGCGAGGAGGGCGCGGGGGCGGAGCGGGACGCGGCGCGGCAGCGTCGGAAGATAAAAAGGGAACCGATAGCCAGGAGTTTCTAAAGAAGCAAGAGAAGGAACTGCTGGAGGTGATCCGTGAGCGGGCAGCCAAACGCGAGGAAGACGAGGCCAAGAAGAAACGAGAAAACCCGAGGAAACCATTTAAATTGACGACGGGGCAGACTATCGCGTCGTTGCATCTAACACCGGATGAGAAATACGTCGTAGCCGGGGTGCGTGAAGCCGGCACAGGCGACAAAAACACGGTGGTTCCCAATTACGTCACTGAATCGGGTTATACGGAGGAGATTCCGTCGCGCGACAAGGTGGGCGATAACCAGAGTCGAATGAGATTGGCGATCGTGAGTGTCGAGACGGGCGAGGTGAAGTGGGTGGATCACGGGCAGAAGCAGGTGGGCGGCGCCGCGGATGCAATGCGGGATGTGCAGTTGTCGCAGCCGTTGTGGTCTGACGACGGAACCAAGGCGGTGTTGCTGGCTCGCGCGGCCGACAACAAGGACCGTTGGATTCTCGCGCTGGACGAAGCCACCGGGAAGACACGCGTGGTTGTGGAGGATCATGACGATGCCTGGCTGGATGGGCCTGGAGCCAACACGCTGGGCTGGATGAAGAACGATCGCGAGATTTATTTTCAATCCGAGCGCAGCGGCTACTCGCACTTGTATGTTGCGCCCTTCGAGGGCGGCGAGCCGAAGGCCCTCACGTCCGGTAAGTGGGAGGTGGATGGCGTTACATTGTCGAAAGACAAAAGCCGTTTCTTCCTGACCACTAGCGAAGCCGATGCAGGCGAACACAACATCTACGAAATGAGCGCCGAGGGAGGCGCGCGGACCAGGGTCACTTCCCTGCCCGGCGGCCATACCTGTGTGCTTTCGCTCGACAGTCGATGGTTCGCCGACATTTATTCGTACACGAATAAGCCGCCAGAGTTGTATGTGCAGGAAGCTCGGGCGGGCGCCGTGGCGAAGAAGCTCACGTCCTCGCCGGCGGCGGACTTTTGGCAATATCAGTGGCAGGATGTGCCGGTGGTGACCTTCCCTGCGCGCGATGGCGCGATGCTGCGGGGACGCCTATATAAGCCAGCGAACTTCCGGCCGGGTGGCCCAGGAATCGTCTTCGTACATGGCGCGGGTTATCTGCAGAACGTGCATCGCTGGTGGTCGTCAGCCTACGAGCACGAGTATCTGTTTCATCATCTGCTGATGGAGCGAGGCTACATGGTGATCGATGTCGATTATCGCGGATCTGCCGGGTACGGGCGCGATTGGCGCACCGGAATCTATCGGCACATGGGAGCGAAAGATCTGGATGATAACGTGGACGCCGCGCGTTGGCTGGTGGCGCAACAGGGCGTGGATGCGAAGCGCATCGGTATCTACGGCGGCAGCTATGGTGGATTCATCACGCTGATGGCCATGTTCACGCAGCCGGACGTCTTCGCAGCGGGCGCCGCTTTGCGGCCTGTGACTGATTGGGCGAACTACAATCATCCCTATACTGCCAACATTTTGAACTTGCCTCAGAAGGATGCCGAGGCCTACCGGCAGTCGTCTCCGATCTACTTCGCGCAAGGGCTGAAAGGCGCGCTTTTAATCTGCCATGGGATGGCGGACACCAATGTGCATTTCCAGGACACGGCGGAATTGGTACAGCGGCTAATCGAGCTACACAAAGAGAACTGGACGCTGGCGGTGTATCCGGTGGAGAATCACGGGTTCCTGCAGCCATCGAGTTGGGCGGACGAGTATAAGCGGATTTTGGAGTTGTTTGAGAAGAATCTGAAGGGGCGAAGTTAACCTGGAGTTGCTTCAAACGGATTCAGAACCGTGATCGTACCGAACTCGCGGCCAGTCTGAAAATCCTCGCTTAGCAGCCACCGGCACCTGGTTCGTTCCGCCTCTGCGACAATCATCGAATCCCAGAACGAGATTCCCGCTTCGTCCGTCCAAAACCAAGCGCGTTCTATCAATCCGATTGTGACTTCGGGAGGATTCTGACGTGGGAACGAATGCGGATAGGCTGCACGCCGAACTTAGGAATTGAATTCCAATAGAATTCCTGAATTACTTGCCAACTTAGGCTTCCGGAAGTATTTTGCCAAAGCCACAGAAGCCACGCTTCAGCGCGATCGCGTTTGAAATGATTCGAGTCGTCGTAAGAATACAAAATCACATTTGTATCGACAAAGTTGAGATCAGCGCTCGTGCGCCTCATCTCGGGTGAAGCGCTTGGAAACATCTATGCCGATCCCCAGATTACGATCGCGCTTCTTCCAGTCTTGGAACGCGCGCCAGTACTGGTCAGGCGCATGCATTTCACGTTCGAGCAGGCGAGCGATAAGCATCGATACGGTGATGTTCTCTTCGTCTGCCTGCTTTCGCAGCCACTCAGCGATGTCCGATTCCAAAGCGATGACCACCCTCTTTAACACGAAACCAGTGTAGCGTAGAAGAAGAAAAAGCCGGACCTTGCGATCCGGCTTTGTAAGTAGATTTGTTGGATTCGTCTATTCAGCCAGTGGCTCTTCGCTCAGGCCACCGGCGTAAACAGTCCGGGCTTCGTCTTCGTACCCGCCGAGATCGCCGGTGAGCGAAACTTCTTCCGCGATGGGTTCTTCTTCCACCACGTCTTCGCCCGCGATCTTCACGTTGCGGTAGTATTCCATGCCGGTTCCGGCCGGAATCAGCCGCCCCATGATGACGTTTTCCTTCAGGCCGCGCAGATAATCGACCTTGCCGTTGATCGCGGCTTCGGTTAACACGCGGGTGGTCTCCTGGAAGGACGCCGCCGAGATGAACGAATCGGTGGAGAGCGACGCCTTGGTGATGCCCAACAGCACCGGCTTTCCGGTGGCAGGCCGCCCGCCCGCTTCCGCTACGCGATTATTTTCCTGACGGAATTTGAACTTGTCCACCACTTCTTCAGGAAGGAACTCGGTGTCGCCAATATCGTCGACCTTCACCCAGCGCATCATCTGGCGGGATATGACTTCCAGGTGCTTGTCGTTGATATTGACGCCCTGCAGACGATACACTTCCTGGATTTCGTTCACCAGGTATTTCTGCAGTTCCTTTTCGCCGAGCACGGCCAGGATGTCGTGCGGATTGCGCGGGCCATCCATCAGTGGATCGCCGGCCTTCACGCGCTCGCCCTCCTGGACGTTGATATGCACGCCGCGCGGAATCGAGTATTCCTTCTGCTCCCCGTCGTCGGCGGTAATGGCAATCTTACGCATACCCTTAGCGACTTCGCCGTATTTAACTACGCCGTTGATCTCCGCGATGATGGCTGTCTCACGCGGCTTGCGTGCTTCGAACAGCTCCACCACGCGCGGCAGACCGCCGGTGATGTCCTTGGTCTTGGTGGTCGCACGCGGAATTTTTGCGAGAACGTCGCCCGCGTGAACCGTGTCCTCATGATTCACCATAAGATGAGCGTGGGTGGGCATGAGGTAGCGCTTTTCTTCCGACCGTGAGCCGCCTTCGGGGCGGACAATAACAGTTGGAATGCGTTTTTCATCGAGAGCTTCAGTGACCACCCACTGCGACATGCCAGTGATTTCGTCCACCTGCTCCTGCAACGTCACACCTTCGCCCAAGTCTTTGAAGTGAACCTTGCCGCTCACTTCCGTCAGGATCGAGAACGTGTAAGGATCCCATTCCAGCAGGATGTCGTTGGTCTTTACCTTCGCGCCGTCCCCGAACAGCACCTTGGCGCCATACACCACGGGATACCGCTCTTTTTCGCGGCCCTTCTCGTCGATAATGGCCAGGATGCCGTTGCGGTTCATGGCGATCAGCTCGCCCTTGGCGTTCTTCACGGTGGTCACGCCCAGGAACTTGACGAAGCCGTCCGATTTAGCATCTTGCTTGGACTGCTCGCTCGATCCGGTGGCCGTGCCGCCGACGTGGAACGTTCGCATGGTGAGCTGCGTTCCTGGTTCGCCGATGGACTGCGCGGAAATGATACCGACCGCTTCGCCGCGCTCCACCATTCGTCCGGTGGCGAGGTTGCGTCCATAACAAAGCTGGCAGACGCCGCGCTTCGACTCGCAGGTCAGCACCGAGCGGATCTTCACGCGCTCGATACCGGCCGCTTGAATCGCCGCGGCCAATTCCTCAGTGATCTCCTGATTGAGGCCAACGATGAGGTTGCCTTCGTAATCGAACTGATCTTCGAGAGCCACACGGCCGACGATGCGGTCGCGCAGCGGCTCGATGATTTCGCCCGATTCGATGATCGGCTCGACGTAGATGCCATCGCCGGTGCCGCAATCGTCTTCGGTGACAATCACGTCCTGCGCTACGTCACATAGCCGCCGCGTAAGATAGCCGGAGTCGGCCGTCTTCAACGCCGTGTCGGCCAAGCCCTTGCGGGCGCCGTGCGTCGAGATGAAGTACTGCAGCACGTCTAGCCCCTCGCGGAAGTTGGCGGTAATGGGCTGTTCGATGATCTCGCCCGACGGCTTGGCCATCAAACCGCGCATCCCGGACAACTGACGGATCTGCTGCTTCGATCCGCGGGCGCCGGAGTCGGCCATGATGTAAATCGGATTGAGGTAGCGTCCGGTGCGATCGTCCTCTTCCATGCTCTTGAACATTTCGTCCGAGACACGCTCGGTGACTTTCGACCAGATTTCGATGATCTTGTTGTAGCGCTCGCCCTGCGTGATGGCGCCTTCCTGATATTGCGCCTGGACTTCGATGACCGCCTTTTCGGCGTTTTTCACCAGCTTGGCCTTTTCGTCGGGCACCACCATATCGTCGATGCCAATGGAGATGCCGGCGCGCGTAGCGTACAGGAAGCCAAGCTTCTTCACCTCGTCCAGCATCTGCACGGTGATGATCAAGCCGAACTTGAGGTAGCAGTATTGCACCAGTTGCGTGAGACCCTTCTTCTTCAGCAGGCCGTTGATAAAGGGCATCTCGTCGGGCAGCACATCATTCAGGATCACGCGGCCAACCGTGGTATCCATATACTGCTTGTTGAACTCGATCGGCTCGGTGTGGATGACGTTCTGATTGTCGAACGCCTTATTCAAGTCGATCACCTTACCGGTGTAGCGCAGCTTGATAGGCGAAAGTGTTTCCACTTCACCCATTTCGAGAGCGATCAGGACGTCGTCGGTGGAAGCGAAGGTACGGCCTTCACCCTTGGTGCCGGGCCGGGCTTTGGTCAGATAGTAGAGACCGAGCACCATGTCCTGCGTCGGAACCGCGATCGGCGAGCCGTGCGCGGGCGATAGGATATTGTTGGAAGACAGCATCAGCGTGGAAGCTTCAATTTGCGCTTCCGGAGACAGCGGAATGTGGACCGCCATCTGGTCGCCGTCGAAATCGGCGTTGAACGCCGTGCACGTGAGCGGATGCAGCTTGATCGCCTTGCCTTCCACCAGCACGGGCTCGAAGGCCTGGATGCCGAGGCGGTGCAGCGTGGGAGCGCGGTTGAGAAGGATCGGATGGTCCTTGATTACTTCTTCGAGAATGTCCCACACCACTGGATCCTGCTGCTCCACCAATTCCTTGGCTTGCTTGATGGTGGTGCAATGGCCGCGCTGCTCGAGCCGGTGATAGATGAAAGGCTTGAACAACTCTAGCGCCATCTTCTTCGGCAGACCGCACTGATGCAGCTTCAGTTCCGGACCGACCACGATGACCGAGCGACCGGAATAATCGACGCGCTTGCCGAGCAGGTTTTGGCGGAAACGGCCCTGCTTGCCTTTGAGCGTATCGGAAAGCGATTTGAGCGGGCGATTGTTGGCCCCACGCAGAACGCGGCCGCGGCGGCCGTTGTCGAACAGAGCGTCGACGGCTTCCTGCAGCATGCGTTTTTCGTTCCGCACAATAACGTCGGGGGCGTGCAGCTCGATGAGCTTCTTCAGCCGGTTGTTGCGGTTGATCACGCGGCGATACAAGTCGTTCAGATCCGAAGTGGCGAAGCGGCCGCCATCCAACGGCACCAGCGGACGAAGCTCGGGAGGGATCACTGGAATAACGTCCAGGATCATCCATTCCGGCTTGTTACCGGACTTACGGAAGCTTTCCACCACGCGCAGGCGCTTGGCGAATTTGAGCTTCTTCTGCTGCGATATTTCGGTCTTCATCTTCTCGCGGATTTCGAGGCTGAGACCTTCGATGTCGACTCGCTTCAAAAGCTCTTTAATGCCTTCGGCGCCCATCATGGCGACGAATTTCCCGGCGAACTCCTGATCGAGCTGGCGCTTGCGCTCGTCGGTGATCACTTCGCCGCGCTTCAGCTCGGCAACTTCGCCGGGATCGACCACTACGAAAGCTTCGAAATAAAGAACGCGCTCCAGTTCACGGAGCGTGATGTCAAGCAGATAGCCGATGCGGCTGGGCAGCCCTTTGAAGAACCAGACGTGAGAGCAGGGGCTGGCAAGCTCGATATGGCCGAGACGCTCGCGGCGCACGCGCGATAGCGTCACTTCTACGCCGCATTTGTCGCAAATCACGCCGCGGTGCTTCATGCGCTTGTACTTGCCGCATAAGCACTCCCAGTCGGCGATGGGACCGAAAATCCGGGCGCAGAACAGGCCGTCGCGCTCGGGCTTGAAGGTCCGGTAGTTGATCGTTTCCGGCTTGGTGACTTCACCGTGCGACCAGCTTCGAATCTTTTCCGGAGAGGCGAGACTGATCCGGATAGAATCGAAGTCGGCGATCAGGTTTGCTCTATCGTAGGGAGAGGATCTATACATTATTTCTCCTTTAGTCGGCCGCGAGGGCGGTGTCGGCGATTTCCCGCGGCTTCTTCATTAATTCGACGTCCAGACATAGCGATTGCAGCTCGCGGATCAGGACGTTAAAGGACTCCGGCACACCGGGCTCGGCGGCCGCTTCCCCTTTCACAATTGCTTCGTAAATCTTGGCGCGTCCGTACACGTCGTCGGATTTCGCGGTCAGCAACTCTTGCAGTACGTAAGCCGCACCATAAGCCTCAAGCGCCCAGACTTCCATTTCTCCGAAGCGCTGTCCGCCGAACTGGGCCTTGCCGCCCAGCGGCTGCTGAGTGATGAGCGAATAAGGACCGATGGACCGGGCATGGATCTTGTCGTCCACCAGATGCGACAGCTTGAGCATGTAAATGTAGCCGACCGTCACCGGCTGTTCGAAAGCCTGCCCCGAGATGCCATCCCAAAGCTGGACCTTGCCGGAACTGGGCAACTCCGCGGCCTTGAGCTGAGCCTTGATGTCTTTCTCGCTGGCTCCGTCAAATACGGGCGTGGCGAAGTGCAGCCCCAGCGCATGCGCCGCCCAGCCCAGGTGAGTTTCGAGAATCTGGCCGACGTTCATACGCGAAGGAACACCCAGCGGATTGAGCACGATCTCAACCGGCGTGCCATCGGGCAGATACGGCATGTCCTCTTCAGGAACGATGCGCGCGATCACACCCTTGTTACCGTGCCGGCCGGCCATCTTGTCGCCCACCGAAAGCTTGCGCTTCATGGCGATGTAGCATTTCACCAGCTTGATGACGCCCGGCGGTAATTCATCGCCTTTACGGAGTTTGGCGATCTTTTCGTCGGTGATCTTTTCGAGCACGGCGATCTGGCGCGAAGTCATCTCTTCGATTTCGTCGATCTGCTCGTTGAGGCGAACATCTTTATTTTGGAGCTTGATGCGCTTGAGATCGCGGGCGCGCAATTTCTCGATCAGATCGCGAGAAAGGCCCACGCCCTTCGATAGCAGTTTCTTATTAGTCTTTTCGTCGTGCAGGTCGGCCAGGACTTCCTTGCCCTCCAGCAGATCGGTGAGCCGCTTAGCACGCTCGTCATTGAGAATACGTTTCTCGTCTTCTAAGTTGCGGTGCAGACGCTCCACCTGCGTTTCGAGAATCGCTTTGGACCGTTCGTCCAGGTCGGCTCCTTTACGGGAGAAGACTTTGCAATCCACAACCGTGCCCTCGATACCAGGCGGGCAGTAGAGTGATGCGTCTTTCACGTCTCCGGCCTTTTCACCGAAGATCGCGCGCAGCAACTTCTCTTCGGGAGTAAGTTGCGTTTCGCCCTTGGGCGTCACTTTGCCGACCAGGATGTCACCCGGCTTCACGGTCGCGCCGATGCGGATGATCCCGCTCTCATCCAAGTTGCGCAGGAATGCTTCGGCGATGTTGGGAATATCCCGCGTGATTTCTTCGGGGCCGAGCTTGGTGTCGCGAGCTTCGATCTCGAACTCCTCAATGTGGATCGAAGTGTAGTAATCTTCCTTGACCAGCTTTTCGGAGACGACGATCGCGTCTTCGAAGTTGTACCCGCGCCAGGGCATGAACGCCACCAGCACGTTGCGTCCGAGCGCGAGTTCGCCCATGTCGGTACAGGGACCGTCGGCCAACACGTCGCCCTTCTTCACCCTTTGGCCCTGGTGAACGATCGGCTTCTGGCTGATACAGGTGTTTTGATTCGAGCGTTTGAACTTGGTCAGCTGATAGATATCGGCGCCGACTTCGCGCGAGAGCTGGCCCTCATGGGCGCCGCCGCCCTCCACGCGCACGATGATGCGCTCGGAGTCGACTGAATCGACGATCCCGGAGCGTTTGCAGATTACAACCGCGCCGGAGTCGCGCGCGGTCACGTGCTCCATGCCGGTTCCTACGTAGGGAGTTTCGGCGCGCAGCAGTGGAACGGCCTGGCGCTGCATGTTCGAACCCATCAACGCGCGGTTGGCGTCATCGTTTTCAAGGAACGGGATCAGGCTGGCCGCCACCGAGACGAGCTGCTTGGGGCTGACGTCCATGTATTCGATTTCGTCGCGATGCTTCAGAACGAAGTTACCCGCCTGGCGAGCGTTCACCAGCTCGTTGACGATGTGACCCTTCTCGTCGAGTGCGACGTTGGCCTGAGCGATGATGTACTTGTCTTCTTCCCACGCCGACAGGTAGTCGCAGTGGGCCTCGAACTCGATCGGCTGCTTCTTTCCGCTCAGCTCGCGGTTGGCCTTGTCCAGTTCCGAACGAGTCAGCACGTCGCCGACCTTATAGGAGCTGTCGCCGGGATTCAGCACCTTGACTTCGTCCACGACACTGCCTTTGACTACGCGGCGATACGGGCTTTCGATGAACCCATACTCGTTGATGCGGGCAAAGCAGGACAGCGAAGAAATCAGACCGATGTTCGGACCTTCCGGCGTCTCGATGGGGCAGATGCGGCCGTAATGGGTCGGATGCACGTCGCGGACTTCGAATCCAGCGCGCTCACGCGATAGACCGCCTGGTCCAAGGGCTGAGAGACGCCGCTTGTGCGTGATCTCCGACAGCGGATTGGTCTGATCCATGAACTGCGAAAGCTGACTCGATCCGAAGAATTCGCGGATGGCTGCCATTACCGGCTTGGCATTTACCAAGTCGTGCGGCATGGCGGTCGACATTTCCTGGTAGACCGACATCTTTTCTTTGATGGCCCGCTCCATGCGGACCAGGCCGATGCGGAACTGATTCTCGAGCAGCTCACCGACCGCTCGCACGCGGCGGTTGCCCAGGTGATCGATGTCATCCACGGCGCCAATTCCGCGACGCAGCTTCAACAAATACTTGATGGTGTCGATAAAGTCTCTCTGATCGAGAGTGCGCTTGTCGAGCGGAGATACGTCGATTTTGTCGTACAGCTTGATGTTGAACTTCATCCGGCCCACGCGCGAAAAGTCGTATTTGCGCGGGTCGAAGAACATCCCCTGGAATAGTTGGGTGGCGGTATCAAGAGTAGGCGGATCGCCGGGGCGCAGCTTGCGGTAGATCTCCAGCAAGGCGTCGCTCTGGCTCTTCACCGGATCTTTCTTGAGGGTGACTGAAATCACGTTGCCAGCGTCGTCTCGATCGGGGAAGAACACCTCAAAAGAGGTAACGCCGTTGTCCATCAACCGGTCGATGTTGACCAGCTCCTGATTGGCTTCGGCCAGAACTTCGCCGGTGGACATGTCGACGACGTCGGCGGCGATGAAAGCGCTCTGCAGATCGGTGCGGTCGATTTCCACCTGGTCGATCTTGGCCTTTAGAATCGCTTCATACAGTGATTTGGTGATTTTGCGGCCTTGCGTAACAATGGTCTCATTCTTGGTGCCGATGGTCTTGGAGAGCTTGAGCCCGATCAGGCTTTCTGAAACCTTCCAGAACAGCTTCTTGTCCTTGATAACCACTTCGCTGACGTTGTAGAACGCCCGCAGGATTTCAGCGTCGGTCTTGAGGCCGAGCGCGCGCAAGAACACGGTGCCGTAAAACTTCCGCTTGCGGTCGATACGGACGTAGAGCAGATTCTTATTGTCGTACTCGAATTCCACCCAACTGCCGCGATAGGGAATGATCTTGCCGAGGAAGTAGCCTTGCGCTGGTACGCGCTCGAAAAACACGCCGGGTGAGCGATGCAACTGCGAAACGATGACGCGTTCGGTGCCGTTGATGATGAACGTGCCGTTTTCGGTCATCAGCGGGATTTCGCCGAAGAAGACCTCTTGCTCCTTGATGTCTCGGACAGTCTTGACGCCGGTTTCGGGATCCTTGTCGAAGACCGTGAGGCGAATAGTTACTTTGAGCGGAGCGGCGTAGGTCATGCCGCGCTCTTCGCACTCGGCGACGTCGTATTTCAGTTGAAGACCCACTGGATCGCCGCAGCGATTGCAGAAAGTGACGATGTTCTTGTTAAAGGTCCCGCAGCGGTGGCACAGCACGTCGCCGACATGGAACGGGTCGGTTCGGATAGTGGCTCCGCAGGCCGGATTACGGCAGGTGGAACGCAGGTGGTGCAGTCCTTTGAGGTTGCCGCACTTGCACTCCCAGTTTCCGATGGCGTAATCAACAAACTCGAGCTGGCTCAGTCCCCGAAAATCGGAGATGGGAAAGACCGAATTGAACACGCTCTGCAGTCCGGTATCTTCTCGCTCGTTCGGAAGAAGATCCATCTGCAGAAACCGTTCATACGATTTCTTTTGGACTTCGATCAAATTGGGAATA
>Ga0185299_10000240_pt1 | contig 163214 bp, 139 predicted proteins | sample PaiPotPPA55metaG_FD_128002 | JGI IMG/M metagenome (GOLD analysis project Ga0185299, IMG submission 128002) | Iron sulfur acid spring bacterial and archeal communities from Banff, Canada, to study Microbial Dark Matter (Phase II) - Paint Pots PPA... ...
GATACAGACGGCTGGCGCTGATCCGGTTGGCGGCTCGCTCGTATTTCTGCACTTGTTGAAAGGTGAGACGGAGCTCGGCTGCGAGCCTTTCCTGGCTAATGCCGAGTTCGGTGCGGCGCTCTCTCACGAGCCTACCGACATGGATATCGATCGGATGCGGTGTTTCCGCCTTGCAGCGGCCCCGTCCTCGCGGCCTTTGTGATCTCGGCATGAGCGCCCGCGCAAATGCAATCGCCCGAGCGGTGTATTGCAAAGCCTTGTATCCGGTCAATGCTGATCTACAACCATAGATGGTGGAGTCGTCAGCCGAGCCCGCCTCGCGAAAGGAGACTTGGCACGGTTTCCTGCTCGACGGCCACAACCGCTTCGACATCTGCCAGCGGCGCAAGCTGCCGTTCGATGTCATCGACGTAGCTCTAGCCAGCCGCGACCACGCGCTTTTATGGATCGAGGAGAACCTAGCCCGGCGTCACCTGTCAGATTGCGTGTGATCGAGCGAAAGAGCAAGTTAGTCGTACAAGCGGTAGTGACTCAGTTTGAATTTTCCAAAACAGCCTAAATGCTCCGATCATTTCTAATCGCGGTGATCTTCTCCGAGACAATCGCGCTAATCACAGTCTTGCTATCCCCACCATTGCCACAGAATTGGCCACCAAATAGGAGCGGAGAGGCCAGTGAACAGCAGCCCCGCTACAACGAAAAAATTTTCAAAATCGAATGCAATCCCGACTGCCACTATGAGGCAGCCGATGATAACGGCAACGACTACTGGCAGAGGGTAGAAACTGATCCAGTGGCGCAGTTTACTGGCGTGCTGGTTATCGCGACTTTCATATTGGCCCTTGTCGGTTACAGGACGCTGATCCATTTCCGTACTACCGAGAAGGCCTACGTTTCCGGCGGCGGCTATTTCCCGATTGAAGACCCATCCACCGGATGGCGAATCAATGAGTTCATGTTGACCGTTGATAACTATGGGAAGACCCCCGCGCACGTTGATTTCGTCAGAATTGGCTATGCGCCAGACAGGAATGCCCTCCAAGAGGAACCGAACTTTTCGGTGCAGTTGCCATTGGGCATGATCGTGCCGCCTGGAATCAGGGGCTTGCAGACCGATGTCCGAATAGCGCGGGATCAAATAACGGGAACCATCATCTTTGGGCGTTTTTTCTATGAGGATATTTTTTCCAGAAGGCGGTTCCGAAACCCACGGGTTCGCTACAGCAGCTTCATACTCCGCATCGAAGATGATTTGACGGTGCTGCCGGTAGATCAGCACCCCCGAACATATACCGACTGGAGCTAGTAGCCTCTCGCTCCCAAAAGCCGATCCCCCAGCGATACACACCCAGGCGATCGCCAATCCTGTGAACCTCAGGAACCGGCTGCGGCAAAATTCAAACTGAGTCACTACCGTACAAGCAAGGCGAAGGCTGCGGCAGAAGAACGTTGGCAGAAGGAATGCTTGCCGGACACCTCGTCCGACAAGCATGCTGTTATGCCCGTCGATCTTTCCCCGCCAGCGGCAACGGCGCCGGTGGCAAAGGCCGCAACGCCGCCCGCGCCGGCACCTAAACGCGACACCCGCGCCGAACTCGGCGAACTTGATGGATGTCAGGGAAGCTGACTTGCAAAGAGCGTTGTCTTGCCCCGCCTCAGCAGCGGCCGGCTAAGCGACGGCGAGCGCTCGGCCGGAGGGATGGCCACGCTGCGGGGATACCTCCGGTACCTGTCTTCTTCTGGGGCACCGGAACCGCTGGCCCTGGGGTACGCGCATCGGCTCCAGGGTCGGTTGGCCGGCCGTAATGGCCGCCCCATTGCTGCGCCGACGGCGGGGTGACGACCCGCCTCCTTTTGGGCCGGACCAACGATCGGCGGAAGCGGCCTTGGAACGCCGTCCGTGCGAGTCGGTAGCTTTCGGCATAGAGGTAGTGGGCAATCCCGACTCGCCGCGCTGGCGGTCGACCACGCTATCAAGGGCCGGCGGGCACCGCTATCGTCGAGGCTCCAACCCAACCGTCGGAGCGCTTTGCTCATGGTCAACGTCGACGCTTACGATTTCAACGCTGCCGGCATGGCGGCAATGGCGCTCGTCGCCGCTATCATCGAAAAACTTAGCCCCGCCGAGCGGACCGAACTCATAGTCGCCCCGGAGGCTAAGGTAGGCCCGGCACCGGCCGATCAACCGCGCGCAGATCTAGACATTCGCAACCAAACTATAGCGCTGATTCGTGGCTTGCGCTGAACCGATCCGGAACCGCGGCGAGGATCACCACGACGATGGCCGGTGCAAAGGACTTCATCCTGCACAACAGGTTTCCTGGCGCTTTTATCGTTGACGCGGCATTGGCACTGATACCGGCCTTAGAGGCGCACCGTTTCGGGTGGCCCTTTTGGGCGCAACTGATCCTCTACTGGATCACTGCATGGCTTCTACGGCGCCTGGACGGACGAGCGGTGCGCTCGGGATGGCGGATATGGTGGCGTGGCGCAGTCAAAATTCCGATCCTGTTGGGCGCGGAGTTCATTGCGAGCCTCGGAGCGATCGAAACGTGCAACCTCGATATGACGGTTTGCCATCGGCTACTATTTTGAATGGACCAGAATGTTTTGGCTGAGTTTCTCACTCACCGCGCCGCCCCGCTAACGACAAAATCCGCATCCCCCATGCGCTACATTCCGTGCAGCGCAGCAGCCGCGCCCAATCGAAAACCGGCATCTTGGACCCGTGCTGCGCCACCCAGACGGCAATGTCATGGTTCGACGGATCGCCGCTTCCGCTCGGCCATGTCGGGCAGTTCGCCTACAGCACCATTGCGCCGTCTGACGCTAATTTGTCCGCCTCAAGTTCGAGATCTTCGGCCATATGCAGCCGGGCTTCCCAGATCGTAGTGCTTCCGGCGCGCTCGGCAAATTCACGATACCATGAGGCAAGTTCGCGCAGCTTTTCGGCCGCCGAATGATGGCGGGTATTGCTGGGGTGCATTTATGATCTCCCGCGCGCCGCGCTCATGCTCGTATGGTAGTAGATCGCACGGAATCTAGCTCTAACATATGTTTGCTCTTAGTCGGCTCCGACTCACCTTTGCCGCGCCGCGTTGCCATATTTCTGGTAGCCTACCGATTGTCGGAGCATTTGGCCCGCTGCTACCGTGGAATCTTTGGTCGCGGAGGCGCGATGAAAGGCTCACCCGTCGGCGTTATTATCTTGGCGTGGCTCCTCCTCCTGCCGTGGCTTGCGGTTGCCGCCGAGGTACGCGCCGAAATCCGCCAGGCGACGCCAACCGGGCCGGGCGAATCGTTGGGCACTGTGTCAATCAGCGACGGGCCGGGCGGGGCGGTCGTTAAGGCTGCACTGAAAGGGCTGCCGCCCGGACCGCACGGTTTCCACATACATGAGAACGGGTCTTGTCAGCCGACCACGGACAACGGCCAGCAAGTGCCGGCCGGCGGCGCGGGCGGTCATTTTGACCCACAGCATACCGGCAAGCATGAAGGGCCAGAGGGTGACGGTCATCTTGGCGACTTGCCGCTGCTGCAGGTGGCAGGTGACGGCAGCGCGACGCGAACCCTGACAGCGCCGCATATCAGGGATGTGTCCGCGTTGCGCGGCAAATCGGTAGTGGTCCATGTTGGCGGCGACAACTACAGCGATCAGCCACAGCCCTTGGGCGGCGGCGGCGCACGCATCGCTTGCGGCGTGATCAACTAAAGCGGTCAGCGCCGCCTCGCCTCAGTGATCATATTCGGGTAGTCAATGTCCCTACTAGATCTGACCGAGGACGAGCGCGCCAAACTTGTGCGCATGGTGCGCCAGGCGATTGAAGGCGACCGCTTCTTTCTGGCGCCGCGGGCGAAGCGGCTCAGGAGCATCTTATCGAAACTCGATCCAGCGTCGATCGAGCGGGCCGCACTGACTCATCCGCCACCGAAGCCAGACGGCGAGCCGAGCGCGATCATCACGAAGCTGCGAGGCGGCAGGCGGCGGCGTTAGCTCCCGCAAGGATCACCGCCAAGGCCGGTCCACCATTGCCGAAATGGCTCGCCCGGAAGCTAAGCCGCTGGCACCGCGAAAGGGCGAGGCGGTTATCCGTCGCCGCTGAACAGCAGCGCAAAGCACTAATCGAGTTGGTCGAGCGCGCCGAGTATCACGAGCATCGGGCGAAACATTGGGACTTGGTCGGAAACCGTCGCCGGGATTAACCTTCACCCGCCTTCGGGTTGTTCGGCATGAAGCTGATAAAGGAACTTGCCGGGCGGCTGGCGCAATTGCTCGCTCGGCTTCTTGGGAACATGCGCGGCTGCGCGCTGTTCGCAACGCAATTACCTCCTCCGCGTTCCAAGCCCCGTTGCCTCTTGCGTTCGCCCCGGCGAAACCGGAGTAGCCCGAGCCGTAGCGGCTTCAAACCCGGCTACTACGGGTAATCCAGGCTGACTTCCTCGAAAAGACCGTATTGACGATCCGCGTACCGGATGGCCGCTCGCGCGCGTTCGGGCCGGCGAAAATCGTGACTTCCATTTCGCCCCGTCGATCGATCCACTCGACGCGCCATTCTTCCGCGTAATGTCCGTCCGGAAAAACTAGCGCTGGCTCGTGCTGTCGCACGGCTAAACGCCCGTCGCTGTTTCGGCCGTCACGCATCCTCGACTCGAAGGCTCGTTTTGGCGGCGAGAATGACATCGACCGCCTGCCGAGCGGCGTACTTCCGCGTCTGGTCGGGATGAGCGCGCCACCAAGCCTCAACGGCCGCCTGGTAGCAATCCGCGACCGGTATACCATCGCGCTCGGCGGCCTCGAAGGCTGTCAGGACATATGCCGCTGCGCGGTCTGTCGTCGGATCGATTTGACTAGCGCGATAAGCTGTCACGCGTGACTCAGGTGTGCACCGCGCCAAAGTGGGCGGAACTCTGTGCAACAGCGTCCCGCCCGCGCGGCCTGCGGTGAGGTGAAGCGCCGCGGGCCTGGCTACCTAAACAGGAAGTAAATTAGTGCGTTCCCGAACGCGCAGGTTATCCACAGGATTTCGCCGACTTCAAAACTCCGGCGCAAAAACTCGCTCTGATGCAAACAGAATTGGTTTGTGAAACTCGCGCCGAAAAAAGACTAGCGTGGCTTCCGCCGGGTCGCTTTCGTTTGGGGAACTGTGGCGGGCAGTACGCTTCGTTGCGGTGAAAGCGATCCGGTTTTGTGCAGGGCTTGAATTAGTCTATGTTGATGACGCGCTGGTCGGATTGTGGGACAAGGTTGCGCGGGGGTTGGGGCTGAACGTTCATTGTGGACAATTTGGAAGCGAGGCGGCGCATGCGTTCAGGCTTTTTCCGGCAAATGGCGCAACAATGCCGCGATTTGATGGGATGCGCCTCAACCGAAGCAGTCAAAGAGCAGCTACAGGTATGGGCTGAAGAGTTCGACGATAAGGCTAAGCGTAAGCAAGAACAGCGGACGCGCATCACCGCCGGCAACGAGCGGCGGCACGGTTAGCGCGCGTTGGCTTCGCGACCATCGAGTCTGGCCTTTGCCTCGATAGCCAGCCGCTCGTATTGCCGGGCCAGGTCGAGCAAACTGACGCGGGCTTCCTCGTTGGTTTCCGTCTCAGCCCATTCCCGAAATTGCGCGGCCAACTCGCTGTAATGCGCCAAACGCTCGCTCTCGGTCATCCCCGCGGTCACCTTAGCCAAGCTGCTCACCGGAACGTGCGTGGAGGTACATGGGTTGCGTCCCGCTCAACCGAAAGTCAACGAATAGGCCGGGCGTTCGCTCGGGGTGTTTGGCATTTTATGGTGCGACGCCACGGGGAGGACGCCCTGTCGCATCTTCGCGAACAGGCGGCGATTGCGGCTGGCATTGGCGACTAACTTTTCGGTGAAAGCCTGGAAGGACATCGCCCGCCCCTATGCTTTCATCAAAAATTGCGATCTTTAGTCGTTATCGATCTTAGCCGGCATGGTCGCCCGACAAAAATGCCCAGCACTGGATATCGAAGTACCTGTCGGGGTAGTTACAGGCGAGGCACCATTAATCAACGTGGTACTTACGATCCCGTCGGACAATCTGGTGTTTTTTGATCATTGCAGTGAGCGCGTTAGATACGGATATCTCGCCGGCTTTATCGCCCTTTAGTTGTAGCCGCTCCAGGATCTCGGCTCGGCTGAGGCCTGCTGGATTGCTTTTGACAAGCTCGAACACGTTATCTCGTACTCGGCCTCGCGCGTGTGCTAAACCACCAGCGTTGGATTGGAGCGTTGTGTTGGTAGTCACAGCGGGAGCTTCCAGAGCCGAGCCAGTTATGAACTGTTCGGCATTGCTTGCCCACTCAATCGCCTGATCAAATGGAAGCGTCTTCTGCGCCAGAAATAACAACCAAGTTCGTCGCCGCACAGGATCGTTCGACAGAGCCAGCAATTCCGCGCGTTCGGTTGCGCCGAAAGTCGGTTCTTCGTTCGATTCTTCGTCCTTGGTGGTACGCACCAGCCAATACCCGAATGCTTGTTTCCCGCCGTCCTGCGACAGCCCCGCACGACGATGGTACCCGGGTATCACGAACGAATTTTTAAAGTACATCTTCAGATCGAGATCTCGCGGGAGCCGGCGGGGCGCCGTGATGCTAGGGCGATGACATTGCGGACCGGGTCTCCCTATGGATTAGGCTTGGCGGAGCAAGTGCACGAGGTCGCTTACGCTGATTCCGTACATCTCTGCTGCCTGATGAGCCGTGATCCCATATTTCAACAAGGTCCGGATCCTCGCCAGATGTGACGGTGGTATGCGCTGGCTCGGGCCATCACGCTCCCCTGAGCCTTGTTTGGTTCTACACGAGCGGGCTCCACCGAAAGAGGGCTTAGAAATCGGGGTTTGCGTGGCCATCGATCAGTGGATCCTGGCGACGCCAACGCCGGTGGTTCGATAGATGGCGGTTTTGGCGCGAAGAGCGCCTCGGCCGCTTCGCGCGCTCGGTTGATGTCCGAGCGATCAATTTGAGACGACTTGCCTAACTTGGCAGAGGCGAAACCCGGGCGCTCAAAAGAGCCATGTGCTGTCATACACTTCCCAACGCTTTTGATTTTCTGACTGGCGGGAGTGGAGGCTCCACTCTGCCGCGGTGCCGATGTTACGAGCAATACTCGTACCAATTGATATTCTTCAATAACTTAATGTTTGCAGTCTGTGTAAATTGCTCAACCAATGTAAAATTCGTCGACAGGAGTTCGGCAGTTGCCGAGCCTGTGCCAGATCTGTATTGGACCATCGACTTTAGCAGGAACATCAAGAGCAAAATAAAGCTCAACGGAGCCTTTTCGACTGCCGCACAACAGGATCGAACAGGCGCTCGCGGCGCAGGTCCGGTTCATCGTCTGGTGCATATTGGGTGCGGCTCTGCGCGGGACCGAATGCAGGGCGCGGGAGGCGGAACTTGTCCTTACCCGGGGAGCGGCGCTAATCGGAACTATCGCTCGCCTTCGGTGTCTGTGCTAACCCCGCTGAGCCACAGGCTATACCGAGTGAAGCCCGTCTATGTATCAACTGGATTAGACTGCCGTGTCACAGGTTGATGCCGCCCATCAGGCCGAACCTGTGACAATCTGTGACAAAAACATCAATGAATTCTACCTTGTCACAGGTTCTTCCAGCCAGCGATCGGGTGCGCTGCACTTGGCGCGGAGCTGACCGCGCGGGGGGTAGGCCGGCTTTGGGTCGAACAATTAAATATAGGGGTTATATTCGAGCACCGGCGTTGGCTGTGCGGAGATCACGTACGATCGTACCAAGTATATCTATGTAATTGTGGCAGAATTTACTGTCATCTCGGCGACGCCGGAGAGTTTTCTCTTTGGCTGCGTCGGGTGCACGTCGTCAAACCTGCCCGGTGCCGACGGCGGCGGACGCCGGGCGGGCGGCGCCACCGTCCGTGAAAGCGGCAACAAGCTCAGTCGCTAGGTCGTAGCGGACGGAGCGGACGGGCGTTTTCCTAGATAGGGGAATCGAGGCTGTGGAAGATGTGCTCAAAGTAGGACGGTCTGGGTCCGACCGACCGGCGGGCGGTTCGCGAGCGGGCGCCTCGCGAGAGGGACGGGCGGGAGCTCGGTCGGCGCGATCGGGCGCGACCCCGGACGGGTGCGGTATTCATTGTTTGCAGGAGGGGGGCCACATCGGACGTCCCCCGAAAGCCGGACACGTTGCTTCCCCCATGCTTCCCCAGAAACTCGAAGGGCTTCGCCGTTTCCAGCGAAGCCCTTGATTTCGTTAGTGGAGCCAACCGGGATCGAACCGGTGACCTCTACAATGCCATTGTAGCGCTCTCCCAGCTGAGCTATGGCCCCATAAAGCCGTTGCCGGCGGTGCCGTCGGGCGGCTCAAAAATTAGGAATGCCGGCGCGCCGCAGCAAGCGGAAAATCGCCCCCCGGCCGGGCGGCGCTCCGGGCCGGTCAGGGTTCCTCCTCTTCGACATTTTCGATGACCTCGGCCATGTCGTCCTCGTCCTCGCCGAGTTCGGAGGCATCCTCGATCAGCTCCTCCTCTTCCTCGTTCTCCTCGAGCGGGACGCCTTCTTCCGCTTCTTCGTCCGCGGGCTCGGCCTCCTCGGTCTCGAGATCGGCATCGATCTCCTCGGGGCCGACCGGCTCCAGCTCTTTCTCGACCGGCGCAACCGGCCGTGCCCGGCGCGATTTCAGGAATGCCTCAGGGTCGAACGGCGTCGAACATTTCGGACAGACGACCGGGTCGCGCATCATATCGTAATAGCGCGTGCCGCAACTCGGGCAGATGCGCTTACTGCCCCATTCGGGTTTGGCCAATTGTGCCCCCTTCGAATCAGGTCGGGATCGACGATATGGCGCGCCATTGCCACAGGCGTCGCAGCCTGTCAAAAGCAAAGACCGTATGGCGCGAGATTCGGCTGCGCCATATGGGCCGAAGAAGCCACGCCGGCAAGAGTTTCTTTTGGTCGAGACGGTTCGATGCCCGACGATGCTGCCCTGCCTTCCGCGATGCCGCTCGCCGCAAAGCGTCCCGCCGCGCCGCTTTCCGGCACGATTGCGGTGCCCGGCGACAAATCGATCTCGCATCGCGCGCTGATGCTCGGCGCCCTCGCGGTCGGCCGCACCGAGATCCGCGGCCTCTTGGAGGGCGAGGATATCCTGGCGACGGCTGCGGCCCTGCGCGCGATGGGCGCAGATATTTCGCGCCAGCCCGACGGGCGCTGGCTCGTGCACGGCGTCGGGCTCGGCGGTCTCGCCGAGCCGGCGGACATCATCGATCTCGGCAATTCCGGAACCTCGGCGCGGCTGTTGCTCGGCATCCTCGCGACCCATCCCTTTACCGCTTTCGTTACCGGCGACGCGTCGTTGCGCAGCCGGCCGATGCGCCGCGTTATCGAGCCGCTGTCGCAATTCGGCGCTCGGTTTCTTGCCCGCGAGGGCGGCCGGCTGCCGCTCGCCGTGACCGGCGCCGCCGAGCCCGTGCCGCAGGTCTATCGGCTGCCGGTGCCCTCGGCGCAGGTCAAATCGGCCGTGTTGCTCGCCGGGCTCAACACGCCCGGCGAGACGACAATCATCGAGCCGCTGCCGACCCGCGATCATACCGAACGCATGCTCGGCCATTTCGGCGCCAACGTGCGGGTCGAGCCCGATGCCGATGGCGCGCGGCATATCACGGTCGAAGGTTATCCGGAGCTGACCGCGAGCACGGCGCCGATCGCCGTCCCGGGCGATCCGTCGTCGGCGGCGTTCCCGCTCGTCGCCGCGCTGATCGTGCCCGGTTCGGACGTCACGATCACTGGTGTCGGCCTCAACCCGACGCGCGCCGGGCTCCTCGCCTGCCTGCAGGAAATGGGCGCCGATATCGCGCTCGAAAACCAACGGACCGAAGGTGGCGAACCGGTCGCCGATTTGCATGTCCGCGCCGGCTCGTTGAAGGGCGCCGATATTCCGCCGGGGCGCGCGCCCTCGATGATCGACGAATACCCGATCCTCGCCGTGGCGGCGGCCTATGCAAAGGGTCGCACAATCATGCGCGGGCTTGCCGAATTGCGCGTCAAGGAAAGCGACCGGCTCGCCGCGATCGCGGCGGGGCTCGCGGCCTGCGGTGTGCGCGTCGATGTCGCCGGCGATGATCTGATCGTCGAGGGAACCGGCAAATCTCCGGCTGGTGGCGCCCGCATCGCGACCCACCTCGACCATCGCATCGCGATGGCCTTCCTGGTGATCGGCCTGGGGGCCGATCAGCCGGTCGCGATCGACGATGCGCGCCCGATCGCGACGAGCTTTCCCGATTTTGTGCCGCTGATGAACCGCCTTGGCGCGCGCTTTTTCGAGCCGGCTTGAGACAGGAGACCGACATGCCGACGCAATGGCAACTCACCGGCGATTACTTCGAGAACTGCAACTGCGACGTTGTTTGTCCCTGCCTTGTCTCGACCGCGCCGCCGCTGACCGCGCGTCCGACCCGCGGCGTCTGCGATGTCGCGCTCGTTTTCCATATCGATCGAGGGAGTTACGGCGGGCTGTCGCTCGATGGTCTCAACGTCGCGGTTATCGCGCATGCGCCGGGGCCGATGGCCGACGGCAACTGGTCGGTCGCGGCCTATCTCGACGAACGCGCCGACGATCAGCAGACCGCCGCGTTGGGTACGATCTTCACCGGCGCCGAAGGCGGCCCGATGGCGGCGTTCGCGCCGCTGATCGCCCAGCAGCTCGGGGTCAAGAAGGTGCCGATCCATTATCGGATCGAGGGCAAGACCCGGTCCGTCGAAATCCCCGGCATCATGCAGATGGCGGTCGAGCCGATCCCGACGATGCACCCGGCCGGAGAGATCTGGGGTGGGCTCGGGCATCCGGTCGCGCCGGATCGGATGGCGCTCGCGATGGGACGCCAGGACAGCACCTTCGCCGATTACGGTATGCGGTGGGACAATTCCGGGAAGAACGGTCACTACGCGCCGATCAGCTGGTCGAACTAGCGGGATGCCGGCGCGGGCTTTTATCGTCGCGATCGATGGCCCGGCCGCCTCGGGCAAGGGAACGCTGGCGCGACGGCTGGCCGAGCGGTTCAAATTAGCCCATCTCGATACCGGGAAGCTGTACCGCGCGGCCGCGTTCCTCGTGCTCTCGCAGGGCGCGGATCCTGCCGATCCCAAGGCCGCTTCGGCGGCCGCCCAGCGGGTCGATCCGGTCCTGCTGGCCGATCCGCGGCTGCAGGGCGAGGCGGTCGCGCAGGCTTCCTCGATCGTCGCCGCGATCCCCGCCGTCCGCGCAGCTTTGCTAGACCGACAGCGGGATTTTGCGGCCCATCCGCCGGCCGGCTTTCGCGGCGCCGTGCTCGATGGCCGCGACATCGGCACAGCGATCTGTCCGGGTGCAGCCGTTAAGCTGTTCGTCACCGCGAGCCCCGAGGCCCGCGCCGAGCGGCGGCTCAAGGAGTTGCGGCAGCGCGGGGCGACAGCTATATACGGCGATGTCCTGCAGGACATGAAGGAACGCGACGCGCGCGACAGCGAGCGTCGGGTCGCTCCCCTCGCGGCAGCCCCCGATGCCGTTACGATAGACACGACCGGGCTCGATGCCGACCAGGCCTTCGAGCAGGCTTCCGAAATTATTGAGCGCGCGCTCGCCGCCTACGGCTGTTAGCCCCCCGCTGACCCGCCGCGGCGCCCCCTCTCGCCCTGTAGGACCGGGTTGATGCGGCCGCGCCCGAGCGTAGCGGCTGCCGGCGCCGTGGTGATCCCGGCGGGGCCGCCTTAACAACCGGGATCGAGGAGAACGAATGGCCGTCGCTACCCAAACCGCCCCCGCTCAACGGGAAAGCTTTGCCGCGCTGCTCGACGAAACCATGGGCGCCGCCAACAGCCTCGAAGGCACCGTCGTCAAGGGCCGCGTCATCAGTATCGAGAACGACGCCGCGCTGATCGATGTCGGCCTCAAATCCGAAGGCCGCGTGCCGCTGAAGGAATTCGCGGCCGGCGGCGGCGAGCCCGAGATCCATGTCGGCGACACCGTCGAGGTCTTCCTCGAACGCATGGAGGACAAAAACGGCGAGGCCTCGTTGTCGCGCGAAAAGGCGCGGCGAGAAGAGGCTTGGACGCAGCTCGAAAAGAGCTTCCAGGCAAATGAGCGGGTGACCGGCCGTATCTTCGGCCGGGTCAAGGGCGGCTTCACCGTCGACCTCGACGGCGCCGTCGCGTTCCTGCCGGGCAGCCAGGTCGATATCCGCCCGGTGCGCGACATCGGCCCGTTGCTCGGCTCCGATCAGCCGTTCCAGATCCTCAAGATGGACCGCTCGCGCGGCAATATCGTCGTGTCGCGCCGCGCCGTCCTCGAAGAGAGCCGCGCCGAGCAGCGCTCCGAATTGGTCGCGAGCCTCAAGGAAGGCCAGATCCTGACCGGCGTCGTCAAAAACATCACCGATTACGGCGCTTTCGTCGATCTGGGCGGCGTCGACGGCTTGCTGCACGTCACCGACATCGCCTGGCGGCGCATCAATCACCCCTCCGAAGCCTTGCACATCGGCCAGAGCGTCAAGGTGCAGGTGATCCGCTTCAATCCCGAGACGCAGCGCATCTCGCTCGGCATGAAGCAGCTCGAAGCCGATCCGTGGGAGGGCGTGGAGCTCAAATACCCGTCCGGCGCCAAGTTCAAGGGCCGCGTCACCAACATCACCGACTACGGCGCCTTCGTCGAACTGGAGCCGGGTGTCGAGGGGCTCGTCCATGTCTCCGAGATGAGCTGGACCAAGAAGAACGTGCACCCCGGCAAGATCGTCTCGACCAGCCAGGAGGTCGAGGTGATGGTGCTCGATGTCGACCCGCAGAAGCGCCGCATCAGTCTCGGCCTGAAGCAGGTCATGGCGAACCCGTGGGATGCCTTTATCGAGCAGCAGCCGGTCGGCAGCACCGTCGAGGGCGAGGTTCGCAACATCACCGAGTTTGGCCTGTTCGTCGGTCTTCCCGGCGATATCGATGGCATGGTGCATCTGTCCGACATCGACTGGAGCCGGGCCGGCGAAGACGCGGTTCACGATTACCGCAAGGGCCAGATGGTTCGGGTCAAGGTCCTCGATGTCGATGTCGAAAAGGAGCGCATCTCACTCGGCATCAAGCAGCTTGAGGCCGATCCGTTCGAATCCGGTGTCGCCAACGTCAAGAAGGGCGATGTCGTGACCGCGACGATCAGCGCGATCCAGGAGGGCGGTATCGAGGTCGCGCTGCCCGACGGCATGCCCGGCTTCATCCGCAAATCCGAATTGTCGCGCGAGCGCAGCGAGCAGCGCCCCGACCGCTTCGCGGTTGGCGAGCGCGTCGATGCCAAGATCACGACGGTGGACCGCGCAACCCGGCGCGTCAGCTTGTCGATCAAGGCGCGCGAGGCCGATGAGGAGAAGCGGGCGATGGCGGAATTCGGCTCGGCCGAATCCGGCGCCAGCCTGGGCGATATCCTCGGCGCCGCGATCCGCCGCCGCCAGGCCGACACCGACGAAAAGACCGAAGACCAAGAAAAGATCGAAGAATAGCGGCAGCATCCCTGCCGCAGCCCCTGACCCGACCCTCCCCGGCGAGTGGGGAGGGAAGCGCCCTGACGGGCCAGTTCAACTGCCCTTCCGCGCAGGTGGGGCGGGAAGACCGCCACGTCAGCGGCGGGCGGGTGGGGGCTAAGGCCGTGTTGTCACTCCTTTGAGGCCCGCCGTCGCCTTGACGCTGACGGGTGGCTTTGGCACCATCCGTCTACACATCGGCGACGGGCGCGGCAGAATGACAAAATCGGAGCTCGTGCAGCGGCTTGCCGAGGCAAATCCGCACCTCTATCAGCGCGACGTCGAGGTCATCGTCACGGCGATCTTCGACGAGATTGCCGCCGCCTTGGCGCGCGGCGACCGCGTCGAGCTGCGCGGTTTTGGAGCGTTCTCCGTCAAGCGCCGCGATGCGCGGGTTGGCCGCAATCCGCGCACCGGCGACAGTGTCGAGGTCTCCGAAAAGCACGTGCCGTTCTTCAAGACAGGCAAGCAACTGCGCGACCGGCTGAACACGTCGTCTCGGGCGCACTGAGCTGAAGAACACGAAGTCGCTCTCGGCCTGACTCTCGCCGGGAGATTGCTTCGTCGCTGCGCTCCTCGCAATGGCAGCCTCCTGATTGTCATTGCGAGCGAAGCGAAGCAATCTCCCGAGAAATAGGGCACCTTTATGAAGCTGCTGTTCTGGTTCTTCGTGCTGCTCGTCGCGGCGGTGCTGTCGCTGTTCGCGATCTCGAACCGCCTGCCGGTCGCGCTCGGCTTCTGGCCCATACCGTTTGTCGTCGAGGTGCCGCTTTATGTGGCGGTGCTCGTCGCGCTCGCCATCGGTTTCCTGCTCGGCGAGCTTGCCGCTTGGATCGCAGCTCGGCGCTGGCGTCGCGAGGCGCGCCGACACCGTCACCGCCTGGCCTCGCTCGAAGGCGAGCTGCTGGCAACCCAGGCGCAGCTTTCCAGTGCTGGCGAAAGCGGGCCGCCGCGTCTCGCCGCGCGCCGCTAGCCGCGATGCAAGTCGTTAGTGCCGACGACCTGCACCGGGCGCTCGATTTCCCGAGCCTGATCGCCGCGCTGCGTGACATGTTTCGCGACGGCTGCGAGGTCCCGTCGCGCCACCATCACACGATCGCGACCGGCGCGCCGGAAACATCGCCCGCCACGCTGCTGCTGATGCCGGCGTGGCGGCCCGGCCGCGCGCTCGGTATCAAGATCGTCACCGTGTTCCCCGACAACGCTGCGCGCGCATTGCCCTCGGTGCACGGCAGTTATCTGCTGCTCGACCCCGCGACCGGCATTCCGCTTGCGCTGCTCGACGGCACGGCGCTGACCTTGCGGCGCACGGCCGCTGCCTCGGCGCTCGCCGCCGATTACCTTGCGCGCGCCGATAGCGCCGTGCATCTGATGGTCGGCACCGGCGCGCTGGCGCCCTATCTGATCGCGGCCCATCGCGCGGTGCGGCCAATCCGTGAGACCCGAATCTGGGGCCGCGATCCGCGGAAAGCGGCGGCGCTCGCAGCGCGACTCTCGGCCGACGGGCTCCCGGCCCTCGCCGCCAATGATCTGGCCCGCGCGGTGTCGGATGCCGATGTGATCACCTGCGCGACCTTGGCGCGCGATCCGCTGGTCAGCGGCGAATGGCTGCGGCCCGGGACGCATCTCGATCTTGTCGGCGGCTTTACCCCGGAGATGCGTGAAGCCGATGACGAGGCGGTCCGGCGCGCCCGCATCTACATCGACACCGAGGTCGCGATGCGCGAGGCCGGTGACATCGTCCAGCCGCTGCGCAGCGGCGTGCTCGCGCCGGAGCGGATCGCCGGCGATCTGTTCAAGCTGGCAGGCGGCGACTGTCCGGGCCGGCGCGATCGGAGCGAAATCACATTGTTCAAGTCGGTCGGAACGGCGCTCGAAGACCTCGCCGCCGCCCAACTCGCCCTTACCCGTCTCCGAGGCGAGCCGCAAAAAAATACCGTCGTCCCGGCGTAAGCCGGGACCCACCCCTCGGCCGTACGAGCCACGGAAAAGTGGGTCCCGGCTTTCGCCGGGACGACAATTCTCCCTGACTCGCAGGCGCCGCCGTGGTGAAATTCAGCGAAATGCCCATATCCGGCTCATGAGCGTCGCCGCCAAGATCTGCGGAATATCGAGCGAAGAGGCGGTCGCCGCTGCGGTCGCGGGCGGCGCAACTTATGTCGGCTTCGTGTTCTATCCGCCCAGCCCCCGCGCCGTGAGCTCGGAAGAGGCGGCCCGGCTCTGCGCCGCGGTGCCCTCCGGCGTCCAGCGGGTCGGCCTCTTTGTCGATGCCGATGACGCAACGATCGCCGCCGTCCTGGACGTCGCGCCGCTCGACATCCTGCAGTTCCACGGTCACGAGAGCCCGGGCCGCGTCGCCGAAGCAAGGGCGCGCTTTCGCTGCCCGGTCATGAAGGCCGTAGCGATCGCCGGCCCCGAGGATGTCGCCGCCGCCTCGCGCTACGAACCCGTCGCCGATCTGCTGCTGTTCGATGCCAAGCCGCCGCGCCGCGCCGATGCCTTGCCCGGCGGCAACGGCCTCGCCTTCGATTGGCAGCTGATCGCCAATCGCCGCTGGCGGCTGCCCTGGATGCTATCGGGCGGCCTCACCGCGGCGCTCCTCCCCGAGGCGGTGCGGATTTCCGGCGCCAACGCGGTCGATGTCTCCTCCGGCGTCGAGCGCCGCCCCGGCGACAAGGACCCCGCGAAAATCCGCGAATTCCTGGCGGTCGCCCGCGGCCTTTGAGTATCCTGCCGCCACGCGAGGACCAGATGCAGACACCGAACACCTATCGCGGCGGGCCCGACCCGCGCGGCCATTTCGGCCTCTATGGCGGGCGCTATGTCGCCGAGACCTTGATGCCGCTGATCCTGGCCGTCGAACAGGCCTACAACGAGGCCAAGGACGACCCGAATTTCCACGCCGAGCTGGCCTATTACCTCGACCATTATGTCGGGCGGCCGAGCCCCTTGTATTTCGCCGAGCGGCTGACCCGCCATTTCGGCGGCGCGAAGATTTACTTCAAGCGCGACGAGCTGAACCACACGGGGGCGCACAAGATCAACAATGTGCTGGGGCAGGTGCTGCTGGCCCGCCGCATGGGCAAGCGCCGCATTATCGCCGAGACCGGCGCCGGCCAGCACGGCGTCGCGACCGCGACCGCCTGCGCGCTCTTCGACCTGCCATGCGTCGTTTATATGGGCCACACCGATATCGAGCGGCAAAAGCCCAATGTCTTTCGCATGAAGCTGCTTGGTGCCGAGGTAGTGCCGGTGCATTCCGGCACCGCGACGTTGAAGGACGCGATGAACGAGGCCTTGCGCGATTGGGTCGCGCATGTCGACGACACGTTTTACGTGATCGGCACCGTCGCGGGGCCGCACCCCTATCCTTCGATGGTGCGCGATTTCCAGTCGGTGATCGGCCGTGAGACGCGCGAGCAGATGATGAAAGCCGAGGGACGGCTGCCCGACACGCTGGTCGCCTGCATCGGCGGCGGCTCGAACGCGATGGGGCTGTTCCACCCGTTTCTCGACGAGCCATCCGTCGCGATGATCGGGGTCGAGGCCGGCGGCCACGGCATCGAGACCGGGCTGCATGCCGCCTCGCTCAATGGCGGCATGCCCGGCGTTCTGCACGGCAACCGCACCTACCTCTTGCAGGACGACGATGGTCAGATCCACGACGCGCATTCGATCTCGGCCGGGCTCGATTATCCCGGCATCGGACCGGAGCACGCCTGGCTGCATGATCTCGACCGCGTCCAATACGTCTCGATCACAGACAACGAGGCGCTCGAAGCCTTTCAGCTGTGCAGCCGGCAGGAGGGCATCATCCCGGCGCTGGAGCCGGCGCATGCGTTGGCGCATGTCGCGAAGATCGCGCCCGACCTGCCGCGCGATCACCTCCTCGTCATGAACATGTGCGGCCGCGGCGACAAGGACATCTTCGCCGTCGCCGACCACCTCGGCGTCCGCCTGTGACCCGCAAAACCGGGAGCGCCGGCGTCTCGCCGGCATGCCGGCCGAAGGCCGGCGCTCCAAACCGCATCGAGCGCCGCTTCGCACAGCTGAAGCAGGAGGGCCGCGCCGGCCTCGTGATCTACCTGACCGCCGGCGATCCCGACCCCGATACCTCGTTCGCGCTGTTCTCCGGCCTTGCCGAAGCCGGCGCCGACCTCATCGAAATCGGCATGCCGTTCTCCGACCCGATGGCCGACGGCCCCTCGGTCCAGGCCGCCGGGCAGCGCGCGCTGAAAGCCGGCACCACATTGCGCAGCACCCTCGCGATGTTGCGCCGCCTGCGCGAGCGCGATCCCGACACGCCCTATGTGCTGATGGGCTATTACAACCCGATCTACCGCTACGGCGCGGAGACCTTCGCGAAGGACGCGGTCGCTGCCGGCGTCGATGGCGCGATCATCGTGGATCTGCCGCCCGAGGAAGACGAAGAACTCGCCGGGCCGGCGCGCGCCGCCGGTCTCGACATCGTCCGCCTCGCGACCCCGACCAGCGACGAGGCGCGTCTGCCGGCGATCACCGGCCACGCCAGCGGCTTCATCTATTATGTCGCGATCACCGGCATCACCGGCACCCGCGCTGCCGATGCCGCCGCCGTGCGCGTTGCGGTCGAGCGCTTGCGCCGCTTCACCAATCTGCCGATCGCGGTCGGCTTCGGCATCAAGAACGCCGCGCAAGCCGCGGACGTCGCGAGGGCTGCCGATGCCGCCGTCGTCGGCTCCGTGATTGTCGATCGCCTCGCCTTCAACCTCGATCCGGAGGGAAAGGCGAAGCCCGGCCTCGTCGAAGCCGTGTTCTCCGACATCCGCGCCCTCGCCGCTGGCGTCCGCTCCGCCCGCCGGAGCTGAGACGCGGCCGATTGTCGCAATATAATCTCAATTTTCAACTTGACAAATCCGGATTGATGTGGTATCAGAGGCGCACACTACAATTTGGATCGGTGTTCACCGAACGGCGAACATTTCGCTTCGTGGCCACGTTGCGAAATTTACCCGAGGCGGGCCAAGGGCGCGATCGCGCCCGTCGGCTAGTCGGGCCAGGCCGGATTGTTTCCGGTCAAAAGGGATTAACCGTTTGTTGTAGGGTAACGGAGCAAAAAGGCTCTTGCGCGCTCGGTTACCTTCTGTCTCGCGGTCGGGAGAGCTGCGTTAGTCGCGGTTCGTTGTGGCCTTATGCCACGCTCGGCTGCATCCTTTCTTCCAACCGACTCCGGTCGAGAGCGAGCGTGCTGCGGCATCTCCTCTGTGGAGGGGCGCCGTGCACCTGCTCTATATGGATGACTCTGGTTCGGTCTCGAATGCCAACGAGCCATTTTTTGTACTCGCTGGTGTTGCCGTCTTCGAGCGCCGCCTTTTCCATCTCATCTCCTCCGCCGACGACGTTGTGCGTGGGTTTGCGTTGGGCGACCCTCACGAAGTCGAGCTTCACGGGAGCCCGATGTACAGCGGCAGCAAAGAGCCGTGGCATTCGATAGCCCGTTCGCGCCGAGAGAGCATGGTGCACGAAGCTCTCGGCCCGATCATCGATGGACGGACGATGCTGCAGCTCTTTGCGGCAGTGATCGACAAGTCGGGCGTTTCGCCGCGCGACCCGGTTGAGATGGCTTTCGAGGAAATATCGAATCGATTTAACCTTTTTCTGCAGCGCCTCAACAACAGGAACCCGAATGACCTTCAAAAGGGCCTCATCATCATGGATGAGAGCCGACACGAAGGCGAACTACAAGCGCTGGCGCGGCATTTTCGGGTAAACGGCGCTCGATGGGGTCACTTCCGAAACCTTGCTGAGGTTCCTCTGTTTGTGGACTCCAAGGCGTCCCGGCTGATTCAGTTGGCGGATCTGATCGCGTGGGCCACTTGGCGTCGGTACGAGCATCATGATGGTCGTTTTTTCGATCGCCTAATTCCGAAATTCGATGCCGAGGGTTGGCGTAATCCACGGCCTTGTTCATCTGCGCGGGCGAGCAACGGATGTATGCTATTGTCCGGCTTGCGCGTCGCGAAGTATCAGGAACAGCGCACGAAGCTATCCACGGTTAGCTTCGTCGGGAATGGCGGGATTAGATCATCGCAATAAGGGATTTCCGGCGCTAGGCCGGTTTGGTCTCATTTGCGCCCGATACCGTCGATGGCGCACTTCGCGCGCCGATGCCTCACCGGTATGATCGGCGGCGATGAGCTGGCTGACCAATTACGTATTGCCGAAGATCCGTGCGCTGACGCGCAAGGACGTACCGGACAATCTGTGGAAGAAATGCCCGTCCTGCGACCAGATGCTGTTCCACCGCGAGCTGGCGCAAAACCTCGACGTGTGCCGCCATTGCGGCCATCATTTCCGGATCGGCAGCGAGGCGCGTTTCAAGCTCCTGTTCGATGACGGCGCGTTCGAGAAGATCGAGGCCCCGAAAGCGCCGCAGGACCCGCTGCGCTTTCGCGACCGCAAGCGCTACGCCGAGCGGCTGCGCGAGGGGCAGGCGGCGCTCGGCCCGGGTCGCGACGCCGCGGCGATCGCACAAGGCCGCATCGGCGGCCAGCCCGCGATCGTCCTTGCCTTCGATTTCGCGTTCATGGGCGGCTCGATGGGGCTGGCGGTCGGCGAGGCGATGCTCGCCGCCGCGCGCCGCGCCGTCGAGCACAACGCGGCGCTGATCGTCGTGCCGGCCTCGGGCGGCGCGCGCATGCAGGAGGCTATCCTGTCGCTGATGCAGATGCCGCGCACGATCCTCGCCGCCGACATGGTGAAGGAGGCGGGCCTGCCCTACATCGTCATCCTGACCGACCCGACGACGGGCGGCGTCGCCGCCTCCTTCGCGAGCGTCGGCGACATCACCTTGGCCGAGCCGGGTGCGATCATCGGGTTCGCCGGCGCGCGCGTCATCGAGGAGACGATCCGCGAGAAACTGCCGGAGGGGTTTCAGCGCGCCGAATACCTGTACGAGCACGGCATGCTTGATCAGGTCGTGCCGCGCGGCGAATTGCATGCGACGTTGGCGCGCATCCTGTCCTTGCTGCGCGAGCCGGTGCAGAGTGGGCGCGCGCTGCCAACGCAGATGCAACCGCCGCCCCTACCCAAGGCCGCGGAGTGAGCCCGATGCTCGGCAGCGACCGGGTCTTGCAGCGCCTGATGCGGCTGCACCCGAAACTGATCGATCTGTCGCTCGGCCGCATCGAGCGCCTGCTGGCGGCGCTCGGCAATCCGCAGGACAAGCTGCCGCCGGCCGTGCATGTCGCCGGCACCAACGGCAAGGGCTCGGCGATCGCGACAATGCGCGCGTGTCTCGAGGCCGGAGGCTGCCGCGTGCATGTCTATACCTCGCCGCATCTCGTGCGGTTTCACGAGCGCATCCGTCTTGCCGGCACGCTGATCGAGGAAGATGCGCTGCTCGAACTGCTGGAAGAATGCGAGCGCGCCAACCAGGGCGAGCCGATCACCTTTTTTGAGATCACGACCGCCGCGGCGTTTCTCGCGTTTTCCCGCATGCCGGCCGATATCGTGCTGATCGAAGTCGGGCTCGGCGGAAGGCTCGACGCGACGAATGTACTGCCGCGTCCGGCCGCCACCGCGATCACCCCGGTCTCGCTCGACCACCAGGCGTTTCTCGGCGATACGATCGCGGCGATCGCCGGCGAGAAGGCCGGCATCCTGAAACCCGGCGTGCCGGGAATCATCGGTCCACAGCCGGACGAGGCTGCGGAAGTCATCCAGGGGCGCGCTACCACGGTCGGCGTGCCGCTCCTCCGCTGGGATCGCGAATGGCGTTGCGAGCCAAGCGATCGCGGCATGCGCTATGCGGGCCCGCGTTGGAAGCTCGATCTGCCGTTGCCGTCCTTGCCCGGTGCGCATCAGATCGCCAATGCCGGGAGCGCGATCGCCTGTCTCGAACAACTCCCGCAATTCGCGCTGTCGCCGTCGTCGATCGCCGACGGCCTGCGCCACATCGACTGGCCGGCGCGCATGCAGCTTCTCACCCACGGGCCGCTCGTCGACAGCCTGCCCGCCGGCTGGGAATTATGGCTCGATGGCGGTCACAATCCGGCGGCCGGCGAGGTCATCGCCGATGTCGCGAACGGCTGGAAAGCCCGCCCGCTCGACCTGATTGTCGGCATGCTGAACACAAAGGATGCGAGCGGCTTCCTCGCGCCGCTCGCGCCTCACGCGCGAGCGTTGCGGGCGGTGACAATACCCGGTGAAGAAAACCCTCACCCCGCCGCCGAGATCGTCACGTCGGCGCGGTCGGTCGGCATCGCAGCGCACGAGGCGCCGTCGATCGAGTCCGCGCTGCAAGAAATCGTGCAACAGCCCGGCCCAGCGCGGGTCTTGATCTGCGGCTCGCTTCACCTCGCCGGAATCGTCCTCGCCGACAACGGCTGACGCCTGATCCGGACCCAAGGTCTGTCATTCCGGGATCGGCCGCAGGCCGAGGCCCGGAATCCATGAACGCGGGCCTCTGGAATATGGATTCCGGGCTCGCCGCTGCGCGGCGCCCCGGAATGACGGCATTTGTTTCAGGAAGAGCGGAGGGCGGCGCTTACAACGCCGATTCGACCCATTCGTAGAGCTTGCTCTTGGGCAGCGCGCCGATCTTGGTCGCCGCCACCTGGCCGCCCTTGAAGAGGATCATTGTCGGGATGCCGCGCACGCCGTATTTGCGCGGGGTCTGCGGGTTCTCGTCGATATTAACCTTGGCGACGGTCACCTTGCCGGCCATGTCGGTCGCCAGTTCGTCGAGGAACGGCGCGACCATCTTGCAGGGGCCGCACCATTCGGCCCAGAAATCGACGAGGACAGGTTCGGTGGCGCGGAGCACCAGCGTATCGAAATCGCCGTCGCTGACGGCTGTCGGCTTCATCGCGAAATCCTTTCGCTCAATCTGGGAGTGAGATTAAGGGTCGGCGAAATCGGACGTCAAGGCGGGTCGCCGGGGACGTGCCCGGCGAGCCGCGCAGGGCTGATCGGCATCAACCGCGGTCCCCCGGTCCATAAGAGCGCGCACGCCACCGGCCGGTCGGGATAAATGCGCTGGAGCGCCGCCTGGTACGTCGCCAGCTGCCGCAGATAGATCGCCGGCACCTCGTCCTCGGTGGCGGGCGGCGGCCGCAAGGTCTTGTAATCGACGATCAGCACGCGGTCAGGGGTCACGACGAGCCGGTCGATCTGGCCGGACAGCGCGTGCGAGCCAATGAGCCCGACGACCGGCACCTCCGCCTGCGCGTCGGCGCCCCACAGTGCCGCGAATTCCGGCTCGGCCAATACCGCCAGGGTCTCGCGGCAGATGTCGGCTTGTTCCTCGGTATCGATACCGTGCACCGGCAATGCGAGAAAACGCCGCGCCGCCGCCTCGCGCTGTGCCGGCACCAGTTCCGGCAGGCTCTGCAATAGCTTGTGCACGAGCAGACCGCGCTTGAACCGGTCGCGGCCCGAAACGGCGAGCGGCGACAGGGTCGCGGGCTCGGGCCCGCTCGGGCGTGACGGCAGCAATGGCTTGGGCGGGCTCGGCTCGGGCGGCGGCGGGGTCGTCGCCCAGCGCGGCATCGGCATCGGCGGGCGCGCCGCGATGGCCGCCTTGTCGCGCACCGGTGCGGTGTCCTGCGCCCCGGCGATGCGCAACGCCGTGCCGTACCACCCCTCGCGCTCGCCGATCAGCGTCCGCGTATCGAACGGCGCCTGCTCGGCGATCTCGCTCCAACCCGCACGGCACAATGCATGCCAGGTAGTCCCGTCGGTGACCGGCCGCTTCGTCTCCCAGCCGCACACATAGAGCCGGTCCTGCGCGCGGGTCAGCGCGACATAGAGGAGGCGGCGGTATTCCTGCATCTGCCGCGCGCGGAATTTCCCGCGCTCGCCGGTGTAGAACGGGGCTTCCAGAGCCTTCCTGGCGCACCACAGCGGCAACGCCGCGTCCTCGCTCCACAACAGCCGCGGCGGCCAGTCCGGCAATTGCAGCGTGTCCGGGAGAAACACGACAGGCGCCTCCAACCCCTTGGCGCCATGCACGGTCAGGATCCGCACCTCGTCGCGCTGGCGTTCGCCGAAATCGCGCTTTACCTCGATCTCGCCCGCGACCAGCCAATGTAGAAAGCCCTGCAATGACGGCACATGCTCGCGCTCATAGGTCAGCGCCAGCGCGAGGAACTCCTCGACCGGGTCGCCCGCTTCCGGCCCGAGCCGCTCCAGGATCGCGCGCCGCCCGCCCGCACGGGACAAGCCCGTGGGGCCAAAGCCCACGCCGCCGAGGATCTCGGCGTAGAGTTCGAACGGCGGCACGTAATCGGCCCGGCCGCGCAATTCTGCGAGCCGTTCATAGGCCGCGTGCATGACCAGATCGGCGGCGGCGAGATCGCGCAGCCGATGCCAGAGCCGTTGATCGCCGCGGCCGTAGGCGAGCTGAAACAGCTGGTCTTCGGAAAACCCGAACAGCGGACCTTTGAGCACTGCCGCCAAATTCAGATCGTCTTCCGGCAACAGCAGGAAATGGCCGAGAGCGACCAGATCCTTCACGGCGAGCTGCTCGGTCAACACGAGCCGGTCGGCGCCGGCGACCGGTGCGTTCCTTTCCTTCAGCGCGCTGATCAGGTCGGTGACAAACAGATTGCGCCGCCGCACCAGCACCATGATGTCGCCGGGCCGGATCGCGCGGTCGCGCGCCTCCAATCGTTCGCCTTTCGCGAGCCAATCGGCGATCGTCGCCGCGATCGCATTCGCCAACCGGGTGCGCGGCTCGACATTGCGCTGGCGCGCGCCTGCGAGTGCCGGCAGATCGGGTTCCTCTTCGGGGTCGGGCAGGGCAGGCGGCCACAATTCGACGACCCCGGCGTGACCCGCCCGTGCCGCGACATGCCGGATCGCCGCGCCATCGAGCGCGACGCCGTCGGCGGCCCCGGCGCGCCCGAACACCGCATCGACCGCGGCCAGCAGCGGCTCCGTCGCGCGGAACGAAATCTCCAACGGCACGGTGCGCCATTGCTGCTGCGCCGCGGTTACGCGCGCTTCGAAATGGTTGCGCATATCGACAAAGGCGCGCGGATCGGCGCGCTGAAAGCTGTAGATCGACTGCTTCGCGTCGCCGACCGCGAACACCGTGCGGTTCCGCTCGCGTCCGGCGCTGCCCTCGCCGGTGAAGAACTCCTCGGCGAGCGCCGCGACGATCGCCCATTGATCGGGGTTCGTGTCCTGCGCCTCGTCGATCAGGATATGGTCGAGCCCGCCGTCGAGCTTGAACAACACCCACGGCGCGATACCGGGCCGGTGCAGCAGGTCGAGCGCCTTGCGCACGAGATCGTCGAAATCGAGCAGCCCTTGCAGCCGCTTGCGCTCTTCATATTCGTGCAGCACCGCCGCGCCGAGCCGCGCGAGCGCCACGGTCGCATCGACCAGCATCGCGCCGGCGCGCTGATGCGTGAATTGCAGCACGCGCTGCGCCTCGGTTTCGAGCACGGCGCGCGCATCGCCGGGCGCCCTGTCGTTGGCTCCTTTCGTGATCAGGTTCTTGACGATTGTGCCCTTGTCCGTCAGGAACGCGCCGGCATACTCGTCGAGCATGTCGCGGCGGCATTCCGCCGCTGCGCACCAGCGCGCGACGATGGTTCCGCGCTTCTGGTCGGTTGGCGAGCCGGCAAGAAGCGCCGCCGCGGCGGCGCGCAGCTCCGCCTCGTCGCAGGCGCCCGGCGCGCAGAACGCCTCGGTCAGTGCCTCTGGAGTGGCGTCCTCCGCGACCGCAAAGTCGGCGGCGAGGCGCCGCCGCAATCTCGCCTCTCCCCCGACCAGCGCGATGCGCAATTTGCCGCGTTCGTTGGCGAGCGCGGTCAACAACAGGGTGAAGCGGTCTTCCTGGATGTACCGTGCCACAATCGCCAATGCGTCGGCGAGCAGCGGGGCGCGGCCGTCGCGCGCCGCCGCGATGACGGTTTCGGCGGCCTCGGCCAGCGCCTCTGCGGCGCCGCGCTCCTCGACGACGGCAAATTCCGGCGGCACCCCGGCTTCGAGCGGAAACCGGCGCAGCAGCGATTGGCAGAAGGCGTGGATCGTCGCGATCTTGGCGCCGCCGGGGCTGTCGAGCACGCGCGCGAAAAGCTGCCGCGCGAGCGCTGTCTCGTACGAATCCGGCATCCGGCCGGTCAGCGCGACCAGTTCCTCGGCGAGCGCGCCCGGCGGCATGGTCGCCCACGCAGCGAGCCGCGCGTTGACCCGGTTGGCCATCTCCGCCGCCGCCGCCCGGGTAAAGGTCAGGCACAGGATGCGCGCCGGGTCGGTGCCGTCCAGCATCAAGGCGAGCAGGCGGTCGGTCAGCACCTTGGTTTTGCCGGTGCCGGCCGAGGCGGACACCCACACCGACACATCGGGCCCGAGCGCCTGGCGCTGGATCGCGGCGGCTTCCGCGGCGCGGCTCATCGCTGCTCGTCCTCGGGGTCTTCCTCGAGGCGTTCGAGGTGCTGGTAATCGGAATAGCGCGGTTTCCAGCGTTCGACCGGCACCGGCAAATACGGCGTCGCCGGATCATCGAAGCGCGCGATGAGGTCGCGGACCCGCTCGACGACACGATCGATCAGCGAGCCGGGATCATCATCGCCGAGCGCCTTGCGCTCGCCCGCGGGCTCGCCGCCCGACAGCCGCCAATATTCGAGCGCAGCCGGTATGCCGGTCACGCCCTCGAAGCCGCCGGCCCGCGCGATCGCGCCTTCGAGCGGCAATTGCACCGCGACGCCATTCTCGATGTCGGCTTTCGACGGCAGGGTGCCGGTCTTGTAATCGAGGATCGTCACCTCGCCGCAGCGCAGGAGGTCGATGCGGTCGGCGATCGCGGTCACCGTGAACGGCCCGCCCGGCGCCGGAATGACGAGCTTGCCCTTCGTCTCGCTGACGCTCTCGGCGATGTACCCGCGCCGCTGTGCCTCCTCGGTGACGAACCAGCGCGCGATACGCTGAAAACGCGGCCACCAGAACGCCCACGCACCCGGTCGCGACAGCAGCGGCGCGAAGCATCTCTGGGCAACGTCGAGGAGCGCGGCTTCCGGATCGGCCGGCAAATCGCGTGGATACTCTTTGATAAATTTGGCGAGCGCGTCATGCACCGTCGTGCCGAGCTCGGCCGGCCCCGGCTCGGCGTCGAGTTCGTCGAGCGCACGCAGCTTCAGAACATACCGCGCATAGACCGCGTAGGGATCGCGCAGCCACATCTCGATCTGCGTGACCGGCAGTTCGCGCGGCCGGGCCTTGACAGGTGGCCGCGGCGCCACCGGCGGCAGCGGCCGGCGGCGATCCGGCATGTCGACCAGCGCCGCCGCATCTTGGATCTCCGGCTCCGCCTTGAGCGCGCCCTCGGCGCCATCGGCAAGCCCGACCGCCCGCAGCACCGCGTCGAGCCGCAACAGCCAGCGCGACGGGATCGTCGGCACGCCCTCGCGCCGCGCCGCGCGGGTCAGCGCCACCGCCGGTGCGCCGATCGCCTGCATGAAATCATGCGCCGCGATGCCGATCGCGCGCTCCGGCACGGCGATGCCGAATTCCTCGCGCATCTGCCGCGACATCCACGGGTCGAACGCGGCCGGCCCCGGCCAGGTGCCTTCGTTGAGGCCGCCGAGCACGACGAGGTCGGCCTGCTGCAAGCGCGCCTCGACAAGACCCCAGATCGCGAGGCGCGGGTGGCGGCCATAAGCCGGCCGGACGACAATGCCCGACGCAAGCGCCTCGAACAGCGCCGGGTAATGCCGCGCCGCGATCGGCGGGAAGTCGGCGGCCGCCTCGATCAGCTCATGGCAGAATCGTGCCGCCGCCTCGCCGTCGGCATCCTGCCACAGCCGCGCGATGCCGCTTTCCGCATCGGTCTCGGCGAGTTGCTCGGCTGCCGCGATATGCGCGGCGACCAATTCGGTAATGGGCGCGCTGTCGCGCCGAAGCTGCTCTGCGAGATCGCCAACGCGGCGTTCGAGCCGGTCGACAAAACGGTGCAGCGAATCGTATTTCGCCTCGATCGCCGCCCGCAATCCGGTAAAGCCAGGCGCCGGGCGCGGCCCGCGAATCTGGCGTTCGAGCCGCCGCGCCCGGTCGCGAAACGCCTCCGGCGCGAGCCCGCCGGCGGCCAGCGGGTGTTTCAGCGCCGCTAGCAGCGGCACCGGCGCGAGCTGGCTCTCGGCCATGTCGAGCACGAGGCGCAGAAAGGCGCCCGGCGGCGTGCGGTTGAGCGGCAGGCCGGCGGAATCGTCGATGTCGATGTCCCAGCGGCGCAACTCAGCGGCGACGCGGCGCGCCAATTCGCGGTCCGGCGTGACGAGTGCGGCCGTCGCGGCCGGCGTTTCCAGGGTCCGCCGGAGCAGCAGCGCGATCGTCGCCGCCTCGTCTTGCGGGCTGGCGCAATCGTAGCGCGTGACGCCGGCCAGTGTGTCGGGCGGCTCCGGCGGGAGCGAGCGCCAACCATCGGTGATCGCCGCCGGCCGCAAAGCCTCGGCAAAGAGACGCAGGCGTGGCTGCCGCGCGGAAGGCGGCGCCGGCTCCGGCCAATCGCGCACATCTTCGGGAGAGATTTCGAGAAAGCGCAGCAGCCGCGCGGTCAGATGTTGCGGATGCGCCGGATCGTCGGCAATCGCCTCCCGCAACTCCGCATTAACGGCGCGGTCGAGACCGGGCAGGATCACCGCGCCCTGATCGAGCCAGCCGATGACGCCGAGCAATTCGTCGAGCGCCGGAAACCCGCCGGCGAGCCCGGCGGCGATGACCGGATCGCGCGGCGGAGCTTCGCGCCACAACATCGCCTGCCGGCGCAACAGCCGGTTGCGCCGTTCGGCCGGATCGAGCGCGCCTTCGGCCTCAAGGATCGCCGGCCAGGTCCTTGGCAGGATATCGAGGAACTGCAGGACGGTCTGCCAGTGCTCGGCGAGATCCTCCGGCGCCAGATCGCGCAGCCGGCCGAAATCGGCGCCGTCGATCGCCGCCGCGTCGAGCAGCCGCGCCAGCGCGCTCGCCAAGGCCGCCGCCTGTCCCGGCAATAGCGGGTTGCCGCGCTCTTCGCCCCAGCGCAGCACGAGGCGCGTCAGCAGCAGGCGCCGGCGCAATTCCGGCACGGCCGGCGGGATCGCCAAGGTCGGGTCGTCGGCCCCTTCGGCCGCGCCGAGCGCGATCTCGTCGCCGTCGAGATCGCCGATCGGGCGCAACCGCGGCAGCAGCAGCGGCGTGCCGCTGTCGCCATCCTCGCCGGAGAGGCGCAGAAAACTCTCGCGCAAGGCCCGCGCCGCGCGGCGGGTCGGCAGCAGCACGGTCATGCGCGCCAGGCGCAGCGGATCGCCCGCGGCCCGACCGAGCAGGCCGCGCGCCAACACCGCCAGAAACGGCCGGTCCGGCGCTATCGTGTAAATGTGCTGGTTGGACAATGTGCGTCCTTCGACACGCGCTGTGGCTGCGCCTTAGCGCTGCTCAGGATGAGAGTGGGTTAGTGATGGCATCTAAAGCTTATCCTCATCCTGAGCGCGAGCCCCGGATTTGATCCGGGCGAGCAGTCGAAGGACGCACGGCCGCGACCCTAGCCTTTAGGCGCCCTATCGCTCGATCCTGTGCGAGGCGAGGCGGGCACGGGTCGCCGCGAGGCCCTCTGGGGTCCCGACATGATACCACTCGCCGTCATGCACGATCGCATGCAGCCGGCCGGTCTCGTTGGCCCGGTCGTAGAGCCGGTTGAGCGAAAACCGCTTTTCGCTGACTCCGTCGAACAGCCGCCGGTGCAGCAACTGCACGCCCGTGAAGATATAAGGCGCAATCTCGCGCTCGGTGCGCCGCCGCGGAGTGCCGAGCGGGTCGAGAAAATAGTCGCCGCTGCCGTCATAGCCGGTCGCGCCGGTCGTACGCTGCATCAGTAGGATCGCATCCATGTGCGTGTCGTCGAATGCATCGGCGAGCCGGGTCAAGGCGTAGTCCTTGCCGTCAAGCCACAGCACGTCGCTGTTCACGACAAAGAAGAATTCGCCGAGCAATGGCAGCGCCTTCAGCACACCGCCGCCGGTTTCGAGCAATTCCTCCTCGCGCGAGATCTCGATCTTCGGCTCGCTGCGTGCGGCGAGCCGTTCCTCGATCAGCTCGGGCATGTAATGCACATTGACGACCGCCCGCTCGATCCCGGCCAAGACGAGCCGGTCGAGCGCATGGTCGAGCAATGTCCGGCCGCCGAGCTCGATGAGCGGCTTCGGCACGGTCTGGGTGATCGGCCGCATGCGGGTGCCGAGCCCGGCCGCCAGCACCATCGCCGAATTCGGCATCGCGCTCATGCCGCGCCTTCCATTGGCGGCACGCGCCGCATTGCGGCGGGCAAGTGCCGGTCGAGCCAATCGGCGATCGGGCGCAACGCCGGCTCGCGCAGATCTTCTTCGAGGAGCCGCCATACCCGCGGAATATGGGCGAGGTATTGCGGCTTGCCATCGCGCCGCCACAGCCGCGTGAAGATGCCGATGATCTTGCAGTTGCGCTGCGCCGCCAGGATCGCCGCGGAGCGCCGGAAGAGCGGCTCGTCGAGATCCGGGAATTGCGCGAGATAGCGCTCGGTCATCGCCTCGCGCAATGCCGGCTGCACGTCGCGCCGCGCATCCTTCAACAGCGACACCAGGTCATAGCTGGTGGGCCCGCGCACCGCGTCCTGGAAATCGAGGAGGCCACAGCTCTGGACCGCCTTCCGGCCCGGCAGCAGCATCAGGTTGTCGACATGATAATCGCGCAAGACCAGGGTTTGCGCCGGCAATTCGGCCATGGGCAGCACCGCGCGCCAGCGCGCGACATAATCCTCGCGCGCCGCCTCGGAAAGCTCGGCGCCAAGCATCGAAGGCGTGTACCACTCGGCGAGCAGCCCCGCTTCGGTCAGCAGCCGCTCCTCGTCATAGAGCGGCAGTTGCGGCAGGCGCTCGGCCTCGACGACCCGGTGCAACGCAACGAGGGTGTCGATCGCCAGCGTATAGAGCGCCTCCTCGTCGGCGCCCTTCGCGAGCAGCCTCGTATAGGTGTCGTCGCCGAAATCCTCGATCAGCAGAAACCCCTGGTCGCGGTCCTCGGCATAGATCTCCGGCGCGCTGAAGCCGTGTTCGTGGAGGATCCGCGCGACCGTCACGTACGGCCTCACATCCTCCTGCGGCGGCGGCGCATCCATCAGGACGGCCCGCCGCTTCCCGTCATCGAGGCGGTAATAGCGCCGAAACGAGGCATCGTCGGCGAGGATCTTCGGCGTGTGGCCGCGCCACCCGTGCCCCGCCAGAAACGCGGCCATCGCGCGCTGCCGGGTCTTGTTGCCGGAAATGGCGGTCCCCCCCTCCGCCATGTCAGGTCTCCGCCGCCAAGGCCGCGAGCCGCTCGGCCCATTCCGGGCCGGCATCGATGATTGCCCGCCGTGCGTCGGCGGCCGCGCCCTGCTCGAAACTGATGTGCAGCCGCCGCTTCGGGATCGCCCCGCCAAAGCGCTCCGGCCATTCGATCAGCGACACCCCATCCCGAAACGCGTCCTCTATCCCCAGCTCCCAGGCCTCATCGGGATCGCGCAGCCGGAAACCGTCGAAATGCCAGATCGTCAGCTCCGGCAACTCATAGGTCTGGACGAGAGTGAAGGTCGGGCTCGGCACCTCTTCGTCCCGCCCGGCGCGGGTGCGGATAAAAGCGCGGGCAAAGCTGGTCTTGCCGGCGCCCAGCTCTCCCTTGAGCGCGATGACATCGCCCGGCCGCACAAGCGTCGCCAAACGCACCGCGAGCGCCGCCGTTGCCGCTTCGTGTGGCAGGTCGATGACGATCATTGTCCCCCGCGCCTGTATAACTCTTGAGCGATCAACCGCAAAGATTTGCTTACACTTGGTAAATCATCCCAAGGATGCTTGCCGGCGAGGGTGCTTGCCCCAGCGCTTGGCCACGCTGGCTTGGCCCGCGTAAGGTGGCCGGATGCCAAGCTCTGCCAGCTCTCCTGCAAGTCCTCCTGGTGAACGCCGCGATGTCGCGATCATCGGCGCCGGCCCGGTCGGGCTGTTCGCCGTGTTTGAATGCGGCATGCTGGAGATGGGTTGCGCCGTGTTCGACGCGCTCTCGGCGCCGGGCGGGCAATGCGCCGCGCTCTACCCGGAAAAGCCGATCTACGACATCCCCGGCTACCCGCGAATCGAGGCCGCCGAGTTGGTCGAGCGCCTCGCCGAGCAGGCCGCCCCGTTCGAACCGGCGTTCCATCTCGGCCATGCGGTCACCCGCCTCGACGCGGCGGAGGACGGGTTTGTGATCGAAAATCTGGCGGGGGAGCGGCTCGCCGCCCGTGCCGTCATCATCGCCGCCGGGGCCGGCGCGTTCGGCCCCAACCGGCCGCCGCTCGCCGGCATCGAGGCCTTCGAGGACAGCAGCGTCTTCTACCTGGTCCGCCGGCGCGAGGATTTCCGCGGCCGTCGGATCGTCATCGCCGGCGGCGGCGACTCTGCGGTTGATTGGGCCTTGTCACTGGCCGAGATCGCCGAACGGGTCATGGTCGTGCATCGCCGTCCGCGGTTTCGCGCCGCGCCGCAATCCGCCGCCCGGCTGCAGCAATTGGCCGACGAAGGCCGCATCGACCTCGTCGTTCCGTACCAGCTGCATTCTCTCGAAGGCGATGGCGGCGCGTTGGCGGGGGTCGTCGTCGCCGATCTCGCCGGCAAGACGCGCCGCCTCGACGCCGATTGCCTGCTGCCGTTCTTCGGCCTCGCGACCGATCTCGGACCGCTCGCTTCCTGGGGCCTCGCGCTCGACCACAACCGCATCCGTGTCGATCCGGCGACGTGCCAAACCTCGCGCGCCGGGATCTTCGCGATCGGCGACATCGCGTTTTATCCGCGGAAGCTCAAATTGATCCTGTCGGGCTTCGCCGAGGCGGCCATGGCGGCGCATGCGATCCACCCGCTCGTCCATCCGGGCGAGGCCTTGCACTTCGAATATTCGACGACAAAAGGCGTGCCCGGCCGCTAAACCGGAGAGCCGGCCGCCAGGGCCGCGCCCTGCGCCTCCTCGCTGGGCGCGGCCGGCCTTATCGGCAGGTGACACGAGATCGTCGTTCCGGCCTTGGGCGTCGACTCAATCGACACCGTCCCTCCGTGCAGTTCGACGAGGCTCTTGACCAGGGACAGCCCGAGCCCCGCGCCGGATTCGCGCGCCTGCGGGTCGCCGCGCTCGAATTTTTCGAAGACGCGCTCCTGGTCGACGGCCGGGATGCCGACGCCGGTGTCGGTGACCGCGAGGATCAGCTCGTCCCCGTGCCGGCGCGCCTCCAGCCGGATGGCGCCGCCGGACGGGGTGAATTTGATCGCGTTCGAGATCAGGTTGAACAGCGCCTGCTTCAGCCGCCGCTCGTCGGCCTCGATCGTGCCGATGTCGCGCGGGCAGCGCAATGTCAGGGTCAGGTCGCGGTTGCGCGCCCGCTCGCGGGTCAGCGTCATGATCGCCTGCAGCATCGCGCGGATCTCGACCGGCCCCGGCTCCAGCGCCATGTAGCCGGCCTCGATCGTCGCAAGATCGAGGATGTCGTTGATCAGCGACATCAGCCGGTGCGAGCTGTCGAGGATGCCGCGGCTGTATTCGAGCTGCCGGTCCGACAGCGGGCCGAAATACTGGTTCGCCAGGATTTCCGCGAAGCCGATGATCGCGTTCAAGGGCGTTCGCAGCTCGTAGGAGACGTTGGCGATGAACTCGCTCTTGAGCCGGCCCGTCGTTTCGAGCGCATCGTTGCGCTCGCGCAGCATCCGCTCGACGCGCGCCGTGTCGCTGACGTCAAGACAGGTCACCAGCACATTACCGTCGGGGAGCGGCACCGTCGCCAATTGCAATACCGAACCGTCGCGGCGGTCGAGCATCCCGCTGGTCGGCGTCGCCGCGGTGATGTTGGCGATGATCTGCTGCCGCATCGCCGGCCAGTCGCCGCCATCATCGTAGAAGGGGCGGGTGCGCTCGACGATGTCGCCGATATGCGGCTCGCCTTCGAGATCGGCCTCTGAGAAGGACCAGATCTTGCGGTAGGCCGGATTGTGCAATTTGAGCCGGCCGTCGCCGCCGAACAGCGCGATGCCTTCGTAGAGATTGTCGAGCGTCTCGCGCTGCACCTCGATCAGCGTGTTGTACGAGCGTTCGAGCGCCAGCCGGTCGGTGACGTCCTCATAGACGAACAGAAGGCCGCCCAGCGGGTGCGGCGACATCGACACGCTGAGCGTGCGGCCGTCGGGCAGGTGCATCAGCTCGTGCTGCGGCTCGATCAGCGAAGTGAAGAGCCCGAGCTGCTGCCGCTTGAACAGGCGGAAATCGGCGAATTCCGGGATGCGGCGCCGTTCCCGCAGCCGTTCGAGCACCTCGTCGAGCGAGGGGTGTGCGGCGAGCCAATCCTCCTCGATGCTCCACAGCCGGGCGAACGCCGAATTGAAAAAACTGAGGCGCTTGTCGGCGCCATAGATCGCGACCGCCGCGTGGATGTTTTCGAGAACCTGGCCATGCGCGTTGATGTGCCGCGCCAACTCGCTCTCGGCGCTTTCCAGATCGGTGCGGTCAACGGCGAACCCGATTGTCCCGCCGGTGCCGTCGGGCAGTTCGCAGACTTCGAGCAGCCGGCGCGAGCCGCCGATAACGATGTGCCGCCGCTCGCTCTTGATCGTGCCGGTCGCTGCCGCCCGCGCCAGGGCGCGCGCCTTTTCGCGGCCGCTCTCGGTCGCAAGCTCGCGGCTGTCGCTGAGGACGGCTTCGCGCAGCGAATCGAGCGCCCCGCCATAGGCGTTGTTGCAGTCGATCAGGCGCAGCGTGCGGTCGCGCCGCCAGACCGGCAGCGGAATCGCATTGAACGCCTGGCGCAGGGCCCCGGCCGCGGCTTCCGCGGCGGTGCCGTGCTGCCGCGCGACGCGCTCTCCCGATACATCCGTCAGCCACAGCACCGCATCGCCGCTCGCTGTCAGAGAGCCTTCGGCGCTGTAATCCGGCCCGGCAGCAAGGCTAACCGTCTGGGCGAAGGGCGTTCCGGTCTCGCGCAGCAGGTCGACGGCGGTGCTGAGCCGGGCCGCGTCGCCCGGCGCCAGAGCTGTCAGAAAGCGGGAGTAGGGCGGCCCGGCGCCGTCGCCGGGAACCGCGCCTATGACATTTTCCTCGCCGCTGTCGCGTCCCCACCACAAAGCGGCGGCCGGGACCGTGTCGAGCACGGCCGCGAGCCCGCCGCGGTTTTGCTCTGCCGCCTCGCGCTCGAGCAGCGCGTGGTTCAGTCGGGCGCGGGCACGCCACCACAGCGCCGCGGCGACCGCGGCCATGGCAAAACCGATAGCGGCAGCGAACTCGATCACAATGCGCCCGCCCTGCGGCCGGCGATCTCACATCCAGCCGGCCCGCACCCCCGTTGGCGGATCATCGGCCGTTTTGGTTAAAAAGAAAAGAAAGACCCGCCCCTCCCGGACCGTCGGCATCCCGGTCGAAGGCGGACGGTCCTCCTCTAATACCGGTAATATTCCGGCTTGTAGGGGCCGGCGGTCGCGACCCCGAGGTAGTCGGCCTGGTGCGGCGTCAGTTGGGTCAGCTTGACGCCGAGCTTGTCGAGGTGCAACTGCGCGACCTTCTCGTCGAGGTGCTTCGGCAGCACGTATACCTTGTTTTCGTACTGGCCGTGGTTGGTCCACAGCTCGATCTGCGCTAAGACCTGGTTGGTGAAGGAGGCGCTCATCACGAAGCTCGGATGACCGGTTGCGCAGCCCAAATTCACCAGCCGCCCCTTGGCCAGCACGATGAGCCGCTTGCCGTCGGGGAAGACGACCTCGTCGACCTGCGGCTTGACCTCGTCCCAGAGATAGTTGCGCAGCGCGCCGATCTGGATCTCGCTGTCGAAATGGCCGATGTTGCAGACGATCGCGCGGTCGTGCATCTGCCGCATGTGGTCGAGCGTGATGACGTCGGTGCAGCCGGTCGCGGTGACAAAGATGTCGCCGATCGGCGCCGCCGCCTCCATCGTCGTGACCTGATAGCCTTCCATGGCGGCCTGTAACGCGCAGATCGGGTCGATTTCGGTCACCAGCACGCGGGCGCCCTGGCCCCTGAGGCTCGCCGCCGAGCCCTTGCCGACATTGCCGTAGCCGCAGACGACCGCGATCTTGCCGGCCAGCATGACGTCCGTGCCGCGCTTGATGCCGTCGACGAGGCTCTCGCGGCAGCCGTAGAGATTATCGAATTTCGACTTGGTGACGCTGTCGTTGACATTGATCGCCGGCGCCTTGAGCGTCCCCTCGCGCATCATCTCGTAGAGCCGCGCCACCCCGGTCGTCGTCTCCTCCGAGATGCCGCGGATCTCCGGCAGCAGATGCGGGTGGCGGTCATGGATGATCTTTGTTGCGTCGCCGCCATCGTCGAGGATCATGTTCGGCGTCCAGCCGGCAAAGGAACCATTGGCCGGTCCCTTGAGCGTCTGCTCGATGCACCACTCGTATTCCTCCTCGGTCTCGCCCTTCCAGGCGAAGACCGGGATGCCGCGCGCCGCGATCGCCGCGGCCGCGTGGTCCTGCGTCGAATAGATGTTGCACGAGCTCCAGCGTACACTCGCCCCGAGATGGATGAGCGTCTCGATCAAGACGGCGGTCTGGATCGTCATGTGTAGACAGCCGACAATCCTGGCGCCCGACAGCGGCTTGGATTTGCCGAACTCGTCGCGCAGCGCCATCAGGCCCGGCATCTCGGTCTCGGCGATCGCGATTTCCTTCCGGCCCCACTCGGCGAGCCCGATATCGGCAACCTTGTAATCGGAAAATTCAGGCATCGGGCGGCTCCGAGCGGCGCAGGAAACGGGAAGGCTTTTAAGATATAAAGATATCTTTATGTCGTCAACTGTCTGGTCGTGCCGCGCTTCGGCTCGGCCGTCGCGTTGAAATCGTCGAGCAGGGCGGCGATCTGCGCCGGGTCGGATTGGTCGAGGATCGCGCGGGCGCGCCGGGTCGCCGCGACCATCTCGAGGTTGCGGATGCGCTGCTTGACCCGCGGTATGTTGCGCGGCGACATCGACAGTTCGCGAAGGCCGAGCCCCAGAAGCAAGGCCGCATAGCGCGGGTCGCCGGCGATTTCGCCGCAGATGCTGATCGGGATGCCGCGCCGCTCCGCCGCCTCGACCGCGAATTGGATCAGGCGCAGCACGGCTGGATGCAGCGGGTTGTAGAGGTCGGCCACGCTCTCGTCGGTGCGGTCGATCGCCAGCGTGTATTGCACGAGGTCGTTGGTCCCGATCGCAAAGAAATCGGCCTCGGCGGCGAGCGAGTCGGCGGCGAGCGCGGCCCCCGGCACCTCGACCATCGCGCCGAGCGGCGGCAATTCGTCCGGTATCCTGACGCCGCGTCGCCGCAGCCGCCTTGACACCTGCTCCAAGGCTTCGCGCGCACGCCGGACCTCGTCCACCGTCGACACCATCGGCAGCAGAATCCTGACCGGCCCGGACGTGGCGGCGCGCAGCATCGCCGCCAATTGCACATCGAGCAGGCGCCGGTCCCTCAGCGACAGCCGGATCGCCCGCAAGCCGAGCGCCGGGTTCGCAATGTCGCTGGCGGCATAGCCGGCGAGCGCCTCGGGCAGCTTGTCGCCGCCGATATCGAAGGTCCGCAGCGTCACCGGACGCCCGCCCATCCCGCTGACCAGCGTGGCGAAGAAGCTGTATTGCTCGTCCTCGCCGGGCAGATCCTCGCGGTTCATGTAAAGAAATTCGGTGCGCACGAGGCCGAGGCCGGCCGCGCCGTTGGCCAGCGCCTGTTCGATCTCGACCGGCAGCTCGACATTGGCGTGCAGCTCGATCTCGACCCCGTCGCGGGTCACCGCCGGCAATCGCCGCAGCCGGTTCAACAGTCGCCGCTCGTGCGCCACCTCCTGCTGCCGCGCCTTGTAGGCGCGGATCGTCTCGGGCGCAGGATCGAGGATGACGATGCCCTCGGTGCCGTCGACGATGACCGGCGCCTCGGCGCGCGCCACGTCCAGAAGGCCGGGGACGCCGAGCACCGCGGGCAGGCCGAGCGCCCGCGCCATGATCGCCGTGTGGCCGTCGCGGCCGCCATATTCGCCGGCAAACCCCCCGATCCGGCGCGGGTCCATCAGCGCGGTGTCCGCCGGCGTCACCTCCTCGGCGAGGATGATTGCGCCGCCGCTCAGGCTCGAATAGGCAACATACGGCTTCTTCAGGAGATTGCGGATCAGCCGCGATCCGACCACGCGGATGTCGTCCATGCGCGCCGCCAGATACTCGTCCTCCATTGCCGAAAAGGTCTTGCCGATCTCTTCGAGCTCGATCTGGATTGCGCGCTCGGCATTGATCCGCGACCGGCCGATCCGCCGGTTCACGCCGCGGATCAGGCGTGAATTGGCCAGCATCGCGAGATGCGCGTCGAGCACCGAGCCGATCTCGTCGGCCGCCGATCCGGGCAGGGCCATCGCGCGGGCCTTCAGCTTGCGCAACTGCTTGATAGAGGTAGAGACCGCCTCGCCAAAGCGGCCGCGCTCATGATCGATTTGCGGTTCGTCGATGCGGCTTTCGCTGACCGGCAGCTCGCCGCGGTCGCCGATATAGGCGGCGCCGATTGCGATCCCGGGCGAGACCCCGATGCCCCTTAGCTTTTGTTCCTTGGCTGTCGCGGTCCCGGGCGTCTCGTCAGTCCTCATCGAACTTGCATTCGATCAGGCTCGCCAGCGTCTCCACCGCTATCGCGGCGTCGGGGCCGGTCGCCGTGATCTCGACGCGGGCGCCCGAAGCGGCGGCGAGCATCATCAGCCCCATGATGGAGCGTCCGGATACGGCGGTGCCGTTTTTGCGCACCCAGATGTCGGACGCGAATTGCGCCGCCGTCTTTACGAACCGCGCCGCAGCCCGTGCGTGCAGCCCCTTTTGGTTGCAGATCTCGACGGTTCGCCGCGCCGTCGAAGGCGTTGCTGCCGGCGCATCGGAAAGGTCCTTGGCGGTATCGGAATTCATCGGCGGGCGTCGGCCAATAACTGGGAGGCCACATTGATGTATTTGCGGCCGGCCTCCTGCGCGCCGAGCACGGCGCGCTCGAGCTTCTCGTTCTGACGCAGGCTGGCGAGCTTGATCAGCATCGGCAGGTTGACGCCGGCGATGACCTCGACCTTGCCGCGGTCCATAACCGAGATCGCCAGGTTCGACGGCGTGCCGCCAAACATGTCGGTCAAGAGAACCGCGCCATCGCCCGTATCGACCTCCGCGACGCGACGCAGAATTTCCTGGCGCCGCTGTTCCATATCGTCGTCCGGACCGATGCAGACCGCAGCGATCTGGGTCTGCGCGCCGACCACATGCTCGAGGGCGGCGACGAATTCCGTCGCCAGCCGTCCGTGCGTGACCAGGACCATACCGATCATCGATATCCTTTTGCCGGCCCTCGGCGCACGGCTGCTCTCAGGCAACCCCGGGGGCGCCGGCGGGACCGCAGATAACGCTCACAACCATGAGATCGATACGTCTACGCAGGGCTAACGCCACTCATCGCTCGCGCCGGCTGCATGGGGGATGGCTCCGGCGGGGGCCTGGGGGTATCTCGGCTCGATATAGCGCTGCCCGAGCCGTTCGTCATCTGGCTTGATGAACATAGCTGCCGGTACGGGGAGCGTCATCCTCGCTCCAAGGTCGCGTTAACCACGATGCCGTCTACACTGGCGTTAATCATTTCTCCACTATAGCGGGAAATTCTCGGCCGGTTAACGCGCGCAGGGTTAACGCCAATTTCGCGGCCGCCGAGGCCTCGAACGGGGCCACCGCGATGCGCGGCACCGCGACATCGAGAAGCTGCTCCGTGGCCCGGATCGGCAGGCGTTCGATAGTTTCCGCGGGCACCAGATCGGCGATCAAACCTACCGGCGCCTCGGCAAGTCGTTCGATCCGGACGATGCCGACTCCTCGCACTTCGATGAGCCCGGCGATCGCGGCCGGTGCCCGTACGATGACCTGGTTGCCGCGGCGCTGCAGCTCGCTTTGGTCATCGGCAATAAGTTGCGCCCCGGCGTCAATCAGTCGCAGCCCGAGATCGGATTTGCCGGCGCCGGAGGGCCCCCGGAGCAGCACCGCCCGCCGGCCAAGGGCCGTTTCGATAGCCACCGCCGTGGCATGGATCACCAGCGGCCCGCTCACGGCGTCCCCGGCAGCCGGATCAGAAACCGCGCGCCGGTCACCGTGCCGTCCGCGTCGGTACGGTTCTCGGCCCAGATGCGGCCGCGATGGGCGTCGATCACCTGCTTCGAGATCGACAGGCCGAGGCCGGAATGGGTGCCGAACTTCTCGCCGGCCGGCCGCTCGCTGTAAAAGCGGTCGAAGATCGCCGTCAGCTTCTCCTCCGGGATGCCCGGGCCTTGATCCTCGACGCTGACGAGAACGGCGCGGCCGTCGAGACCGGCGCGGATCCGGATTTCGCCGTCGGGCGGGCTGAACGAGACGGCATTGGCGATGACATTGATAAAGACCTGCGACAGTCGGCTTTCGATCCCGGGGACAATCAGATCGCGGCCGCGATCGGCGATATCGAGCACCAGGTGGGGCGCGTGGTCGGCGCGCGTGGTCTCGTGCATCTCGACGAGCGCACCCAGCATCGCGCCGATATTGGTCGGCGAAACTTCCTGGCGGCTCAGCTCGGCATCGAGCCTTGAGGCGTCGGAGATGTCGCTGATCAGCCGATCGAGCCGCTCGACATCGTCCTGGATGATCGTCATCAGCCGCCGCTGCTTGACCGGGTCCTCTATCCTTGCGGCGGTCTCGACCGCGCTGCGCAACGACGAGAGCGGGTTTTTGATCTCGTGCGCCACGTCGGCGGCAAAGCTTTCGATCGCGCTCATCCGCTGCCACAGCGCATCGGTCATGTCCCGCAGCGATCGCGACAATTCGCCGATTTCGTCGCCCCGGCCCATCAGATCGGGAATTTCGACCCGTGCCCCGCGGCCGCGGGCGCGCTCGGCGGCATCGGCCAGGCGGCGGATCGGCCGGGCAATCGTGCCGGCGAGATAAAGCGACAAGAGAATGGTCACCAGCACCGCAACCCCGAAGATGCGCAGCAGCTCGAGACGGACCCTGCGCAGCTCATCCTCGATTTCGCCATTGCCGCTCGACAGCATGACCGCGCCAAGCACCTGCTTGTAGCGCTGCACCGGCACGGCGACGCTGACCACCAGCCCGCCGGTCTGCGGATCGCTGCGCACCGCCGAGCCGCTCTCGCCGCGCAGCGCGCGCATCGCCTCGCCGTAATCCTCGGCGTCGCCGGTATCGCTTTCGCGATACAACGGATGCTTGTGCCGGCTCGGCACCAACTCAGCGATCCAGTCATAGATCCGATCGGCAATGCGGAGCAGCAGCCCTTTGCGCTCGGGCGGCGGCAGCTCCATGACCTGCACGGCGTCGCCTGGCCCGCGCAGCAGTCGGCTGTCCGCAATCTGCTTGCCGTCGATGTCGAACAATCGGGCGCGGGTACGGGTCGGCTCGACCAGCCGGCGCATCATCTGGCGCGCCAGATCGGGCAGCAGGATCTCGCCCTCGTCGCCTGAATCGAGAACGGCGCCCTCGCTCAATGCGGCGGCGAAGATTTCGCCCTGCGTGTGCAGCGACTCGATCTGTTGCCCGATGAGGCTCGATTCGAACTTCCCGAGGTAGAGAAAGCCGACCGCCAGCAAGGCCAAGGGCAGCACATTGACCGCGATGATCCGCCGCGTCAGCGGCGACACCGCCCGCCAGCGGAAGCGGCGCAGCCAGTTCAGCGAGGCGCGAACTTGCTTGGGTCGCCTGCCCTGGGGTTGGGCGCGGATCGAATCTTCGGCCGGCATAGCCCGGCCGCCTGGCGCCGCCTCGGGCGTGCGCTCCGGCCCTGGTTTCGGGTCAGCGGTCGCGGTATCGATAACCAACGCCATAAAGGGTTTCGATCTGGCCGAAATCGGAATCGACCGCCTTGAACTTTTTGCGCAGCCGCTTGATGTGGCTGTCGATCGTGCGGTCATCGACATAAATGTGCTCGCCATAGGCGGCGTCCATCAGCTGGTCGCGGTTTTTGACGTGGCCCGGACGCTGCGCCAGGGATTTGAGGATCAGGAACTCGGTCACGGTCAATTCGACAGGATCGTTCTTCCAGGTGCACTGGTGGCGTGCCGGATCGAGCGTCATCGGGCCGCGCACGATGACCGGCTCGCCCTGGCCGTCCTCGCGTTCTCGCGCCAATTCGCCGCGCCGGATCAGCGCCCGGATGCGCTCGATCAAAAGGCGCTGCGAAAACGGCTTTCGGATGTAGTCGTCGGCGCCCATCCGCAAGCCGAGCAACTCGTCGACCTCGTCGTCCTTTGAGGTCAGGAAGATCACCGGAATGTGACTGTGGCGCCTGAGCTGGCCCAGGAGCTCCATCCCGTCCATCCGCGGCATCTTGATGTCGAGCACGGCGAGGTCCACCGGCTGGGCGGCCATGCCCTTCAGCGCTTCCGCCCCGTCGCTGAAGCAGCGCACCGCAAAGCCCTCCGCCTCGAGTGCCATCGACACCGAGGTCAGAATGTTTTTGTCGTCATCGACGAGAGCAATCGTGTTCGCCACGGATCGTCCCCCAATATCCGCTGCGGCCGCGAGTGCCGCGAAACGGCTAATCTGTGTATAAATATGGCTGTCTGGCGGCAAACACAAAGGGGCGGCCGGCGCTATTCATTGCCGCACGGCCCCGCCATTGTGATGGCTCCGTGGTGGCATTTTACCTGCCGAATCGTTGGTTTGAGGCATCACGGGATGAGTGACTTCTTGGTATCGGCTGCGGAATACGGCACGGGGCGGGTCTTTTCTCATGGCTAGCCCCGAAATTAAGCACGAACTCGGGGCGGCCGGGCGACGCCTGATCCGCAGCCGCGGCCACGCCGCGCTGGCCACCAGCCTCTCCGGCCGGCCCTATGTCTCGCTCGTCGCGGCTGCTTGCGACAGCGATGCCAACCCGCTCCTGATGCTGTCCGACCTCGCCCAGCACAGCAAGAATTTGGCCGCCGAGCCGCAGATCTCCTTGCTGTTTGAGGATACCGCCGGCCATACCGACCCCTTGGCCGGCCCGCGGCTGACCCTGCTGGGACGCGCCGAGCCCTGCGACGATCCAATGGTGAAGGCGCGCTTTACCGCGCGGCATCCCTCAAGCGCGTCCTATGCCGGCTTTGCCGATTTTCACCTCTATCGTCTCGCGATCGAGCGCGGCCACCTGGTTGCCGGCTTCGGCCGCATCGCCTGGATCGAGGCCGCAGAATTGCGCCTCAGCGCGGATGCGGCGGTGCTCGCCGCCGCCGAACCGGACATCCTCGATCACATGAACCGCGACCATTCTGACGCCATCGAGCTTTATGCCCGCCGCCTGCTGGGCCGGGCCGAGACCGGCTGGCATATGACCGGTATCGACCCGGAGGGGCTCGACCTCCGCAGCGGCGGCACGGTCGCGCGGCTCGATTTCGATACCCTGGTGCTGACCCCCGCGGCGGCCCGGCGCGCATTGGTTGAGCTGGCGCAGCGGGCGCGCGAACGGCCGGGCGGCTGAGACCGTCGCCGGCGCTACCGGCGGTTTAGCCGCAACCCGTGCGGCTTGCCCGGTCACGGCATGGGGATTATTTTGCCGGTAAATGACGGAATAGAAGCGGCCGAGCGGCAAACGCCGGCCGGCCGGCGAAGGAGGGAAGCTTGGACAAGGCGGACAATCGGGTGGCCCCGCGCGTGCCCCGCTTCGACCTCAACGAACAGGGAATGCGCCATCTCGGGATGGTGCATTGGAACCTGACCGCTCCCTATCTTTATGAATTTGCCGTGGCGCGGCGGGAAGGCGAGCTCGGCCTCGGCGGCGCCTTTGTTGCCAACACGGGCCGCCACACCGGCCGGTCGCCGCGCGACAAATACATCGTCAACGAGCCCGGCACGAAAGACACGGTATGGTGGGGCGGCATCAACCAGCCGATCGACCCCGCGCGCTTCGACAGCCTGCAGCAGCGCATGCTCGCCTATCTGCAGGGCCGCGAGCTGTTCGTGCAAGACCTCTATGCCGGCGCCGACCCGGAATACCGGCTGCCGGTGCGTGTCATCAGCCCCAGCGCCTGGCACAGCCTATTTGCGCGCAACATGTTCATCCGTCCGCCCGCGGCGGAATTGGAGGAGTTCCGGCCGGCCTTTACGATCCTGCACGCCCCCGAATTCAAGGCGATTCCCGAGCTCGACGGCATCCGCTCGGAGACCTTCATCCTCGTTAATTTCGCCGCGGGGTTTGTGCTGATCGGCGGCACCCGCTATGCCGGCGAGATCAAGAAATCGGTGTTCGGTTACCTGAATTTCGTCCTGCCGGCGCGCGACGTGCTGCCGATGCATTGCTCGGCGAATGTCGGGGCAAGGGGGGATTGCGCGATCTTCTTCGGCTTGTCCGGCACCGGCAAGACCACGCTGTCCGCCGACGCCTCGCGCACCCTGATCGGCGACGACGAGCACGGCTGGAGCCCGCGCGGCATCTTCAATTTCGAGGGCGGCTGCTACGCCAAGGTCATCAACCTGTCGCCGACCGCCGAGCCGGAGATTTACGATACGATCACCCGCTTCGGCACGGTCCTCGAAAACGTCGTGCTCGATCCGGTGAGCCGGATGCCCGATGTCGACGATGCGAGCCTGACCGAGAACACGCGGGCCTGCTATCCGCTCGATTTCATCCCGAATGCCGACCCGCACGGGCTGGCGCCGCATCCGAAGAACGTCATCATGCTGACCTGCGACGCGTTCGGCGTGATGCCGCCGATCGCCAAGCTCAGCTCAGAGCAGGCGATGTACCACTTTCTGTCCGGCTATACCGCGCGGGTCGCGGGAACCGAGGTTGGCGTCAGCGAGCCTCAGGCGACCTTCTCGACCTGCTTTGGCGCGCCGTTCATGCCGCGCCATCCCTCGGAGTATGCGAAGCTGCTGGGGGAGCGGATCGCCCGCTTCAAGGCCGATTGCTGGCTCGTCAACACCGGCTGGTCGGGCGGCGCCTACGGCGTCGGCAAGCGCATGGCGATCGCCCATACCCGGGCTCTGTTGCGGGCCGCGCTCGACGGCAGCCTTGCCGGCGCGCCGATGCGGCAGGACCCGAATTTCGGCTTCTTGGTGCCAGAGAGCTGCGCCGACCTGCCGGCCAATGTGCTCGACCCGCGCGGCACCTGGTCCGACAAGCGCGCCTATGACGAGATCGCCCATAACCTGCGTGGCCGGTTCGAGCACAATTTCACCGAGTTCGAACCATTTGTCGGCAGCGAGGTGAAGCGCGCCGCGATCCGCGCCGCCGCGTAGCCAAAATGGCCCCTCTCCCGCACTGCGGGAGGGGTGCCTGAGGCCGGAACCCGAAGGCGGGTGAGCGTGATCGACCGGAACATTGTGCTGCTGGCGCCCGTTTCCGGGGCATGCTGACGATTGAGGAAGCGCAGCGCCGGACCGAGGATTTTCTGACCGGGCAGATGCTCGAAGCGCTGCGCGGCGTCGAGTACGAATTGCCGAGTTTCGACACCGAGCCCCGCGAGATCTCGCTCTCTGCTGCAGCACGCGGTCATGTCGCGATCCGCCATGTCCGCGGCGCTTCCGACGCCCACTACATCGCGCAGGCCTTCGGCGACGAACTCTTGATGCAGTTGCAGCTCAACGTGCACCGGCTCGTGGTCGTCTATCGCGTGCCGGCGCTCGATGCGCTCGACGCCAACACGCTGGCCGTGCAGCTGGAACGCTGGCGGCTCGGGGCCGAGCATGCCGGCTGGAAATTCGGCTGGCGCGACGCGCCGATCGCCGGCGGCCATCGCTATGTCGAGACCTATTGCTACGCCTTCGGGTCACCCGATTTTCTCGAAAACGAGACCGAGCAGCTCTATTGGCGCACCGACATCGTGCAGATGACGCGCTATTACATGCTCGAAGCGGCGCGCTGTGGCGTGCGGCTTTCCCCTCGCCGCGCCGGCATCCCGGTGTGACGGGCGGCGCGGTTCAGTGCCGCGCGAAATAGACCCGGCGCAACTGCTCGCGGAAACCTGCGCTGGCTTCGATCGCAGCGTCGAAATCGTCCTTGCCGAGGACGTAGGTGTCGACCGGCTTGGTCGCGACCACCGTCGCGTTCCGCGGATTGCCGCTCATCAGGGCCAGCTCGCCGAAGAAATCGCCGGGGCCGAGCCGCGCCACCTCGTGCCCCTCGCGATCGACCTCGACCTCGCCCTCGGAAATGAGGAACAGCTCTTCGCCGGCATCGCCCTCGCGGATGATGACTTCGTTCGGCATGAACTGCTTTCGGGTCATGCGTTCGGCGACATTGGTCAGTTCGTGCGGCGTCAAATTCTTGAACGCCTCGACGCCCTTCAGGAACTCGCAGATGCGTAGCGCGTCGTTGAGCACGATGTCAGAGGCGATCCGGCCGTCGACCATGTGCACGAGCCGGTCGGCCAGTTCGATGATGCGGTGGTCGTGGGTCACCATCAACACCGCCGTGTCATGTTCGACGGTCATCTCTTTGAGCAAATTGACGACGGTATGCGTCGCCTCCTTGTCGAGCGCCGCGGTCGGCTCGTCGGCGAGCACAAGCCGCGGATAATTGACCAGGGCACGCGCGATCGCGACCCGCTGCCGCTGCCCGCCGGACAGTGCGTGCGGTTTGTGCTCGATGCGGTGGCCGAGCCCGAGCCGCTCCAGCATCCCGACGACGCGCTCGCGCACGACCCCGCTCGACCGCTCGCCGGCGAGCTGCACCGCCATCTTGACGTTCTCGTACGCAGTCAGCGACTCGAACAGATTATGCATCTGAAAGATGAAGCCGATATTCCGGCGCACCCGTACGAGTTCGCCGCCGCCGAGGCCGGAAAGATCATGACCCAGCACCTCGATCCGCCCCTGCTGCAGCGAGCGCAGGCCGCCGATCAGCGTCAGGAAAGTGGTTTTTCCGGAACCCGACGGTCCGGTCATGACGACAAGCTGGCCTGGCCGGATGTCGATGCGGTTGTCGAACAGAACCTGATTGCGCGAGTCGCCCTCGCCATAGAAAAAATTGACGCCATCGGCGCGCACGACCGGAGCCACCGTGGCGAGCGGGAAATCGGGATCGGCGGGCGCGATCGCATCCATCAGAAAACCTCGGCCGGATCGGCGGTCATCACCCGGCGGATCGCCAGGCTGGCCGCAAGCAGGCACATCCCGAGTGTCAGGGCAAGGCTGAACAAGGTCAGGCTCAGCGTCATGTGCAACGGCAGGAGCGCCAGGGCACCGACGACATAATACACGACGAGACAGAGCAGCCACGCCGGCACGAAGGCGATGATCGCCGACAATGCCGCCTGTTCGAACACGATCCGTACCAGATACCCGGTGCCGTATCCCATCCCTTTCAGTGTCGCGTATTGCGGCAGCTGGTCGGCGAGGTCGGTATAGATCACCTGGTAGGAGATCAGCATGCCGACGACAAAGCCGACGATTGTGCCCATCCAGAAGATCGGGCCGGCCGAGGAGAGGTCCGCCTGGAAGCTGGTTTCGAACGCGATGAGCTGCGGCTTGCTAAAGACGCGCACCTCGCTTGGCAAGGCGGCGGCGAGCGCGTGCTGCACCGCGGCGGCATCGGCGCCGGGCTGCAGCTTCACGATGCCAAACTCGATCGGCAACGCAGCTGCACCCTCGCGATTGCCGGTCAAGAGGCCGGCGAAGGTCGCCTCGCTCATCATGACGGTGCCGTTGCTCATGAAATCGGGACCGATCGAGAAGCGGCCGACAATGTGCACGGTCCGGCCGTTGATCTCGGTCTCCTTTGCATCGCCCGCCATGCCGAGAAACGGTCGAGCTCGCCGGTCGACCAGCACCGCATCCTGCTGCTTCAATTTCTCGCGCTGCTCGGTGACCTCGGAGAGCAGAAACGGCGGATGGTCCGGATCGAATGCGAAGGCCTGCACGAGGTACGAGTTGTCGCTGAACGGATCCTTCCAGAACAGGCTCTGCCATGCGGCGTAGAGCGGCACGACGCTTGCGACCCCGGCGATCTGCGCGGCGGCATCGAGGTCGCGGCGCGGGAACGGGTCCTCGTCGCCGAAACGGTATTTGGTCGCCCGCATGACGAAGAGATCGCCGTCGAGCTGCCGAATGACGCCGAGCGAGGCATTGAAGAACCCGCGCTCGAAGCCGAGCTGCACCAGCATCAGCAATACCGCGAACCCGATGCCGGCGCTCGATCGGATCAGCCGCCGCTTGTTGGACACCAGGTTGCGCCAGGCGAGCGGGACCGGGCGGGTGTCCGGGATCAGGGGGATCGCATCCTGCGCCACGCCGGGCTCCTCAGAAGATCTCGGCGGGATCGGCGCGGCGCAGCCGTCCGAGCGACAGCAGGGCGGAGATCACCGACATCAGCAATGTCGCGGCGAGCACCCCGCCGAACTCGGTTGAGCTCATTGCGACTGGCAGCAGCGTCTGGGCGCGGATCACCGCATAGATGCCGAGCGCGGCGGCGAGCGCAGGCACAAAGGCGATCAGCATGACCAATACCGCTTCGATCAGCACGATCGCGTTCAGAAAGCCGTTGCTGTAGCCGATTGCCTTCAGCGTCGCGAATTGCGGCAATTGCCGGGTGATTTGCGTCGCGAGGGTCTGGTACAGCACCATGATTCCGACGACAAACGCGACGATGAGCCCGGAGCCGAAAATGAGCCCGGTGCCGGTGCGTGTCGTCCAGTAGGAGACTTCGTGCGACGCGAGTTCGGGCCGGGTGAAGACTTGGGTGTCGTTCGGCAGCACGGTCTGCAATTCGCGCGCGACCGCGTCGGGGTCGGCGCCGGGCTTCAATGTCACCAGTCCGAAATTGACCGCCTGCGGCGGGCGGTTTGGGACGATGCGGAAAAAATTGGGTTCGCTCGCGAGCACAATGCCCAGCCCGAGAAAGCCGGTGCCGAGCACGTACTCGCCGCCGATCGTTATGCGCCGCCCGTTGATGTCGACGACCCGGCCCGCCTGCAAGGGCCCGAAGATCGGCCGGGTCTGACTGTCCACCAGGACGGTATCCGGGTGGTTGAGGATCTCAATCTGGCTGTCGCTATCGACGCCGGCGAACAGCTTGGCTTTCGGATCGAAGCCGATGATCGAGATGTCGAGCCGCAACCCGCCGCTCGGGTCCTGCCACTTGGCGCCGCCGAAATAGAGCGGATGGACCTGAGCGACCCCGGCATTGCGGGCAATCTCGTCCAGCCGCTGGCGCGGGAACTGCCAGGATTGTCCCTGGAAAATGTATTTGTTCGAGACCACCATCAGGTCGAACCGCATGTGGTCGTAGATCAGCATGCCGCCCTGCGGCACGGCGATAAAGAAACCGAGTTCGACAAAGATCAGCAGGATCGCAACGAAGATGCCGCCCAAGGCAAGGACGGTCCGACCCTTTTGATGCGTCAGAATACGCCAGGCGATGTGCAGCGGCACGCTTTGGAGGCTCCTTGCCGGTGAGCTACAGGCAAGGGCTATAGCCTCACAGCCGTGGCAGCGCTAGATGCCGATCTCTTTTCGGACCCGGGCGCCGATCGATTGGCGCAGCTTGCCGATTTCTTCCCAAGGGTCGGATTTGAGCTTTTTCAGGCGGTCCGGCACGGTCGCGACGGTGAAGCCCTCGGGTTTGACGCCTTTCTCGACTTCTTCCCAGAACAGTGGCGTTGCGACCGTGGCGCCTTGTCGCGCCCGTGCCGAATAGGGCGCGATCGCGGTCGCGCCGCGTCCGTTGCGCAGATAATCGATGAAGATGCGGCCGGTGCGGGCGCGCTTCGCCATGTTGGATGTGAAGCGGTCCGGATAGGCCTTTACGAACCGCTCCGCGACCCATTTGGCGAATTCCTTGACGGCGTCCCAATCGAGCTTCGGGGTGACCGGTACGACGACATGCAGTCCCTTGCCGCCGGTCGTCTTCGGAAAGCTGCGCAAGCCAATGCCGAGCAAGGCCTCGCGCACCTCGATCGCCGCCTCGGTGACTCGCTCCCAGGGGAGCCCGACATCGGGGTCGAGATCGAACACGATACGATCCGGCGTTTCGAGTTTTTTGACGGTCGATCCCCAGAGATGGATTTCGAGGACACTCATCTGGACCAGCGCGATCAGGCCGGCGAGGTCGTCGATCACCGGATAGGTCTCGCTCCCGTTCTTCTCGGGGATCTTGACGCCGCCAATGACGTCCGGCACCCCGGGGCCGAGATGCTTTTGGTAGAAGCATTCCTTGCCCTGCCCCTCGGGGCATCGCACCAGCGTCAGCGGCCGCTGCGCAATGTGCGGCAGGGCCCAATCCGCGATCGCCGCGTAATATTCGGCCAGCGCCAGTTTCGTGATGCCCTGGTCGGGGTACAGCACGCGGTCGGGATGCGTCAGCCGCACCCCCGCGAATTCGATGCTGCCGTCCCGCGCCGACACGATGTTGGCCTTGCTCTCCGGTGATGAAATCTGCGGTCTCGCCTTTGCTGCCTTTGAGGATTGCCCCTCACCCGTCCGCGGCTTTGCTTTCGGACTCGCTCGCCCGTCCTCGCCCGTATTTTTCCCTCCCCGGCTTGCGGGGGAGGGCTGGAGGGGCGTGTGAGCGGCCTTTCCCAATTTTTCCGGATCGTACACGACCTCCTCCGGGCTCTTATCCTCGCGCAAGCCTTGAAATGAGGCGTGGCGCAGGATTTTGTCCGCCGTTATGCGGCTGTACTGCACTTCGGCGACAAGGTGCGGCTTGGTCCAATGCACGCCTTTTTTCGAGACGCCCTTTGGCAAGCTGACCGTGGGCTTGTCCTGTTCAATGGCGTCGAGACGCCGCCGCAGTTCGATTAACTTCTTGCTGTCGAAACCGGTGCCGACACGGCCGGCGTAACGCAGCTGCCCGGTCTCATCGTAATAGCCGAGCAACAATGCGCCAAAGCCCTGGCGGCTGCGTTCGGGATCGGTGAAGCCGACGATGATAAAGTCGTCTCGATTGAGGCATTTGATCTTGAGCCAGTCGGTACTCCTGCCGGGCCGGTACGGCTTGTCGCGGCGCTTTGCGACCGTACCTTCGAGTTCGTACTGGCAGGCCCGCCGATGGAACTCGGCACCGCGCCCCCGCTGATGGTCGCTGTACCGGATCATGCCCGCTGCGTCGCGCGGCACGATTTCGGCGAGTGCCGCCTTGCGGTCTTCCAGCACCGCGTCCGTTAAATCGTAGCCGTCCTGATAGAGCAGATCGAACGCGAAGAAGACGAGATCGTCGGTGTTGCCGGTCGCAATCCGGTCCTGCAGATCGGCGAAATTCGTCGTGCCGTCGGCCGCAAGCGCGACGAGTTCTCCATCGACGATCGCGCTCTCGACCGGCAATCCGGCCATCGCCCGCGCCAGGGCCGGGAATTTGGCCGTCCAATCGAGCGCGTTGCGGGTCAGGAGCCGCGCCTTGCCGTTCTGAATTCGGGCCAATATCCGGTAACCGTCATATTTGATCTCGTGCAGCCACTCCTCGCCCTCGGGCGGCGTGTCCACGAGCGTCGCGAGCTGCGGAGTAATAGTGTCGGGCATCGCGCGCTTGCGGGCCCCCGGCGGACGCGTGCCCGCGGACTTCTTCGCGGGCGTTGCCGTCGCAGACGGGTCGCCCTGAAGCTCGCCCTTCTGCGAATCCCATACCCTGTCGCGGGCGTTGGCGATCGCCTCCATCGAGCGCCCGGTCGCGACGCTGAGTGGGTTGTCCTCAACGAGCGCGCTGCCGCTGTTCGGCACCGCGACGTCGTCGCGCTCCTTGATCAGAAGCCAGTTCTCGTGCCGCTCGCCGGCGGCCTTGCCGCCCATCCGCACGAGGGCCCAACGCCCGTGCAGTTTCTCGCCCTCAAGCCTGAATTTCAGCGCGCCCTTGCGATACGCTGCCTCCGGATCTGGGTCCTCGGGGATCCAAGTGCCGCGATCCCATAGCAGCACCGTGCCACCACCGTATTGCCCCTTCGGGATGACGCCCTCGAACCCGCCGTAATCAAGCGGATGGTCTTCGACATGCACCGCCAGGCGTTTCTCGCCGGGGTCAAGGCTCGGCCCCTTCGGAATCGCCCAGCTGAGCAACACGCCATTGAGTTCGAGGCGGAAATCGTAATGCAATCGGCGCGCGGCGTGCTTCTGCACGACAAAGGAGAGCGGCTCCGCCGCAGGGTGCTCGCGCACGTGCCCGGCCGGCTCCGGCGTTTTCCGGAAGTCGCGCTTGCGGTTATATGCTTCGAGCGCCATCGCGGTAGAACGGGGTCGTCAGGCTCGGGGAAGGCCGATCATCGCCAGCCGTCGACAATCATCCGGCGAATAGAAGCGCCCCGCAATCGCCTGATTTTGCGATCTCGATCAGCGACTGGCGGGCCGGGGTTTAGGCGCGGCGCGCCATCGCGATGCGGATCACCATCGCGACCGCGAGGCCGAGAATGACAGGGGTCAGCAGAGCTTTGATCATAGATTCCCTCCTGTCTGCCGAACGTACCTCCAAATGATGCGGTTCCGCGCTGCGGCGCTAAAGCTCCGGGCGATGGCGTTACCGCATTCCCCGCTCATCCGAAACCGCCCTAATGTCCGGCGATGACCGCCGAGCCTTCGCCCATCGTGATGGAAATCCGCGCGACGATCGCCGTCGCGGCGCCGCTCGCCGCCGCCAATCTGGCACAGATGGCGATGGGCATCACGAACACGATCGTGGTCGGGCATCTCGGCGCGACCGCGCTTGCCGCGGCCGGGCTCGGTTCGATGCTCTATTACATGCTGGCCATGCTGTGCCAGGGCGTGCTGGCGGCGGTGGCGCCGCTCGCGGCGCATGCCTTGGGCGCCGACGATCACCCGACGGCCGGACGCGTCGCCGGCGCCGGCCTCGTGCTCGCGGTGGCCCTGGCATTGCCGCTGATGCTGGTTCTGACGGTCGCTCCGGAGCTGTTTACGGCGCTCGGCTACGAACCCGGGCTCGCTGCCGAGATCGGCAATTATCTACGCATGATCCGTTGGGGCGCGCCGGCCTTTCTCGGCTTTGCGGTGCTGCGCTTCCTGCTCGTCGCGGCGTTCCGCACCCGTCTCGTCATGCTGGTGCCGCTTTGCGCGATCCCGCTGAACGCCGCGCTGAACTGGGTGCTCGTGTTCGGGCATCTCGGCATGCCGGCTCTCGGCAGCGCCGGCTCAGGATGCGCCACCGCGATCGTGCAATGGCTGATGCTTCTCGCGCTTGTCGGCTACGTGCTGACGATGCCGACCCGCATGCCGGTGCGGCTCGCGGTGCGCGTCCTGTCCGAGATCCCGCGCATCCTGCGGCTCGGCTTGCCGATTGGCGTGCTCCTCGCCCTCGAGATCGGGGTGTTCGGGATGACCGGCATCCTGATGGGCCTCCTCGGCGCCGACGCGCTCGGCGCGCATCAGCTCGTGCTCAACGTCGCGAGCCTCACCTTCATGGTGCCGCTCGGTCTCGGGCAGGCGGCGACGGTGCGGGTCGCCTATCAGCTCGGGCTCGGACAGCCGGCCGCGGCGCGCCGGGCGGCTTTCGTTGCGGTCGCGCTCGGCGCCGGATTTATGTGCACCACCTCGCTTCTCCTGTTGCTGCTGCCGCGGACAATCGCCGGCGCTTATGTCGATCCCGGCGATCCGGCGAATGCCGCGCTCCTCGCAATAGCCGTGCAGCTCTTCGCGATCGCGGCATTGTTCCAGATCTTCGACGGGGTACAAGTCATCGCGGTCGGCGCATTGCGGGGCTACCGCGATACCGCGGCGCCGATGCTGATCGCCGCGATCGGCTATTGGGCGATCGGTTTTGCCGCCAGCTGGTTGTTCGCTTTCCCGCTCGGCCTGGGTCCAGTCGGGTTGTGGTTCGGGCTGGCCCTGGGCCTCGTCATCGTCGCGACGGCGCTGACGGTGCGGCTGCGCTTCCGCGCGCGGGCGCAATTGCATGCCGCCGCGGCACCGACGCTGCTCGCTAAGGAGCTTCCCGCTTAACCGCTCGTCACGCGGCCGGCGCGCGACAGATGCGGCGCGTCGAGCCCGACCCCGACGAGATGACCGAACAACTGCGCAAGCCGCGCACGGTCAGCCTCGGGCAAGGGCGGCTTCAGGATCGAGGCGATGTTGCTCTTCAGATGGTCGTGCTCGCCGGTGCCGAACAGCACGACATCGACCCCGGGCTCGTGCCGCACGAAGCGGTAGGCCGCGTCGATGACGCTGGTGGCGCCGCCCTGATGCACGAGAAAGCCGAGCGGGTCGGGCTCGTCGGCGAGCTCGCGCGAAACCAGCCCATCATCCGCCAATTCGCGCATCGTCTCCGCCAGCCGCTCGGGGCGTGAGAAGATGTTGCGCACCGCGAACATCAAGAGCGTCCCGACCCGCTGCTCCTGCGTCAGCGGAAAGGCGAGCCGGCGCGCGTTCTGATGCATCATGTGGAACGCGACCATGACGACGTCCCACGGCCCGTCCTGCGCCGCGCGTTGCGTCATCTGGTGCTCCGGGTCGCCGGGCGCCGTCTCGGTGATGCCGAGCCAACGGAACTTGCCCTTCTCCCGTTCGCGCAACAGCGCCGGCGCCAGCACATTCAGCGCGTGGTCGTAGGCGCGCGGCGCGATGCCGTGCAGCTGATAGACGTCGATGTAATCGGTGCCGAGCTCTTTCAATGAGCGGTCGAGGCTCGCGACCGCGCGCTCCGGCAGCGAGTCGGGGTTGCTGATGCCGAACGGCGCCTTTGTACAGATGACGACCTGGTCGCGCGGCGTGCCGGCGAGCGCCTTCCCCAGCACCGGCTCGGTGCCGTACGCCGCCGCGGTGTCGAACAGATTGACCCCGAGATCGAGCGCCGCGCGAATGATGCCGATCGCATCGGCCTCGCTCTTGCCGGTGCCGAGCCCCAAGCGGCTGAAGCCGCCGCAGCCGAGGCCGGCGACGCTGACTTTGAGGCCGGTGCGGCCGAGCGTGGTGTATTCCATATGCCTCTCTTAGCAGCCTTTGTGCCAAAGGTCAGCGCGGCCGGCCGAGGCCGGCGGGGCACACGGCAGCGAAACATCGCTCATCGCGGGCCTGCCCGGCGCAGCCACGGCACGGCCAGCAGGGAAAGCAGCATGAATCCGCCCAGCAATAGCCATGCCTCGTTGAGCGCCATCGTCAGCCCGGCATGCTCGACAAGCGGCGCGACGAGGTCGCGCGTCGCCTCGTCGACCGCCCCGATGGGCTGCCCGGTGAAGCGGTCGAGCGGCAGGCCGACAAAGCGCGCGGTCTCGATGTCGCCGGCCTGCAGCCGCTCGACCAGCGCCGCGACGTGAATCGGGGCCCGGTGCTCGACCAGCGTATTGACGACCGCCAGACCGATCGCGCCGCCGAGGTTGCGCATCAGATTGAACAAGCCGCTGGCGTTCGCGACCTCGCCTGCCGGGAAAAAGCCGAGCGCGATCGATGTCGTCGGCAACAGGCACAGCATGAAAGCCGCGCCGCGCGCCGCCTGCTGCCAGCACAGCGCCCAGAAATCGTCGGCCGGCGTCATAAAGCCGTTGCCGATCAGCCCGGCGGCGAGCAGCGCGTAGCCGGCGAAGGTCAACAGCCGCGGCTCGACGAGGCGTTCGAGCAGCGTCGCGACCGGCGCGGTCGCCAGCTGCGCCAGGCCGGTCACGATCATGATCAGACCGATCTCGAGCGGGTCGTGGTGGCGCACGATGCCGAGAAAGAGCGGCAGCAAAAAGGTCGCGCCGTACAGCCCGGCGCCGAGCGCGAAGCTGAACCAGCAGCCAAACACGAAATCGCGGTGCCGGAACACCGAGAGGCGCACCAGCGGGGCCGGCTGCGTCCAGCACCGCCACACCGCGCCGATCCCGCCGGCGAGGCACAGCACGGTCAGGGCGAGCATCGCGGGGCTGGTCCAGCCCTGCGCCGGCGCTTCGCTCAGCACGATCTGCAGCCCGGCTAGAAACAGCGCGAGGAGCGGTGCGGCGGCGAGGTCGATCGCGCGGCCGCCCTGCCGGTCCGGCCGATCAGGCGACAAGGCCCAGGCGGCGAGCGCCGCGACGACCAGGCCGGGCGGCACGTTGATCAGGAACAGCCAGTGCCAGGAATAGCGCTCGGTGATGAAGCCGCCGATCGTCGGGCCGAGCGTCGGCGCCAGCATCGCCATGATCCCGGCGAGCATCGTCGCACGCATTCGCGCCGGCCCGTCCTCGAACATCAGGAACGCCGCCGAGAAGGTCAGCGGGATCAGGAAGCCGCCGAAGAACCCCTGCACGATCCGCGCCGGGATCAGCCACCCGAAGCTGTCGGCGCCGGCGCAGGCCGCGCTCGCCGCGGTGAAGCCGAGGACGCAGATTGTGAAGGCGCCGCGGGTCGTCAGTGCGCGCGTCGCCCAGCCGGTCAGCGGGATCGCGACGATCTCGGCCGAGAGGTAGGCGGTCTGCACCCACGAGAGCCGGTCGAGCGGGATGATCAGCGCCGCCTGGATTTCGGGCAGCGAGCTGGCGACGATCTGGATGTCGAGCACCGCCATGAACATGCCGACGCTCATCGCCACAAAGCCGAGCCAGTGGCGCAGCGCGGCGAGGCGTCCATCGGAGATTGCGGCGAGCGTCATGCCGGCGGAGGGAAACGCGGCAATGTAATGTCGCTCATTGGCACTTCTTCCGGGCCGCACAGGCCACAACCGTTAATTGTGCGCCACCTGAACTATCAGGCTGGATTCAGGTGGATCGCCCATCCGGACCGTCTCGCGTCCCCGTGCCGGCGGACCGCTCCGTGTTGCGCGCGCGTTCGGACTTCCGCAACATCCGCCGGCCTTCAGTTTGCTGCATTTGCAGCGGCTTTGCAGCAAAATACCTCCCCGTCTCTTATCTTTCGGACGAACGCTAGCACACGATTATGGCAATTTTATCGTCGATGTGATCGATGCTCGATTGAGCCGCGATCCCGCGATTTGGGCTACCATCCGCATCGATGGAATTCGAGTGGGACGAAGCAAAGAATGCGGAAAATCGCCGCAAACACGGCTTCGATTTCACCTATGCTATACGCATATTTGATGGGCCGGTGCGCCTCCTCGGCTCGCTTCGGCCCGGCGAGGAACGGCGCATGATTGCCACCGGTCAGGTCGACGCCCGGTTCATCAGCGTGGTTTATACTCGTCGCAACGGTCGGTACCGGATCATTTCCGCGAGACCGGCGCGGCGAAACGAGAGGTTCTAATGATCGTGCGCAAAACACTGGAGCAGGCGAAGGCTGAGGGCGGCTATATCGACCGCGAAAAATTCGACAGCTTCACCGATGCCGATATCGAGCGGATGATCGATGAGGATCCGGATCTCGCGCCGCGCAATGAGGAGTTAATCCCCTTACTGGAAGTGCGCGAGGTCCGGCGCAAGCTTCGCCTCACGCCGCCACAGTTCGCGAAGAAGCTTGGGGTTCCGGTCGAGACGATCCGCGCCTGGGAGCGCAAATTCACTCCCGCCGACCCGGTGCTGCAGGCCTTATTACGCATCCTCGACCGCATGCCCAAATCGGCGCTCCGCGCCCTCGATCACCGCGCCCGAAAGGCGGGATGAGGGAGCGATCACGGTAACAGCCAGGAACCGACATGGCTGGCTATAGCAAATCAGTAGAGTGTGACCGTAACCTCAGAGATCCGCTCCATCGGGCGGACGTATACGTTTCCGTCCGGCTTCTGATTCATCACCACCCAAATCTCGTGCTGTCCCCCAACAAGGGGAATTCGATGCTAAGTAAGAAGCTGGGTTATTTGCGCGGCCCACTTTCCGATCCGCAGAAGGTCCATATGGCGACCTCCGGCGGCCAGGACGCTTCGAAGGTTGCCGCGGTGCAGGTTCGCCCCGCATTCCACATAGAGTTCCAAGAGTTTGGTTTTCGTAAGATGCGGCCTAGGATTTGGATCAATGGTTATGATGCCAGCCCTCTCATCAACGGTTTCAGTGCTGGCGAGCGGGTAGAAGTCGGGGTTGATCTCGCTAAGGCGATTGATGATCCAATCTGCCGCCTGTGCCTTCTGCATGCGTTTGCTTCGTGTTGCTGGAATATCGCCGTGCACCAACAGACAGCCGAGCGCAATCAGCTCGCACATCATCCGCAGTTGCAGGAAGCAGAGTTCGCCAAGGACATAGGGGGAGAACGCGAATTTACGCTCTCTCGCTTCCGTCAAGATTTGTACGACGATGGCGTGCCTAGCTTTCAGTTCCTCCATCAGATCTCGGTAGGTCGTGAGGATCGCGGTACTCACGCCGCTCAGCGGGGGTAAAGCAGGCATGCTTCTTAGCGGGTTGCTGAGGCAGACGGGGCTGGCTTCAGCGCGTTGATACATGCGGCGAGTAAGCCTTGAGCACGATTCATGGCAGCAGTTTGAATTGCTGCGAGACTCTGATTCTCGCCCCCTCTTGGCACAACCACCGCAAACCGTATGCCCTCTCGTGCGTCGGCTGTATCGAGGCTATCGCCAATGGAAATTTCGACGCGCAATTCGCCGGACGGCTCCGTTGCCACGGTCGTTCTTTGAATCTGACTCATTTCTGCGCTCCCGACGTAGGGTGGAACCGCGAAGGGTAGCGAGAAAGCGGGGCTGGGTGCGAATCCAGCCCCACCATGCTAAGCTAGAGGTTCACCCCGACGCATGGCAGCGATTCGAGAAGACCGTTGATGCGGTGAGGTGCTCGCCGCCGAAGCATCGGACAGCTAAGGATCATGCGGCACCTTCGTCAAAGCCGTGCGGAAAGCGCGGCGCGACAAGCGGGCTTAGATGTTCGGTTGCCGACCAGTCCGCCGATAGGTGAGGCGCTTGCTCCATTCCCGCCCGACCGGGCAGGATGCGGCGCGAGTGGTGAGATGCGGGCCGAACAAGGGCTCGCCGGAGCGGAGACAATGACATGAACGGCGCGGAAAGCCTGGTGCGGACCTTGGTCGGCGGCGGCGTCAATGTGTGTTTCACGAATCCCGGCACCTCGGAGATGCATTTTGTCGCGGCGCTCGACCGGGTCGACGGCATGCGCTGCGTGCTGGGGCTGTTCGAGGGCGTCGTGACCGGCGCCGCCGACGGCTACTACCGCATGGCCGACAACCCGGCCGCGACCTTGCTGCATCTCGGCCCGGGCCTCGCCAACGGCCTCGCCAACATCCATAACGCCAACAAGGCGGCCTCGGGCATGGTCAACATCATCGGCGACCACGCGACCTATCACCGGCAATACGACGCGCCCTTGACCTCCGACATCGAGGGGCTGGCGCGGCCCTCATCGCACTGGGTCAAGACCTCGCCCGACGCACTGGCGATCGCCAAGGATGGCGCCGCCGCGATCGCCGCAGCGCGGACGCCGCCGGGCCAGATCGCGAGCCTGATCCTGCCGGCCGACACGGCGTGGAACGACGGCTCCGGCCCGGTCGCGGTGCCGCCGCCCGAAAAGCCGGCCGCGCCGTCGCGCGAAGCGGTCGCCGAGGCGGCGCGCGTGCTGCGCTCGGGCGAGCCGACCTTGATCCTCGTGACCGGCCGGGCGGTGCGGGCCGACGGGCTCGAACTCGCCGGCAAGATCGCGCAGAAATGCGGCGCGCGGCTGATGGCGCAGGGCTCCAACGCGCGCACCCAGCGCGGCCGCGGCCGCGTCTCCGTCGAGCGCATCCCCTATGTCGTCGACCAGGCGTTGAAGGTGCTCGACGGCCTGAAGCACGTGGTGCTGGTCGGCGCCAAGATGCCGGTCGCGTTCTTCGCGTATCCGAACAAGCCGAGCCAGCTGACCCCGGAGGGCTGCGCGGGGCATGTGCTGGCGCGGCCCGAGGAGGACGCGATCCAGGCGCTGGAATGGCTGTGCGACGAGGTCGGCGCACGCGGCACGCCGGCGCCGGTCGTCAACGACCCGAAACCCGCGCCCGCCACCGGCGACATCACCTCGGAGGCGCTCGGGCAATCATTGGGCGCCTTGTTGCCCGACAACGCCATCGTCGCCGACGAGGCGGTGACGACCGGGCGCGGCTTTTTCGCGCCGACCAAATCGGCCGCACAGCATGACTGGATGTCGAATATGGGCGGCTCGATCGGGCTCGGGATGCCGCTCGCGACCGGCGCGGCGGTGGCCTGCCCCGACCGGCGGGTCGTGTCGCTGCAGGCCGACGGCAGCGCGATGTACACGGTGCAGGCGCTGTGGACGCAGGCGCGCGAGGGGCTCGACATCACGACCGTGCTGTTCTCGAACCGCACCTACCAGATCCTGAAGGGCGAGCTCGCCAATGTCGGGGCCGGCAACCCCGGACGGAAGGCGCTCGACATGCTCGATCTCGGGCGGCCCGACATCGACTGGGTCGGCGTCGCGCGCGGGCTCGGCGTGCCGGGGGCGCGGGTTACGAACATGGAGGAATTTAACCGGCGCTTCGCCGATGCGGTCGCCTCGCCCGGGCCGTTCCTCGTCGAGGTCGTGCTGTAGAAAAGACCAAAAACTAACGCTTTAACGCAGGGGACGCCGGGGACGCGCAGAGGACGCAGCGGGATCGAGACTCTCCGCGTACTCCGCGAAACCCCGAGTCCTCTGCGGTGAAGCGTTGTTTTCTTGCGCTCGCGTAGCTCGCGCCGATAGCGATCTACACCTCGGTCTGGGCGCCGGTGCGGCTCGTGATCAGCCCGTAATGCTCGACGCGGCGGTGCTTCGCGAAATTGAACACCGTGCGCCGCAGATATTCGCCGAGTTCGAGGTCGAGTGTCGTCGTGATCAGCTCGTCCTCCTCGGTCAGCGCGAGCGCCGCGACCTCGCCGGTCGGCGCGACGATCGCCGAGCCGCCGATCATCGCATGCCCGTCCTCGGCGCCGCATTTCGCCGCCGCCAACACCCAGGCGGCGTTCTGGTAGGCGCCGGCCTGCAGCGACAGCAGGTGGTGAAACATCCGCAGATGCTCGGGCTCGCGGTGATGGATGTTTGCGATCGGCGTGTTGTAGCCGAGCGCGACGATCTCGACGCCCTGCAGCCCCATGACGCGATAGGTCTCCGGCCAGCGCCGGTCGTTGCAGATGCACATGCCCATGACCGCGTCCTGCATGCGCCACACCCGGAAGCCTTCGTTGCCGACATCGAAATAGCGCTTCTCGAGGTGCTGGAACGGCGCCTGCGGCAGATGCTCGGAATGGCCGGGCAGGTGGATCTTGCGGTAGCGGCCGACGATGCGCCCGCCGGGGTCGACGAGGATCGACGTGTTGTAATGCCGCGGCGCGCCCTTTTCCTGCGTCAGCTCGGCGTAGCCGAGGTAAAACCCGATGCCGAGTTCCTTGGCGAGATCGAACAGCGGCCGGGTTTCGGCGCTCGGCATGTCGCGCTCGAAATAGCGGTCGATCTCGGCCTGGTCGGTCATCCAATAGCGCGGGAAGAACGTGGTCAGCGCCAGCTCGGGAAAGACGACAAAGCGGGCGCCGGTGCCGTGCGCCTCGCGCAGCAAGGCGCAGAGCCGTTTGGCGACCGCCTCGCGGCTGTCGGCGAGATGAATGGGGCCCAACTGGGCAACGGCGGCGCGCAGTTTACGCGACATGGCATGATCTCCGGGACATGGTATGGAAATGATATACGGGAAAGAGGCATGGCGGCGACGGGAACAGGCCGAGTCAGGCGTCCGTTTCCGGCCGGCGACACGCTTCCCGGCTTTCCGGACGCGCAGAAAGTCCGGGCGAAGACACCCCGTCCCGGCGGCGGTCGCCGCAGCCGCTGGAAAACGGCCGATGGACGGATTATCGAGCGCGACCGTTTGCACGATACCGTCGAGGTGTATGATCCGAGCGGTCGCAGACATCTCGGCGAGTTCGACCCCTGGGACGGCAGACAGGTCGGCCCGCCCGATCCGACGCGCTCAGTGGAGCCCTGAAGATGATGTATCGCGTTGTCACCTACGACCGGACGTCCGAGCGCATGAAGGGCAGCCTCATTGTCCCGCCGAGCATTACGGCAAAGGTGAAAAAGATCGCGGGTTTCAAGCCGAAGGACGATGGGTTAGGCGAATATCCCCTAGATGAGCAGCAGGCGAGACAGGTGGCGAAGCTGCTGGGGTTCAAACCGGAGCCCGAGCGCTTCTACTATTACGTCGAACCGTATGATCCACCGGACGACAGCGGCTTCCAGCAAGAAGCCAACGCCGCCCGCTAGCATCGATCACACGAGCGGAGCGCCGGCGCGGCTGGCGGCAAAGGCGAGTTCGGGGGTCGCGCGGCCGAGCGGTTTGGCGGCGTCGGAGAGCGCGCAAGGCAGAAACGCGCCGCTGCCGCGCGGGGCGTGCAGTTTGCCGTCCTCGACGACGATGCGGCCGCGCGAGATGACTGTCACCGGCCAGCCGGTCAGCTGCATCCCCTCGTAGGGCGTGTAGCCGACATTGTCGTGGATGTCGGCGGCGCGCACCGTCACCTGTTTCTGCGGGTCCCAGATCGCGATGTCGGCGTCGCTGCCGACCGCGATCGTGCCCTTTCTCGGATAGAGACCGTAGAGCTTCGCGTGGTTGGTCGCGGTCAGCGCGACAAAGCGGTTGAGGTCGAGACGGCCCTTTTGCACGCCTTCGGAAAACAGCAGCGGCACCCGCAATTCGATACCTGGCACGCCGTTGGCGGTGTCCTTGAATGTCGTCTTGTCGCCCTTCAGGAGCTTGCCGGTTTCGTCGTAGCGGTAGGGCGCGTGGTCCGAGGAAAACACCTGGAACGTGCCGTTCGCGAGACCGCGCCACACCGCCTCCTGCGCCGCCTTGTCGCGCGGCGGCGGGCTGCAGCAGAATTTCGTGCCTTCGAGATCCATGCCGATGTCGTCGGCGGTCAGGAACAGGTATTGCGGGCAGGTCTCGCCGTAGATCTTGAGCCCCTTGGTCTGCGCGTCGCGAATCACGTCGATCGCCTCGGCCGCCGAGACATGCACAATCAGCAGCGGCACATCGAGCAATTCGGCGAGCGCGACGGCGCGGTTGGTCGCCTCGCCTTCGGCGATCCTGGCATGCGACACGGCATGATAGCGCGGCTGCGACAGCCCCTTTTCGAGCAGCCGCGCCGCGAGCCACGAAATCATGTCGTGGTTCTCGGCGTGCACCATCATGAAAGCGCCCTCGCGCCGCGCCAGCGCCATGATGTCGAGCATCTGCCGGTCGTCGAGCCGCAGCAGGTCATACGTCATGTAGACCTTGAATGAGGTGTAGCCGTCGCGGATCAGCGCCGGCAGTTCCTGCCCGAGCACCTGTTCCGAGGGATCGGAGATGATCAGGTGGAAGGCATAGTCGATGACCGCCTTTGGTTCGGCGGCGGCGTGATATTCGGTGACGACCTCGCGCAGGGACTGACCGCGGTGCTGCGCCGCGAACGGGATGACCGTCGTCGTGCCGCCGAAGGCCGCCGAAACCGTCGCGCTGTAGAAATCGTCGGCGCAGATGACCCCGGCCGAGGATTTCTGTTCGATATGGCAATGGCTGTCGATCGCGCCGGGCAAGACGAGCTTGCCGCTGGCATCGATGCCGCGCGCGCCGGCGGGGAGGTTTTGGCCGAGCGCGACGATCGTGCCGTTCGTGACGCCGATGTCGCAGTGCGTCGTATCGGCGGCGGTCACGACCGTGCCGTTGCGGATCACCAGATCGAATTCGGCCATGCCCGCTCCCTTCGTTATACGAGCGAGATTGCGTCGCTTCGCTCGCGATGACAAGAAAGGGCGGCGTTTGCGTTTTAGATTTCGAGAGAAGCCATGAGCGTCCAGGCTCGCCCGAAGCGGCTTTCGGTGACCCAGATCCAATCGCGCAAGGGCAGCGACAAGATCGTGTGCCTGACCGCCTATACCGCGCCCGTGGCGCGGCTGCTCGATGCCGAGGTCGATCTGCTCCTGGTCGGCGACAGCCTGGCGATGACGGTCTACGGCTTCGACAGCACCCTGCCGGTGACGCTCGACATGATGGTCGCGCATGGCGCCGCCGTCGTGCGCGCGACCGAGCATGCGCTGATCACGGTCGATCTGCCGTTCGGCAGCTACCAGGCATCGCCGGAGCAGGCGTTTCGCGCTGCGGCGCGCGTCATGGCCGAGACCGGCTGCGCCGCGGTCAAGCTCGAAGGCGGCGAGGAGATGGCGGAGACCGTCGCGTTTCTCGTCCGGCGCGGCGTGCCGGTCATGGGCCATGTCGGGCTGACCCCGCAGGCGGTCAACGCGCTCGGCGGCTACCGCTCGCGCGGCCACCGCGCCGCGGAGCGCGACAAGATCTTGCGCGACGGCGTCGCGATCGCCGAGGCCGGCGCATTCTCGCTGGTTATCGAAGGGGTCGCCGAGACCCTGGCGCGTGAGCTGACCGAGAAGGTTGCGGCCCCGACCATCGGGATCGGCGGCTCGCCGGCCTGCGACGGACAGATCCTCGTCATCGACGACCTGCTCGGCCTGTTTGCCGAGTTCACTCCGAAATTCGTCAAGCGCTACCGCGAACTCGGGGAGGAGATCCGCGCCGCCGCCCGCGAATACGCCGACGACGTGCGCCGGGGCCGCTTCCCGGCCGAGGAGCACACCTACATTGGCCCGCGGACGTCAAAGAGGACGGCCGCGGAGTAGAACGCGCTTCCGCGCTGCAGACGGCCATCCCCGCCCGGGCGCTATTCCTGTTATGCAAAAACGCTACTTACCCGTTGCGTTTTTGCGGAATGGCGCTCGGCCCGGCCCGTTCTCCGTAAGCAAGCGTTGCCGGTCCTGGAGGATCGGCGTCGCCTAGGATTGGAGGACTGCGATGCGCTTTATCGAGATTGCCAAAAAAACCGCGCGTGGGCTGGCAGTGACAGCCGCGCTGCTGGCTGCCGTGTCGCTGACTGCCACGCCGGGCACGGCCTATGCGAGAGATTGGCATGGCGGCGGTGGCCATTGGGGCGGCGAGCACTGGGAGGGCCACCACGGAGGCGGCGGCGCCGGGATCGCGCTCGGCCTGCTCGGCGGCGCGCTTGCCGGCGCGGCAATCGCCTCGGCGGCAAACCCCTACTACTCCCCGTACAGCTACAGCTATGCCTACCCGTCCTACGGGTACTCTCCGTACTACTCACCATACGGATCGTACTACTATCCGTACTAAGCCTTACGAAAACAGTCAGGCTTGTCGACGCGGGCGGCTCATGGCCGCCCGCGTCAGTTCACGATAGTTGTTCAAGCAGGGGGTCGTGCGGCGCTAAGCTGGGGGTAAATCCCTCGCGAGGACACGCCATGACCGCAACGTCGCACAACACCGCCCATCGTCCCGCAATCGCCGTGACCCGGCATGCGATCGCCGCCGGGCATTACCTCGCCGCGACGGCCGGCTTCGACATCTTGCAGGCGGGCGGCAATGCGGTCGATGCGGGGGTGGCGGCCGGCATGACGCTGGGGGTCGTGCAGAGCGATCTGGTCAATGTCGCCGGCGTCGCGCCGATCCTGATCTACCTCGCCGACAAGCGCGAAGTCGTGACGATCGCCGGTCTCGGCCCATGGCCAAAGGCGCTCGACCCGGACTTCTTCATGCGCGAGCACGGCGGCAAGATCCCGATCGGCGTGTTGCGCACGGTCGTGCCGGCCGCTCCCGATGCCTGGATCACGGCATTGAAGCGCTACGGCACGATGAGCTTTGGCGAAGTTGCCGCCGCCGCGACCCGCCTCGCGCGCGACGGCTTTCCGATGTACCCGCTGATGGCGGCGAGCCTCGAAAAGCATGCCGAGCGGCACGCGATGTGGCCGTCGAGCGCGGCGGTGTATCTGCCGGGCGGGAATGTGCCGCGGGCCGGCGATGTGTTCCGCCAGACCGACCTCGGCGCCTCGTTGCAATACATGGCGGACGAGGAGAAGGCCGCCGCCGGCCACGGCCGCAACGGGCGCGGCCGCGAGAAGGGGCTCGAAGCGGCGCGCGACGCATTTTATCGCGGCGACATTGCCAAGCAGATCGTCGCCTTTATGAAGGAGCAGGGCGGGCTCCTCTCGGCCGAGGATCTCGCCGAGTACCATTCGCCAGTCGGGCCGGCCGAGCGGCGCCGCTTTGGCGATCTCGAAGTTTTCACCTGCGGCGCCTGGTGCCAAGGCCCGGTACTGCTGCAGACGCTGGCCCTGCTTGAAGGCACCGACCTGAAGGGGCTCGGCCACAACAGCGCCGATTACGTGCATCATTTGACCGAGGCGCTGAAGCTCGCCTTCGCCGACCGCGAGGCCTATTATACCGATCCCGCCGTGGGGCAGGTGCCGTTGCCGAGCTTGATCTCGTCGGAATACGCGGCTGAGCGGCGCAAGCTGATCGACCCGAAGAAAGCGTGGCCGGAAATGCCGCCCGCGGGAGAACTCGGCGCAGGGATCGGTTTCGGCTCGCCCAAGCCCAGCGCGCCCAACCCGTTTCCGGAGCCGGACACCTCCTACGTCTGCGTTGCCGACCGCTGGGGCAACCTGTTCTCGGCGACGCCGAGCGACGGCTCCTACGGCTCGCCGGTCGTGCCGGGGGCCGGCGTCATCCCATCGTCGCGCGGCTCGCAATCGCGTCCCGACCCGAAGCATCCCGCCGGTGTCGCGCCGGGCAAGCGGCCGCGCCTGACCCCGAACCCGGCGCTGGCGATCAAGGGCAATGGCGCGCAGTTCTTTCCCTTCGGGACGCCGGGCGGCGACGTCCAGACCCAAGCGATGCTGCAGGTCCTGCTCAACGTGTTTGTGCACGGCCAGGACGTGCAGAGCGCCATCGAGAACCCGCGCTTCGCGAGCTACAGCTACCCGTCGTCGTTCGCGCCCTATGACTACTACCCCGGCCGGCTCAATATCGAGGGCCGCTTCGCGGAGGCGGTCACCGCGGAGCTGGCGCGGCGCGGCCACCAGGTCGAGCGCTGGCCCGATTGGATCTGGCTCGCCGGCGCGGTCTGCGGGATCCTCTCCGATCCGAAGCGTGGGGTCATGGAGGCCGGCGCCGACCCGCGCCGCGCCGCGTACGCCTTGGGCTGGTGACGCTCAATCCGGACCGCCGGCCCCAAGTCTTGTTTCCGTGGCCGGCATGCCGCCGGGACGGCGGCGGTCCCGATTAACTAGGGGCCGCGGCGGCGGATGTTTTCGTAGGGCGTGCCGTCGCGGTGCGTGTACGCGGCGGGCTTGCCGCCGGCCGGCGCGACCATGTCGATATCGGGGTAATAGCCGACCGAGCCCTTTTGGCGCGTGCCGACTTCCAGCATCGTCGCGTCGCGGCCGGAGCGGTTCTGCAGACAGTGCCCGTCATGGTCGTTGGCCGGAAAGCCGGCCGCGTCGCCGGCGCGCAACACCTCCTCGCCGGCATTGGTCACCAGCACGAGTTCGCCCGAGAGGACATATACGAACTCGTCCTCGCCGGTATGCCAATGCCGCTGGCTCGACCAGGCGCCCGGCGGCAGCCGGAGCAGATTGACGCCGAATTGCGTCAGCCCGGCCGGGTCGCCGAGCTTCGTGCGCTCGCGGGCGCGGCACGGCTCGTCATAGGGGGATGGGTACAAGGTGCCGACGATCGTTTCGAGCGCGGCGGCATCGATGCGCTTGGCCATGGGACCCTCCTTGGGAACGGCGGCTCAGCATAGTTGACATTGCACTCGCAATACCGTCAATCTTGATTCATGCAATCAAGTTATCTGACGGCCCGCGAAACCGCCGAGCGGCTCGGCATCAAGCGCGACACGCTCTACGCCTACGTCAGTCGCGGTCTGCTGCATTCGGTTGCGGTGCCGGGCAGCCGCGAGCGCGGCTACGAGGCCGAGGAGATCGAGCGGCTGCGGGCCGGCCGCGGGCTGAGCCGCGCCACTCGTAGCGAGATCCTGACCCCATTGATCGACTCAGCGATCTGCCTGATCGAGGGCGGGCGACTTTATTACCGCGGCCATGACGCAATCCGCCTCGCCGACACCGCGACACTTGAAGACATCGCCGGTCTGCTGTGGGCGACCGAAAAAGCCTCATCCCGGAAAAGCCCTCACCCGGCCGCCGCTATCGCGACGGCCACCCTCTCCCGCGGTGCGGGAGAGGGGAAAAGAGGCGGTGCTCCCAGAACCCCCTCCCGCGCCGCGGGAGAGGGTGGCCGAGGGCGAAGGCCGAGGACGGGTGAGGGCAGATTATCGCTCGGCATCATCGAGCGGTGCCAGGTGCGGCTGGCCGAGTTGGCGGCGGCGGATCTGGCGGCGCTCGACCTGACCCCGGCCGGCATCGCCCGTACCGGCTGGACGATCCTCTACGAACTCGTCGCCTGCATCGCGGGCACCCGAGCCGGGCACGATCCGGTGCACGCGCAACTCGCGGCGCGCTGGCGTCTCGACACGAAGGGCGCCGATCTGATCCGCCGCTGCCTCGTCTTGCTCGCAGACCACGAGCTCAATGCCTCGACCTTTGTCGCGCGCTGCGTCGCCTCGACCGGCGCGACGCCCTATGCAGTCGTCTCGGCGGCGCTGTCGGCGTTGTCGGGACGGCGGCATGGCGGCGCCTCGGCCAGTGCCGAAGCAATGCTGCACGAGATCGCCGAGCGCGGCGACTCGCTCGCCGTCATGGCGGCGCGGCTGGCGCGCAACGAGATGCTCCCGGGGCTCGGCCAGCCGCTTTACCCGGACGGCGATCCGCGCGCCGTTGCCTTGCTCGATGCCGCAAAAGCCGCCATCCCAGGGGCGCGCCCGCTGATTGAGGACGTGGTCGCCGCCGCGCGTCAGCTGGTGCCGCAGCCGCCGAATGTCGACTTCGCATTGGCCTCCGTGACGACCGCGCTCGGGCTGTCGCAAGGGAGCGCGCTCGCGATCTTTGTTATCGGCCGCACGGTCGGCTGGATCGCGCATGCCATCGAGCAGTATCAAAGCGATGTGTTGATCCGGCCGCGCGCCCGCTATACCGGCCCGCGACCCGAGGAGGAGAATGCGGCTTGAGCAATGTGGGTGAGGCATCCGATTGGCGCGACGACATTTTCGCCACGCTGCAAGCCGCCGAGATCAGGCAGGTCGGCTATGTGCCCGATGCCGGGCATTCGCGCCTGATCGAGCTGTGCCAAGCCGACCCGCAGATCCGCGCGGTGCCGTTGACCAGCGAAGAGGAGGGGATCGGCCTCGCGGCCGGCGCTTGGCTCGGCGGTCAGCGCGCCGCGCTGTTGATGCAGTCGAGCGGCGTCGGCAACTGCATCAACCTGCTGTCGCTCGCCAAATCCTGCCGCTTCCCGCTGGTGATGCTGGTGACGATGCGCGGCGAATGGGGCGAGTTCAATCCGTGGCAGGTGCCGATGGGGACGAAAACGCAGGCCGCGCTCGAATTGATGGATGTACTGGTCTACCGGGTCGAGCGGGCCGAGGAGGCCGGCGAGACCGCCGCCGCCGCGCTCGATATAGCGTTCAACGGCTCGCTCGCCACGGCCGTCTTGCTGTCGCAACGTCTGATCGGCGCCAAGCGGTGGGTGAAATGACGCGCGCCACTGCAGACAACGACCCCCGTCTCGACCGCCGCGAGGCGATGCGCGTGCTGCTCGACAAGCGCGGCGATCTGTTGCTCGTGATCGGGCTCGGCTCGACGACGTGGGACGCCGCTGCAGCCGGCGATCACGACCGCAATTTGTACCTGTGGGGCGCGATGGGCGCGGCAGCGATGGTCGGCCTCGGGCTCGCGATCGCGCAGCCAGAGCGCCGTGTTCTGGTCGTGACCGGCGACGGCGAGATATTGATGGGGCTGGGCGGGCTCGCGACGATCGGCGTGCAGCGCCCGCCAAACCTGGCGCTCGCGGTGTTCGACAACGGCCGCTATGCCGAGACCGGCATGCAGGCGAGCCATACCGATCAGGGCGTCAGCCTGTGCGGCGTCGCGCGCAGCTGCGGCATCGACGGCGTCTACGACATCGCCGACAGCGCAGCCCTGCAGGATTTAGCCCGGCTGGTTCACGCCGGTTGCGACCGTACATTGTTCGCCCGCATCGCGATCCGGGCCGACGAGCCGCCGCGTGTCCTGCCGTCGCGCGACGGCGTGTTCCTGAAGAACCGCTTCCGCCGCGCGCTCGGCGTAGAGTGAGACCTACTCTGTCGGCTTGAGCGTGCGCAAAAAGGCGACGATCGCGTCGAGATCGGCGGGCATCATCCGCTTGTACCAATCGAACGGCATCGTTCGCGCCAGGCGTGTCCCGTCCTCGCGCACGCCTTGCGTGATCGCGCGCTTGATCTGCGCATCGGTCCAGTCGCCGATCCCGTGCTTTGAGCCGCCGGTGATGTTGCGGCTAACGGTGATGCCGCCGGGATTGCCGAAATCCGGCAATTCGCGGCCGCCGAGATAGGCGAGGCTCATGTCAAAGGGTTTGCCGCCGCCCGGCGGGGTGTGACACAGCACGCAGTGCCCCGCCGGGGCGGCGAGATACCCGCCATACGCCACCTTGTCCTCGCGCGGCGGCTCGGGAACATGCAGGATCGGCGCGCCATAGCTCGGCGGCAGCGGCACCTTGTAACGCGCTTCGCCGACTGTGTTGCGCACCGGTTTGACGGTCTTCAGATAGGCGGCGATCGCCGCGGCATCGCCATCGGACAGCTGGCGGTAGACCGGGATCGGCATCGGCGGACGGATCAGCGTCCCGTCCGGCCGCTTGCCGTCGCGCAGCGCGGTGACGATCTCGGCCTCGCTCCATTTGCCGATGCCGGTCTCGTTGTCGGGCGTGATGTTGGTTCCGACGATATGGCCGAGTCCGGGTTCGTCAAACTCGAACCCGCCGCTGAGCTCCCGGCCGGCGGCCGGCTTGCCGGCGGCATTTCGCGGGGTGTGGCAATTGCCGCAGGCGCCGATCGTCGTAACGAGGTACCGGCCGCGCTCGACCGGCGTCTCGGCGACGGCCTCGATCGCAACGATCGCAAACAGCGCCATGGCAAGCGCGATCCGGCTGATGAAGCGCATGGTCCCCCTCGGTTAAAGCCGATGTTTTATCGCGGCGAGCGTGCGGTCAAGCGGCGGCGCATGGGTCCTTTGCCGGCCCGATCCTTGACGCTGCGGCCGGCCGCAGACCAAAGTGGGCCAGAATTTCTGCCCTCTCATTCACAGGGAAACCCATCGTGAGCATCGGAACCCTGCCGCTGTCCCGTTTCACCGTGCTCGATCTGACGCATGCCCGCGCCGGGCCGACGGCGGTGCGCCAGCTCGCCGATTGGGGCGCCAAGGTCATCAAGATCGAGCCGCCGAACGACCGGGGCGACGTCACGGGGTCGCGGCGGGACGGGTTTGATTTCCAGAACCTGCACCGCAACAAGCGCAGCCTGTCGCTCAATCTGAAGACCGAGGACGGCAAGGCGATCTTTATGAAGCTCGCCGAGAAGGCCGACGTCATCGTCGAGAATTTCCGCTCGGAGGTGAAGTTCCGGCTCGGGGTCGATTACGAGTCGGTCAAGAAGGTCAACAAACGCATCGTCTATGGCAGCATTTCCGGCTTCGGACAGAGCGGGCCCTATGCAAAGCGCCCCGGGGTCGACCAGATCGCGCAGGGCATGGGCGGGCTCATGTCGATCACCGGTCTGCCGGGTCAGGGGCCGGTCAGGGTCGGCATCCCGATCGACGATCTGTGCGCCGGTCTCCTGCTCGCGCAGGCGATGCTGATGGCGCTGATCGAGCGCGAGCAGAGCGGCGAAGGCCAATGGGTGCACACCTCGCTCCTCGAGGCGCAGATCTTCATGCTCGATTTCCAGGCCTCGCGCTGGCTGATCGCCGGCGAGGTCGCCAAGCAGGCCGGCAACGACCACCCGACCGGCATTCCGACCGGCGTCTTCCCAACCAGCGACGGGCAGATCAACATAGCCGCTTCGGGCGACCACATGTTTCGCCGCTTCTGCGAAGCCGCCGACGCGCAGCATCTCTTGAACGATCCGGATTATGCGACGGGCCAAGCACGCTCGAAGAACCGCAAGGCGCTCAACGAGCGGATCGCCGAGATCACGAAAAAGCGCCCGGCCGCCTATTGGGTCGAGCTGATGAATGAGGTCGGCGTGCCGTGCGGGCCGATCTACACGATCGACCAGGTGTTCGCCGACCCGCAGGTGCAGCACCTCGAAATGGCGCGGCCGGTCAAGCACCCGAAACTCGGTGCGCTCAACGTCGTCGGCCAGGCGATCAATATGACGCGCACCGCCGAGCCGGCGGAATTGCGCCCGACCCCCGATCTCGGGCAGCATACCGAGGAGGTGTTGCGCGAACTCGGCTATAGCGACGCGGCCATCGCCGATCTGCGCGCCAAAGAGGTGGTGTAGGCTTCACCGATCGGCTCGTCCGCATCGCGCGCGAGCTGTCTTGGCGATCGGCGACTTGTCGTAGCGCCGCTGCAGGGCTAGCCTTGCGAGCACCGCAGCTGCGATTTCGTTAGCAGCGGATGCGACGGGGAGACGCGAAATGCCGCAGACCAGCGAGCCGGGCTGTTGTCTGCCGTTGGCCGGAGCGTCACCGACCAGCAACGAGCTACGTGCCATTTTGCAGCAGCAGCGCGGGCATCGGCTCGACAGCGCAGTGCGACGCCGCATGGAGCGCTGTTTCGCCGCCGAGTTCCATGACGTCGTCATTCATATCTCGCCTTGCGCGGCTGATTTGGTCCGACGGCTCGGCGCGTGGGCCTTCACAATCGGCAATCACATCTGCTTTGCTGGGGGCGCCTACGAACCACAATCGGAGGACGGTCTGCGCCTTTTGGCGCACGAGTTGGCGCACGTCGTACAGCAGCGGCTGGCAGGCCAAAGTCCAGGTGGTCACCGCCCGCTCGATGGGTTGCGGCTGGCGATCGAAGCGGAAGCGGATCTCGCGGCGGCGGCGGCGGTTCAAGACCGGCCATTCACCTGCACGATCTCCGACGACAGCGGTCAGCCGGCCTGCTGGGGGCTCGTCGGTCATTATTACACGCCCTATCTGATATTTCTGAATGCCGGCGTTGAGAAGGAGAGGGCGGAGCGGCTGGCGCGATGGTGCTGGCTCGCCGACCAGGTCTCCGAACTGGATGCCAAGACCCTTGGCCTCAACAATTACCTCGGCCTCGATTCGAACGACACCAACCGGCTGAGCAACCAGATTTCCTACCGCGAGGGTTACGAGCGATTCGGCCAATATCGCTTCCAAGATCACGCGCAATACATGCGCGTCATCCATAAAGGCATCCACGTTTTCACCGGCGGAAACGCAGTCGCGGAAGGCGAGTACCGGGCCAAGGAATTCCTCGAGATGAAGGGCTTTGGCTTGCTCTACCAGGGGCTGGCATTGCACGCCTATGGCGACACGTTTGCGCATCGCGGGTTCGATCGGAAGGGCTCCGCCATGCCGCGGATGCTTGGTCCGGACGGCGCGACGTTGTACAGCGCCGGTCTCGGGCATTTCGTCGATGGCGAAGATGCTGATGTCATCTGGGTCCGCGAACATGCCGGACTTTATCTCGATTACGTTCGCCAGCTGTCGGATCTTGCAGACAAATACTCGGACCAGCCGGCCAAGGTCGCTGTCGATTCGATCATCGTCGCTCTGTCGGCGATGTGCCCGGTCGAATTGCGGGTCTACACCGGTTCCAGCGCGACGGACTCAAGGACCCAGGCTGCGGAGACGAAACAGCAGAACGAGCAGATAAACGCGTTGAAGAAGATCCAGAACCCCGGCAGCATCTGGGACACATTTGGCGGCCCCGAGCACCGTGACTTGAGCCCTTACGTCACCTGGTCAAAGGTGCGCGGCGAGGCAAGACAACTGGCAACGGCGACAATAGACAAAACGGAGGATGCCTGCGCCGTGCACATCATCAATACCAGCGCACGGCTTCTCGGCATCCAGATGTACAAAAGCCTCGAAGAACGCCTCAGGTTTCGGGATCCAAGGCGGTGGTCTCAGTACTTTCGCGACAACCCGGAGCTGATCAACGATTGCGACAAGGCAAAATACAGTGAGACCCGTGCTACGCCTGATGTCGATTCGGTATTTTGCCGGATTTTGGATCACGCGGTGCATTGGGCCAGCGTGCGGGGTGGCGAGACGCTTGACAAAGGCACGCCGCTGCGGCCGCTGCACAGCTTCACGGTGGATAGCCAGGGACGAACGCGTACGATAGACGCCAACGCCGCGCTGCACGAGCGCAGGTGAAACGATCGGCTACTCCGCCGCGACGACGCGGTCGCGGCGCGAGGCTGGCGGTAGCGCCGGGAGGCCTCGGTTGCCCTTGGCGAGGACTTCGCCGAGCGCGGTGCGGATTTCGTCGAGCTTCACCGGGTGCTCGACCTTATGGCCAAACAGATTCTTGACGTAGAAAACGTCGACGACCTTTTCGCCATAGGTCGAGATCTTGGCGCTTGAGACCTGCAGGTTGAGGCGGGTCAATTCCCGCGTCAGTTCGTAAAGCAGTCCTGGCCGGTCGCGGCCATTGACCTCGACGACGGTGTGCGAGCCGCTCGCCCCGTTGTCGATCAAGACACGCGGCGGCACGGTGAAGACGCGCGTGCGGCTTGGGAACGCTGGCGGACGAGCCAACTCGATATGCGGTTTCAAATCGCCGCTCAGCACGTTCTCGAAGGTGAAGGCGAGCTTCGCGAGCTTATCGGGCCGGTCGAACGGTCCACCCTCTTGGTCCTGCACCCATAAGGTGTCGAGCGCCATGCCGTTCGACATCGTCATGATTTTGGCGTCGACGATATTGGCGCCGGAGACGGCGAGCGCGCCGGCGATGCGCGAGAACAGCCCGGGATGATCGGCGGTGTAAAGCGTGATCTCGGTGACGGCGCGCGCCGCATCGATGCGATTCTCGACAGTCAGCGGCGCGCCGCTCGCATCGGCCTCGCGCATCAGCCGGGCGTGGCGGGCATGCGTGTCGGCGTCGAGCGACAGCCAATAAAACGGATAGCCGCGACTGGTGAAGGTCGCGAATTCCTCGTCGGTGAAATCGGACAGCAGCTCGCGCGCCGCCGCGTGCGCCGCCGCGATACGTGCATCGCGCGCCTCGACGGTCAGACCGCCGGAAATGACATCGAGCGCGCTGTAGTAAAGTTCGCGCAGCAGGGCGGCCTTCCAGCCGTTCCACACCTTGGGACCGACCGCGCGGATATCGGCCGCGGTCAGCACCAGCAGCAATTTGAGACGCTCCGGCGATTGCACGCGCTCGACAAAATTCTGGATCGTCTGGGGATCGCTGATATCGAGCTTGAACGCGGTGCTGCTCATCAGCAAATGCCAGCGCACGAGCCACGCGACGGTCTCGGTCTCTTCCGCCGTCAGACCGAGCCGCGGGCCCAGCTTGTAGGCGATCTGTTCGCCGATGACTGAATGGTCGCCGCCGCGACCCTTGGCGATGTCATGCAACAAGGTCGCGAGATAGAGCGCCCGGCGCGAGGTGATCGTCGGCATGATCTGGCTGGCGACGGGCAATTCCTCTTTGAGCTGCCCGGTCTCGATCTTGTGCAGGATGCCGATCGCGAATAGGGTGTGTTCGTCGACCGTGTAGACATGGTACATATCGTACTGCATCTGGGCGACGACGCGGCCGAAATCCGGGATGAAGCGGCCGAACACGCCGGCCTCGTTCATGCGCCGCAAGGCCGTCTCCGGATCCTTCTTCGAGGTCAGGATCTCGAGAAAGAGGCGGTTGGCCTCGGGTTCCTCGCGCAATTTTCCGTCGATCAGGCGCAGCGATTGCGTCACCGCGCGCAGCGCGCGCGGGTGAATGTCGAGATTGTGCTGCTGCGCGACATGAAACAGGCGCAACAGGCCGGTCGGGTCGGTCTTGAAGAAACCTTCGGACGGGATCGTCACCCGCTGTCCATCGCTGACAAAGCCGTCGAGGGCGCGCCGCCGGTTGCCCCATCGCAGCCAGGAGAGGCGCTGCCGGCCGGTCTGATCGATCTGCAGCAGCGCGCAGAAGATGCGCGTCAGATCGCCGACATCTTTCGCGATCAGGAAGTAATGCTTCATGAAGCGTTCGACGCCGCGGGTACCGGCATGGTCGGTGTAGCCCATGCGGCTGCCGATCTCGGCCTGCAGGTCGAAGGTCAGCCGCTCCTCGGCGCGGCCGGCGAGATAGTGCAGATGACAGCGTACCGTCCACAAGAAGGTCTGGGCGCGCTCGAACCGCGCCGATTCCTCGGCCGACAACACATTCAGGTCGACAAGCTTTGCGACGTCGTCGATGCGGAAGATGTATTTCGCGATCCAATAAAGCGTGTGCAGATCGCGGAGCCCGCCCTTGCCTTCCTTGACGTTCGGCTCGAGCTGATAGCGGCTGTCGCCGACCCGCTGATGGCGGGCGTCGCGCTCGGCGAGCTTGGCTTCGACAAACTGCGCCGCGGTGCCGCGCGCGATCTCGGTGTCGAAGCGCTGCTTCAATTCGGTGTAGAGCGCCTGCTCGCCCCAGATGTAGCGGGCTTCGAGCAAAGCCGTGCGGATCGTCAAATCGGCCTTCGCGTAGCGCAGGCAATCCGCGACGGATCGGGTCGCCTGGCCGACCTTGAGCCCGAGATCCCAGAGCAGATACAGCAGATACTCGACGACCTGCTCGGTATGCGGCGTCTGCTTGTACGGCAACAGAAAGAGCAGATCGATATCGGAGAAGGGCGCCATCTCGCCGCGGCCGTAGCCGCCGACCGCTACGATCGCCAGCCTCTCGCCCTGGGTGGGGTTGGCGAGCGGGTACACCCGTTCGGTCACGAAATCGTAGAGAACACGGATCAGCTGATCGATCAGGAAGCACTGCTCCTGGACCGTGCGCGGGGCGTGCCCCTCGGCCTCGAAGCGGCGCTGGATCTCGGCCCGGCCCTGCGCCAGCGCCGCCTTGAGCGGCGGCAGCAGGGCGCTGCGGTCGAGGCCCGTGGATGGCGCAGCGTCGATCGTCTGCGCCAGCCCTTCAGCGAGCGCCCGCCGGTCGATGATATCGCGCTGCCGCAGGATCTGCGCCATCAACCCCTCAGAGGTGCCGGCCGGCGTCGACCGAGATGATCGACCCGGTGGTATGCGTCAGATGGGTGACGCAGGAGATGACCGCCAGGGCCACGTCCTCGGCTTCGATCGCGCGCTTCAACGGCGTCGCCATTGCTGCCCTGGCCATCATCTCCTCGGTGCGGCCCGGGACAAAGCCGGTATGGACCATGCCGGGCGCGACCACGACGACCCGGATCTCGGGGCCGAGCACACGCGCCAAGGCCATGCTCATCGTGTTGAGCGCCGCCTTAGAGGCGCCATAGATGATCGAACTGCCGGTGCCGGATTGCGCCGCGCCGGACGAGATGTTGACGATGACGCCGTCTCCGGATTCGCGCAGCAGCGGCACAAAGGCGCGGATCGTCGCGAACGGCCCGCGCACATTGGCGGTCAGCACCTGATCAATCAGATCGTCATCGAGCGCGTCCAGATCGTGGTGCGGCACCATGCGGGTAAAGCCGGCGGAATTGACCAGGATGTCGGCGCGCCCGAGCTCCTCGCGGACGGCCGCGGCCACCTTCCCGATCTGGGCGGTATCCTCCAGCGGCAGGTGCATCGCCTTGTGCCCGCTGCCCGCGAGGCTCGCGATGACGGCGTTGGCGCGGTCGACCCCCTTGTTGTAGCCGACCACCACCCGCGCCCCGGCCTCGGCGAAGAGGTGAGCGCTGGCGGCGCCGATGCCGCTGCTGGCGCCGGTGATGACCGCGACTTTGCCGTGAAGATCCCTGCCGATCTGCGCCGCCATCCCATTCTCCCTGCGTCCTTGAGGCGCCGATGCTATGCGCCCTCTCGGGTTATTGTCATTGTTTCCGTCGTCCGGCGGCACGAGGGCGATGATCGCAACAGTCTTGCAAATCGCGGCGGCGGCCGGGCTTGGGATCGCATCCGGCCTGCTCGGCGGGATGTTCGGCGTCGGCGGCGGGTTCGTGGTGATCCCCCTGCTCGGCATGTTCTACGGCCTGCATCAGCAGGCCGCGCAGGGGACCGCGCTGGTCATGGTGGTGCCGAACGTGCTGTTCGGATTGTGGCGGTACCGCCAGCGCTTTGGCATGGATTTGCGGATGGCGGGCATAATTGCCGGCTCGGCTCTCGTCACGACTTACCCGACCGCCCGTCTGGCCACTGGGCTTGATCCGCATCGGTTGCGGCTTGCGTTTGCCGCCTTTCTGGCCGGCTTGGCGGTGACCGTCGCGTATCGGACGTTCCGCGTGGTTCTGGCCCCGGTGCGCCGGCCGGCGCTGGGCTGGGGCTGGGTCTGGCTCGTCGGCGCGCTCGGCGGCATCGCTTCCGGGTTTTTCGGCGTGGGCGGCGCCTTTATCGCGCCGCCGCTTTTGACAGCGTTTTTCGGGGTCCGGCAGGTCGAGGCGCAAGGGCTGGGTCTGGCTCTTGTCGCGCCGGCCGGGATCATCGCGCTGTTGACCTATGCCTCGGCCGGACAGGTCGATTGGCTGGTCGGGGTTCCGCTTGGCATCGGCGGCATGGCCGCGATCTCAGCCGGTGTCGCGTTCGCCGGCCGTCTGCCCGAGCGGCGGATGCGCCTCGCTTTCTGCGGCCTGCTGGTTCTCACCGCCGCGCTGCTGGCCGTCCGCGGTTGAGCACCAGCCCGATCAGCGGCGCAGGACCAGGAGCTTTTTGATCTCGGCGATGGCCTTGGCCGGATTGAGGTTTTTTGGGCAGGTGTTCGTGCAGTTCAGGATCGTGTGGCAGCGATAAAGGCGGAACGGGTCTTCGAGCGCGTCAAGGCGGTCGCCGGTCTTCTCGTCACGGCTATCGGCGATCCAGCGGTAGGCCTGGAGCAGCACCGCCGGCCCGAGATAACGGTCGCCGTTCCACCAATAAGACGGGCAGGCGGTCGTGCAGCAGAAGCACAGGATGCATTCCCACAGCCCGTCGAGCTTTTCGCGCTCCTCGATCGATTGCGGCCATTCCTTGTCCGGCGGCGCCGTGCTCTCGGTCTGCAGCCAAGGCTGGATCGAGCGGTACTGCGCGTAGACGTGTGTCAAGTCGGGGACGAGATCTTTGATAACCGGCATATGCGGCAGCGGGTAGATCCGCACATCGCCCTTGATGTCGTCGATCGCCTTGATGCAGGCGAGCGTGTTGACGCCGTCGATGTTCATCGCGCAGGAGCCGCACACGCCCTCGCGGCAGGAGCGGCGGAAGGTCAGCGTCGTGTCGATCTCGTTCTTGATCTTGATGAGCGCGTCGAGAACCATCGGTCCGCAATCGGCGAGATCGACCGGATAGGTGTCGATGACGGGGTTGCGGCCGCTCTCCGGGTTCCAACGGTAGACCCGGAAATTGCGCAGACGCGTCGGGCTCGCCGGCGCCGGCCAGGTCGTGCCGGCGCCGACCTTGGAATTCGCGGGAAGCGAAAATTCCGCCATCTCAGTAGCTGCGGGCCTTGGGCGGGAAGGCCTGCACCTCGTTCGACAGCGTATAGAGGTGCACCGGGCGGTAATCGATCGTCACCTCGCCACCGCCGTCGAGCCAAGCGACCGTGTGCTTCAGCCAGTTCGCGTCGTCGCGCTCCGGAAAATCGTCGCGCGCATGCGCGCCGCGGCTTTCGGTGCGGTTCTCGGCCGAATGCAATGCCACGACCGCCTGTTCCAGCAGGTTCTGCAATTCGAGCGCTTCCATCAAATCGCTGTTCCAGATCATCGAGCGGTCGGCGATCGCGAGATCGGTGAAGCTCTTCGCGACGCTGTCGATCTTGTCGACGCCGTCACGCAATACCGTGGCGGTGCGAAACACCGCGCAGTTGTTCTGCATCGTGCGCTGCATGTCGACGCGGATCTCGGCGGTCTTACGGCCGCCTTTCGCGTGACGAATGCGGTCGAGCCGCGCAATCGCCTGTTCACCGGCGCTGTCGGGCAAGGGCGCGTGCGCCGCGCCCGGCCGTACCACCTCGATTGCGCGATGCGCCGCGGCGCGACCGAACACGACGATGTCGAGCAGCGAGTTGCAGCCGAGCCGGTTGGCGCCATGCACCGAGACGCACGCTGCCTCGCCAACGGCCATCAGCCCCTGAACGACCGCGTCGGGATCGCTGTCGGTCGGGCGGATCACCTCGCCGCGGTAATTGGTTGGGATGCCGCCCATGTCGTAATGCACGGTCGGCAACACCGGGATCGGCTCGCGCGTGACATCGACATTCGCAAAGATCTTCGCGGTCTCGGAGATGCCGGGCAGGCGCTGGTGCAGCAGCGCCGGGTCGAGATGTTCCAGATGCAGCAGGATGTGATCCTTCTGCGGGCCGCAGCCGCGCCCCTCGAAGATCTCGATCGTCATCGCCCGGCTGACGACATCGCGCGAGGCGAGATCCTTGGCGTGCGGCGCATAGCGCTCCATGAACCGCTCGCCTTCGCTGTTGGTCAGATAGCCGCCCTCGCCGCGCGCCCCTTCGGTAATGAGGCAGCCGGCGCCGTAGATGCCGGTCGGATGAAACTGGATGAACTCCATGTCCTGCAATGGCAGTCCGGCGCGCAACACCATCGCGTTGCCGTCGCCGGTGCAGGTATGCGCCGAGGTGCAGGTGAGATACGTGCGCCCGTATCCGCCCGTCGCGAGGATCACCATGTGGGCGCGGAAGCGGTGGATCGACCCGTCTTCCAAATTCCATGCGATGACGCCGCGGCAGATGCCTTCGTCATCCATGATCAGGTCGAGCGCGAAATACTCGACGAAAAACTCGGCGTTGTGGCGCAGCGACTGCTGGTACAGCGCATGCAGGATCGCGTGACCGGTGCGGTCGGCGGCGGCGCAGGCACGGTTGGCCGGGGCGCCGTCGCCATAATCCTGCATGTGGCCGCCGAACGGGCGCTGATAGATCTGGCCCAACTCGGTGCGCGAGAACGGCACGCCGAAATGCTCGAGCTCGATGACGGCCGGGATCGCCTGCCGGCACATATATTCGATCGCGTCCTGGTCGCCGAGCCAGTCCGACCCCTTTACGGTGTCGTACATGTGCCAGCGCCAATCGTCGCCGCTCATATTGCCGAGCGCGGCGGCGATGCCGCCCTGCGCGGATACCGTGTGGCTGCGCGTCGGGAACACCTTGCTGATGCAGGCGGTCTTTAGGCCTTCGAGAGTCGTGCCGAGAGTGGCGCGCAACCCGGCGCCGCCGGCTCCGACGACGACGACGTCGTAGGTGTGTTCGGTGATTGGGTAGGCGGCGGGCATGGGGAGCTCCGAAAAAGGCGCCTTCAGGCGCCGAGCGCCATTTTGAGCACGGCGAAAATGCCGAGTGCGGCCAGCAGAACGCAGGCGAGACGGATCGCGATAATCAGCCCGAACCGCGCGCCCTCATGGCCGACATAATCTTCGACGACGACCTGCAGCCCAAGCGCCGTGTGGTGGAACGTCGCGGCCAGCAGCAAGACCATCAGGACCGCGGGTACAGGGTGCCGCATCCACGCGATCAATTCGGCGCGATCGGCGCCGGCGTGATGCACGATCTCGGCAACGAACCACAGGCATAAGGGCACCAGCGCGACGGCGGTGATCCGCTCGCGCCACCAATGCTCGACCCCTTCCTTTGCCGAGCCGAGTCCGATGGCACGACCCAACGGCGTCCGCAGCGGCAAGCGGGTGTCTCGCATGGCCATCTTAATGGCCCCACTGCGAAAGGCCGAACGCCCAAGCGAGCACGGTCAGGACCGCGGTCGCGGCCAGCACTGCCCAGCCGGAGGCATAGACCGCGGGCAATTCCAACCCCTGCCCGGTATCCCACCAGAGATGCCGGATACCGTTGCACAGGTGGTAGAACAGCGAAACGGTCCAGCCGAACAGCAGCACGAGCCCAATCCACGAGCCGATAAAGCCCTGCACATGGGCATACGGGGTGGCCCCGCTCGCGGCGGCAACCAACCACAGCACCAGCAGGATCGTGCCAAGGCTCAGCGCAATCCCAGTCGCCCGGTGCAGGATCGACAACACCGATGTGAGCTGCCAACGATAAACCTGAAGGTGCGGCGACAGCGGCCGCGCGGCGGGGGTCATGGACAAGGTTCCGGCGAAATCCAGCCTGATCGTGACTTAGATCGCACCCCGGGCAGTGTCAACGCAACCGGCCCGCGCTATGCGCTGCGCTGTTATGAGGGAATTGCCGGGATTGCAAGCGCTTAGCTCAGCTTCAGCTCGCGCAATTGCTTCACGTCGGCGCGGCCGGCGCTGAGGATGTAGCCGACATCGGAGCCGCCGGTCAGGTAACGGACGCCGAGCCGCAACAACCAGCTCTGGAACTCGAAATCCTGGCGGACCCCGCCGACCCCCATCGCCTTGCCATGACCGCGCGCGGCTTTGGCGACGGTCTCAAAGGCGGCGCGCATGCGTTCATGCGTGTACTGGCCGGGGATGCCCATCTCGGTCGACAGATCGTTGGCGCCGATATGCAGCACATCGATCCCGTCGACCGCAGCGATTGCCTCGGCATTGGCAACCGCCTCGGGCGTCTCGATCATCGCCATCAGCAAGGTCTCTTGGTTGAGGCGGCGGCACACCTCGGCTTGGCCGAGCGCGGCATAGCCGAGCGCCGGCCCGCTGCCGAAGGCCGAGCGGTGGCCCTTTGGGGCATAAAGGCAGGCCTCGACAATCGTCTTGGCCTCGGCGGCGTTCTGGACATGCGGCACCATGACCCCCTGGGCGCCGCAATCGAGAATGCGCGTCGCGTCATGCGGATCGTGCGAAGTGACCCGGGCGATCGGCGTGATGCCCATGCCGAGCGCCGCGACGCACACCGCCGCCGCCGTTTCGAGCGAGGTCGGGTTGTGCTCGAGGTCAATATAGACCGCGTCGAAGCCGCAAGCCGCCGCGATCATGGCTATGTTCGGGGTGCGCAGCTGGTTGACCCCCATGCACAGCACGAGCTCATTGGCGGCGAGCTTCTTCTTCGCCGAATTCTCTCCGATGTTCGTGGGCATAGGGCGGATCCTCCGGGCGGCTCAGACCGCCCACAGCATCCCGCGCTTCGGGTGTTCGTGCAACCGAACTAGCTAGGCTAACGCTCTACATGACCTCAACACGGCCACGCGGCCCCGTGCCCGATCTTTCGATCGCCATCCCTATTCGTTCCAGCACAAAACGGGATCCACGTAACTCGTCGCGATATATGGAATAGGTCTTGATATGAGCGTGTATTACTTCGCGTAACTCGTCTCTAAGGTCGCGAACGGCCGCAAGCTTCCTTCCGTAGTTTATGGAACCTTGCCTCTCCTGTAACACGCAGTTTGCTACTTTTTCGGCACGCTTGCGCTCCCGAAACGGAACCACTGTTAAGACGCCATAGAGGTACTCGACTCGCTCGCAAAGCACCCGGGAGTGCATGAAGCCAGACGCATGTATTTTGATTGAATGGTCATTATCGATGCTCCGCACGCGAAGCTGGTCCGCCACGATAAGTCCACGGTCGAGAAAAATTTCTGCACAAGTGATCACGTCATCCCTATCGAAACCCAAATTCTCCAGGACCGCCCGCAAGTGACCAACGGTAAAATAACCCTGCAGTCCAATCTCTCCATTAACTCGCCGGTTTTCGATAAGGAAATTAAGAAGCTCCAATCCCAACAGGATCGTGGGCCGCTTCCATGCGGTGTCCGCAATAAAGATGTTCGAAAGTGGCCCGCTCTCATCACTGAAGAATTGATACTTCGTCCTCATCAGAATGCGCAGGAGGTCCCATTCGCGAATTGCCGTGGCATGTCCCCCTCCAACAACGGCTCTAGTGATTCTGGAGGGGGCGAGATGCCCCGATGTTACGATTTGCGTGAACATTTCAAGCGAGCGACGCGTATCGCGGCCAGCTAATGACTCGACAATGCGAGCAGAATTTCTATTAGCGTGGAAAATCTCCTGATACAATCGCCTCAGAAAAAGCGCTAAATCGCGTCGGTCATAAGTAATAGTTTTGCCATCTTCAGTAGAATATGAGATCTTAGGTGGTAAATTGTTTAGTATGTAGTGCTCAGCTACTCCTACTCTCCTCTTTATGACGTCCACGAATCTAGGAGTTCGGATATAAAATCGTATAGCTGTCCGATACGTGTCGAGCGGCTTCTCGTCCTTATAGGACTCGTATGTTTCATCGCGCATTTGGAGAATGCAGAACGCTCTCGTGTTGTCCTTAAACCATTGGGAAACTGAAAAGATCTTTATCTGCTCGTCCTTGCCCAGCCGATCGACGTTGTCAAAGACGACCGCGACAATTCCGCCGCAATCCGCGATGAAATAACGGCAGGTGTTCTCGACAAGTAGTAAGTGGTTGTCAGACCACATCCTCAGATCGCGGCTGCGCTCGATTTCGAACTCCTGAGGTGCCACGCTCCTCAAGCGGGCATAAACGGACCTCTCTCGCCGCGCGATAAGCGGAGCAAATATCCGCTCGAGGTTTTCGAGATCCCATACGTCGAAGCCTGGATTCTCGTCCGCAAAGCTGTCCAAGAATCGATCGCAGACCCAATTCTCCATCAGGTCCAGGTTCTCGGGCGCAGCATTAAAGTTTATCGAGACCCACTTAATCTTTTCGCGGAGTTGTTGGGGCACGAGGTGTCGCCGGTAGCGACGTATAAAGATTGATTTCCCGGACCCGACACCCCCGATGATCAATTGCAAATGGCCTTGAGCTTGGCGCGGGTCGAAGCTGCTTAGCTGCTGGGAAAGATTGGGCTCCTCGCAATGAGACGGGGCTAGCGCGACAGCCCATTGGTCACCGCGATCACGAAGACGGTCGCGAAGAAACGTTTCGAGCAGCGCGTCATACTTAGTCGTGTCTTCACTGGAGACATATCCATGAGTAAGAATTTCATCGTTGTCGAGCGACTCGGAAGAGAAGTAGCGCGTAAGCACGTTCGCTAGTCCGAGCGCAAACGCATTCAGCGGGACCACCCTCCTCAATATCGCCTGACCTCCTGCCAAGTTATAAGGTCGAACGAGGGCAGGTTTTCGGAGTCGCGGTAGTAGATTGTTTGCGCGTTCTTCTAGGGTTGGCCAACCACAAAACTTATAGAGTTCTTCCGGTATTCCAGATTCGGTGACTAATTCACGAACCTTGTACATCAGATGGGGAGGAGAATCTCAATTGCCTATTAGAATCTCCAAACCATTCGTACCTATGACGAATGCCGCCGGGTTAATCCCCGTCGCAAAACGGGAATTCAGTGCATGCGCGTAGAGTTGCGCTTCCTCGTATGCGTCCGCTGCTTCGATCTTCGGCGACTTCGCTTCAACAATTAGTGCCGGCAGCGATCTAGCCCAGACAACGTAATCAGGAATGAACGCGGGACGTTTTCGCGTGCCCTTTCCGATGTCGTACGGTCGATTGAACGGCTTTGTGCGTATGAACTCTGCCGGGATCCCCAGCCCCAACCTTTCACTCAAGAGCGGAAACACGAGCTTTTGCTCGACGTCGCTCTCGGTGTCGGTGGTCTCGATTGTCAGATTGGGTTGCATAGCGCGTGCAGGGCGACCTACATCAATTCATAGTAGCACAGTACGCTGGGAGCTACGAGTCCTAGCGCTGCGGCGCCCCTTACCAGAGCGGCTTGGCGCCCCAGGCGAGGAAGCCGTCATTCTTGAGCCCGGGCTTGCCGTAGGCGAGCGGCCTCCCATCGAGACCGAAGACATGGCCGCCGGCGGCTTCCAGCACCGCCTGGCCGGCGGCGGTGTCCCATTCCATCGTCGTGCCGAAACGCGGATAGAAATCCGCTTCGCCCGCCGCAAGCACGCCGAATTTGAGGGCGCTGCCGCAGACATGCCGTTCGAGGATCGGCTTGTCCTGGAAATATTCCGCGAGGCGTCGACTGTTCTCGTGGCTGCGGCTGTGGATGACCACGACGCCCTCGGGTGGCGGCACACGGGCATGAATTGGTTCGAATTGGCCGCCGTCGCGCCGCCGCATCGCGGTGCCGGGCCCATGCGCCACATAGGTGACGCCGATGGCCGGGCCATGCACGATTCCGAGAACCGGCCGGCCGTGCTCGACGAGGCCGATCAGCACCGCGAACTCGCCGTTGCGGGCAACAAATTCCTTCGTGCCGTCGACCGGATCGACGAGCCAGAAGCGGTGCGCCGGCGAGGCGAACCCGGCCTCCGGTACGGTCTCCTCCGAGACCACCGGGATCTCGGGAAAGGCGGCCATCAGCATCTCGACAATGACCCGTTCGGAGGCGAGGTCGGCCGCGGTGACCGGCGTCTTGTCGTCCTTCTGCGTGACTTCGAACGGGTCGGCATAGACCCGCATGACCTCTTCGCCGCCGGCCAGCGCGGCCCGAAGCGCAACCTCCAACAGAGGATCTTGCGCCATCTTCAGAGCCTGGATGCGTGATGCTGGATGAGCGCTGTGCGTCCTTCGAGACGCCCGCTTCGCGGTCTCCTCAGGATGAGGAAGTTGTCTGATGCCATCAAAAATTCACCTCATCCTGAGCGCGAGCAAGGCGAGCAGTCGAAGGACGCAAATCCGGTCCGCAGCTTGGCGCCACCTAGGCCGCCTTACGCTGGCGGGCGTCCCGTACGGCATGCCACAGCCGCTCCGGCGTCAGCGGCATATCGAGATGGTCGATCCCGAGCTCGCTGACCGCATCCACCACCGCGTTGACCAAAGCCGGCGGCGCGCCGATGGCGCCGGCCTCGCCCGCGCCTTTGACGCCGAGCGGGTTGGTGCGGCATGGCACGACGTTGTAGGAGAATTCGAGCGCCGGCAGCGTGTCCGCGCGCGGGATCGCGTAGTCCGTCAAATTGCCCGTCAGCAATTGACCGCTCTCCGGATCATAGACCGTCCGCTCCAGCATCGCCTGGCCGACGCCCTGGGCGATGCCGCCTTGCACCTGCCCGCGCAGCAGAAGCGGGTTGATAACCGTGCCGAAATCGTCAACGACGAGGTAGCGCACGATCTCGATAAGCCCAGTCTCGGGATCGATCTCGACCTCGCAGACATGGCAGCCGTTCGGGAAAGTGGGCGCCGGCGGCGTGAAATGACCGCTCTCGGCAAAACCGGGTTCCAGCCCCGGCGGCAATTGCGCCGGGTTGAAGGCGGCGCGCGCCACCGCCTCGATCCCGACCGTTCGGTCGGTGCCGGCGATTGCGTAGATCCCGTCGTCGAAGGCCAGGTCCGCTTCGGCCGCTTCGAGCAGATGCGCGGCAATCTTCCTGCCCTTGGCGATCAGCTTGTCGGCGGCGTGCATCAGCGCGGCGCCGCCGACCGGCAATGAGCGCGAGCCGCCGGTGCCGCGGCCAAAGGCGATCATCGCCGTGTCGCCCTGCAGTACGCGAATCTTCTCGAAAGGCAGGCCGAGCCGCTCGGCGGCGAGCTGCGAATAAGCGGTCTGGTGGCCCTGGCCGGAGGACTGCGTGCCCATCAACAGGGTCAACGTGCCGTCGGGGTCGAAGCGCAATTCGGCGAATTCATCCGGCGGGAAGCCAGACTGCTCGATATAGACGGCGTGACCGAGCCCGCGATAGCGGCCGCGAGAGCGCGCCTCGTTACGGCGCGCCGAAAAGCCGGCGGCCTCGGCCGCCGCCAACGCGTCGCTGAGGTTATGGGCAAAGTCGCCGCTGTCATACGTTAAGCCGAGCGGTGTCGCATGCGGCATCGCGGCGGGCTTGATGAAATTGCGCCGGCGCAATTCATCGGGCGCGATTCCGAGCCGGCGCGCCGCGACGTCGATCAGCCGTTCGAGCGCATAAGCCGCCTCCGGCCGCCCGGCGCCGCGATAGGCGTCGACCGGTACCGTGTTCGTAAAGACGCCTTTCGAGACGACATGGATCGCCGGTATCGCAGAGACGCCGCTATACATGACCGCGCCCGAGAAGGTCGGGATCTCCGGCGCGAAGTTCGACAGATAGGCGCCCATGTTGGCGATGATCTCGACCGACAGCCCGGTGAAGCGCAGGTTTTCGTCGAGCGCGAGATCGAGGCGGGTGATGTTGTCGCGGCCCTGCGTGTCGGTCACGAAGGCTTCCGAGCGGTCCGGCACCCATTTGACCGGGCGGCCGACCTTTTTCGCGGCCCACAGCACGAGCACATGCTCGGGGTAGAGAAAGAGCTTCATGCCGAAGCCGCCGCCGACATCCGGGGTCACCACCCGGATGCGGTTCTCCGGCATTTTGAGAACGTGCTCGGCGAGCAGGTTGCGGACGAAATGCGAACCCTGCGTCGAACTCCATAAGGTATAGCTGTCCTCGCCCGGATCGTATTCGCCGATCGCGCCGCGCATCTCCATCGAATTAACGATGACGCGGTTGTTGACAAGCGTCAGCGAGACGCGATGCCGCGCGTTCGCCAGGGCGCGCCCGGCCGGTCCGCTATCGCCGACCTCCCACTCGAAGCAGAGATTGCCGGGGTGCTCGTCCCATACCGATGGCTGGGCCGGTTCCAGGGCACGCGCGGTATCGACGATCGCCGGCAACGGCTCGTAGTCGACCGCGATCTGTTCGGTTGCGTCGCGCGCAATGGCCGCCGTCTCGGCAATGACCATCGCGATCGCGTCGCCGACATGCCGCACCCCGTCGCGCACCAAGGCCGGCCGCGGGGGCATCGCGATCGGCGAGCCGTCGCGGTTGGTCAGGCCGGTCGAGCAGGGGATCGTGCCGAGGCCGTCCCGCGCCAGGTCCTCGCCGGTCAGTACCGCCAGCACGCCAGGCACAGCTGCGGCTGCCCTAATGTCGAGCGCGTGGATACGGGCATTGGCATGCGGCGAGCGGAGCAGCACGGCGTGAGCCTGGCGTGGCCGCACAATGTCGTCGAGATAGCGGCCGTAACCGGTCAGGAAGCGCCGGTCCTCGACGCGCCGGATTGGCTGGCCGATGCCGAATTGCTTCATCTACGCGCTCCCGCGGCGGCAAATCCAACATAGGCGGCGCTGCCATCCTCGTCCATGCGGACGCACTTTTCGCCAATTTGGGGAGCAAAGTGGCTGCTATTGACGTTATCGGTGCATCGTTGATGCGGGTTAACGGAAGGGAACGTCCATGAAGATCACCATCGGAGCATTGGCCGGCGTGCTGCTGGCCGGGATGGCTTGGGTTCAGCCGGCGACGGCGCAGGGTGTGCCGGGGGGCTCATATCTGCAGAGTTGCGGCGGCGCCAGGGTCGAAGGCGATCGCCTCGTCGCGACGTGTCGCCGCGCAGATGGCGGCGAGCAGCGGACGGCCTTGCCCGACGTACGCCGCTGCGTTGGCGATATCGGCAACAACAACGGCCGCCTGCAATGCAATTACGCCAGCGGGCCAGGGCCGGGCCCCGGCTATGGAGAGCGCCGCGAAGGCGAGCGCGGCTACGGCGCGCCCGGATATGGCGAGCGCCGCTATGGCGAAGAGGCGCGCGAGCGATGCTTCAGGCTGCATCGCGAGGGCGAGGAGTTGCGCGGCCGCCTGGACCGCGAGTGGAACCCGATGGAGCGCCAGCAGGTCGAGGGGCGTCTGCGCGAGGTCCGCGAGCAGGAAGAGCGCACCGGTTGCCGGCGATAGCCGATTTGCCTGGTCGGCGACACCCCGCTGCCCCACAGGGCACGCGGGCCGCTGCGCTTATCGATAATCCCTCAGTTTGAGGCTTCGGCCGCCTTTCGCTTCGGTTGCAAAGCTCCGGTGACGGAGTACATTTCGCCGGGAGCTCGATCGCGGCCCGCTCCTTGCACCGGGGCGGTCGAAGCCGTGATGCCGCAGCCAGAAGGAAATTGCCGATGCTGCCACCAAAGGAAAACGAACTGATCACCCGCGTCGGAGCCGGGACCCCGATGGGCAATGCGATGCGGCGGTATTGGATCCCCGCCTGCCTGTCGTCGGAGATCGCCGAGCCCGACTCGCCGCCAGTGCGTGTCAAACTGCTCGGCGAGGACCTCGTCTGCTTCCGCGACAGCGACGGCCGCATCGGCCTGATCGAGGAGTTCTGCCCGCACCGCCGTGTGTCGCTGTTTTTCGGGCGCAACGAGGAATGCGGACTCAGGTGTGTCTATCACGGCTGGAAATACGACGTCGAAGGCAACTGCGTCGACCAGCTCAACGAGCCTCCGGAGCATCAGTTCAAGCAGCACATCCACATCACCGCCTATCCGACGGTTGAGCTCGGCGGCCTGGTGTGGGCCTATCTCGGCCCCGCCGACAAGATGCCGGCGGCGCCGAAGTTCGCCTGGACCCAGGTTCCGGAGAGCCGCCGGCATGTCTCCAAGGTCATCGAGGAATGCAACTGGCTGCAGGCCTTGGAGGGCGGCATCGACACCTCGCACGCGCCGATCCTGCACCGGCTGTTGACCGACAACTCGACCCGGGGCGGCATCAAGCCGTCGAGCCCGTTTGTCCGCGGCAAGGCGCCCAAGCTCGTCGTCGACGTTACCGATTACGGCTATCTCTACGCCGGCCTCCGGCCGCTCGCCGGCACCAACGAGATGCATATCCGCACGTATCATTTCGTCATGCCGTTTCATCAGATCCGGCCGTCGCGTTCGGAATCGGGGCTGCCGATGGACGCAGGCCACATTTGGGTCCCGATGGATGACTACAACTGCATGGTCTACAACTGGATGTACTCGACGAGCGACGCGCCGCTGACGGAAGAGGACCGGCGGGAATACGGCATCGGCAACGGGCCCGATTTTGTCGACCAGAAAACCTTCCGGTCGAAGCAGAACCGGTCGAACAATTACGGCATCAACCGCGAGGTGCAGCGAACCGAGAGCTACACCGGCATTGACGGCATCAACCAGCAGGACCGCGCGCTGCAGGAAAGCATGGGGCCGATCGTCGACCGTTCGAAGGAGCATCTCGGCCCGGGCGACAAGGCGATCGGCCAGGCGCGGCGCCTCTTGCGCCAGGCGGTCAAGACGGTCGAGGCGGGCGGCGACCCGGACGGCACCGGCACCAGCTACTACCATATCCGGGCCGGCGAGGAGGTATTGCCGAACGATGCCGACTGGCACCAGATCATGGCGCCCGACATCACCAAGGAAAAGATCCTCCAGACCGTGTAAGCGCCGGGGCCTAGCGGCTCCTCGCTGATCCCAGGCGTGCCGCCGCGGCCTCGACCGCGGCGCGCCGCTCGGGCAGACGCGCGGTGTTGCGTTCGCGCACCAGCGCCAGGATCTCGGGCGGCGCGGTTTCCGGGCTACCCGCGTCGAACGGTGGGGCGGGCGCGTATTCGATGCCGAGCTGGATCATCTGCGCGGTCTCAGGGCCGGCGAGCTCGGCAACCAGGGTCAACGCGAAGTCGATGCCGGCGGTCACGCCCCCGCCGGTGATCACATTGCCGTCGCGCACGACGCGGGCGGGATCCGGGATCGCGCCGAACAACGCGAGCGAGTCGCGCCAGGTCCAGTGACAGGCGGCGCGCTTGCCGCGCAACAGCCCTGCGGCACCGAGTACGAGCGACCCCGTGCAAACCGACGTCACGTACCGCGCCGTGCCGGCGAGCCGACACACCTCGGCGAGAAATTTCTCGTCGGCGAGGGCGACATTGGTGGCGCCATACCCGCCGGGCACGCAGATCACATCGCAGCGCTCGATCTCGGCCAATCGGCGCAGCCCGGCGAAGGTGATGCCGTCACTCTCGATCGGCTCGCCGGTGCGGCTGGCGAGCAGGACCTGCGCGCCAGGGAGCGACGAGAACACCTGATGCGGCCCGGTGAAATCGAGCTGGGTCACGCGCGGGAAAAGGGCAAAGACGATGACGGTGGAAGAGGAATTCATGTTTGGCTCCGGTGCGGTCCTGGTTGGGACATTGCATGGAGAAGCTAGCCGGGCTAGGCTCTGGCCGAAATGACATAGTTTCCTCGAATTCTGCCATGAGCCGCACGATCGGCATCCTTATCGTCCCGGATTTCCAGCTGCTCGACGCGGCCGGCCCGATCGCCGCCTTCGAGCTGGCGTCGCGCGAGATGGACCCGCCGCCCTATCGGCTGCGGGTGCTGGCGCGCGACGCCGGCCTGGTCGCCAGCTCGTCGGGGGTGACGCTGGTTGCCGAGGGGCCGCGGGCCGCCGCGCGCCTCGATACGCTGATCGTCGCCGGCGGTCCCGGCGCCCGCGAAACCGCGCCGGATCCGGACACGCTGGCGCTGATCCGCGATGCGGCGTCAACCGCACGGCGGGTGACCAGCGTCTGCACCGGCGCCTTTCTGCTTGCCGCCGCCGGGCTGCTCGACGGAAAGCAGGCAACGACCCATTGGCGGCGGGCAGCGGCGCTGGCGCGGCTCTATCCGCAGATCCGGGTCGAGCCGGATCGCATCTTTGTGCGCGACGGTAATATCTGGACCTCGGCGGGGATCACCGCCGGCATCGACCTCGCGCTGGCGCTGATCGCCGACGATCTTGGCGAAGCGGCGGCCAAGCGCACTGCTCAGCAGCTGATCGTCTATCACCGCCGCCCAGGCGGGCAGTCGCAATTTTCGGCGCTGCTGGAGCTCGAACAGCCTGGCGGCCGCTTCGACGAATTGCTGGGCTGGGCGCGCGACCGACTGCACGAGCCGTTGCCGGTCGAGCGGCTCGCCGATCGCGCCGCCATGAGCCCACGCCATTTCGCCCGCGCCTTTGTCGCCGAGACCGGTGTCACGCCGGCCAAGGCAATCGAGCGTTTGCGTCTTGAAGCCGCGCGAGCGCGGGTCGAAGCCGGCGCCGAGCCGATCGACCGGGTCGCGGCGCGCACCGGGTTTGGCGATCCGGAGCGAATGCGGCGCGCCTTTATCCGCGCCTTCGGCCAGCCGCCGCAGGCATTGCGCCGCACCGCGCGCGCGGCAGCAGCCTAGGGATTGGCTAGCGGATATTGACGGAATCGGGCGGCGGGCGCTTAGTGACGCGGTCGTCCGATTTTAGAGAATCCGAGGAGAAGTGCATGGCCGTGCAGCCTTTCGCCGGTGTTCTGGTGCCGGTCTTGACGCCGTTTACGTCGGCGGGTGAGCCCGATGCCGGCCGCTTTGTCGCGTTCTGCCGCTGGCTGCTCGACCAGGGCGCCGACGGGCTGGCGATCTTCGGCACGACAAGCGAAGCGAATTCGATGTCGGCCGGGGAGCGCATGGCGCTGCTGGACCGGCTGATCGCCGCCGGCGTCCCGGCCGCGAAATTGATGCCCGGCACCGGCGCCTGCTCGATCACCGAAGCCGCGACTCTGATCCGGCATGCGGTCGGGCATGGCTGCGGCGGCGTCCTGATGCTGCCGCCGTTCTATTACAAGGGCATGGACGATGACGGCCTGTTCGCCTTTTTCGCCGGCGTCATCGACCGGGTCGCCTTGCCGGCGCTGCGCATATACCTCTACCACATCCCGCCGCAGACGGTGCTCGGCCTGTCGCTCGACCTCGTCGGCCGGCTGATCAAGGCTTATCCCGAGACGGTCGTTGGGCTGAAGGACAGCTCGGGCGATTGGAAGAATACCGTAGCGCTGCTCGAACGCTTCCCTGGTTTTGCCGTGTTCCCGGGCTCCGAGGTCTTTCTGCTCGACGGGCTGCGCAAAGGCGCCGTCGGCTGCATCACGGCCAGCGGCAATGTCAACGTGCCCGGCATCCGCAGGGTCTACGAGAACTGGAAGACGCCGCAAGCGGATCAATTGCAGGCCGAGATCACGAATGTGCGCAAGACGATCCAGGCCTATCCGATGGTGCCAGCCTTGAAGCGCATCGTCGCCCATTTCCACAACGATCCGGATTGGGCGGCGGTGCGCCCGCCGATGGTGCCGTTGAGCGAGGCGCAATCGAAGGCGCTCCTCGCCGATCTCGCGAAGATCGGCTTCACCCTCGGCGAGCGCCCCCGCGGGTCAAGCCCGCGGGCTGAAGGCCCACGCGAGGCCGCCGAATAGAAGGAGGCGCGCGATGGCCATCGAGACGGCGCCGGCGCGCACCCCCGAACGGCAGCAATTCTATGATCGCATCGCGCCGCAGAACCTCGCGCCCTTGTGGGAGCAATTGCACAATCTAGTGACGCCGGAACCGCGGCCGGAATGCCTACCGGCGATCTGGCACTATCGCGACGTGCGGCCTCACCTGATGGAATCGGGCGGGCTGATCACCGCGCAGGAAGCGACCCGGCGGGTCTTGATGCTGATGAACCCGGGGCTCGGCGGCGAGGCCTCGATCACCGGCTCGCTGTTCGCCGGGTTGCAGCTCATCATGCCGGGCGAGACCGCGCCAGCGCACCGGCATTCCCAATCGGCGCTGCGCTTTATCATCGAGGGACATGGCGCCTACACCGCGGTCGACGGCGAGCGGACCGCGATGGATCCCGGCGATTTCGTGATCACCCCGTCCTGGACCTGGCACGATCACGGCAATGAGACGAGCGAGCCGATGGTTTGGCTCGACGGGCTCGACATCCAGATCGTCAAACTGCTCGGCGCGAGCTTTGCCGAGGGCTACCCGAACGACATCCAGCCGGTCAGCCGCCCGGAGGGCGACAGCTTCGCCCGCTTTGGCCAAAACCTGCTGCCGGTCGACTGGAAGCCCGAGGTCAAGACATCGCCGGTGTTCAATTATCCCTATGCGCGGACCCGGGAGGCGCTCGACCGACTCAGCCGCAATAGCGCCCCCGACCCCTATCACGGCCACAAATTGCGCTATGTGAACCCGGCGAGCGGCGAGTTCGCGATGCCGACGATTGCGACCTTTGTGCAGCTGCTACCTGCAGGCTTCGCGAGCCAGTCCTATCGCTCGACCGACGGCACCGTGTTTGTCGTCGTCGAAGGGACCGGCGAGACCCGGATCGGCGATACCGCATTCGCGTGGGAGCCGCACGACATCTTCGTCGTGCCGAGCTGGACGACGCACACCCATCATGCCGAGCGCGAGGCGGTACTGTTCAGCTTCTCCGACCGTGTCGTCCAGGAAAAGCTCGGGCTGTGGCGCGAGGCCCGCGGCAACGCCTGAGGAAGCGCCGGAGAGGGGCAACCCCTGAGTAAGGTCTCGGGAGTATTGGTAAGCGCATGATCTACCCGGTGATCCTGTCCGGAGGCTCCGGCACGCGCCTCTGGCCGATGTCGCGGTCGCTCTATCCGAAGCAGCTGCTCGCGCTGTTCGGCGACACCAGCCTGCTGCAGCAGACGGCGGCGCGGGTCGCCGGCAAGCCGGGCTTTGCGCCGCCGGTCGTCGTCGCCAACGAGGAGCACCGCTTCATCATCGCCCAGCAATTGCGCGAGATCGGGGTCGAGCCGGCCGCGTTGTTGCTCGAACCGGTCGGGCGCAACACGGCGCCCGCTGCTGCTGTCGCGGCGCTGCGGATCGCCGAGAGCGCGCCCGACGGGCTCGTGCTGATCATGCCGTCGGATCACGCGATCGGTGACCCGGAGGCGTTTCACCAGGCGATCGGACAGGCCGCCCGGGCCGCGAAAACCGGGCGGCTCGTTACGTTCGGCATCACGCCGGACCGGCCCGAAACGGGTTACGGCTATATCGCGGCGGGTAAACCGACCGAGGGTTGCGGGGGCGCGTTCGCGGTTGCCCGTTTTATCGAGAAGCCGGACGCGACGGACGCCGAGCGCTACGTCGCGGCCGGCGATTCTTTCTGGAACAGCGGCATCTTTCTGTTTCCGGCGGCGGTGTATCTGGCCGAATTGGAGCGGCTGCGGCCCGACATGCTGGCGGCCTGCAAAACGGCGCTCGCCAAGGCCAAGACCGACGCCGATTTCATCCGCCTCGACAAGGCCGCCTTCACCGAGTGCCCGGCGGATTCGATCGACTACGCCGTCATGGAGCACACCGGCCGCGCCGCAATCGTGCCGGTCGGCATGGGCTGGAGCGACCTCGGCTCGTGGGACGCGCTGTGGGAGATGAGCGAGCGCGACGCGGCCGGCAACGCGCTGGCGGGCAACGTCGTCGCCGAGGGCACCCGGAACTGCTATCTGCGCTCCGAGAACGGGCTCGTCGCCGCGATCGGCGTCGAGGACATCGTCGTCGTCGCGACCGACGACGCGGTCATGGTGGCGCCGCGCAACCGCACGCAGGAAGTCAAACAGCTGGTCGGCCGCTTGCTGAGGGAAGGGCACGACCAGGCCGATGCGCTGCCGACCGTGCACCGCCCCTGGGGCACCTACCGATCGATTCACAACGGCGATCGCGTGCAGGTCAAGCACATCACCGTCAAGCCCGGGGCCAAATTGTCGCTGCAGATGCACCATCACCGCGCCGAGCATTGGGTCGTCGTGCAGGGGACCGCGAAGATCGTGCGCGGCAATGAAGAGCTGGTGCTGACCGAGGACCAGTCGACCTATATCCCGCTCGGCACCGCGCACCGGCTGGAAAACCCCGGCAAGATCCCGCTGCATGTCATCGAGGTCCAGTCCGGCAGCTATCTCGGCGAGGACGACATCGTTCGCTTCGAGGACCATTACGGCCGGGAATAGCCGCGAAAAGGTCCACGGCCCGACAAAATCGGATACCTGCGGATAAATTTCGATACCTAGCCTTGGAACCGTTGGCAGACCGCAACGTTCGTCGGGTGGTTGTCTGTGGCGGCGCGGCGAACCCGCGCCAGGGGGATGGTTCTCGCCGGACCGCCTCTCCTGCCGTACCTAATTCTGCGCGGCGGAATGCGATGCCGCGGCTCCGATGCGACCCCGGGTAAGCGCGTCGGCGGTGCAGACCGAGACACACATCGGGTCACAGGCGGTCGAAGTGCGGTGTTTTCGTGTCCGCCGATCGAGGAGTGTTATCCTTGATCGGCGGCACGTTCTGTCTTAGGCACCGGTCACGGCGTTGCTAGGGGCGTGGCACGAACAGGGGATGAGCTCGCGCGATGCGCGAAGGCCTGCGGATTTACAATCTGTTTCCGACGCTGGCGGGGCCGATCGCGGGGTGGACCGCTGAATTGCCGCGGATCGCCGGAATGGCGTTCAACGCCGTCTATGTGAACCCGTTTCACGATACCGGCTTCTCCGGCAGCCTCTACGCGGTCAAGGACTACTACAAGCTAAACCCCCGCTTTCGCGGCAAGGCGAAGGGTCGCGACGACACGCTGCTGCGGGGGTTTACCGAGAAGGCGCGCAGCCACGGACTGCGCCCCATCATGGACTTGGTTGTCAATCACACGGCGAAAGACAGCGAACTCCTGACGCGGCAACCGCAATGGTTTTCGAGGAATGGCGACGGCGAGGTCCAATCGCCCTTCGCGGTCGACCCGAACGACCCTGCGCGCAAGACGGTATGGGGCGATCTCGCCGAACTCGATTACCGGCCGCCGCAACGTGACGAGATCGTCGCCTATTTCGAGAAGCTGGTGCGTCATTACGTCGGGCTCGGCTTTGGCGGGTTTCGCTGCGATGCAGCCTACAAGGTGCCGGCCGAAGTGTGGCGGCGGCTGATCGGCGCCGCCAAGGCGACTGATCCGGACGTCGTGTTTCTGGCCGAAAATCTGGGTGCCACGCTCGATGAGGCCGAGGCGCTCGCCCGGGCGGGGTTCGATTATCTGTTCAACAGCGTCAAATGGTGGGATTTCGAAAGCCCCTGGCTCCTCGAGCAGTACGAACGGTTTCGCCATATCGCGCCGACAATCGGTTTTCCGGAAAGCCACGATACCGAGCGGCTTGTAACCGAGCTGCTGGCTGCAGGCTTCCCTGACGGTGAGATCGCGGCGCATTACCGCCAGGCCTATGCGTTCGCGGCCGCCTTCTCGACCGGCGTCATGATCCCGATGGGGTTCGAATACGGCTGGGCACGGCGCATCTCGGTCGTGCCGCGCGAGGAGGACGGGCCGGAGCCGGCGCGCTTCGATCTCAGCGCGTTCATCGTCGGCGTCAACCGCATGAAAGCTGCGGTCCCGGCCCTCAACGAAGAGGGGCCGCAGCGGCTCCTCTCGCGGCCGAACGACCCGGTCATCGTGCTGTTGCGACAGAGCGAAAGCGGCGGCGAACGCGCCTTCACGCTGATCAATACCCAGGACCGCGAGCCGCAGGAGGTTGCGGCGGAAGAGCTGCTGGCGCGGGCTGGGCTCGACCATCTCGGCGACCGGCTGCTGCTGAGCGAGATGCGCCTCGGCGGCGACGCGGCGCCGGCCCAAGGGCGGTTCATCGTCGAGCCGCTCGAGGTCAAGGTGTTGCGCGCTGCGCTGCGGCCGGTGCGGCAGGTGCCGATCGGCCCCTGTGCCGCCGGTGGCGAGCCGGCGCACCACCCGGCGTGGCGGCCCGAGGCGCGCATCGTGATCGAAAACGTCTATCCCGAGATCGATGCCGGGCGCTATCCGGCGAAGCGGATCGTCGGCGACACCGTCGAGGTGTGGGCCGATCTGTTCCGTGACGGGCACGACAAGCTCAGGGCTGTCCTCAGATACGCTTTCGAGAACGAGGACTGGCAGGAAACGCCGTTTGCATTCCATGACAATGACCGCTGGGTGGCCCGCTTTTGCCCCGACCGGGTCGGGCGATGGCGCTACACGATCGAGGCGTGGACCGACCGGTTTGAGAGCTGGCGCGAGGATCTCATCAAAAAGCGCGAAGCCGGCCAGGATGTGACGCTCGAATTGATCGAAGGCACCCAGCTTGTCGAGGGGGCGGTGGCGCACGCGGCGAAAGAGGTTGCCGCCGCATTGCGCAAAACGCTGCGCGAATTCACCGCTGCCGACAGTACGGGTCGCGCGACGATCATGCTGTCGGAAGGCCTGCGCGAGTTGATGGCGCGAGCCGACGATCGCATCGACCGGGTGCGCTACGGCCGCGAATTGGAGCTGGTGGTGGACCGGCCGGAGGCGCGGTTTGCCGCGTGGTACGAGATGTTCCCGCGCAGCCAGGGCAAGGTGCCGGGCAAGAGCGCCACGTTTGACGATTGTATTGAGCGGCTCGCGGATGTCGCGGCCTTGGGATTCGATGTCGTTTATCTCGTGCCGATCCATCCGATCGGCCGGGTGAACCGCAAGGGCCGCGACAATGCCGTGACAGCGGCGCCGGACGACCCCGGCAGCCCCTATGCAACCGGCGCCGCGGAAGGCGGCCACACCGCGGTCCATCCGCAGCTCGGCAGCCTCGCCGATTTTCGCCGCTTTGTCGCGGCCGCCGCCGGGCTCGGCATCGAGGTCGCGCTCGATTTCGCGATCCAGTGCGCGCCCGACCACCCCTGGGTCGCCGAGCATAAGGAGTGGTTCCGATTTCGGCCGGACGGCTCGATCAAATATGCCGAGAACCCGCCGAAGAAGTACGAGGACATCGTCAATGTCGAGTTCGACAACCCCAATCGCGAGGGGTTGTGGACGGCCTTGCGCGACATCGTGTTGTTCTGGATCGACCAGGGCGTGCACACCTTCCGCGTCGACAATCCGCACACGAAGCCGCTGCCGTTCTGGGAGTGGCTGGTCCGCGAGGTGCAGGCACGCTGCCCCGAGGCAATCTTTTTGTCCGAGGCTTTCACCCGGCCGAAGATCATGCGCGCGCTTGCCAAGGCCGGGTTCAGCCAGTCCTACACTTATTTTACCTGGCGCAACACGAAGGCCGAGCTGATCGAATATCTCACCGAGCTGACGCAGGGACCGGCCAAGGAATATTTCCGCCCGAATTTCTTCACCAACACGCCCGACATCCTGCCCTTCTTTCTGCAGGAAGGCGGCCGGCCGGCCTTCCGTATCAGGCTCGCGTTGGCCGGCACGCTGTCGCCGGCTTACGGCATCTACAACGGGTTCGAATTGTCCGAGAACGCGGCGATCCCCGGGCGCGAGGAATACATCCACTCCGAGAAATACGAGTACAAGGTGTGGGATTGGGACCGGCCGGGCAACATCAAGCGCGACATCGCGATCCTCAACCGCTTCCGGCGCGAAAACCCGGCGCTGCATGAATTGACCAATCTGCGCTTCCTCGACTGCGCCGACCCGAACATTCTCGCCTACGCCAAGGCGACACCCGACCACCGAAACATCGTCATCGTTGTCGTCAACCTCGATCCGCATGCCGTGCACGGCGGCGAGATCATGCTGCCGCTCGCCGAATGGGGTCGCCCGGTAGAGCAGGAGTTCTTGGTCGAGGAGGCGTTTACCGGGCGGATTGCCGCATGGCGTGGCAACCGCCAGCATCTCATCGTAGATCCGCAGACCGATCCCGTCCTGTTGTACCGCGTACTGCCTGCCGCCCAGCCATGAGCCCGCCCGACGATGCTCCGGCCGTGTTGCGCGACGCCGCCGAGGCGCCGCATGCCGCGACGGCTGATTCCCAGGGCGACCCGCTCTGGTACAAGGACGCGGTCATCTACCAGCTGCACGTCAAGGCGTTCTTCGACGCCAACAATGATGGTGTCGGCGATTTCGAGGGACTCTCGCGCAAGCTCGATTATCTGCAGGATCTTGGTGTCACGGCGCTGTGGCTGTTGCCGTTCTACCCCTCGCCGCTGCGCGACGATGGCTACGACATCGCCGATTACAAGAACATTCACGGCGCTTATGGCCGGATGGCCGATTTCAAAGCCTTCGTGCGCGAGGCGCATCGCCGCGGGCTGCGTATCATCACCGAGCTCGTCATCAATCACACTTCCGATCAGCACCCGTGGTTTCAGCGGGCGCGCCGCGCCAGCCCCGGCTCGGTGTTGCGCGATTTTTACGTGTGGAGCGACACCGACCAGAAGTTTCTCGATACGCGCATCATCTTCATCGACACCGAGAAGTCGAACTGGAGCTGGGACCCCGTCGCGCAGGCCTATTACTGGCACCGTTTCTACGCGCACCAGCCCGACCTCAATTTCGACAACCCGCGGGTGTTCCGGGCGATCGCCCATGTCATGCAATTCTGGCTCGATCTCGGGGTCGATGGGATGCGGCTCGACGCTGTTCCCTACCTCATCGAGCGCGAGGGCACGATCAACGAGAACCTGGATGAAACGCATGAAGTCCTGAAGCGGCTGCGTCGCGAGATGGACCGGCGCTATGGCGACCGCATGCTGCTCGCCGAGGCGAACCAGTGGCCGGAAGATGTGCTGCACTATTTCGGCGCCGGCGACGAATGTCACATGGCATTCCACTTCCCGTTGATGCCGCGCATTTACATGGCGCTCGCTACCGAAGACCGGCATCCGGTGACCGACATCATGCGGCAGACGCCGGAAATCCCGGAGAGCTGCCAGTGGGCGATCTTCCTGCGCAACCACGACGAGTTGACGCTCGAAATGGTGACCGACCGCGAGCGCGATTACCTGTGGGACTACTATGCTGCCGACCGGCGCGCCCGGATCAATCTCGGCATCCGCCGCCGGCTCGCGCCGTTGATGGAAAACGACCGGCGCAAGATCGAACTCTTGAACGGCCTATTGTTGTCGATGCCGGGGACGCCAGTGCTCTATTACGGCGACGAGATCGGCATGGGCGACAATGTTTATCTCGGTGACCGCGACGGCGTCCGCACGCCGATGCAATGGTCGCCCGACCGCAATGGCGGCTTCTCGCGCGCCGATCCCGCGATGCTGTACCTGCCGCCGATCATGGACCCGGTCTACGGTTTCGAGGCGGTCAATGTCGAGGCGCAGAGCCGCTCGCCATCATCGCTGCTCAACTGGACCAAACGCCTGATCGCGGCGCGCCGCTCGCGGCGTGCGTTCGGGCGCGGAGGGCTGCGGTTTCTCTACCCGGCCAACCGCAAGGTCATCGCCTATCTGCGCGAGTGGCAGGACGAGACGATCTTGTGCGTCGCGAACCTGTCGCGCTCGGCCCAGGCCGTCGCGCTCGACCTCGCCGAATTCCGCGGCCGGCAGGTCATCGAGGTGCTGGGCCGCAGCGTCTTCCTGCCGATCGGCGAGCAGCCTTACCAGCTGACTTTGCCGCCATACAGCTTCTTCTGGTTCGAATTGCCGCCGACACCGGCGGAGGTCGGCGATTTGTGGCAGGCCGCGCATCCCGAATTCGTTACCCTGGTGATGCCGCATGGCTGGGCCGATCTGTTCGGGCGGCACAATCTGCCGCAGCTCGAGCGCGACCTGATCCCCGGCTTTTTGCCGCGGCAGCGCTGGTTCGCGGCCAAGGATCGCAAGGTGGAAGCTGCCTGGGTGCTGGCGCAAGGCGAGCTCGCCGCTCCAGCGGCAGAAGACGGCAGCGGCGGCGCGGACAGGTTTCTCGTGGCGGTCGTGCAGGCGCAGCTCGCGAACGCCGAGCCGCAGCTTTATTTGCTGCCGCTCGCCACGGTTTGGGGACCCGCCGGGAGTGAGCTGCGGCAGCATCTGTTGCCGGCGACCTTGGCCGAGTTGCGTCAGTCGCGCCGCGAAGGCGGACTGGTCGATGCCGTGGCGCAGGACGGGTTTGGGCTTGCGCTGTTCGACGGCATTCAGCGCGAGGCGAGCGTGCCGCTGCGCGATAGCAGTGGTGCTTCGGGCGAGCTGCGTTTCCGGCACACGCCGCTGTTTGTCGAGACGCCATTGCCGGAACGTTTGACAGCGCGCCGCCTCGGCGCCGAACAGTCGAACAGCTCGATCCTTTACGAGGATTACGCGCTGTTGAAGCTGTATCGGCGGCTGCAGCCCGGCCTGCATCCCGAGGTCGAGATGACCCGCTTCCTGGTCGAGCGGGCCGGCTTCAACAACACGCCGCCCCCGCTGGCGACGATCGAGCTGAGTTTGCCGGGCGCGGCCGCGAACGAGACCTGCGCCGTCGGCGTGCTGTACGGTTTCGTCCGCAATCAGGGCGACGGCTGGACCCTGGCGCTCGATTACCTGACGCGTTATCTCGACGACGCGCTCAACGAGGCGGCGCCGGGCGCCAATCCGCCGGGCCGCGCCGCCGACATGCCCGATCCCGACAATTTCTTTCTCGCCCTCGCGCGGCAACTCGGGCTGCGTACCGCGCAAATGCATCGCGCGCTGGCCGAGCGCGCCGGCGACGATCCGGCATTCAGGCCCGAACCGATCACCCGCCATGATCTCGCCGAATGGCGCCAGGCCCTCGAAGACAGCTCCGAGACGATGCTGGCGCGGCTTGAACGCGGTCAGGCCGGCCTGCCGGAATCGGCGCGCGCGTCCGCCGATGCGTTGATTGACGCCGGACCGCAGCTGTTCCGCGCGATCCGCGCCCTGATGCCGGACGACATCGTCGCCACCAAGACTCGGTATCACGGCGATCTGCACCTTGCCCAAGTCATCGCCGTGCAGAACGATTTTCACTTCATCGATTTTGAAGGCGAGCCGGGCCGCCCGCTCGCGGTGCGGCGGCGCAAGAGTTCGCCGTTGCGCGACGTCGCTGGCATGATTCGCTCGTTCGATTACGCCGCGACCGCGGCGGTGCGCCAGCTCGGCGAGACGCGTCCCGCGGCGGTGCCGCGAATGACGATGCTGGCCGAAGCCTGGCGACAGCGCGCGATCGACGGCTTCCGCGCCGCTTACCGCAAGGCGATGCGCGGCTGCCCGTCCTACCCGGCGAGCAAATTGCACGCGAAATCGCTTGTCGAATTTTTCACGCTCGAAAAGGCGATCTACGAAGTGTCGTACGAGCTGGCCAACCGCCCGGCGTGGGTGGCGATCCCGATCAACGGGATTCTCCGCGTCGTCGAGAAGGCGACAGGGACGAAAGCAACCCGGGACGAGCATGCCGCACCGCCCTAGCCGCGAGGTCGAGGCGGTCGTCGCCGGGCGGCACGGCGACCCGTTCGGCTTTCTCGGCATGCACAAGGCCTCGGCCGGGATCTATGTCCGCGCGATGCTGCCGGACGCCGAGCGGATGGCGGTCATCGATGCCGCCACGGGCGAAGTCGCCGCAGAAGGTGAGCGGATTCATCCGGCCGGCTTGTTTGTCGCCAGCATGCCGGAGCGCAAGGCGCCGTTCCGCTATCGGCTGCGGGTATGGCGCGGCGGGCATTGGCGCGAATTCGACGACATCTACCGTTTTCCGGCGGTGCTCGGCGAGCTCGATGTCCACCTGCTCGTCGAAGGCAATCACCTCGCCAGCTACCAGAAGCTCGGTGCGCACGCGATTTCGCACGAAGGCGTCGAAGGCGTCGCCTTCGCGGTCTGGGCGCCGAATGCGCAGCGGGTCAGCCTGGTCGGCGATTTCAACGCCTGGGACGGGCGCCGTATGCCGATGCGCAGGCGCCATGCCGGCGGTTTCTGGGAGATCTTCGTGCCGGGCCTGCGCCCCGGACACCTCTACAAATACGAGATCTTGGGGCCGCAGGGCGAATTGCTGCCCTTAAAGGCCGACCCGCATGCCGAGCGCGCCGAGCGGCCGCCGGGCACCGCCTCGGTCGTCGCCGACCGGTCGCGCCACGTTTGGCAGGATAGCGGCTGGATGAGCGAGCGCGCACATCGAAATGACCGCGAGGCGCCGATCTCGATTTACGAGGTGCATCTCGGCTCGTGGCGCCGTCCGGCCGAGCACGGCCGGTATCTGAGCTATCGCGAACTGGCGGACCAGCTCGTGCCTTACGTCGCCGATCTCGGCTTCACCCATATCGAGGTGATGCCGATGACGGAATACCCGTTCGACGGCTCGTGGGGTTATCAGCCGATCTCGCTGTTCGCGCCGACCTCGCGTCATGGCGGCCCCGACGATTGCCGCGCGTTTATCGATGCCTGCCATCGCGCCGGGCTCGGTTTGTGGCTCGACTGGGTGCCGGGACATTTCCCGAGCGATGCGCATGGGCTCGGCCGGTTCGACGGCACCGCGGTTTACGAGCACGCCGACCCGCGGCAGGGGCTGCACCGTGACTGGAACACGCTGATCTACAATTACGGCCGGCGCGAGGTCGCCAACTTCCTGTTGTCGAGCGCCCTCTATTGGATGCGCGAATATCACATCGACGGGCTCAGGGTCGATGCGGTCGCCTCGATGCTGTATCTCGATTACAGCCGCAATCAGGGGGATTGGATCCCCAATATGTTCGGCGGCCGCGAGAACCTCGACGCGATCGCCTTTCTACGGCGCATGAACGAGTTGGTGTTCGGCGAGGCGAGCGGCGCGACTACGGCGGCCGAGGAGTCGACCGCCTGGCCGATGGTGTCCCGGCCGGTCTATGTCGGCGGGCTTGGCTTCGGGTTCAAATGGAACATGGGCTGGATGCACGACACGCTCCGCTACATGTCGATGGATCCGATCCATCGCAAATACCATCACAACGACATGACCTTCGGGCTGCTCTACGCCTTCCATGAAAACTTTATCCTGCCGCTGTCGCATGACGAGGTCGTGCACGGCAAGGGCTCGCTGTTGGGCCGCATGCCGGGCGACCGCTGGCAGCGCTTTGCTAATCTGCGCGCTTATTTCGCATTCATGTGGACGCATCCAGGCAAGAAGTTGTTGTTCATGGGCGGGGAGTTCGGGCAGGAGCACGAGTGGAACCACGATACCAGTCTCGACTGGCAAGCCCTTGGCGATCCGTTCCACGCCGGGGTGCAGGCGCTCGTGCGCGACCTCAACCGGCTTTACCGCACGACGCCGGCGCTCTACCGGCTCGATTGCGACCCCGCGGGGTTTGCCTGGATCGATGCCGCGAACGGCGCCGAGAGCGTACTGTCCTACATCCGGCGCGGCCGCGAACCCGACGAACTGGCCGTCATCGTGTGCAATTTCACGCCGGTGCCGCGCCACGATTACCGGATCGGCGTGCCGCGCCCGGGACACTATCGCGAGCGCATCAACACCGACGCGCCGGTTTATGGCGGGGGCGGGGTGGGAAATGCCGGCGGAGTCGACGCCGAGCCGTATCCGATGCATGGACATGCCTATTCGCTGCGCCTGCAATTGCCGCCGCTCGGGGTGCTGATCTTCACCGCCGAGCCGTGACGCCGCCTGCAACATCAATCTGCGCCCCAGGGACGGCCTGATGCCCGCGACCAAGGTGTGGCCTGGCCTGCCTTATCCGCTCGGCGCGACCTGGGATGGCAAGGGCGTCAATTTCGCGCTGTTCTCGGCTCATGCCGAACAGGTCGAGCTTTGCCTGTTCGACCGGGCCGGCCAATACGAGCAGACGCGCATCACGCTCCCCGAATACACCGACGAGGTGTGGCACTGTTATTTGCCGGAGATACGGCCCGACCAGCTCTATGGCTATCGCGTGTCCGGGCCCTATGACCCGGCCGCGGGCCATCGCTTCAACCCCAACAAATTATTGCTCGACCCCTACGCGAAGGCGCTGGCCGGGCATGTGCGGTGGAGCGACGTCCTGTTTGGCTACCGGGTCGGCAGTCCGCGCGAGGACCTCGCCTTCGACCGGCGCGACAGCGCCCGCCAGATGCCGAAATGCCGCGTTGTCGAAACCGCCTTCACCTGGAACGACGATCGCCAGCCGCACACCTCGTGGGAGGAGACGATCATCCTCGAAATGCATGTGCGCGGCTTCACGATCAAGCATCCGCAAGTCGAATTGCACGACCGGGGTACGTTTGCAGCGCTCGCCGCACCGGCGGTGATCGACCACCTCGTGGAGCTGGGCGTCACCGCGGTCGAGTTCCTGCCGATTCATGCCACGGTCAGCGACCGTCACCTCGCCAGCCGTGGTCTGTCGAATTACTGGGGCTACAATACGATCGGGTTCTTCGCGCCCGATCCCCGCTTTCTGCCGGGCGGCGCGATCGCCGAGTTCAAGACGGCAATCAAGCGACTGCATGAGGCCGGCATCGAGGTGATCCTCGACGTCGTCTACAACCATACCGGCGAGGGCAATCACCTCGGACCGACCTTGTCGTTCCGTGGCATCGACAACCTGTCTTATTACCGGCTGCAGGACGACAAACGTTATTACCAGGACTTCACCGGTACCGGCAACACCCTCAACCTTGATCATCCGCGCGTCTTGCAGATGGTCATGGACTCGCTTCGCTATTGGGCGCTCGAGATGCATGTCGACGGTTTCCGTTTCGACCTCTGCACCACACTGGCGCGCGAGAACGGCGATTACAGCCAAGGCGCCGCGTTTCTCGACGCGATCCGGCAGGACCCGGCGATGGCGCGGCTCAAGCTGATCTCGGAGCCATGGGATGTCGGTCCCTATGGCTATCAGCTCGGCAACTTTCCGCCGGGTTGGGCGGAGTGGAACGCGCAATACCGCGACACGGTGCGGCGCTTCTGGAAGGGCGACACCGGGCTCGTCTCAGAGGTGGCCTCGCGGGTTGCGGGGTCATCCGACATCTTCGGCTATCGCGGCCGGCGTCCCTGGGCCAGCATCAATTTCATCACCGCGCATGATGGCTTCACATTGCAGGACGTCGTCAGCTACAACAACAAGCACAACGAAGCGAATGGCGAAAACAACCGCGACGGCCATGACCCGAACTTCAGCTGGAATTGCGGAGTCGACGGCGCGACCGACGATCTGAAGATTGTGAGCCTGCGCGACCAGCAGAAACGCAATCTGCTCGCAACGCTGTTATTGTCGCTCGGGGTGCCAATGCTGCTCGCCGGTGACGAATCCGGTCACACCCAGCACGGCAACAACAATGCCTATTGTCAGGACAACGACATCTCCTGGTTGGAATGGGAGAATGTTCGTCCGGAGGACGAGGCTTTGCGCGAATTCGTGCGCTATCTCGTGCGTTTGCGGCGGCAGCACCGGGTGTTCTCGCGGCCGCGCTTCTTCCGCGGCGAAGTTGTTTCGGAAACCGGGCTCAAGGACATTACCTGGGTGACCCCGGCCGGCGATGAGGTGACCGGCGAGTATTGGGGCAACGATGCGGCGCTGTCGCTCGGCTATGTGCTATGCGGCGCCGCCGGCGAGTTTTTCACGCGCGGCGGTCAGCGCGACATCGACGAGAGCTTTCTAGTCATGATGAACGCCTATTACGGAGACCTCGATTTTTGCTTCCCGTGCTTGTCGAGCCCGCTGCTCTGGGAAGCGCTGGTCGACACCGCCGAGCCGAGCGGCATTGCGAAAGATGGCCGGCTGTGGACGCCGGGCGAGACATACAAATTGCGCGCGCATTCCTTCGCGCTCTTCATCAATCGCGCGCCGGAAGCGCCGCCGGTGGCGATCGAGCAGGAGGTCGTGACCGAACACGAATGTAGCGGGCCGAAGGTAGATGACCATGCGCCGCCATCATGAGCTGCCGTTCGGCGCCGAGCTGACCGCCGGCGGCGTGCGTTTCCGCCTCTGGGCGCCGCGCGCCCGGGATGTGGCGCTCTTGCTGGAAGGGAGCCGCGCCCTGCCGATGCAGGCCGAACCCGAGGGCTGGTTTTCGCTGACGACCGGCCGCGCCGGGGCGGGGTCGCGGTATCGCTATCGGGTCGATGGCGGGGCGTATCCTGATCCGGCGTCGCGCTATCAGCCCGACGGTGTGCACGGCGCGAGCGAAGTCATCGATGCCGGGGCTTATCGCTGGCGCAGCGACAAGTGGCGGGGACGCCAGCCGGAAGAACTGGTGATCTATGAATTGCATTTGGGCACATTTTCGGAGACCGGCGACTTCAGCGGCGTGGTCGTGCATCTCGATCACCTAGTCGATCTCGGTGTCACCGCGATCGAGCTGATGCCGATCGCCGAATTTCCCGGCCGCCGGAATTGGGGTTATGACGGCGTGCAATGGTTCGCGCCGAGCGCGCGCTACGGCCGGCCGGACGAGCTGAAGACGCTCGTCGATGAATGCCACGCCCGCGGTCTCGCGGTCTTGCTCGATGTCGTCTACAACCATTTCGGCCCGGAAGGGAATTACCTCCACACGATCGCGCCCGATTTCTTCACCGAGCGCTTGCACACGCCCTGGGGCGCCGCGATCAATTACGACGGACCGCGCTCGCGGCCGGTGCGCGATTTCGTGTTGCACAACGCACTCTACTGGCTCGAGGAATTTCACCTTGACGGGCTCCGCCTCGACGCGGTGCACGCGATCTTCGATGAGAGTGCGCCCGACATTCTCACCGAAGTGTCCGAGGCGATCCGCGAGCGTGTCACGGATCGTCCGATTCACCTGATCCTCGAAAACGACCGCAACGAAGCGCGGCGCCTGGAGCGTCATTACACCGCGCAGTGGAACGATGACGCGCACCACGCGCTGCATCTGCTGCTGACCGGCGAGGACAGGGGTTATTACGGCGATTACGCCGAGCGGCCCATAGAGCATCTCGGCCGTGCGCTCGCCACCGGTTTTGCGTATCAGGGCGAGGCGTCGGCGCATCGCCATGGCCAGCAGCGCGGCGAGCCGTCGGCCCATTTGCCCGCAACCGCGTTTGTGTCGTTTCTGCAGAACCATGACCAGATCGGCAACACGCCGTTCGGCAATCGGATCGGGAGGGTTCTGCCGGAGCCGCTGCTGCACGCCGCGATCGCGATCGTTCTGTTGTCACCGCAGATCCCGCTGTTGTTCATGGGCGAGGAATGGGCGAGCCGGCGGCCGTTTCCGTTCTTTTGCGATTTCGCGCCGCCGCTCGACGAGGCGGTGCGCGCAGGAAGGCGCCGCGAATTCGCGCATTATCCCGAATTCGCCGATCCGGCAGCGCAGCAACGCATCCCCGATCCCACCACCGAGGCAACCTTTGCGGCGGCACGGCTCGACTGGTCCGAACCCCAGGAACCGGCGCATGCGAGCTGGCTCGATCGGTATCGGCGATTACTGACGATCCGCCGTCGCGAGATCGTGCCGCGGCTCAGCGCGATCGAGCCCGGCGGCACGTACGACCTGTTCGGCCCCGCGGCGTTGCGGGTCGAGTGGCGGCTTGGCGACGGTTCCCGACTCGTGTTGCTGGCGAACTTCGCGGAACTACCTGCGCTTTTGCCAGAGCAGATGCCACAGAACCGAATGCTCTATACATCGGGCGAACCCCTGGGCGAATCATTGGGGGGTGCGATCCCGCCGCACAGCGCCGCGTTCTACCTGCTGGCGGCGCGATGAGCCGGCTCGATGAATTGCGCCGCATCGCCGATCTCGTGGGCATACAGACCCGTCATGTCGATGCGCTCGGCGTCTGGCACGAGCCGGGTGAGCAAACGCTCGCGGCGCTGATTACCGCCTTCGGACTACCCGCCGATCCATTGCAGGCGGCCGAGCAACTCGCGGAAGAGGCGAATGCCGCACCGTTCGGCCTGTCGCCGGTGCACATCATCGCACAGGAAGCTCCCGATCCGACGCTTTGCTTGCGTCTGCCCCCCGGCGAGAACTCGGTCGAGTGGCACTGCCGGTTCGAGGACGGCTCGGAAGCATCCGGGCGAAGCGACGGCGCGACGCTTCACCTGCACGCGCCGCTACCGCCCGGCTATCACCGTCTCTCGCTGAACGCCGCCGGCGAGGTGGCCGAGATCGAGCTGATCGTCGCGCCAGCCTCGTGTCATTTGCCGGACGCGCTGGAGCCGGGCAGGCATAGCTGGGGCCTCACCGCGCAGCTCTATGGCTTGCGCAGCGGCGGCGATTGGGGCATCGGCGACTTCACCGATCTGGCATGGCTGGCGCGCGCTGCGGGCCGGCTCGGCGCGGCGACGGTCGGGATCAACCCGCTGCATGCGCTGTTCGCGGCCGAGCCGCGGCATTTCAGCCCCTATTCGCCATCGAGCCGCGCCTGGCTCAATTTTCTCTACATCGATGTGACCGCCGCCTCCGGCTTTGCCGACGACTGGGCGGCAGACGCGGTGGCGTCGCCGGCTGCGATTGCCGGGGCGCGTGCTGCCGAGCTGGTCGATTACCCGGCTGTAGCGGCGTTGAAGCGGCCGGTGCTCGAAGCGTTGTTCCGACGTTTCCAGGCGCAGGATGTGGACAATCCGCTCCGGATCGCGTTTCAGGAATTTCAGCTCGCGGGTGGCGCGGCGCTCGCCGATTTTGCCGTGTTCGAGGCGTTGCACGAGCATTTCACGCATCAAGCGATGCCGTTCTCATGGCATTCCTGGCCGGCGCCGATGCGCGATCCGCGCTCGGCGGAGGTTGCCGAATTCGCCCGCGCGCGTGCCGATCGGGTGGATTTCTTTCAGTGGCTGCAATGGGAGGCGGATCGCCAACTCGCCGCCGCTGCGGCGGCCGGACGAGAGGCCGGGCTGGCGCTCGGGCTTTATCGCGATCTTGCGGTCGGGGTCGATCCGCATGGCGCGGATGCCTGGGCCGACCCGGAATTGATCGCTCCGGGCGCGGCGATCGGCGCGCCGCCCGATCCGTTGAGCCGCGCCGGGCAGAATTGGGGCCTCGCGCCGATCAATCCGGTGCGCTTGCGCCGGCGCCGCTTCGCGCCGCTTGTCGCGGCGTTGCGCGCCAATATGCGGCATGCCGGCATCCTGCGGATCGACCACGTCATGGGCCTGCGGCGGCTTTATTGCATTCCGGCAGGCATGCCGGCGACCGCGGGCGCTTACGTCAATTATCCCTTTGATGATGTACTGCGCCTGGTCGCGCTCGAGAGCCATCGCCAGAATTGCGCAATTGTCGGCGAGGATCTCGGCACGGTGCCGGACGGTTTCCGCGATACGATGCGCGCAGCGAATGCGTTGTCGTACCGCGTCTTCGTGTTCGAGCGCCGTGGCGATGCGGGCTTCGTCCCGCCCGGCGATTATCCGCCCTTGGCCGCCGCCTCCGCCGCCACGCACGATCTCGCGACTCTCAAGGGCTTCTGGCTCGGCCATGACATCGAGTGGCGGCAGCGGCTCGGTCTCTACCCAGACGACGCCGCGGCGGCGACCGAGATCGCCGAGCGCCGCCGCGACCGTCACCTGCTGCTCGAAGCGCTGGCGGCGGAGGGCCTATTGGCGCGCGAGCGCTTCGGCGAATTCCTTGCCGAGGATGCTGTCGTCTACACATTCGAGTTGGGCGAGGCGATCCATGTCTTTCTGGCGCGCTCCCGCGCGAGATTGATGCTGGTTCAGCTGGAGGACGTAATCGGCGAAATCGAGCAACCCAATCTTCCGGGCACCAGCGACAGTCATCCGAACTGGCGGCGGCGCCTCTCGATGCGGATCGAGGAGGTGCTCGGCGGCCGCGACATGGCGGAACTTGCCGCACGGGTCGGCGCCGCGCGCCGGCAGAGGCCGCCCGAAACGATAACGGAATGAGCGACCCCGAACCAAGTTCTGCTGCGATCCGCGCCACTTACCGCTTGCAGTTTCACAAAGGCTTCACGTTCCGCGACGCGACCGCGCTCGTTCCTTATCTCGCGCGGCTCGGCATCAGTCACATCTACGCTTCGCCGTTGATGGAAGCGCGCCCCGGCTCGACGCACGGCTACGACATCGTCAACCACAATCGGCTCAACCCCGAGATCGGCAGCGAAGCAGAATTTACTGAGCTCGCGGCCGCGCTGAAGGCGCGGGGCATGGGCCTCATTCTCGACATCGTGCCGAACCACATGGCGGTCGGGGGCGCCGACAATTCGTGGTGGCTCGATGTCCTCGAATGGGGCGAGGCATCGCCGTATGCGGCGTATTTCGACATCAACTGGGAGCCGCTGCGCGACGATCTGAAGGGCCGCGTGTTGCTGCCGGTGGTCGGCGACCAGTACGGCGCGGTGTTGGAGCGCGGCGAGATCATGCTGCGTTTTGAGCCCTCCGAAGGGACCTTCAGCGCCTGGTACTACAACCACCGTTTTCCAATATCGCCATTCAACTACGCCACGATCCTCCAGCATGGCGGGTCGCCCCTGCGAGGCGTCGCGGCCGACTTCGCAGCGCTGCGGCGGTTGAGCCCGCTCGAGGCGCGGACTCGCGCCGTCGAACTGAAACGGCGATTGGCGACGGCGACTACCGAGCCGGGTGTTGTCCGCGCAATCGCGGCAGCGCTCCTCGCGTTCAGCGGGAGACCTGGCCGTCCCGCGAGCTTTCGCCGCCTGAACCGTTTGCTTGACGCCCAAGCTTATCGCGTCGCGAGCTGGCGAGTCGCGGCCGAGGAGATCAACTACCGGCGGTTCTTCAACATCAACGACCTTGCGGGGTTGCGCATCGAATTGCCCGAGCTGTTCGCGGCCACGCACCGCATGGTGTTCGCGATGCTGGCGCGAGGCGACATCGCGGGCTTGCGCATCGATCATATCGACGGGCTGTTCGATCCGGCCGGCTATTGCGCGGCGCTGCGCGAGGAGGCGGGCGACGCGGTTTATATCATCGTCGAAAAAATTCTGGCGCGTTACGAGCGGCTGCCGGACTGGCCGGTCGCCGGCAGCACGGGGTACGATTTCGCCAATCAGGCGCTTGCCTTGTTCGTCGATCCGGCCGGCGAGACGGCGATGACCCGGCTCTACCACCGCCTGACCGAACGAGCCGACGATTTTGACGCGGTGCTCTACGCTTCGAAGAAGCGGATCATGCGCGTCAATCTGGCGAGCGAGATGAACGTGCTGGCGCGCCGCTTTCACCTGCTCGCGATGGCCGATTGGCGCAGCCGCGACTTCACCTTCAACGGCATGCTGAGCGCCCTCGAAGAGGTCATCGCGGCGTTTCCGGTCTACCGCACCTATGTCGGCCCGCAAGGCGCCAACGCCGATGACAGGCGCTATATCGACTGGGCGATCGGCGTCGCGAAGGCGCGCGGACGGGCGAGCGAGACGACGATCCTCGATTTCATCTACGGCGTGCTCCTGGCCGAATTGCCCGGGCACTCGCAGTCCGCGGACGTCCTGCGCACGGCGATGCAGTTTCAGCAGGTCACCGGGCCGGTCATGGCGAAAGCCTTTGAGGACACCGCCTTCTACCGCTATTTCCGCCTGCTCGCGTTGAACGAGGTCGGCGGCGACCCGCGCCGTTTCGGCATGTCCTGCGCCGCGTTTCACCATCTGATGCAGGAGCGCGCGCGCCTCTCGCCGGGCGCCATGCTGACGACCGCGACGCACGATACGAAGCGCGGCGAGGATGCGCGGCTGCGGATCGCGCTGTTGTCGGAACTGCCGCTGCTGTGGGGGCGGCATGTCACGCAATGGCTGCGGCTCAATCGGCGGCACCGCGGCGAGCTCGATGGCGAGCCGGTGCCCGACCGCAACATCGAATATCTGTTCTATCAGATGCTGGTCGGCGCCTGGCCGGTCGGGCTGGAGCCCGGTGACACACAGGCAATCGGCGATCTCACCGGCCGCATCGAGGCGGCGATGATCAAATCGGTGCGCGAGGGCAAGGAGCAGTCGAGCTGGAGCTATCCGAACCTCGATTACGAGGCCGGGCTGACGCGCTTTGTGCGCGGCGTGCTCGACGCCGAGCGCCCCAATCCGTTCCTCGCGGATTTCGCCGATTTTAGCGAATTGCTGGAGCGGCCGGCGGCGATCGCCTCGCTGGCGCAGCTCGTGTTGAAACTGACAGTGCCGGGGGTGCCGGACATCTACCAGGGCGGCGAGCTCTGGGATTTCAGCCTGGTCGATCCGGACAACCGGCGTGCGGTCGATTTTGAACAACGCCAAAGATTGCTCGAGGAGATCTCCGGCAACGGCGCAGCAGATCTCGGCAACGCCTGGCAGGACGGGCGCGAGAAACTGTTTGTCACCGCCCGCCTGCTCGCGCTGCGGCGCGCCCGTCCCGAGCTGTTTGCGGCCGGCGATTACCAGCCGCTCGGCATCGAGGGCGGGCGCAATGCGGAGCGGCTGTGCGCCTTTGTCCGGCGCCATGACGGCATGGCGCTCGTCACCGTTGTTCCGCACCTGACCTACGGTCAGTACCGCGACGGCGGGCCGGCCGACTTCGGCAATACCGAAATTGTCCTGCCCGCCACCGGCCCATGGCGCAATGTCTTCACCGGCGCCATGCTAACCGGCCGCGACCGCATTCACGCGAGCGAGCTGTTCCGGGGCTTTCCGGTCGCGGTGTTGTTCGCCGATGGGCTGATGTAGATACCGTCGTAAACTCAGCGGCCGGCGAGACGAGCGACGACTGGCGCAACGCGTCGAGATAGGGCTCCTGTACGACATAATAGGAAATGCCCCAACGCTCGCGCCGCGCCCGCAAATCAGCGACGATTTGATCGACCGTGCCGATCAGCACATAGGGGCTGGCCAGGACCTCATCGGCGCTGAGCTGCGGCCAGCGGCTGGTCAATTCCTCGGCCGCGGCGCGACGATCCTCGGTCACGGCGACCCGCTGCAATAACGCGTTGAGCTCCAGCGCCGGGAAACGGTCGCCCGCCGCTTCGCGCACCAGCTGTACGCGTTCATCGACCGCAGCAACTCGCCAGCCGGACAAATCGGGCGGCGCCGCACCGCCTTCGCGGAAGGTGATGCCGGAGAACCCGACGATATCGGCTTCCCGCGCGGCGAGGGTCAGGAGCTGCCGGCCGTTGCCGCCGATCAGCAGCGGCGGATGCGGTTTCTGCACCGGCAGCGGCGCGACCCGGTGACCGGTCACGCGATAATGGCGGCCGGCAAAGGCGACCTCCTCGCCGCTCCACAGCCGCTTGATGATCGCCACCGCCTCGGCGAGGCGCTCGACGCGGACCTTGCCGGGATCGAACGGCAATCCGGCCTCGTTGTATTCGGATTTGATGCTGCCGGCCCCGAGACCGAGCTGCAGCCGACCATCGGTCAACAGATCGATCGTGGCCGCCTCGCGGGCGACAAGCACGGGATGGCGCAGATCGTTGTTCAGCACATTGGTGCCGACCCGCAACGTCGTCGTCGCTTCGGCGGCGCTGACGAGCGCCGGCATCGGTGAGACGAGATCGACCAGGTGATCGGGGAAGAGCAGCGTGTCGTAGCCGAGCGCCTCGATTTTGCGCGCCTTTTCGGCCAGATCGGCCCGGGACATTGCCTGCCGGAGGTTGACGCCGAACCGGAACGGCTTCATGTCGATCGCCTTTCGCGCCGGGGAGCTGTGCAACTGGTGCGCTTGGCAGAAATGGTATGGATCCAGCGGGCCGGCCAGTCGCGCCCAATTCGCGTATTGCATCCGAAGCCATCGCGGCTCAAAAAATGCCGTCGTCCCGGCCCTGCGCCGGGCCCCATAATTCGAAACAGGTGCGCGCGGGTGGACGAAGTCGAAGCGGTCGTCATCGGCGCCGGGGTCATCGGGCTCGCCGCGGCGCGGGCGCTGGCGCTGGCCGGGCACGAGGTCATCGTTCTCGAACGCGCCTACACGATCGGCTTTGAAACCTCCTCGCGCAACAGCGAGGTCATCCATGGCGGGCTCTATTACCCGAAGGGGAGCCTCAAGGCGACGAGCTGCGTCGAAGGGCGCGAGCGGCTTTATGCGTATTGCCGCGAGCATGGCGTGCCGCACGCCCGGCTCGGCAAGCTGATCGTCGCGACCAGCGAGGAGGAGATCCCTGGGGTCGAGAAGATCGAAGCGGCGGCGCGCGCCAATGGCGTCGACAATCTCGAATGGCTCAGCGCGTCGGAAGCGCAGCGGATGGAGCCGGAACTGCATTGCGTTGCGGCATTGCTCTCGCCCTCGACCGGCATCATCGACAGCCACGCTCTGATGCTTGCCTATCAGGGCGAGGCGGAGGCGGCCGGCGCGTTTGTTGCGTTCCGCACGCCGGTGTTGGGCGGCACGGTGCGCGGCGACGGGTTCGAGCTGTCGGTCGGCGGCGACGAGCCGACGGCGATCCGCTGCCGCTGGCTCGTCAACGCCGCCGGGCTCCATGCGCCCGCGGTTGCGAAGTCGATCGAGGGCGTGCCGCGCGAGACGATCCCGCCGGCCTATTTCTGCCGCGGCGTCTATTTCACATTGGGCGGCAAGACGCCGTTTCGCCGACTGATCTATCCGGTGCCGGTGCCGGGCGGGCTCGGCGTCCACATCACGTTGGACCTCGCCGGGCAGGCGCGGTTCGGGCCCGATGTCGAATGGATCGAGACGGTCGATTACACGGTCGATCCGCGACGCGGCGACAAATTCTACGCGGCGGTGCGGCGCTATTGGCCGGGGTTGCGCGACGGCGCCTTGCAGCCGGGCTACGCCGGTATCCGGCCGAAGATCAGCGGCCCCGACGAGCCCGCCGCCGACTTTGTCGTACAGGGGCCGGCGGCGCACGGCATCTCCGGCCTCGTCAATCTGTACGGCGTCGAGTCGCCGGGCTTGACGTCATCCCTGCCGCTCGCCGACGAGGTCCTGGGCCAACTCCGCCGCTAGTATCCGAGGGTGCGGCAGAAGCGCCAGAGGGAAAGGGGCCAAGCGAGCACCTCGGGGAGGCTCGCGCGGAAGACGCCGACTTGGCGGCGCCAATTAAAATCGTCGGGGGCGGCCGGGCTCGCCGGATGCGCAAAAAAGGCAGCGCCGACCGCGAGATAGCAAAGTGCTGCCGTGACCAGAATTTCCATCTGTCAAAAACCGGTTTGGGGAACTGAATTCTGGCTACAGTGTTGCGGCGCGGCTGGCAATCCCTAAATCTCGCAAAACAAATGATTCTTTTCGGGCGCTTTCCACACGGCGCCCGGCGCGAGAGGTGCCGCGAATGCTGATCGGCGTGCCGAAAGAGGTAAAGAGCCACGAATACCGGGTGGGGCTCGTCCCGGGCAGCGTGCGCGAATTGGTGCATCACGGGCACAAGGTCGTGGTCGAAACGGGAGCCGGCGCGGGGATCGGCTTCGACGACCACGCCTATGAGGCCGCGGGGGCCGAAATCCTGATGCGCGGCACTGATGTGTTCGCCGCGGCCGAGATGATCGTCAAGGTCAAGGAGCCGCAGCCCGATGAGGTCCGCGCCTTGCGCGAAGACCAGGTGCTGTTCACCTATCTGCATCTCGCGGCCGATCGCAAATTGACCGAGGCGCTGTTGCGCTCGGGGGCGGTCGGGATCGCTTACGAGACTGTGACCGACCGCCATGGCGGACTGCCGCTGCTCGCGCCGATGAGCGAAGTCGCGGGCCGCATGTCGGTGCAGGTCGGGGCACATTGCCTCGAAAAGGAGCAGGGCGGGCTCGGCATTCTGTTGGGCGGTGTCCCCGGGGTCGCGGCGGCGAAGGTCGTCATTCTCGGCGGCGGGGTCTCCGGCACGAATGCGGCGCGTATGGCGATGGGGCTCGAAGCGCATGTCACGGTCATCGACCGCTCGCTGCCGCGGCTCTACGAGCTCGACATGCAGTTCGGCTCGCAATTGCACACGCTGTTCTCGACGGTCGAGAACATCGAGCGCGAGGTCGTTTCGGCCGATCTCGTGATCGGCGCGGTCTTGGTGCCGGGCGCGGCGGCGCCAAAGCTGGTCAGCCGCGCGTTGGTGCGCGCGATGAAACCGGGCTCGGTCATCGTCGACATCTCGATCGACCAGGGCGGCTGCATCGAGACGAGCCGGCCGACCACGCATGCCGATCCGACCTACATCGAAGAAGGCGTCGTGCACTACTGCGTGACGAACATGCCGGGCGCGGTGGCGCGGACCTCGGCGGTGGCGCTCAACAACGCGACCCTGCCGTTCGTGCTGGCGATTGCCGACCGCGGCTGGCGGCGCGCTCTGTCGGACGATCCGCATCTGCGCAACGGTCTTAATGCCTGCCGCGGCCAGCTCACCCATCCGGCTGTGGCGCATGACCTGGGGCTACCCTTGACCGCGCCCGAGCGGGCATTGACGACATGATTGCAGTGACCGAACGATACGGTCGGATATCGCGCGATTGTTTTGTTTATGCGCCTCGTACGCGTTCTAGTCTTGCGCGGCTCGCCGCGATTCCCTATGTCAGCCGGTGATGGGTCGCAACGGCATCATGGCATTCCTGCCGACGACCGCCCTCCCGGCGGTCGACCAGATACCTGATCCCATTTTTGCGCGCGAAACGCCGACGGCCCGCATCGACGGCGCGGCGATCGCGGCGGTAACCAATCTTTACCGCGAACTCCTGCCGCCCGGCGGCGCGATCCTCGACGTCATGTCGGGCTGGATCTCGCATCTGCCGCCCGAGGCGCCCTATCGCCGCGTGGTCGGCGTGGGGGTCGACCGGCGGGCCCTGGCGGAAAACCCGTTCCTCGACGAATGGCGCGTGCAGGACCTCAACCGCGACCCGGTATTGCCCTTTGCCAATGCCGAATTCGACGGCGCGACGTTATGCGGCGCGATCCAGTACCTCGCACGGCCGGACGAGGTGATCCGCGAAGTGGCGCGCGTGTTGAAGCCGGGCGCGCCGCTCATCGTGACGTTCTCCAACCGATGTCTCGCGACAAAGGCGATCGCCTGCTGGTGCCTGCTCGACGAGGCCGGCCATCTCTGTCTGATCGCCCAGCATTTCGCCGGAGCCGGCAATTGGGCGGACATCCGATGCCTCGACCGAACGCCGCCCGGCGGCGGCCAACCGCTCTACGCGGTCATCGGGCATAGCCTCGGCGCCGGCCGGTCCGGCAGCAGCGACTAGCCTAGCCAGTAGCCTAAGCCCGCTCACCGCAACATTTCTTCGATCGCCGCGACCCGCTTGGACGCGGCGCTGTTGTTTCCGGCCTCGCGCTCGCGCTGGGCGGCAGCGACGAGGCGATCGGCTTCCGCCATGCGGCGCTCGCCGGCCGAGACGCTGAGACGGTGGCGATCGACCTTTTCCGACAGGGACGCGCGGACCTCTGCCTGCAGGCGGACGAGATCGGGATGGCGCGCACCCGGCAGCGCATAGGTCTCTATCGCCGCGTTGACGCAGCGGGCATGCGGCAGGTAGTTGCCGATGCGAGGCGGGTAGTCGCGATTGCACGCCTCGCGCGCGCTCTTCAGGTCGCCGAAGGGCGGCGCCGTGGCCACGCAGCCGGCGAGAAGCGCGCAAAGGCTCATGATCGCAATCTTCGTCGGCAGTCTCATCTGCTCCCCCGTGGCCGGTCCCGTCCCGCCCACCTGTTCTCGTTACGCCCAGCGATGCAACTCGTGGATGACCGGGACACCCCCTACAGCCAGAGCCGCTGCAAGTGGCAAAGCTGAAGGGGGCGGTCAAGAGGCAGTTTTTGGACGGCGATCTTTTCTGTTTGGCTGATCGCGAGCCGCCCCGAGACCGTCGTCCCGGCAAAAGCTGGGACCTACCCATCAGCTGTCTCAGGCGCGGACAAGTGGGTCCCGGCTTTCGCCGGGACGACAGTTTTTAGGGTGTCTTAGATCGCGTAGAGGTGCTCGGGTGAGGGCGGCGCCTGGCCCAATTCGACCCTCTTGACCGCGGCGATCAGCTTCTCATGCGTCGCCACCGGTTTGCCGATCGCGCGGCCGCGCTCGACGATGACGCCGTTAATGAAGTCGATCTCGGTGCGCCGGCCCTTCTGCATGTCTTGCCCCATCGACGGGCGCTGGTGCTCGCTGCGCTGCTGCGAGTTGCGCAACGCCAGCATCAGCGATTCGACCTCGTCGAGCGCGGCGCGGTCGCCTTCCGAGGCGCGCGCCAGCTTCTCGGCGTCCTGTCCGGCGATGTCCTCGAGCTTGTAGCCGAGCGCTTGCCCGACCCTGACGCCCTCGCCGCCGAGCTTGATGATGACGCGGCGGATGCGCTCGTCCTGGCGGATGTCGTTGCCGGACAGGCCGCTCGACGCCGAGACGCCGTTATGCATGCCGTTGACGCACAGTTTCGACCAGCGCTCGCCCCACAGATTGTCGGTGACCTTGCAGGTGTCGACGGTGCGGATCATCGCGCCCAATTCCTCGATGCGCTTTGTGATGCGGCCATGCACTTCGCCGACGCGGTAGACCTCGTGGCCCGGCGGGTTTTTGGCGCCGGTGCGGCGGATCTTGCCCGGCGCGTAGAGCTCGGCCGACAGGATCGCGGCGATCGCGCCGGCCGTCTTGCCCCAGCCCACCAGCGCGGCGATACGCTCCTCGTTGATGCAGTTCTGCAACGACACGACAAAGCCCGAGGGCGCCAGATACTGGCGGATCATCATCGTCGCCCATTCGGTGTCGTAGGATTTGACCGAGATGAAGGCGATGTCGATCGGCCGCTCTTTGGCGAGGTGCTGCACCTCGGTCAGGTGCAGGGTTTTCGGCCGGGCGAGCACGAATTCCTCGGGGGTGATTCCTTCGAGCGCCAGACCGTCGCGGCGGATCGCCTCGATATGCTCGGGCCAGGGGTCGATCAGCGTCACGTCGAACCCGTTATGCGCGAGGTTCCCGCCGGTATAGCCGCCGATCGCCCCGGCGCCGACGACGACGATGCGCTTATCCATTATTCCTGCTCCCTCTGCGACCCGATGGGCGGCATGATAAGCTGAGCCTCGACCGCGAACACAGACCAAAAAGGGGGACGAAATGAACTGGACCGAACGGCGCGAGCGCTTTCGCGCGCTGCTGGCCGGCAAAAGCTGCGTGCATCCCGGCTCCATCTACGATGCGATCTCGGCGCGGATCGCCGAGGATCTCGGCTTCGAGGTCGGCATTTTCTCGGGCTCGATCGGTTCGATGACGGTCTTGGGCGCGCCCGATCTCGTCGTGCTTACCCTCACCGAGTTCGCCGCCCAGGCCTACCGGATCTGCCGCGCCGGCAATCTGGCGCTGCTATGCGACGCCGATCATGGCTACGGCAATGCGCTCAACGTGAGGCGCACGGTCGAGGAATTGGAAACCGCCGGCATCTGCGCGATGTCGATCGAGGATACCGTGCTGCCGCGGCCTTATGGGCCGAGCGGCAAGCCGAGTTTGATCCCGATCGAGGAAGGAATCGGCAAGATGAAGGCGGGACTGTCGGCCCGCCAGGACAAGAACCTGGTCATCGCCGGCCGCACCAGCGCGCTCGCCATCACCGGCGTCGGCGACACGATCAAGCGCGCCAAGGCCTACGAGGCGGCTGGGGTCGATGCGATCTTCCTGGCCGGCGGCCTGACCGTCGAGGCGATCGAGGCGGTATCGTCCGAGATCAGGATCCCGCTGATCACCGGCGGCGGCGCCGGCTCGCTTGCCGACCTCGACTGGATGGCGGCGCACCGCGTCCGGGTCGCGCTGCAGGGCCACGCGCCATTCAGCGCCGCGGTGCAGGCGGTCTACAACACGCTGAAAGCGTTGCGCGAAGGGACAAAGCCGAGCGATCTCACCGGCATCGCATCGCCCGAGCTGATGCAGCGGGTGACGCGCGCCGCCGATTACCGGCAATGGACCCGCGATTTCCTCGGCGGGGAGTGACGGATGCGCACCTTGTTCGTGCCTGTGGTGTTGCTGGGCCTCGTTTCCTGCACGGCGCCGCCATGGACCGTGCCGCCGCCCGCTCCAGGCCGGCTGACCTTGAGCAATTTCAACTACGACCACGCCCGGATCGAGACGTTTGTCACGCCGTTCCCGGATTGCGGGTTGCGCGCCGGCATGGTGACGTCCAGCTTCGAACTGCCGCTGAACGGCACGCGGGTCGTCGACACGCCGCCGGATTCGGATGTCTGTTGGCGTCGCATCGAGCCGCCGCTTGCCGAAACAAGACCGCCGGGTGTCGTGCCGCCGGTCCCTTGGAACCGCGCCTACACGACATCGGGCCGCATCGTCGATTCGCAACTGTGAGCGCATGTTGTCACGCCGGGGTCTAGTTGGACTATCGTAGGCGCGGAGCGCCTGTGTGCCTGCGTGGTGAATAAATTAGAGACAGCGATGACCCGCATTGCTGAGGTGAAGACGTATGCGGTTTCGGTGCCCCGGCCGGAGCCGGTGTGGACCGCGCATGAGGAACTCACGGCGTGGTCCGTCATCCTCGTCGAAATCAAGACCGATGACGGGCTCACCGGCTATGGCGAGATCCATGGATCGTCGATGCCGCGCATCTGCGACTGGGTCGCGCGGTTCGGCGAGATCGTGCGCGGCATGGATGCGTTGGCGTATGAAGCGGTGTGGAACAAGCTGTTCGGGCTGACCTCGCCGCGGCCGGGTGTGATCGAGGCGAGGGACGGGCAGACGCAGCCGGTTGCGCGCGGTGAGCGCGGCGCCGCCATGGCGGCGATCGGCGGCATCGACATCGCGCTGTGGGACCTCAAAGGCAAGGCCGTCGGGCTGCCGGTCTGGCGATTGCTCGGCGGCGAGAACCGGCCCCTCGTTACCTATGCGACAGGCGGCTATTACCAGCCGGGCGCGCCGAATTCGGTCTACGCCGAGGAGATGGCGCGGCTCGTCGATTTCGGTTACCGCGCGGTGAAATTGAAGACCGGCGCGGAAGGAATCGCCGCCGATGTCGACCGCATCGCAACGGTGCGCAAGGCGATCGGCGACACACCGGATCTGATGCTCGACATGAACGCGCCGTATGATTTGCCGGAGTGCATCGATTTTGCGCGTCGCGTCGAACCGCACCGTATCTTCTGGCTCGAGGAACCGTTGCACTGGTATTTGCAGCCCGCCGATTTCGCGCGGCTCGCGGCGGCGACGGCGATCCCCCTGGCGCATGGCGAGCGCGAACTGACCCGCTTCACGGTGCGCGATTTCATTGTGCAGGGCGGCATTCGCTATGTGCAGTTCGACGCGACCCGCGCCGCCGGCTTTACCGAGGCGCTGCGCATCGCCGCGCTGGCCGAGCAGCATGGTGTCATTGTTGCACCGCACAGCGCCCCGGAAATTCATGGTCATCTCGTGCTGGGATTGCCGCGCTGCGCGTTCGGGGTCGAGTCGCATGGCGGGCCCGACAGCGATCCGCTTTCCTTCGGCCTGTTCGAGGAGCATCCCGAATTACGCGATGGCCATTTGGATTTCAGCGACAAGCCCGGCTTCGGGATCGAGCCGGACTGGAGATTCGTCGAGCATTATCGGGTGTAGAAATATGCGATCTCTGTTTATGCCACGCCGCCGTGTGGTCGCCGCTTCGATCGCGAGCGCCGCCGCATTGAGCCTCCCGACTGCGCTGCGTTCGCTAGCCGCGACGCTCGCCCCGACCCCGGCGCAGACCGAGGGACCGTTCTATCCGCTGAACTACCCGGCCGATTCCGACAACGATCTCGTGCATGTCGCGGGGCATTCCGAGACCGCGAAAGGGACCGTCACGCGCGTCGCGGGACGCATTCTCGATGCTCTGGGGCATCCGGTCGCCGGCGCGCGCGTCGAGATCTGGCAATGCGACGCCAACGGCCGCTACCACAATGTGCGCGATGGCGATGCCGGGCGTCCGCGCGACGACAGTTTCCAGGGTTTCGGGCAAACCGTCACCGACGACGCGGGCGGCTATCATTTTCTGACGATCCGGCCGGTGGCTTATACCGGCCGCACGCCGCATATTCATTTTTCGGTCACCGCGCCCGAGCGAAGGCGCTTCGTGACGCAGATGTATGTCGCCGGCGAGCCCTTGAACGAGCGCGATCCCGTGTTGCGCGACATCCGCGATCCCGCCGCGCGAGAGCGCGTCATCGTGCCGTTGCGGCCCGCGCCCGATCTCGGACCGGAGGCGCTCGCCGCCGAGTTCGACATCGTTCTCGGCTAATGCCGCCGCGTCCCGGCGAAAGCCGGGACCCACCTTCCAGCCGTTCGAGAACCTGACGAGTGGGTCCCGGCCTTCGCCGGGACGACGGTATTTTTACTTCGAGGCGGTGCGAATCGCGCGCCACAGGCGCTCAGGGGTGGCCGGCATCGGCACCTCGCGGATGCCGAGCGGCGAGAGCGCGTCGACGAGCGCATTGCCGATGGCCGGCATCGCGCCGACCGCGCCGGCTTCGCCCGCACCTTTGACGCCGAGCGGGTTGGTGCCGGTGGGCACCGGGTTCGTCTCGCAATGCATCGGTGACAGATCGCCGGCGCGCGGCATCGCGTAATCCATAAAGGAGCCGGTCAAGAGCTGGCCCGACTCAGGGTCGAAGACGATGTCCTCCATCAGGATCTGCCCCGCGCCCTGCGCGATGCCGCCGCGGATCTGGCCTTCGAGCAGCAGCGGGTTCAACACGGTTCCGACATCGTCGACGACGCTGTAGTCGAGGAGCTCGACCGTGCCGGTCTCCGGATCGATTTCAAGCTCGCAGATGTGCACACCATTCGGAAAATTCTGCTGTTTGGCGGCGAAGGCGGCGCTCGCGACGAGCCCCGGCTCCAGGCCGTCGGGCAGGCTCTGCGGGTCCCACGCCGCGGCGGCGATGTCGGCGAGCGGCACGTTGCGATCGGTGCCGGTGATCGCGAAGACGCCGTCGGCAAAATCGATGTCCGCCTCGGCGGCTTCGAGGAGGTGCGCGGCGATTGTCTTCGCCTTGGCGACGATTTTCTCGGTCGCGAGATGGACCGCCGAGCCGCCGAGGGTCGCGGTGCGCGAGCCGCCGGTGCCCTCGCCGATCGCGACCTTCTCGGTGTCGCCCTGGACGTAATGCACCTGCTCGGGGCGCAGGCCGAGCCGGTCGCAGACGAGCTGTTTGTAGATCGTCTCGTGCCCCATGCCCTGGGTGATCGAGCCCGAGAGCAGGGTTACGGTGCCGCCGCGATCGAAGCGCAACTCAGCCGCCTCGAAACCGCCCGCCGCGGCGCGCTCGATCGTGTTCGAGAGACCGAGGCCGCGCAATTTGCCGCGGGCGCGCGACTCGGCGCGACGCCGCTCGAAGCCCGCGACATCCGCGAGATCGAGCGCAAGGTCGAGGTTCTTCGCGAACTCGCCGCAATCATAAGTGAAAATGAGCCCCGTCTTGAACGGCATCGCCTCGGGCGGGATCGTGTTGCGGCGGCGCAATTCGACCGGGTCAATACCGATCTCGGCGGCGGCCTCGTCGACCATGCGCTCGATGACATAGGCAAATTCCGGCCGGCCGTTGCCGCGATAGGGCCGCATCGGGTTCGTGTTGGTGAAGACGGCGGTCACTTCGGCATGCATCGCCGGGGTGCGGTAGACGCCGGCCAAGGTGCCGAGGTTCATCACGAACACATTCGAGGCAGCCTGCGCATAAGCGCCGACCGCCGCGATCGTCTTGGTGCGGAAGGCAAGGAAATGCCCGTCGCGGTCGAGCGCCAACTCGGCCTCGGTGACGTGGTCGCGGGCCTGCGCGTCGCTGAGGAAGGCTTCCGACCGGGTGCTGGTCCATTTGACCGGCCGGCCGAGCAGTTTCGAGGCGAGGAGGCACAGCGCGACCTCGTTGTAGATCGCGGATTTCATGCCGAAGCTGCCGCCGATGTCGCCGGCAACGACCCGCACACGCGCTTCCGGCACGCCGATGATCTGCGCCAGCTCGGAACGATAGGCGTGGGTGCGCTGCAAGACGGTGTAGCAGGTGTAGCGGTCCTCGGCGGGGTTGTAGTCGCCGATCGCGCCGCGCGGCTCCATCGTCGCGGCGGTGACGCGGTTGATTACGAGGCGGCGCTTGACGATGCGGTCGGCGCGCGCGAAGGCCCCTTCGGTGGCGGCCTTGTCGCCGACCTCGTGCACGAAGCAGATGTTGTCCGGGCAATCCTCCCAGACGCGCGGCGCGCCGGCGGCGAGCGCACCCTCAGTCGAAACGATCGCGGGCAGGGGCTCGTACTCGACCTCGATCCGCTCGGCGGCGTCCATCGCCTGGTTTTTCGTCTCGGCGACTACAAACGCGACGTAATCGCCGACCCAGCGCACCCGGTCTTCGACGAGCGCCGGAAAACGGGGCTTGTAGGAGGCGAGCCCGCCGGGCCGCTTCATGCCGCCGGCGGCCGGCAGATCGCCCCAGCCGGACGCTTGCCAATCGGCGCCGGTCAAGACGGCGAGCACGCCGGGCATTTGCTGCGCGGCGCGTACATCGATCGCGCGGATGCGGGCATGCGCATGCGGCGAGCGCAGCACATGGCCGAACACCATGCGCGGCATGACCATGTCGTCGACATAACGGCCGCCGCCGCGCAACAGGCGCGGGTCCTCGAAACGCGGCACCGGCTGACCCAACGCGAATTCGCCCATCGGCACACCCTCTCTACGTCGTCTCCCGACAATTACAGCAGATTTTTTGGGCTATGTTTCGCCCATTTGATGCGCACACCGCCGGGGCGACAAAGATGAGCAGAGCGGACAGAATGGCCGGATGAGTTTGCCGCGATCGATGTCTGCCCGGGTCGTGCCGCCGCTACTGCCCAGGCTGCTAAGCGCGCGGGTGCCGGTGTTCTATGGCTGGGTCGTGCTCGGCTGTCTGTGCTGCGCCGGGTTTGCGCGACAAGGGCCGGCGGTCGCGACCTTGTCGATCTTCGTCGAGCCGCTGACGCGCGAGTTCGGCTGGTCGCGCACGGCGTTGTCGGGGGCGGTGTCGCTCGGCGGCGTGTTGGCGGCGATATCGGCGCCGCTGATCGGGCCTTTGCTCGACCGGCGCGGCTCGCGCCTCGTGCTGTGCGCCGCGGTGCTGGTCAACGGCATCGCACTGTTGCTGCTGTCCGCGACCGGGTCGCTGCTGCACTTTTATCTGTTGTTCTGCCTGGCGCGGATGATTTGGGCGGGCCCGTTCGACCTCGGCATCTACGGCGCGCTGTCGAACTGGTTCGTGCGGCGGCGCACCTTCGCGACCTCGATCGCAACTTTGGCGCAGCAGGCCGGGCTCGTCGCGATGCCGCTGATCGCCCAGCTTGCGATCTTGCATCAGGGGTGGCGCAGCGGCTGGCTGGCGATCGGTGCGGTGACATTGCTGATCGGCTTTGTGCCGACTTGGCTCTTCCTGGTGCGCCGGCCTGAGGATCTCGGCCTGTCGCCGGATGGTTTACGCGAAGCCGGGGGTCACAATGTGAACGACGATCCGGCCCGAATTGCCGAGCCGGCGTTCTCGCGGCGCGAGGCGTTGCGCACCCCGGCCTTCTGGCTCGTGCTCCTCTACACGGTGCTGGTGTTTCCGGTGCAGGCCGGGGTCAGCCTGCATCAGGCGCCGTACCTGATCGAGCGGGGCTTCTCGCCGACCATCGCGGCGGCGGTCGTCAGCACGTTTTCGCTGCTGTCGGCGGCCGGAAGCATCGCGTGCGGGCTGCTGCCGAGTTGGCTGGGAATGCGCTACCGGCTGGCGTTCGCCGGGGCGAGCGTCGCGCTCGGGACCGGCGCGCTGCTGGGCATCGCGGCCGCGCCGCAGGCCTTTGTCGCCGGCGGCCTGTTCGGCTTCGGCATCGGCGCGGTGTTGACCCTCGTGCCGATCGCTTGGGCCGATTATTTCGGCCGCGCCCATTTCGGCGCGATCCGCGGCATCGCGCTATCGGCGCAGGTCCTGGCGCAGGCCGCCGGGCCCTTGCTATCGGGCGTGCTCCGGGACTGGAGCGGCAGCTACCGGCTGTCGCTCGAATGCTTTTTTGCGCTGGCCGTCGCGAGCGTCGTTGTGGCGTTGCTGGCCCGCCAGCCGCGGCGATAGGGCCGGAACGATGCCCCGAAGGCCTCGTTGAAACGGCGAGACCAAAATCGGGGCATGCGATGCGTTGGAAACTGCTCGACCGCGGGCCGCCCGCGACTTACGCCGTCGTGCTCGCCAAGGGCGACGAGGCGATGGCGGCGCTGCAGCAATTCGTCGGCGAGCGAAACATCGACACGGCTTCGCTGACCGCGATCGGCGCGTTCGAGCGCGCCGTCCTCGGCTATTTCGACTGGAATGCGAAGGACTACAAGCGCATCCCGGTCGAAGAGCAGGTCGAGGTGTTGTCGCTGGTCGGCGATGTCGCCGAAGCGAAAGGCGAGCCGGCATTGCACATTCATGCGGTGCTCGGGAAATCCGACGGCAGCGTCGTCGGCGGGCATCTGCTCGAAGGACATGTGCGGCCGACCCTCGAGATCATCCTGACAAAGCCGCCGGCGCATCTACGCAAGAAAAAGGACCCGGAGACCGGGCTCGCGCTGATCGCGATCGACCAGGGCTGAGCGATGCCAGTGGGCCCGCGCACGCGGCGCGCGCTTCCCGCGAATTAGCGGGTTTAGTCGGCGGCTTCCTGTTTCGCGCGGCTAACGGCCGGCCTTGCCGAGCCGTCCGCATAATAGCGGCGCAGCATGACGCCGACGGCCGCCAGACCGGCCAGCGACAACAAGATGCCGTAGCTCAGCGGCAACCCAAGCTCGATCATCAGCGCGGCGGCCAAAAGACCGGAGGCGCCGCACGCATCCCAGCCCCCTTCGGTCGCGATGTGGAACCGAAGCGGGCAGGGAGAACGCTTCGCCATCGTGTACACCGCCGCCATCAGTGTCGGCGCGTACAGGCACCCGCCCAACGCGCCCAACGCATTTGCCAAGACGGCGAGCGCGGGATTGCCGGTCGCAATCGCGCGCAGCACGACGATCGCCGCCATGACGCCGACCGAATACCAAACGGCACGGCTGCCGTACCCAGCGTCGATGTGCCGCCCCAGTATCAGACCCCCGATCGCGCCGACCAGCGCGGCAGAGGCGAGCGCGCCGCCATACGCGAGAAAACTCTCGCCGAGCGACAGGAACAGCGCGATCTGCCAGACAAACCAGAAACCGACCGCAACCCAGCCATCCGCCATGAACAACAGGACGCCCGGCATTGCGGCCCTGTACGCGCCCGGTACGAGGCGTGCCACCGCGACGTGCGGCGCGCGCAGGAGCGGCAACGCCGCGAGCGCCGCAACGGCGGCCGTCGTGCCGAATGCCACGCGCGGTCCGAACGCGACGAGCAGAGAGCCGGTCAGCAGCGGGCTGACGATCCCGACGACGGTCCCGATGGCTTCGCGCGCCGAAACCTGGTGACCGCGCAAATCGTTGTCGCCGAGCGCGGCGAAATAGGCGTGATAGCAGGTCCAGTAGACCGTCTCGCCGATCGCCGCCAGCACGATGACGCCCGCTAGAACCGGGCCGACGCCATGCACCTCTGCCAATAAGGGGTATTGCGAGGCCGTCAGCAGCGTTCCGGCAATGACCATCGCCCGCAGTCCCCATCGCACTGCGAGACCGAGCACGAATGGGCGAACGACGAGCCGTCCCAACAGGATCAGCGTGAGCGACACCAGGACGCCTGGAATCGACACGCCGGCCTTCAGCAGATAGATCGAAAAGAACACGGCGCCGCCATACACCGCAACGCAATGCAGCCCATAATGCAGGTTGAGAAGATTGACTGCGTTGTTGCGAAAGAACGCCATCGGAATGCCCGAAATTAAAAACAGGGTCGACGCGAGTGCACGCCGCATGCGGCTTTGCGTGCGGCGCGTGTTCGAAGGCAGCTCAGGTCAGCCGATCAATCCGAGCACCCTTTCCGGGGGAAGGTGCCCAATCTAGCGATCCCGGCATCGTCGTTCAATCTCGGGATCCGGCGATCGGTGCTTGACAGGGTGTTTGGCCGATTGTATTTATCCGTATGGTTAATTAACCGAATGGATTAATAAGGGTGCCCGACCGGCTCAGCGAAACCTTCTCGGCATTGGCCGACCCGACGCGGCGCGCGATCCTGGCGCGGCTCGCTGGGGGTGAGGCGACGGTCGGCGAATTGGCGGAGCCGTTCGCGATCAGTCTGCCGGCCGTCTCGAAGCACCTGAAAGTGCTCGAGCGGGCAGGGCTGATCGTGCGCGGCCGCGAGGCGCAATGGCGGCCCTGCCGAATCGAGGCGGCGCCGCTGAAGGATGCCGCGGATTGGATCGAGCATTACCGCCGGTTCTGGGACGAGAGCCTCGATCGGCTCGATGCGTATCTGAAAGAAGTGCAAGCGACCAAGAAACCCCGATCCCGTAAAGCCCGCCGCTGACGCAACCACGCGAGGAACCATCTTTATGGCACAAACAGCAACCGCCGCCGCCGATCGCGAGCTCGTCCTTATGCGCGTCATCAACGCGCCGCGGGAACTCGTGTTCCGGATGTGGACCGATCCGGCCCACCTAGCGAAGTGGTGGGGGCCGAAAGACTTCACCAACCCGGTGTGCGAGATCGACCCTCGACCCGGCGGCACCCTGCGCATCGTCATGCGCGCACCCGACGGCACCGATTATCCGATGGCCGGCATGTTTCGCGAGATCGTCGCGCCGGAACGGCTGGTGTTCACGAACTGCGCGCTGGATCGGGACGGCAAGGTCGTTCTCGACGGCCTCACGACGGTCACCTTTGCCGAACAGGACGGGAAGACAAAACTGACTGTGCAAACCCGCGCCACGGCGCTGGTGCCGGCCGCGGCCCGGTACCTTGAAGGCATGGAGGCCGGCTGGCAGCAGACCCTCGATGGCCTGGAAGAACACGCACGCGAAGCGGCGGATCGGGAGCTGGTCGTCACGCGCGTCATCGACGCGCCCCGCGACATCGTGTTCGGCGCGTGGACCGATTCGAAGCAGGGCCGCGCAATGGTTGGGCCCGCAGGGCTTCACGACGATCTCCTGCGAGATGGATGTGCGGCCAGGCGGCGCCTACCGTGCCTGCATGCGCTCGCCCGGGGGAACGCGGCACTGCCGGCGCGGGATTTATCGCGAGGTCGTCGCGCCGGAGCGCCTCGTCTTCACCTATGCGTGGGAAGACGCGAACGGAAATCCCGGCCACGAGACGATCGTGACGGTGATTTTCGCGGATGCCGGCAGCAAGACGCGGCTGACCTTGCGTCAAGCCGTGTTCGAGACGGCCACGGCACGCGATGAACATCAGGGGGGCTGGTCGAGTTGTCTCGATCGATTTTCCCAATACCTCGCGAGTGTATCCGTCAGTCACTGAGGGGATGAAGCATGTCCAAAATTACGCCATGCCTGTGGTACGACGGCGAGGCCGAGGAAGCGGCGCGGTTTTATGTATCGCTGCTGCCGGACTCGCGGATCGATCACGTCCAGAAGAACGTCACCGACAGTCCCGCCGGCAAGGCGGGGACCGCGCTGGTGGTCAAGTTCACGCTCGCCGGGCAGAGCTTTCTGGCGCTCAATGGCGGCACCCGGTTCGAGTACACGCACGCGATCTCGTTCATGGTGGATTGCGCCGATCAGGCCGAGGTCGACCGGCTGTGGGACGCGCTGTCGGCCGGCGGCGCGGTCGAGCGTTGCGGCTGGCTCAAGGACCGCTACGGCGTCTCCTGGCAGATCGTGCCGAAGGTGCTGCCGGAACTGCTCGGCGACCCCGATCCGGTGAAGGCGCAACGGGTCATGCAGGCGATGCTCGGGATGGTCAAGCTCGATATCGCCGGGCTTAGGGCGGCCCTTGCCGGCTGATCCGAGGCGCAATCCACCGAATAAGGAATCTGGAGATGGCACAGCATCAAATCGTCTCTCGCGACGAATGGCTGGTGGCGCGCAAAGATTTGCTGGTGAAGGAGAAGGAGTTCACCCGATTGCGCGACCGGCTCGGCGGCGAGCGGCGAGCGCTGCCGTGGGTCAAGATCGAGAAGCCGTATCTGTTCGACGGGCCGGATGGAAAGGAGACGCTCGCGGATCTGTTCGGCGGCAACAGCCAGCTGATCGTCAAGCATTTCATGCTGGGACCGGGCTGGAGCGAAGGCTGTGTCGGCTGCTCGTTCGAAATGGACCACGTCGACGGCATTCTCGCGCATCTCGCCGCGCGCGACGTCAGCTATGTCGCGGTGTCGCGCGCGCCCTGGCCGGAAATCGATGCATTTCGAAAGCGCATGGGTTGGCGCATCAAATGGGTGTCGTCCTATGGCGGCGACTTCAATTACGACTTTCACGTGTCGTTCACCGCGGACGAAATGACACGGCAAGGGTACTACAATTATGCAATGCGGCCGATCCCGATCGAGGAAATGTCGGGCCGCAGCGTCTTTTACAAGGACGCGAACGGCGATTTGTTTCACACCTATTCGTCATTCGGGCGCGGCGGGGAGGACGTGCTCGGCGCCTACCGCTTGTTGGATATCGTGCCGAAAGGCCGTGACGAGACCGGCCCGAGGGGCAATCTGAGCGACTGGGTGCGCCACCACGACCGCTACGGCGCACCCGGCGCCGTTGCTCCTACCGGACGCTGGATGCCGGAACAGTCGCAGCCCTGCTGCGCTTCAGAGGAGCGGCGCTGAGGTTCAGACCAATTCGCGGACAGTGTCGGAAGCGATGGTCAGCGCGATCTTGCCGCGGTGCGGCGTGCCGCGCGCCAGGGACTCGGCGAAATGCAATGCCTGCTCGGCACGCACCCTGGGCGGCATCGGCGGCTCATGCGGGTCGACAACCGCCTCGACGAGAACGGGTCCCGGAGTCGCGAGCGCCTCCTCGACGATTCGGTTGCAATCCTGAGGCCGCTCGACCGAGAGCCCGGTCGCGCCGCAGGCGCGCGCCACCATCGCGAAATCGATCGGCTGCAGGTCGCAGACGTATTCCGGATTGCCGAGGAACACCATCTGCTCCCATTTGATCTGGCCGAGCTCGTTGTTCTTGATGACGACGACCTTGATCGGCAGCTGGTATTTCACCGCGGTGGCGAGCTCGGCCATCAGCATCGACAGCCCACCGTCACCGACAAAGGCGACGACCTGGCGGTCGGGATAGGCGATCTGTGCGCCGATCGCGTAGGGAAGGCCGCATGCCATCGTCGCGAGATTGCCGGAGACCGAGAACATCTGGTCGGCGCGGATCGGGATATGCCGCGCCGCCCAGGTGGTGATCGTGCCGGAATCGGTGACGACGATCGCATCATCGCGCAACCGCTTGCCGAGTTCGTGCGCGACGACCTGCGGCTTCATCGGCATGTCCTGCCGGCTCGCGCGCTCGAGCATCAGCTTTTCCCACTCCGCTTTGCCCTGTTGCGCCTGTTGCAGCCACGAGCGATCGGGGTTGCGGTCAAGATGCGGGATGAGGCGGCGCAGCACGCGCAGCGAGTCGCCGACCAGACCGACCTCAGCCGGATAGCGCAGCCCGATGCGCAGCGGGTCGATGTCGATCTGAACGCAGCGCGCCTGGCCGGGTTTGGGATAAAACTCGATATAGGGGAAACTGCTGCCGACGATCAACAGCGTGTCGCAAGCTTCGAGCGCGTCCTGCGACGGCCGCGTGCCGAGGAGGCCGACGCCGCCCGTCGTATACGGGCTGTCGTCGGGGACGCAGGCCTTGCCGAGCAGCGGCTTGACGATCGGCGCGCCGAGGATTTCGGCGATCTCTTCCAATTCCCTGCGGGCACCGATCGCGCCGCGGCCGGCCATGATGACCGGCTTTTTCGGCTTGTTGAGGATCTCGGCAGCGTTGCGCAGAGCGTCGTCGGTCGGGATGTGAGCACTCTCGGCCCAGATGTCGGACACATGATGCGGCCGGTTGCGCTTCGAACGCAGCGTGTCGGCCGGCATCTCCTGCATGTCGACCGGCATCGTCACATGCGCGACGCCGCGATAGGCGAGCGCGGCACGGCAGGCAAGCTCGACGACGTTCTCGACATGCGCCGGGCCCATGATCCGGTTGTTGTACTTGCACACGTCCATGAACAGCTTGTCGAGCTCGACATCCTGTTGCGTCTCGGTGTTCAAGAGGTCGTGAAATTGCAGCCCGGTGATCGCCAACACTGGCGCGCCGTCGAGTTTGGCGTCGTAGAGGCCATTGAGGAGATGAATGCCGCCGGGTCCCGAGGTCGCGACGCAAACGCCGAGCCGGCCGGTGAATTTGGCGTAGCCGCAGGCGGCGAAGGCGGCGGCCTCCTCGTGCCGCACCTGGATGAAGCGGATCTTGTCCTGGCGCTTGCGGAAGGCTTCGATGATGCCGTTGATGCCGTCGCCGGGAATGCCGAACACGGTGTCGACGCCCCAGGCCATAAGGGTGTCGACCAATACGTCGCTGGCGGTCGCTTTCATGAGTTCGCCTTGTAAAGGTGGTGAGAGCTGCCGATGATCCGCGGTGTCGTTGTTCTTAACGCGACCTCGGGGACCACGTTCCGGCCGCGCGGCTAGGGCTGGGTCGGAAAACCGAGGCGAGTGGCGTAGTCGGTGGCGCTCAAGCCGTAGAGCAGCAGGAGCCAGAAGAAGCCGGCGCCGGCGAAAATCCATTTCAGCGACGCCCGGCCCCGGAGGCGCATGAACAGGATGAAGACGATCGCCGCCTGCGTTGCGGCGATGCAAAATTGCACGGCCGGACCAAGGGCGCCCAAATGCAGAAAGGCGCTGCCGATTTCGAGCCCCAGCAGCACGAGCAATACCAGCCAGCCGATTACGTAAACGAGCATCAGCCACGGCCCGGCAGGTAGAGCGCGGGGAACAGGAACAGCCACACGATATCGACAAAGCTCCAGTAGAGACCGACCACCTCGAGCGGCGCGTAATAAAGGGGGCCGATCGTGCCGATCCGGGCGCGGACCAGCATCAGCAGCACCAGCGCCACACCGATCGTCAGATGGATAGCGTGCAGGCCGGTAGCGGTGAAGTAGAAGATCCAGAACAATTCGCCCGGCGGACGATACCCCGGCTTCAGCAGGAAGTTGAGGGCCGGAACGAGCTGGTGCCGGTAATCGGCGGCATATTCATAGCCCTTGATGGCGAGGAACGCGATCCCGAGCACGGCGGTGATTCCGAGCCAGAAGAGCACGGCCCGCTGCCGTCCCATGGCGGCGGCCTCGATCGCCAGCACCATCGACAGGCTGCTGGTCACCAGGAGCGCGGCATTGACGCTGCCGCACCACAACTCGGTGTCACGCGCCGCGTTGGCGAAATCGGCAGGATAGGCGGCACGGTAGATGAAATAGGTAAAAATGAGGCCGCCGAAGAACAACACCTCGGTGGCGAGGAACGCCCACATGCCGAGCTGCGCCGCCTCGCCCTGCTGAGCGAGGGTGGCGTATTGCGTCTCGGGCCGCAGCACGGTCATTGCCGCCTCAGGCGCAAGCCGTGCCGTTCTGCGCGATGCAGGCGCCGGTCTCGGGATCGTAATGATAGGGCTCGGTCGTGACGTTCGGGGTTCGGGCAAAATTCTCCTTCGGCGGCGGCGAACTGGTCTGCCATTCGAGCCCGGTTGCAAGCCACGGGTTGGGGCTGGCGTGCCGGCCGCGCAGCAATGACCAGGTCAGGTAAACCAGCGGCATCAGATAGGCGATAGCGAGGATCGAAGCGCCTGCCGACGACAGCACGTTCCACACCTGCAATTCCGGCGCATAGGCGTAATAGCGCCGCGGCATGCCGAGATAACCGAGGATGAATTGCGGAAAGAAGGTCAGGTTGAACCCGAGAAACATCAGGATCGCGGCCGCGCGCGCCCAGATCTCGGGATAGAGCCGGCCGGTGATCTTCGGCCACCAGTAATGCAATCCGCCGAAATAGGCGCTGACCGCGCCGCCCACCATGATGTAGTGGAAGTGGGCGATCACGAAATAGGTGTCGGTCAGGTGTACATCGAGCGCCAGGGTCGCGACCATGAGACCGGTCAACCCGCCCATCGTGAAGAGCCCGACAAAGCCGAGCGCGTACAGCATCGGCGCGTCAAAGGCGATCGAGCCCTTGTGCAATGTCGCCGTCCAGTTGAACACCTTGATCGCCGACGGCACCGCTACGAGAAAGCTCATCAGCGAGAAGACGATGCCGGAAAAGAGCGAGATCCCGGCGGTGAACATATGATGGCCCCAGACCAGGAAACTGATCACTGCGATCGCCAATAGGGCGTAGGTCATGCCGGTGTAGCCGAAGATCGGCTTGCGCGCGAAACAGGCGACGATCTCGCTGACGAGACCCATTGCCGGCAGGATCATGATGTAGACGGCGGGGTGCGAGTAGAACCAGAACATATGCTGGAAGAGGAGCGGGTCGCCGCCCAGCGCCGGATCGAAGATGCCGACCCCCATCAACCGCTCGAGGCCGATCAGCAGCAGCGTCATCGCCAATACCGGGGTCGCGAGCAGCATGACGAGGCTGGTCGCGTAAATCGCCCAGATGAACAAAGGCAGTCGGCTCCAATACATGCCGGGCGCGCGCAGCCGGTGAATCGTCACGACGAAATTGAGCGCCGTCATGATCGTCGAGAAGCCATTGATGAACACGGTTACCGCCGCAGCCGTGACATAGCCGTTCGCATAGGCGGTGGAGAACGGCGTGTAGAAGGTCCAGCCGGTGTCGACGCCGCCCATCAGCAGCATGTAAAGCAGCAGCACGCCGGACAGGTTGAACACATACCAGCTCGCGAGGTTGAGGCGCGGAAAGGCGAGGTCGTGCGCGCCGATCATCAGCGGCACGAGGAAGTTGCCGAGGGTTGTCGGGATCGCCGGGATCAGGAAGAACCACACCATGACGATGCCGTGGATCGTGAACATGCGGTTGTAGATATCGGGCTGCAACAGACCGCCTTGCGGCGTCACCAGGTGAAGGCGGATCAAGGTTGCGGCAAAGCCGCCGATGAAAAAGAAGAACGTGATCGACGCGAAGAACAGCAACGCGATCCGCTTGTGGTCGCGGGTGAGAAGCCACGAGCCGACCGTCTGCCGTTCCGTCAGATAGGTGGCGGGCAGATCGATCGCGACAGCGGTCATCGCGTGCTCTCCTCGCGGCTCGCGGCAGCCGGGCTCAGGGATTGGATGTAGGCGATCAGCTTCATGATCTCGTCCTCACCGAGCTGGCCGGCAAAGGACGGCATGACGGGCGGGTAGCCGGCGACGGTGAAGGTGCGCGGGATCAGGATGCAGTCGCGGATGTATTTCTCGTCGGCGCGCACGACGGAACCGTCAGACAGATGCACGAGGCTGCCGTAGAGGCCTGTTAGCAAGGGCGCGTGCACCGTGCTGTTGGCATCGTGGCAGCCGCTGCATCCGTGCTGGCGGAACAGCGCTTCGCCCTGCTGCGCGAGCGAAAGATTGACGCCCTGATGGGTGAGCCAGCCGGTATAGGCCGCCGGCTCCATGACGACGATCTGCCCGCCCATATGGGCGTGCTCGGTGCCGCAGAATTCGCTGCATTCGATTGTGAAATTGCCCGTCTCGGTCGGGCGGAACCACATGGTTTCGAGCGTCCCGGGGACGACGTCGTGCTTCAGCCGGAATTCCGGAATGAAGAAACTATGGATGACGTCCTGCGACGCCATCACGAGGCGCACGGTCTTGCCGACCGGGACATGCAGCTCGTCGATCTCGCGCTGGCCGCCGGGGTGCTCGACCTTCCACATCCACTGCTTGCCGACGATGAAAATTTCGAGGTCGGCGGCCGGCGGCTTATAGAGCCAGACGTACATGCCGGCGCCCCAGACGAACAGCCCCAGGAAGCCGGTCAGCGTCGCCGCCGTCCAGCCGATCTCGAAGACCCAGCTCTTCTCCCCCAGGGCGCTTCGCGGCACCGGGTTGCCGCGGCGGTAGCGGATGCAGAACACCCAGATCAGCCCGAAGACGAGCGCCAGGATCGCGGCGCAGAGCACCAGCTCGGCGATAAACAGGGTGTTGACGCGGTCGCCGCTCAGCGCGCTGGTCTTCGGCCAGAACGGGACCCATTGCCCGGTTTCGGCCATTGCGCGCGCTCAGCGATGACGGCTGCGCCGGAGCCAGGCGAACAGCCCGCAGGCGGCCAGCATGCCGGCGATGTTGAACAGGACGAGCGCCGTCTCGATCATCGGGGTGTACCCGCGCGATACGGCGCCGTGTCCGAAGCAGAGCAGCAAGAAGCGGCCGAGCGGCCCGGCGGTCCGGCCATTATTTGCATTGTCCAGCGCGGCGATGAGCGCGGCGGGCGTCACGTCGAGATCGGCGAGATAGCCGCCGACGGTGCCGTCCGGAGCGGCGACGATGATGCCGGTCGAGTGAATGTATTGCTCGCTCGCCTTATCATAGCGGTAGTGAAAGCCGGCCGTATCGGCGATCGGCCTGACGGCCGTTTCGGGCCCGGTCAGGAAATGCCAGCCGGACACCACGGCGCCATCGAGATATTTCGCCTTTTCGGCTGCGGCGTCGGCCGGCGAGTCGCGCGGATCGATGCTGATCGCGAGCATCGCGTAATCGCGTCCGACCGCAGGCGGCGATGATGCGGTGGCGTCCGCCAGCTTGCCGAGAACAACGCCGCAGATCGTCCGGCAGCGCAGGTATTCGAGCACCAGCACGACCGGCGTTCCGCGAAAAAAGCTGCCGAGCGCGACGGTGTTTCCGCCTTCGTCGATCAGCTCGGTCGCGAGCGGCAGGCGCGCGCCGGGATGCGGCTCGAGCGCGAGATCGCCAAGGGCTTCGCCGCCGGCCCATGCCGAGGAGGCGAATGCCATGAAACAGCACAAGGCCCATGGAGCCGCCGCGGACTTCATCGCTTGCCTTGTGGGAAGCCGTCGATTCCCTTCGCAGCGAGCTGCTTCATCGCCTCGGCGATCGGGATGTGGACGACCCCGTTCTGCTTGTCGATCCAATAATAGGTGTTGAGCTCGCGTTCCTCGCGGGCCCGCAGCCGGGCGAGGTCTTGCGGCGGGTCGGTCCGCAGGACCGGTTCCGGCATCGCGACAGTCAGCGAGCGGGGGACGTCCGAGACGGCAGTATCGAAGCCGGCGCGCAGCGCGAGCACGGCGACAGCGATCAACACCAGCAGCATCGCCAACACGGCGCCGATCGCCGGGACCGACCAATCGGACGGTTCGTAAGCGGTGTCCGGATTTATCTCGATGCGATCGCTCATCGCGCCTCGCTCATCGCGATCGAAAGCGCGCCATGGCGCAGCCGTCGCAGCAACAGCAGCATCATCGCGCCGCCCAATCCGAGGATCGCGGCAATATCGAGCCAGAACGGCGGGGCGCGCGGAAATTCCGGGAATACCAGCCACCAGCTCTCGACCAACCGGCCCAACAGCACCACCGCGCAGGCCGCGATCACGACGGCGCGGCTGCGCTTGTTCCACAGCAACAGAACGAATGGGACGAAAAATCCGGCGATTGCGATCAACCAGGTGACGGCGCGCCAGCCATCGGCGATGCGGCGCAGATACCACGGGATCTCGTGGCTGAGATTTTCCTCCCACACGATCAGAAACTGGCAGAACTCGACATAAGCCCAGAAAATGATTGTGGCCAGCAGGATCGCCGCCAGATCGCGAAGATGGCTGCGCTCGATGCTGCCAGCCGGCGATAGCGCGATGACGGTCAGCACGAGAGCCAGTCCGGTGTTGAACCAATGCGCGCCGACAATCATCGGAAACACCGCCGACCAGAATTGCGGGTCGAGCGACAGGATCCAGTCGATCGCGGCGAAGCTGACGGTGTAGGCGAGCAGCAGGAGGCCGATCGCGCTTAGCCATCGCAGGGTGGGATCGACACCGATGGCGACCCCGCGCGGCGTCCATAGCGCATAGGCGGCGAGCGCATTCCACGCCACGAAATCGATCGCATAGCGCAGCGTGACAAAGCCGCTGTTCAAGTACCAGGCGTTGCCGAGACCGCTCGCTCCCGGCCACGGATAGATCGCGCGCAACCCGATCAGCACCGGAATGCCGGCGAGTGTGGCGAGCGGCATCGTCAACGCGGCGGCGGCGAGCACCGGCCGCGCGCTCGCCATCCAGTTCCCGCCGGTCAGATCGTGCACGAGAATAAGGGTCACGGCGCCGAGCGGCAGGCCGAGCCAGAACAGATACGCGCAGAGCCAGGCGCGGTAAAAAGCCGAGCTTGCTACGATCGCTCCGATCACGCAGCCGATCAGGCCGATGACTAGCGCCGCCAACGCAGCGAGCTCGACGATCGGCCAGGCGCGGTCGCCGGTCATTGCAATTGCTGCCGCTGATCGGCCGGAACATCGGCCAGCTTCGCGCTGTTGCTGGCCTGCAGCGCCCGGATGTAGGCGGCGATCGCCCAGCGGTCGCGCGGCTCCACGCGATTGGCGTAGGAGAACATCGCGCCATAGCCGTTCGCGATCACATCGTAGAAATGCTGGACCGGCGCGGCGCGCAACCGGTCGAGCCAGAATGCGGGTGGCGCCGGAAAGCCGCGCTCGGCGATCATGCCGCGGCCGTCCCCGGTTCGGCTGTGGCACGGCGCGCACGCGATGTCGAACCGCTGCCGGCCGCGTTCGAGCAGCGCCAGCGTCACGGGCGGCGGCGCCACCGGCTCATCGTCGCGAGCGACGATTCCGGAGGGCGGTACGGCCGGCCAGTTCGGCTCGGCGGTTTTGCCCGCGGGCAATTCGAACGGTAGCCGCTTCGGCTGGTTCGCCATGTCGTCGCACGCGACGATCGCCAGCCCGAGCGCGGCGAGGACCAGGGCGGGTTGCGGCTTCACCCCAGGACCTCGTCGATCGGCGCGGCGCCGTGCCGTTCGAGGATCGCGCGAACGGTCGCGGCGTCGAAATGCGGATCGGCCGCCTCGACCGCCAGAAAGAAGCGGTCCTGCGAGGCGCGCGCGAAATCCGCGGCCCCGAACACCGGGTGAAAGAGGAGCGGCAAGCGGCTGCTGGCGAGGAATGCCAGGAAGGCGCCGATCACCGCGAACAGCAGGGTGACCTCGAAGCTCGATACGGTGAAGGCCGGCCAGCTGTTGTAGGGCCGGCCGCCGACGTTGATGGGGTAGTCGATCGCGGCCGCCCAATATTGCACGAAGGTGCTGCTGACCGCGCCGAACACCGCGCCGGCGAGCGTCGTCAACGCGACGCCGAGACTCGGCGGTGTGTGCAACACCTCGTCGAGCTCTTCGACCGGGTACGGTGTGTAGGCGTCGATCAGCCGCAAGCGAATCTCGCGAAGCTGCCGCGCCGCAGCCACGGCTCCGACCGGCGTCGGAAATTCACCGATGATGCCGTATAGCGCCGCCGGATCGCTCATCGCGGTGCGGTGTCCCGCAGCAGCTCGCGCAGCTCGGCGAGCGGCACGATCGGCACCAGCCGCAGCACGATGAAGTACAATGTCAGGAACAGCCCGATCGAACCGGCAAAGGTCGCCCAGTCCCATAAGGTCGGCGCGTAATTGCCCCATTCGGAGGGCGGGTAGTCGCGATGCAGGCTGGTGACGACGATGACGAAACGCTCGCACCACATACCGATGATGATGCCGACCGCTATCAGCGCGAGCAGCGCTTCGTTGACGCGCACCGCGGGCCACCACAACAGCTGCGGCAGCGCGACGTTGAGCACAATCGTCGCCCAGAAGATCGGTGCGTAAAGTCCGAAGACGCGCTCCGTGAACATCGTGCGCTCGGCGACCTCGCTGCCGTAGAAAGGCCCGAATGCTTCCCAGACATAGGCGAAGCTGATCATCAGGCTGCCGGTCAGCATGATCTTGCCGAGCGCGTTCAGGTGATACTCGGTGATGATCGGTTGCAGTGCGTAGGCGCGGCGGATCGGGATCGTCAGAAGAATCACCAGCGCGATGCCGGAGATGACCGCGCCGAAAAAGAAATAGGGCGGGAACTGCGTCGAGTGCCATCCCGGGGTCAGCCCGCCGGCGAAATCGAGGCCGACGACGCTGTGCACCGACACCACCATCGGCGCCATGATCGCGGCCATGATCAGGTAGACGGTCTTGTAGGGGCGCCACTGCCGCGTCGAGCCGCGCCAGCCGAGCGCCAGGATGCCGTAAAAGATCTGGCGCCCGCGCGTCCTCGCCTGGTCACGAATCGTCGCGAGATCGGGCAGCAACCCGGCGTAATAAAACATCAGCGACATCAGGATGTAGCAAAGCAGGCACACAAAATCCCACAGCAGCGGGCTGCGGAATTGCGGCCAGATGTCCATCGCGTTCGGGTACGGAAACAGCCAGTAGAAAAAGCCCGGCCGGCCGAGGTGCAAGATCGGCATGATCCCGGCAGAAGCCGCGGCGCACAGCATCATCGACTCGGCGATGCGGCTGATCGCGGCGCGCCACGGCGAGCGCGTCAGGTAGAAGAGCGCCGAGACGATCGTGCCGCCGCTCGCCAGTGCGATCCACCAGACATATTCGGCAATGGCCAGGCCCCAGGCGACCGGGATGTTGACGCCCCAAATGCCGATGCCGTTGACGAACAGCCAGGTGGAGGCAATGACCAGAACGAGCAGCAGTGCGAGCGAGAACAGAAACCCGATCCACCACCACAGCGGCATCTTCGGCCGCAACACCGCATCGCCGATATGCGAACTCAGCGACGTCAGCGTGACGCCCGGCAATATGACCGGCAGCCCGTCGCTGTGCTCCGCGCTCACTGTCATTTCGACGTGCCGTTCGTCATTTCTGAATTCGTCATCCCGGCGAAAGGCGGGATCCATGTCGGCCGGAGACTCGGGGGCGGAAGAGTGGGTCCCGGCCTTTGCCGGGACGACGAGTCGAGGACGGCAGCTACGTCAGTGAAGCTCATGCCTTGCCGTCCCTCACTTCCAAATTCGTCGTCCCGGCGAAAGGCGGGACCCATTTCGGCCGGAGACTCGGGGTCGGAAGAGTGGGGCCCGGCCTTCGCTGGGACGACGAGTTGAGCGTGGCAGCTACGTCAGTGAAGCTCATGCCTTGCCGTCCGTCTCTATGGCCGGATTGGGGTTGCGGATCAGCGCCTGGTAGGTGGTGCGCGGCCGCGTGTTGAGTTCCGGGAGCAAGGCGTAATCGAGCGGGCTCTTCTGGCGTTTGGCGACACGGCTTTCGAGATCGTTGCGGTCGCCGAACACAATCGCCTCGGTTGGACAGCTCTGCTGGCAGGCAGTGAGGATCTCGCCGTCATTGATCGGACGGTCGTCGCGATCGGCGGCGATCTGCGTGCGGCGGATGCGCTGTACGCAATAGGTGCATTTTTCCATGACGCCGCGATCGCGCACCGTGACGTCCGGGTTCCAGGATTGCGGCGGGCGGTCTTCGGCGTAGGCGTAACCGAAGAAATTGAAGCGGCGCACCTTGTAGGGACAATTGTTCGAGCAAAAACGCGTGCCGATGCAGCGGTTGTAGACCATCGCGTTGAGCCCCTGGCTGTCGTGCACCGTCGCTTCGACCGGGCAGACCACTTCGCAGGGCGCATTCTCGCAATGCATGCACGGCACCGGCTCGAAGGCGATCGAGGGCGATGCCGGCGGTCCGGTGTAATAGCGGTCGATGCGCAGCCAGTGCATCTCGCGGCCGGCGAGGACCTGCTGCTTGCCGACGACCGGAATATTGTTCTCCGCCTGGCAGGCGGCGACGCAGGCCTGACAGCCGATGCAGGACGTCAGGTCGATCGCCATCGCCCAGGCCTCGCCCTCGTAGCGGAACCCGGGATAAAGCGAGGCTTCCGTGTGCGGCGCAGCGAGGAAGGTCGGGTTGTGCTGAAACTCGGCGAAGGTGCCTTCCTTCACGAGAGCGCGCCCGGCGATGCGGTCATGGCCTTGCACGGTCGCGAGCCGGAGCCGGTCGCCGGTTTTGGTCACCGCGCCGGCTGTTGCGAGCCACGGGCTTTCGGCGCGGCGGAGAGAATAGGTGTCGAAACCGACCCCGACCGACAGGCCTCCCGCGCGCCGGCCGAAGCCGAGCGGCAAGGTGATGCATTCCGCCGCCTGGCCCGACAACACAAAGACCGGGGCGCGGAGGCCGCGACCGCCGGCTTCGATCGTGACGACATCGTCGTTTGCGACGCCGAGGCGGGCCGCCGTATCCGGCGCGACCAGCGCGGCGTTGTCCCAGGTCAGCCGGGTAAACGGGCGCGGCAGTTCCAGCAGCCAGGAATTGTCTGCGTGCCGGCCATCGCCGATCGCCTCGTCGGCGCGGAACAGCAGCGTAATCCCGCCGCCGCTCTGTTGCTTAGGTGACGGCAGACTCGCGGCGAGATCGGCTTTTGGAATGACTGTCACCGGCGCGGCGGCGCTGTTCTCGACGATGCCGGAGCGCAGTGAATCGTGCCAAAAGCGCTCGAAATCACCGTCGCCGCGTTGCCGTGCCTGCTGCTGCCAGTGATCGCGCAGCAGCGCGTAGTCATCGGGCGACGTATCGCCTTGCAATACGGCGACGACTTCATGCGCGGAACGGCCGCCATACAGCGGTCGCGCTTGCGGTTGCAGGATCGTCACGGTGCCGTCAAAGGCGCGGGCATCGCTCCAGCTTTCGTATTCATGCGCCAGCGGCACATGCCAAGTCGCGGCGAGCGCGGTCTCGTCCGGATAAAGCGACAGCGCGACGGAGAGCGGCACGCGGCTTAGCGCGGCAGCGAAATCGAGATCGGCCGGCGCGGCATAGACCGGATTCGTGCCGAGCATGACCAGCGTATCGACCTTTCCCGCGTTGACGTCGGCGACGAGCTCGGCGAGGCTCTGCCGCTGCGGCGAGCGCGACGCGGCGACCGGCTCGATGCCGTGGATCGTCATACCGAAATTGCCGAGCGATCCGTTGATCGCATGGCTGAGCAGGTGCAGTTCGGCGGGCTGCTCCGGGCCCAGATGGACCAATGAATGGCCGCGATGCTGCTGCAGGTCCTCGGTCGCCGCCTTGATCCCCCCGGCATTGGCTGCGTCCGGCTGCAGCCACTCGGCCGGTCCGGCGCCGAGCGCGGCGGCGAGTTGGCGCAACATCTGCGCAATCTCGTCGGGGTTCAGCGCCAGCCGGTGGTCCGCCTTGGCGCCGAGCAAAGTCGGGGTGCTCTCGATCGCATAGATCCGGCTCATCGTCGCGTCGTCGCCGAACTCCGTCGGCCGGCGCTTCGCCATCAGCTCGCGGGCATAGGCGAGATGGCCCGGTGCGGCGGAGATCAGATCGCTCTCGACCGCGAAGATCACTTCGGCTTGGCCGAGGTCGTAGGTGAACTCGAGCGGGCGGCCGAACGCGGTCTGCGCCGCTTGCAGTTCCTCGTCCCGGTCGAGCGGCTCCCATTGATGCCAGCGCATCTCGGGAAACTGCTGCCGCAACGCGGCGATCTGCGCGATGAGTGTCGGCGAGGTCGCCGTGCCGGTGAGCAGCCGCAGCCCGGCGCCGTGGTTCTTCGCCCAGTCGCCGCGGCGCTCGATTACCGCGGTGACAAATGCTTCCCAGGGAACGATCTGCCCCTGATGCAGCAGCGATTGCGAGCGGTGCGGATCGTACAGGCCGAGGATGCTTGCCTGGATAATCGCGCTGGCCGCGCCGCGGCTCGCCGGATGGTCCGGGTTGCCCTCGACCTTGATGGGCCGTCCCATTTGGTGCGCGACCAGCACACCGGTGGCGTAGCCGCGCTCGGTCGTAGCGGTTGCGTAAGCCTTCGCCTGGCCGGGCACGATGCCGGACGGCTGCTTGACATAAGGCAGGAGCTGGCGCGGGTTTTCTTCCGGTCCGCAGCCCGCGAGTCCGCCGGTTGATCCGCCGAGGGCGAGCGAGGCCGCCATCAATTGCAGGAAACGGCGGCGTTCGACGATCCCCAGCTCGCGCCCGATCCGCGACATCTCGCGAGCGAGATGGGACGCGACTTCCGGGCTCTCAGCCAGCTCGTCGAGCGCGCGCCAATAGGTCCGGCCGGATGACGCGCCGCCATTCTTCATCGGTGACACACCGTGCAATCCGTCAGCGTGTCGGGATGAATGCGATAAGCCGCTATCAGCTGCGCGCCCGACGGCGTTTCGGCGGCGCGCTGCCAGTGCGGGTCGAACACCTTGTCGGCGGGGCGCAGATGCGGCGCCGGGTTGCGGTGACAATCGAGGCACCAGCGCATCGTCAGATCGGCCGCGCGCCAGGTCAGCGCCATGTCGCCGATCGGGCCGTGGCATTCGGTGCAGCCGACGCCCTTGGCGACATGGATGCTGTGGTCGAAATACACGTAGTCGGGCAGCGTGTAGACGCGCTGCCAGCGCAGCGGTCGGTTTTCGGCGAGGCTCTGGCGCACCGGCGCGAGCAGCTCGGCATTTGTCCAGAGCTGCGAATGGCAGGTCATGCAGGTCTCGGTCGGCGGCAGGCCGGCGCTCGATGCGAACTCGACGGAGGTGTGGCAATAGCGGCAATCGATGCCGAGACCGCTGACGTGATGCTGATGGCTGAACGGCACCGGCTGAACCGGAGTCAGCGTGACCTGCGTGTTGTATTGCATCAGCGGCGCGCCCCAGATCAGAAAAGCCGCAAACAGCGCGAGCGCGGCGAGGGCGAGCAGCGTGGCGTCGGTGATGAGGTTTGCTCTTGGGCCAAAGATCGCAGCCATTATTGCCGCCCGGGTCCTGACCAGCTCTCCGGCGGCTGCCCTGAACGTGCCGCCAACGGCCGCAGGCGGGTTTCGTTCCGGCGCGGGCGGCATCAAACTGACCGGTCGGGCGAGACCGCGAGCGGAGAGACAAATGGACAGACTGGGGATTGCCTTCTCGGGGGGCGCGAGCCCCGCCGAGATCGTCGATTGCGTGAAGCTCGCCGAACAGCTCGGTTACGAATCGGCCTGGGTCGCCGAGGGGCATGGCGGCGACCAGTTCGCGGTCTTGGCGGCCTGTGCCCGCGAGACTTCGCGGATCGGGCTCGGCACCGGCATCACCAGCATCTTTGTGCGCACGGCGCCGACGATCGCGATGGCAGCCGCAACGGTCGACGATGTCTCGGGCGGACGGTTTATTTTGGGGATCGGGTCGAGCCATAAGGTGCAGGTCGAGGCCGAACACGGGCTCCCGTACAAGAAGCCGTTGACCCGCACGCGCGAAACAGTGGAGGTGATCCGCGCTCTGTTGCGTGACGGGCGGGTCGAATTTCGCGGCGAGACGATCCGGATCGACGGCTTCGATCTGTGGTTCGCGCCGCGCCGCCGCGAGATCCCGGTCTATCTGTCGTCGGTTTTCGAAAAGATGACGGAGCTGTGCGGCGAGATCGGCGACGGCGTGATCCTGACGCGCAGCACCTTGAAAACCGCAGCGCAGGTACGGCAATGGCTCAAGGCGGGCGCGGCGCGGGCCGGCCGCGACGCGAGCCGCATCGCCGTGACCTCATTGCTTCCGACCGTCGTCGCGGAGAGCCGGGAGGAGGCGCTGGCGGCGCTGCGGCCGGGGCTCGCCTTCTACGCCGGGTTTTTCCCGCGCTACAACCGGCTGATGGCCGAGCACGGTTTTGCCGAGGAAGCGGCGGCGATTGCCGCGGCGTGGTCGACGGGCGACCGCGAAGCCGCCGAACGGGCGGTCAGCGACGCGATGATCGACGCCTCCAGCATCGCCGGCGCGCCCGCGGAATGCCGCGAGCGCATCGAAGCGTACCGGCAATCGGGGGTCGACCTGCCGATCCTCAGCCCGTTTGCCCGCGGCCCCGGGTCGAAGGCGCGCTTCGAGGCGGTGATCCGCGCCTGCGCCCCTGGGAAGGCTTAGCTACTGCGCGATGAAGCCGCCGTCGATGACCAGTTCGGTGCCGGTCACGAACGAGGCTTCGTCGGAGGCGAGGAACAGCACCCCATAGGCGACCTCGATCGGCTTGCCGAGGCGGCGCAGCGGGGTCAGCGCGATCTTGTCGTCGCGCTCGCCGGCGTTGGTCGCGTTCAGCATCGGCGGCAGATAGCCCGGATGGACGCTGTTGACCCGGATGCCTTGGGGCCCGTAGCGCACCGCCGCCGCCTTGGTATAGATCCGCACGGCGCCCTTCGAGGCGCAATACGCCGGGTGGCCGCTCGCGCCGCCGACAAACCCCATGATCGAGCTGATGTTGACGATCGAGCCGCCGCCGGTTTTCGCCATCTGTTCGGCGGCGAGCTTGGTGCCGAGGAAGACGCTCGTCTGGTTGACCGCGACCACCTTGTTCCAGCCCTCGATGCCGTCGGGGTCGCCGACCGAGCTGCCGGAAATCCCCGCATTGTTGACGAGGATGTCGAGGCGGCCATAGGTCTGGAGCGTCTTTTGGATCAGCGCCTTCCACTGCGGCTCGCTGGTCACGTCGATCTTGGCGGCGGTCGCCTCGCCGCCGGCATTGCGGATCTCCGCCGCGACCCGCTCGGCCTCGCCGCCGAGGATGTCGGCGACGACGACCTTGGCGCCCTCCTGGGCGAAGAGGCGCGCCTCGGCCTCGCCCATGCCGTGCCCCGCCCCGGTGATGACCGCGACCTTGTCCTTGAGGCGCATCGCTCCCTCCCTTCGCATTCCCTGACTCGATCGCATATCGCCGTCCCGCGCGGCGCGCTTTGTCAAGAGGCGCGATCGGCCTTAGGCTTGCCCGATTATCCGCCAAAGGCTCGGTGTCATTCCGGGGCTCGGCGACGCCGAGAGCCCGGAATCCATGAACACGGTCCTCTGGAATATGGATTCCGGGCTCGCCGCGCGCGGCGCCTCGGAATGACGAGCTAGCGACCTCAGGAGAATACGATGCGTTCTCAGTTGCCGGCGCTCAATCTGATCGCGACACCAGGACGGCGGCGCGCCACGCTCGATCTGGCGCGCGAGATCGAGCGGCGCGGCTTTGCCCAGATCCAGGTGTCGAGCTCCTTTGCCAATATGGCGCAGTGCGTCGGGCTGGCCTTCGCGACCGAGCGCATTTCCTTCGCGACGGCGATCGCGCCGATCTACGCCCAGACCGTCGAGGAGTTCGCGCACACCGCCGCCTACATCCACGAAATCTCGGGCGGGCGGTTTCAGTTCGGGATCGGCGTCGCGCACGGGCCAAGCCATGTCCGGATGGGCGTTACGCCGGGGAAACCGCTGGGCGATATCCGAGCGTTTGTCGCGAAATTCAGATCGCACGACAACATCGGCGGGCTGCCGCCGGTCATCCTCGCGACGTTGCGCAAACGGATGATCGCGCTGGCCGGCGAGATCGCCGACGGCATGGTGTTCTCCGGCGGCAGCCGCTCGCATATGGCGGAGTCGCTCGCGGTGTTGCCGCCCGAGAAGCGGGATGATCCGGATTTCTTCATCGGCAACCGCATCCGCACCTGCATCTCGGATGATGTCGCCGAGGCCAAAGCCGTATTGCGGCAAGCGATGACGCATTATACCGAATTGCCGTATTACCGGAATTATTGGAAGGAAGCCGGCTATGTCGAGGAGATGACCGCGATCGAAGCGGCGCTCGCCGCTGGCCGTAGGGATGAGGTGCCTCGCTATCTGACCGACAAGTGGCTCGCCGATGTGACGCTGTTCGGGCCGGCCGCGAAGGTGCGCGAGGGGATCGACGCATGGCGCGAGGCCGGTATTCGCACGCCGGTCCTGGTGCCGCTCTCGGTAGACCGCGACCAGAACACGGCGCTGACTCAGGTCTTCGCCGCGTTCGCGGATTGAGACCGGCCATTGGCTCTAGCTGGATCGATTTGAGGGCGTCCTTCGACTGCTCGCTTCGCTCGCGCTCGGGATGAGGTTAGTTTCTCAAATGCCATCACAGACCCACCTCATCCTGAGGAGGCCGCGAAGCGGCCGTCTCGAAGGACGCAGAGTGATGTTGCAGCCGACTCGGGTGATTTGTTGAATTAACGGGAGGAACCCATGACACTGGTGCCGCTGGCGACAAAGGGCCACTACTTCCATGTCTATGACATCCGGGTGAAAGCGGGGCGCGGCGACGAGTTTGTCGAATTGTTCAATAAATTCGATTACGGCGACAACAACCCGTTTCACCGCTCGGCGGCGCAGGTCAAGGATGGCGTCTTGTGCCGCGACACCGAAGACCCCGATCATTTCTATCTGATCGGTGAATGGCGCGACATCGACGAGCATCGCCGCATCCGCGAACTCGTTGCGCGCGAGATCCGGCCGGAATTCGTGCAGCTGATCGAGGGTGGCCATTTTGTCCCGACCTACGCCGAGATCGTGTCGATGACGCCGCAGGAGGTGCTCGACAAGGCGGCGGCGGAGTGAGCGATCGGGCGTATCCTCCGGACATCGACCCGCAATCGCAGTGCCGGCTGCCGCTGCCGCGCCGCGACGAGCTCGAGGCCGGCGGGCAGCTGGTCTATGACAGCCTTGCCGACCCGCAAGGCGGCTCGCTCCGCGGCTTGCGCGGGCCGGGCGGCATTCACCTGCACAGCCCGGAGTTGGCGCGGCACACGCGGGCGCTGAACCGTTACTTACGCCAGGAGGCGGGGCTCGGTGGGCGATTGCGCGAACTGGCGATCCTGGTGACCGCGCGCGAGCTCGACAGCCAATTCGAATGGGCGGCGCACGAGGAAGAAGCGCGTCGCGAAGGATTGTCGCCGGAGATCATCGAGACGATCCGGCACCGCCGCGACAGCGGCGGCTTGGAGGAGTCCGACGCGGTTGTGATCGAGCTTGGCCGTGAGATGTTCACCGCGCGAAAGGTCAGTTCCGTGACCTTCGCGCGGGCGCTCAAGCAGTTCGGCCGCAAGAAGCTCGTCGATGTCGTCGCGCTGATGGCAAATTATGCGGCGACCGCGGCGCTGCTGACGGCGTTCGACATGCAGCTCGATCCCGGTCAGCCGCCGCCCTTGCCCGTCCAGCCGTAGGGCGGGTGGAGCGCAGCGCAACCCGCCATTTTCGATCCCAAAGACACGCCTTGACCGGGCTTGTCCCGGTCATCCACGTCTTGAAGCGCGCTGACTGTCGCAACAAAAGACGTAGGTACCCGGCATAAAGCCGGGCACGGGGGCGTCTGTGGTTCACGAGCGGCCGTAGCGGCGCAATAGATCGGTCAGCGCTGCGCTGCTCCCGCCACCCCAACCGGGCTTCTGGCTTTCTCTAAGTCGGAATAACCGCGACGATCCGGCGAACCTGCGGGTCGACGACGACGAACTCACCCTTTACGATGACGTAGTCGTACCGGCGCAGATCCGGATCCACCGCGGCGAGCTGCGGCGGCATCGGCTCGAGCGGAACCGACGGCGGTACAAACCCGCCGACGCTGATCGGGAAATTCGCATCCCGGCATTGATGCGCGGCGACCTTGCGGATGCGCTCGCGGATAAGCACCCGCTCATGCTCGGGGATCGCCAGCGCGCCGCTAGGCGGAGCTGTCGAGCCCGCGAACCCTTCCCGAATGCGGCGCTGGTCGATAACCGTGACGATCTTCATCGTGCGCGGCTCGACAATCGCGATGCGGTCGCCGACGGCGATATACTCATATCCGCGGAAAGCGGGGTATACGGATACGATGTCCGGCGGCAGCGGGTAGAGCGGCGCGCCGCGCGGCACGACCGTCCCGACGCGCAGCGAAAAGTCGACGCGATCTACCCGGCGCAGATTGGCGCTTTCAAAGCGCTGCGTCAGCTCGGCGCGCCGCTCTTCGGGGATCGGTACCGTCGTATTGACGACACCCTCGGCTGCCCGCTTATGCCCGTTCGCCGGGGGCGCCGCCGTCGAGCCCGCGAAACCCTGCTCGAGGCGTTGACGCTGATCACGCGACAATCTGCTTTGCGCCGTGCCCGGCTGGTTCTGCGATTGCGTTGAGGAGGGCGCATTCTGCGCCTGTCCGGATTGCGCTTGATGGGGTTGCGCCTGCCCGGATTGCGCCTGCCCGGACTGCGTTTGATGGGGTCGGGCTTGACCGGGTTGTGTCGGGCCGCCCGCAATGCCTTGCGCACGGTGCTCGTGCTGCGACAAGGGATGTTGCGCCGCGGCCGGCTGGTTCGGCGGCTGCGCGGCCGACGGCGTATTTTGAGCTTGGTTCGGTTGCACCGGCGTGCCTGAGATGCCCTGTTGGCGATGATCCTGCCGCGACAATGTCTGTCGCGGCATGCCCGGCGGGTTCTGCGGCTGGACCGCGGGTGGCGGGTTCTGGGTGCGGCCGGCCTTTGCCGCTTGATGCGGTTGTGTCGTTCCCGGCGTGGCCTGTTGATGGTCGGTCGGATCCGATTGCGCAGCGGCTCCGTACGCGCCAAACGCGAGCGCGACCGCCGCCGTTGTCGCGAGAAGTATTTGTTTCATCGCGTCACCTCCTGACCCGGGTACGAGGTGACCGAGGGAAGGTTCCGCACAATTGGCAATCGTCAAGAATCGCCGTATTGACGGAGAGCACGAATCATCTCACCGGCGTTTTCTGCATCTGCAAAGTCATCGATGATTCCTTCTACCTTGCTGATGCCGTCCGGACTCAACACGGTGCCGGCGAGCTCACGGAACTTGGCGCGCAATTCGGCTTCGGTGAAGGGTTCGTTGAAGTCGCCGCGGTGACTGTCGCGTGACTGCGTTGCCTGCCGGCCGTCGGTCAATGTCACGGTGACGCGCGCCGGCCGCAGCTTCGGCGCGATGGCAGTCATGGCGGGGTCCTCGGCGATGTGCACGCGATGCCGCAACGACGCGATGACGGGGTCCGCGAGCGCGCTGTCGTCGAGCTCGGCGAAGCCCGCGCCGCCGCGCACGACCATCGCCGCGGCGGCGTGCGGCAGCGAGTATTTCGAGGCGAAATAATTCGGCGGATCGGGATTGCGCATGACCGACGCGAAGCGGTACGTCGCGACATCGATGCGCTCGACCTGTTCCGGGCGCGGGCGCAACTCGGCGAGCGCCGCGGCGAGGCAATCGAGCGCCGGGTGGATCGGGTTGCAGCAGGCGTAGAGGCGGAAATAGTTGCGGGTGATATGCCAGCCCGCACCGAGCTCGCCCGCGACATGGCTCGGGTCGAAGCCGCCGCCAACCAGCTGCCCGAGCGCCTCCTCAATTGCGTCCGGCTGCGCCTCGAATCCGGATAGCGCCAATTCCGGCGCCAGCGCGGCGGCATAGCCGCTCATGCCGCCGGCGACATTGAGCGCGGTCGCGCCGGCGACCGCGTTCGTGTAGCTCGGGGTCAGCACCAGCACGGTCGCGATGCGCATCGCGCGGCTGATGCCGGCGGCGTCAAGGCCCCGCAATTTTGCGCCGGCCGCGGCCGCCGCAAGCAATGACACCTGACCGTTCTGATGCGCCAAGGCCCGGGGCGTGAAGCTGCTTGCCAGCCGGCCGGCGACCTCATACCCGAGCACAAACGCGGCGAGGATATCCCGGCCGGAGCTGCCGGCCTGCTCGCCGACCGCGAGCACGCCGGGCAGCACCTGCAGTGCCGCCTGGCCGGAAACGAGTCGCAGGCCCTCGCACAATTCGATCGCGCGGCCCGCGGTGCCGTTCAGCAAGGCCGCGGTGCGCGGATCCGCGGTCGGGAAGCCGCGCGCGTAGACCGTGGCGCCAGTTCCGGCGGTGGCGGAAAGCCGCTCGCGCAATTGCCGCATCTCCGGGCGCTCGCTCCCCGCGAGGATCACGCCCAGCGTGTCGAGCAGCGTGATCTTGGCGTGATGCCGCACGGGCTCGGGGAGGTCGTCCCATCGCGTCGCCGCGACGAACCGTGCCAATTCCTCGATCTGCTGTCCCATTTACGGCATCCCTAATCCGGAAAGAGCAAACTCAGCATGAAACGCGCCGAGGCGGTAAGCAGAAACAGACCAAAGCCGATCTCGAGCCAGCGCCGCGGCAGGCGGTGTGCGAGGCGGGCGCCGATCGGCGCGACATAGCTCGAGATCGGCGCGATCATGACGACCCCGATCACCGACACGAAGCCGATCGACAAGGGCGGCAATAGGCTCTGATGCGGCAGGCCGGCGAGCGCATAGCCGACCGTGCCGGCGATCGTGATCGGCACGCCGATGCCGGAGGCCGTCGCGACGGCTTCGTGGATCGTCTTGCGATAGAGCGTCAGGAACATGGTCACCAGCGAGCCACCGCTGATCCCCATCAGCGAGGACGCCAGCCCCATTAAAAAGCCGTAGCCGCGCATCGCCGAGCGCCCGGGCAATTCGCTGCCGATGACCCAACCTTCCCGCCCGAGCAGCATTTTCGTCGAAATGACGCCGCCGATTGCGGCGAACGCAATTTTGAACAGGCCGGCGGGGGCGACCGCGGCGAGGAGCGATCCGGCCCCGACGCCGAGGATCACCGGCACGGTCCACAATCGCAAGACCTCCGGAACCACCAGGCCGCGCGCCTGATGCGCCTGGTAGGAGCGCCACGCCGTCGGGATGATGATCGCCAGCGAGGTGCCGACGCAGAGCTGCATCCGCACCTCCTCCGGCACTTGGTACGTGCGGAACAATTCGTACAGAACCGGCACGATAACGGCACCGCCGCCGATGCCGAACAGGCCGGCCAGAATGCCGGTGACGATGCCGGCAGCGATGACCGCCGCGGCGAGCCAAGCCAGCTCTGCGAGAGGAATCGCGCTCAGCGGTTCGGCTTGCCGATGATGCGGGTGCGCAGCGTGCCGATCGCCGACGAACGGATGTCGACCGTGTCGCCGGGTTTCAGATACCGGTCGGGCGGCGAGGTGCCGTCTTCGAGGAGCGGGCTCGAATCGGCGGCGGTACCGGCTGCGGTCCCGCCGCTGATGATATCGCCAGGATAGAGCGTCAGGTCGCGCGACAAATATTCGAGGTACTCACCGAACGAGAACACCATGTCGCGCGTGTTGAAGCGCTGGCGCTGCTCACTATTGACGAAGGTTTCGACATCGGCCGCGAACGGATCGGCCTCGCCGACCGCGATGCAGGGACCGAGCGAGCATGACGTGTCGAAATTCTTCCCCATCGCGAAATTGTGTGGGCCGGCCGGCTCGCGCGGATTGCGGATGCTCCAATCGCCGAGCAGGGTGACGCCCCAGACGTAATCCTTGACGTCCTCGGCGCGGATATCGGCGCCGCGCTTGCCGAGCACGATCGCCAGCTCGCCCTCATAATCGAGACGGTTCGCCTTTTGCGGATAGATCACCGCGCCATCGGGACCGGCGACCTCGCGGTGCACCTTCCAGAAACCCCAGATCCCGGCATTGCGGATTTGCGCCCGCGCATCGCCGGTATAGGGCTTGCGCTGTATCCGCTCGGCCATCGCCGCGGCGTGATCCGCGAAATTGCCGCCGGCGCAAGCGATCCGGGCGCCGCTCGGGCGCGGCGCATGCATCTGCACGGCGGCGGCCGGATAGACCAGGGCGGTGCCGCGCGGGTTTTTCTGGTCGTGCGCCTGACCGAGCAGGTAATCGAGCGCCTGCTCGGCATTATCGAGGGCGCGCGGTCCCGCCTCGATCAGCTGCGCAAGATCGGAGGGAACGAGCGCCTCGGCCAACTCGATCGGGTGCGGCTCGTTGTTCTTTTCGGCGGCGTATTTGGCAAAGGCGCCGCTGAGGTCGATGACCGAGCCGTCGCGCAGCACGCCGGTGCGCCTCTCCGGACCGTAGACGACGATTTTCATGCCATTCCTCCCCTTAGCGGTCGGCGTCGGGAATGGTAGGGTCCGGCAGCCTTGGGACACAAGCCTGCGAGAGGACAGATATGGCCGTCGTCGAAACCGAGCGCCACGGACAGATCCTGGTGGTGCAGATGAACCGCCCCGAGCGCCTCAACGCGCTCAACCTCGAAATGCGCACCCGCCTCGCCGAGGCGTGGACCGAGTTCCGCCGCGACGATGGCCTCGACGTCGCGATCTTCACCGGCGCCGGACGGGCGTTCTGCGCTGGCGAGGACATGAAGGAGTCGTTGCAGCGCGGACAACCCGGCGGCACGCGGCCGGAGATCGAGGACCCGTTCATGTCGGGGGCTCTCGAAAAACCCGTCATTGCCGCGGTCAACGGCTATGCGATGGGCGGCGGCTTCATGCTGGTCGAGCGCACCGATCTGCGGGTCGCCGCGAAGGGCGCGGTGTTCGAGGTGTCGGAAGCCAAGCGCTGGCTCTTGGGCGGCTACAATCACGGGCATATCGCGAATCTGCCTTATCCGATCGCGATGGAGATGGCGCTCGGCTTCCGCTTCACCGCCGAGCGCTTCTATGAGATCGGCTTTGTGAACCGGCTCGCCGAGCCCGACAATCTGATGAGCAGCGCGTTTGCGATGGCCGAGCATCTGTTGACCCTGCCGCCGGCCTCGCGCGTCAACACCGTGCACATGATGCGGCAGATGCGCCCGAACCCGTCGCCGGCGCAGCAGAAGCTCGCCGCCGCCTTGCACGAGCACGGCGCCAAAAGCGATCTGATCGAGTCGCGCGCCGCCTTCGCCGAGAAGCGGACGCCCAATTTCAAGGGCTGGGACAAGCCTGAGGATCGCTACCGCCTGCCAACGGTCGAGTCGGCAAAGGGCTGAGGAGCGGAGACGTGGCCGACAAGGACGAAGGGCTGCTGCACGGGCTCAAGGTGCTCGATTTGACCGAGCATATGGCCGGGCCGTTCTGCACGATGATCCTGGCGGACATGGGCGCCGAGGTGCTGAAACTCGAACGGCCCGGCAAGGGCGACTCGGTGCGTGCCTGGGGCGACGGCAGCGAACGCAACGCGTATTTCCGCTACATCAACCGCAACAAAAAGGGCATCACGCTCGACTACAAGCAGCCCGAGGGCAAGGCGCTGTTTCTGAAACTCGTCGGGGGCATCGACGTGCTGGTCGAGAACTACCGCCCGACCGTTATGCCGCGCGCCGGGCTCGGCTGGGAGCAATTGCGCGAGATCAACCCGCGGCTGATCTACGCGCAACTGTCGGGGCTCGGATATGACGGCCCCTATGCCGGGCGCGGCGGCTTCGACCTGATCGCGCAGGGGATGGGCGGCATCATGCATGTCACCGGCGAGGCGGACGGACCGCCGACCTCCGTGGGCTTGCCGATCTGCGACCTCGGCACCGGCATGTGGGCGGTGCAGGGCATCCTCGCCGCGCTCTACGGGCGCCAGCGCACCGGCAAGGGGCGGCTCGTCGAATGCTCGCTCTTGGAAACCGCAATCGGGTTCAGCTCGTGGACCAGCGCGCAATGGCTGGTCGATCACCAGGAGCCGACCCGCGAAGGCTCGCGCCACCGCCAGAACGCGCCCTATCAGCGCATGCGCACCCAGGACGGCTATCTGATGATCGGCGCCGCCGGGCAGGCGATCTGGGAGCGCTGCGCCGCCGCGCTCGGTCATGCGGAATGGTGCAACGATCCGCGGTTTGCGACCAATGCCACGCGCATGCAGAACCGCGCCGCGCTCGAAAGGGAAATGGAGGCGGTGCTGGCGACCAACACGAGCGAGCATTGGGTCGGCGTGTTGGAGGCGGCCGGGGTGCCGTGCGGCCCGGTGTACAATTACGGGCAGATGTTCGCCGACCCGCAAGTGAAGCACCGCGCGATGATCCAGTACGCGAGCGACGCGGAACTCGGCGACGTGTCGCATATCCGCACCCCGGTGAAGATCGGCGACGGCATCAAGGTGCGCGCCGTCGCGCCGAAGCTCGGCGAGCATAATGCCGAGATTTATGGACAGCTCGGCTACAGCGCCGCCGACCTCACCGCCTTGAAGGTGAAGGGCGTCGTATAAAACCGCAACGAGATTGCTTCGCGTCGCTCGCAACGACTGCATGGATTCGTCATCGCGAGGAGCGCAGCGATGAAGCAATCTCGCCGGACTTCTCTCCTGATACGCGATTGCGGCGACGAATACCGCCGGTAGCTGGTCAGGTTCGCAGCAGCGCGGCCATGACGCGCTCGCGGGTCAAGGGCAGATCGCGGATGCGCGCGCCCAACGCATGCGCGACGGCGTTGCCGATCGCCGCGACGGTCGGCCCTCCGCTCGCCTCGCCGACGCCGAGCGGCGGCCGGTCGGTCGCGGGATCGATCAGCTCGACCGCGATCTCCGGCACCTCGCTGAAGCGCAATACCGGATAGCCCTCCCAGTCGCGCGAGCTGATGCCGCTCTCGTCGAGCCGCACGCCCTCCTTCAGAGCCCAGCTCGTCGCCTGCACGATGCCGCCTTCAAGCTGGTTGATCGCGCCGTCCGGGTTGATCACGAGGCCGGCATCCGCCGAACACCAGACCCGCAACACGCGTACGGTCTCGTCCACTTCGACCTCAGCGATAACAGCGGCATAGGCGGCCATGTTCTTGTACTGCGCGAAGCCGATGCCGCGTCCCTTGCCGGTTCCGGCCGGCAAACCGGCCCGCCAGCCAGCCATCCGCGCGACATGCTCGACGGTCTTGCGGGCGCGCGGATCGGTCAGCACCGACAGCCGGTAGGCGACCGGGTCCTGCCCGGCGCGCTCCGCCAGTTCGTCCATCGCGGATTCAATTGCGAACACGTTGAGCGTTGCGCCGAGGCCGCGGAGGGACGACGTGCGCACCGGCGTCTCGGCGATCAGGTGATGCACGATGCGCTTCGCCGGGAAGGCGTAGAGCGGCTCGCCGTTGCGAGTGCCGGCGCCCGGAGGCGGCGGCCCCTCGACAGCGGGAGGCGGGGGCGGCGGGTCGGGCAAGGCCTCGGCGGCCAAGAGATTGCCGCCGCCGCCAGGCCGGCTGGTGTGGCGGCCGCTCCAGATCTCTGTCGTCCAATCCTGCGGCTTGCCGCTCTCGTCGAGCGCGGCGCGCGCGGTCACGACCATCGCCGGGCTGACCGGCTCGAAGCCGAACTCCTCCTCGCGCCGCCAGCGCAGCTTGACCGGCTGCCCCCGCCGCCGCACTGCGATGACTGCGGCGTCGGCCGCCGCGTCGTCGGCGCCGTTATGACCGTAGCAGCCCGGCCCCTGCACGTGTTTGACCGAGATCGCCGCCGGATCGAGCTTCAAGGTGCGGGCGAGCGCGGCACGCAGCGGGTAGACGCCCTGGCAATGCGTCCAGACCTGCAGCCGGCCATCCTGGTAGAGCGCGAGGCCGCAGGACGGGCCAATCGAGGCGTGCGCGATATGCATGCGGGTGTAGGTGGCTTCGTAGGCGCGCGCGGCCGGCGCCGGATCGGCGGGCGGCGCGCCGTGGGTCTTGTCGATCGAGGGCTGCTGCAACAGCCAGCGCGCCTCTTCCGACATCGGGTTCAGCGCCTCGACATTGTCCCAGCTCACATGGCCCGGCGCGATCGCCGCGGCGGCCTCGACGATAGTTTCGTCGGCGCCGAGGATCGCGACGAAATTGCCGTCGCGGATAATGTCGATCGGGCCCTTCGCGGCACGGCGGATCGCCGCCTCGTCGATCGTGCGGATCGTCGCGCCGCGGCGCGGCTGGCGCACGACCCGCGCATGCAGCATGCCTTCGATGACCATGTCATGCAGAAAGGCCGGACCGCCGAACACCTTGTCGGCGAGATCGACCCGCGGCAGATCTTGTCCGACGATACGGTGCTCGTTCGCTTTCTTGATCGGCGCGCTTCCAGTCGCCTCGCGCGCGAGATCGACGGATGGCGCCAGCGACCAGTAATCCTGCCCGGTCGGTTGACCGCGATGCAGGATCGCACCATCGACAATCGATAGCGCGTCCCGGGAGATTTGCGAGCCGCCCTGGCCGAGGCGCAAAGCGACGGCATCGAGAAACAAGGCGCGCACCTCGGCGCACGCCAGGCGCAGCGCGACGCCGCCGAATTGGATCGACTGGCTGCCGGCGGTGTAGCCCTCGTTTGGGGTCAATTCGGTATCGCCGGTCCGCAACAGGATGCGCTCGGGCGCGATGTCGAGCTCCTCGGCGGCGATCTGGCGCATCGCGGTCAATACGCCCTGACCGATCTCGACCCGGCCGGTCGCGACCGTGACTCGGCCCGGCATGTCGAACCGCACCCATTGATCGAGCCGCGGATTGTCCCTGAGCATGCCGGGGAGCGCCGGGGCGGCGGTGGCGCTCATCGGGAAGCTCCCTCGCGGAGGCGCCCGGCCGCTTTCTCCACGGCGCGCAGGATGCGGGCATGCGAGCCGCAGCGGCAGATATTGTCGTCGAGCGCCAGCGCGATCTCGCGACGCGACGGCGCCGGGTTATGGTCGAGCAGCGCCTTGGCGGTGATCAGAATTCCGGGCAGGCAATAGCCGCACTGCCCGGCCTGCTCGTCGAGAAAAGCCTGCTGCAACGGATGCGGCTGCTGCGGCGTGCCGAGCCCCTCGACCGTCAGCACATTCTTGCCGGCGACGGTCGCGACCGTCTTGCCGCAGGATCTCACGGGCGCGCCGTCGATCAGCACCATGCAGGTGCCGCATTGCTCGAGGCCGCAGCCGAATTTGGTGCCGACCAGGCCGAGATGGTTGCGCAGCACGTCCAAGAGCGGCGTGTCCGGGTCGGCGGCGACGCTGACCGGCTTACCGTTCACGGTGAAAGCGATCGATGGCATTGGCGATCCCCCAAACAGTACCGCCCCCGTTTTACAGTGACTCGGAGGGCGCGGGCATCTTCTTGATGGAGTTCGGCCCTTGATGGCGTTCGTCGGCTCAGCCGGCGCTATTGGCACACCGCGTTGAGGACATCCGCCACCTCGAGGCTGAGGGCGTGGCCGGGCATCACCTCAAGCAAGCCGAGCTCCGTGCCCACCGTGACTTGTCGGGTTGCGTACCATACCCCGTCGTCGTCCTGCTCGAATGCAGCGCACGGGAGATCGAGCTGGGCCATCGCCGGAAAAACCGACAACGAGGATTGCCCCCAACACGGCACATTTTGCTGCTGCCATCAGCTTCTATCCCGAGAACCAGCCATACCCAATTTGACGCCCACACCAAGGAGCCGACTGCCGGCATCATGACGGACATATGCCGCGGTCAGGTTGAACGGCGATTTCGTGAGCGTGAATTGGAATTTAACAAGCGCGCGGCGGTAGGCGGGCTGGCGGCGGCGTTTGCATATTACGGCGCGGCGCGCCGGGGTCGGCGGAATGCGCGGCCCCGTGGGTCAAGCCGGCGGGCTAAAGGCTTTTCTGCCCTAAGGTCGCCTGCGCCTGTCAGCCGGGATGGATGCGGCGCCAGTGCGCGGTGCTCGGCGATGTCGCGGCCTGTCGCGATCCAGACGAGTCGCGCCCGGCCACGTGGTCGAGGAAAGCGGACGAGCCCGGTTATTCGACTTCAACCGCACATCACCGCGTGGTGATGTAAGTGGCACTCAACGTTCCGTTGATGATCGAGTCCCGCCCGTAGATGGCATTGAGCACCATGTTCGCCGTGTTGCCGCTAAAGCGGTTGTTCTTGAACTGGGCCGTCGAATAGTCGAAATACATGCCGGCGCCTTTGCCGCCCGTGCTGTTGCTCTGGAAGTCGGAGTTGTCGACGATCATCCGCGTATTTTCGCGTGGCGCAACGCGGAAGTCGACCGTGTTGTATACCCGCGAATCGCGCAACGAGGCGATCGCGCCGCCGTTTCCGGCGGGTGCGCTGTTGCCGTCGAACGTGCTGTTCTTGACGGTGGTCTGTACATCGTACGCGGTCGCCCCAAACCCGCCGACCGTCGCCGAGGCTCCGTTCAGGATAGCTCCGCCATCACCACCCAGCGCGCGGTTGTCCTTGAACACCGAGTTGCTTACGTCCGTGTAACCGTTGATGTACGTGACGATCGCGCCGCCGCCGAGAGCAAAGTCGATCTTGCTTACGTCAGGCGATCCGAGCATCTCGGTATCGTGGATCGTGCGGTCGCCGTCCGCGACATTTGCTGTGAACTGGCAGTTTGTGATGGTCGTGGCGAAGAACGGGATCGTAGTCTGCCCGAACACGGTGTAGACGATCGTGTCGACCACATTGGTCGTAGATGGCGCGCCGCCGTTCACGAACGCGTGGTTCGACTGAAAGGTCGTGTCTTGCACGCTCGCGGTCAGGCTGTCGAACACGATCGCGCCACCCTCGATCGCCTCGTTGTCGGTAAACACCGACTGATCGATGTTCATCTGCGAGCTGGGATTGGGGAAGGTGCCTTCGCCCACGATCGCCCCGCCGAATAGACCGGTGCTGTTAGTGTCGAACACTGTCCTCGAGATCGTGGAAGTGTGGGGCTTCGCGCCCTCGAACGTGTTCAGGATTTCCAATGCGCCTCCGCGTAAGCCCGAGACGTTGTGCCCGAAGTAGGAATCGGTGATCTTCACGTCGGAACTGTTCGCGAAGAGGCCCGCACCATCTCCCGCGTTGAGCGCTGTGTACGGAGCGGTCTTGTTGTTTGTGAACTGCACGTTCTGAACGGTGATGTCCGAGCCGAATGCGATGTAGAGCCCTCCGCCGTAATTGTGCTGATACTGGAAAGCTTCGAAGAAGCTGCCGCCCGCCGCGCCCGTGGCGTTGCCGCCGGTGAGGGTGAGACCGTCGAGTGTCGCAGTCACGCCCGTTTGCGCGACGTCATCCCCCGCCGTGAGGACGTGATATGCCGAGCCGTCGCCATCGAGTACGGTGGGATACTTGACGGGGTCGCGCTTGTCGGACCCGGTCTCGTTGCCCTGGAACCCACCCAGGATCGTCACCTGGTCCGGCAAGTTGAAGGTTCGGAGATTGGCGAGATCCAACGCGCGTGGATTGTCCCTCCCGTAGGCCCCGCCCGGGTAGCCACCCACCGCGTAAATGCGCGTCGGCTGATACGTGCCTTGCGCCACCCATATCTCATCGGCGCCGTTCGCGGACGCCGCCTTGTCCAATGCATCCTGCAAGTTGTGGAATGCCTTTGCCCACGAGCTCCCATCCGGATTGCTGCCGGCGGAGCTCGCATTCACGTACAGCCGTGCCGCGTAAACGTTCTGGACCCCAACGATCACCGCTACACCGAGCACTGCAGCCAGCATCTTCACGATCGAGATAAAGGTGTCACGTAAGAACCTGCGCTGCCTTGACATGGAATGTTCCTTCGATGGGTTGCTTGGAACCGCTCTTCCTCAGCCGATGGTCAAGGGACAGCCTGCGCGATGCGAGACGCGCGTGTGAAACTCCGCCGGTCGAGACCGGCAGAGAGTACCTCTATCGGCTAAGCGAATTCAATCAGGGATTGAGAGGCCGCCTGTCAGTTAGGTCGAGTGCGGAAGCTTAATGCCGTCGCGCAAAGGTCCGTTTCCGGCGCTCAGCGGAAGGCCGCGTTTGAGGCTTGCTTATCCGCGTCGGGCAGGATTATGCCGCGTAGGATGTGACAATGACGCGCCGGATGTCAGGTTCATGCCCACACTCTTGGGTCCTGGGCTCTCATGACGAGCAAGACGATACAGCGGACGAGAGCAACCTGCGAGCAGCCGCCTATTCCGTTGCTTCGGATTCTTCGTCTTCCCAAGCCTCGCGGCCCTCCTTGACAAGCAGCACGACGATTGCCAGGGACGCGACATTATCGACCCACCACCAGCCTGGCATCAGAAGCTGCACGATCAGTCCAATCAGAACGACCCCGGATAAGTAACCGCAAGCGATGGACTCGACGGCATCGGCGCGAAGCGCCGCGCTGCCGATCTGTTCGGCAATCCGCATCTTCGCCTTTGCAAGCCACCACATCACCGGGATCGCCAGCACGGTAATGGCCAAGCCGAGCATCGAGAAGTCCTGACCTTCGCGCACCCAAAGACCATAGGCGGCGCTTAGGACCACATAACAGGCGAGGATGAATAGCAACATGCCGCTTATCCGGCTCGCCCGCTGCTCGACCCAATCAGGAAACTCATTGCCACGGCGGATCTCGATGTCGAGCCGCCACAGCAGGACACCCGCTGAGGCCAGTTCGATCAAGCTGTCCGCGCCGAAGGCGATCAGCGAGAGACTGTGCGCTGCAATCCCCGCGCCGATAGCGACGGCGGTCTCGATCAACATCCATCCGGCCGTCAGCCATTCGAGGCCGAAGGCGCGGCGGACGAGATCAGGCCGTGCTGGACCGGTGGATAAGCCCACCTGGAGCGAATACCTCATTCCCTCGATCCGGCTCAACGCGAATGACCGCTCCGGCTCGAACCTGAGGGTCTGATTTCGATCGCGCGGATGGCCGGTATCGGCGGGTTGTGTTGAAGAAGTCCGGATTGAGCTCATTTGCGGTGGTGCGGACTGGCACTCGCCGCCACGGCGGTGAGCGCCGCGTCGGCTCAGACCGCTGCGGTCGGCGCGGGAATCGGAAGCAGCTTGGCAAGTTTACGGAGGTTACTGAGCGGTGGCGGCGAGATGGAACTCGTCGCGGGCGCCGCTTGGCCCACGTAATCGGAGCCGGTCGAGCTTTAGAATGCGCTTGAGGTGCGCGAACAGCATTTCGACCTTCTTCCGTTCGCGCCTTGAGGTGACATAGGCATCGGTGGTCGCGATATCGCGCGCCATA